>MTKW01008203.1_pt2 | contig 32006 bp, 28 predicted proteins | sample 1042761 | NCBI WGS metagenome assembly MTKW01 (sample SAMN06205366, study PRJNA360243) | anaerobic digester metagenome | biome: Wastewater treatment plant; feature: Anaerobic digester sludge; material: sludge; isolation source: anaerobic digester fed with sludge from wastewater treatment plant ...
TAGAGCCCATTGATGAAAAAGCGTGGTCAATAGTTCAGGATGGTTTAAAGGATGCCCTTGCCGACCCTAAAGGTGCAAGAGAGGGCAAAGAGAGCGCAATAACGTCATTGATTGAAGGACTGATGCTTGGCGGCTTTGCCATGCAGTGGTCAAAAACAAGCCGGCCTGCCTCCGGAGCAGAGCATCAGTTCAGCCATCTGTGGAATATGGAACACCATACCCATCAAGGCGAAACCCCTTCCCACGGTTTTCAGGTAGGAGTTGCAACCCTCGCTGTAACACGGCTCTACGAAAAATTGTTAGCCTCCCCGGTTGAGCAGCTTGATGTTGAGGGCTGCTGCAAAATATGGCTTGAATGGGGAGATCTGGGAAAAAATGCTGTTGAAATATTTCAGAATACCGATTTTCTGGATACCGCAATAACACAATCAAAAGAAAAATATATCTCAAAAGAAGAATTGGCTGTTCAGTTAGAAAAGCTGAAAGCAATCTGGCCGGAGCTTAAGGAGAAATTGAAAAACCAGTTGGTTCCGTCGGAAAAACTGGAGGAGAGTCTGCGCTTGGTTGGCGCCCCCGTTGCCCCGGAGCAGATTGGAATTTCAAAAGAGAGAATGAAGAGCTCCTTTCTTCGTGCTTGGTATATCCGTTCACGGTTTACGGTACTTGATGTTGCAGTTCGAACGGGTTGGCTAAATCAATGGCTGAATGAAATATATAAATCTGATTATGGAGATGACTATTGAAAAAAACATTGATTTATTGAAATATTCATAATCCTTTCATTAAATTCATTCTCCTTCTTCTCGGGAAGGGAATAACTTTAATATCATTTTTGTTCCGGTTCCACAATATTTTAAGCAAATGAAAAATCACTGGATTGTTTTCATTCTGTAGGTTTTGCATAGGTAAAGGAAAGTTGCAATATCAGTATAATGAAAGAATGGCTGGTATTATTTCCATATATCTTGATATGAAAAGCAATCACCCCATTTGTGCCATAAAAAAGGAATTTCCACAATATCCTATAATACAGCACGTTTAAATAAAATGTTAACAAGTTGTCCGATGTGCTTGCTTACAAAAATTTCTTTATAGCTTTGCAAAATACTTTAAGGTCTTTTTTAATTAAAAGAAATTGTTATGGAAACAAATAAGTCTCACAATCAGATAATTATAACCATGTCATCTGATGTGAAAAAACAAAAACTTCCTTTAAACCTGCTTATTTCACTTATTGCCGGAGCCATTGCCGGCATGGTAATTATCTTTGGCCTTTTTTGGGGAGCCGAAGTTCTGTTCAACATCTGACGATTCGGGAAATTTCCGAATATCGAATCTATCCAGCTCAACGCATTTTAAAAATCCATTGAATACATAAGAAAGAGTACCCTCTTCAACGCAGAATCATTCCGGTTGCAGAATTTTTTTAATTTCATGCAGTTCATCGCTGCTGAATGCAGTGTTATTCAATGTTTTCACATTCTCATCAATCTGTTCAGGAGAACTTGCACCAATCAAAACCGAAGTAATCCGGTTATCCTTCAGAACCCAAGCCAAAGCCATTTGGGCAAGAGATTGCCCACGCTGTTGTGCAATTGCATTGAGTTTCAGAATCTTGTCGTGGGCTGACTCCACATCTGCTTTTTTCAGAAAAACTTCACGAGCAGCCCGTGAAGTTTCCGGAATGCCTTTCAGGTATTTATCGGTGAGCAAACCCTGTGCAAGCGGTGAAAACGGAATACAACCCACATCCTCTTTCTCAAGCACATCCAGCAGTTCATCCTCCACCCAGCGCACAAACATTGAATATTTTGGTTGGTGAATCAAACAGGGCGTGCCCAGTTCTTTCAAGATTTGAATGGCTTTGCGTGTCATGTCTGCCGGATAATTGGAAATCCCTGCATATAATGCTTTTCCTGTGCGCACTGCCTGATCAAGCGCCATCATGGTCTCTTCTATGGGAGTGTCCGGGTCGGGACGGTGTGAATAAAAAATATCCACATACTCCAGTCCCATACGTTTTAAACTCTGATCGAGGCTTGCCAGCACATACTTTCGGCTTCCCCATTCTCCGTAGGGACCGGGCCACATCAGGTATCCCGCTTTTGTTGAAATAATCAGCTCATCGCGATAAGCGCTGAAATCCTGTTTCAGGATTTTTCCGAAATTCTCTTCAGCCGACCCCGGAGGCGGACCATAGTTATTTGCCAGATCAAAATGGGTAATTCCCAAATCAAAAGCACGCCGAAGCATTGCGCGTCCGTTTTCAAAAATGTCAGTTCCTCCGAAGTTATGCCACAGCCCCAACGACACTGCCGGGAGTTTCAATCCCCATTTCCCGCAGCGGTTATATTGCATGCTCGCGTAACGGGATTTATTTGGAAAATAAGTCATTACAATAGTTTTTTTNNTATTGAACAGTTTATTGAGACAAAGAGAACTTGTTTCATGCCGAAGCCAAACCCGTGCAGTCAATACCTTTGGCCAATAACACAGACAAAATAACTTTGATCCGAAAAAACAATGAAAGGAAATCCGTAGTTTTTAGGTTCAATTTTTATTAGTTTTGCCTTTTAATAGGATTACTTGTAATAAACCACAAATGTGAATCGGCCTGACGAATACGGATATTGGGAATTAATCTGGGAAAATTTCAGAGCAGGCGACAGCCGTGCTTTTGAAACCATTTACAGCGAATTTGCAGACGCTATGTTTGCTTATGGCATAAAGATAACGCCGCACCGGAACCTGGTTGAAGATGCCATTCAGGATTCTTTTCTTGACATATATAAGTATGGCAGCCGTTTGAAAAAGCCTGAGTCACTGGAGTTCTATCTGTATAAAACCCTGAGACGCAATATCATTAGAAAATTGAAAAAGAAAGACCGCTTCACTTACATGGATGACTTTTCACATTTATTTGATTTGAAGTTTCCTTTGGAAGATACAGAGCCGGATGAACTTGAAGATCATATTTGCCTGCTACAGGAGGAGTTGAAAAACCTGACTGCCCAAAAGCGGGAGTTGCTTTTTCTAAAGTTCAACAGCGAACTGACCTACAGAGAGATAGGTGAGCTCCTTAACTGCAAGCCCGACACCGCAAAAAAGCAGGTTTACCGGATTTTGGATTATCTGCGAAATAAATTGGGTAAAGACTTCCTCCAGCTATTTTCATTTACATTTTTGGACACAAAAAAAGAGTACCAAGAGTTAAATACGAAGAAGAAGAAGCCCCTCTGTCCTGCGGACATCTCCCTGAAGAGAGAGGAAAGAGGTTAGAGGTTTGAAGTGAGAGATGAGAGGTGAGAGATGAGAGGTGAGAAGTAAACGGTAAAAAGTGAACTTTAAACTTTGAACTCGGAACCCTGAACTTTTTGATAGCAATAATCAATAACGAACATTTACTGAGGTAAATTTCTGCCTTTTTTGAGCTTAAAGGGCTTCATCAGCGCTCGTCCCCCTTGGCGAAAGGGGGATTAAGGGGGATTGGTTTCAGGCAGGTGTAAATTCCAGCCTGCAGGCAGGCGTTAACGCTGTCAGGTCTGGCGATGCTGACAGGTTTACCAACGATGCAACGACAGCAGACTTGTCAGCGTGCGAAGCTCCTGACAACGTCGGATAAGAAATGAAGAAGAAGCCCCTCTGTCCTGCGGACATCTCCCCAAAGGGAGAGAGAGGAAAGAGGTTAGAGGTTTGAAGTGAGAGATGAGAGATGAGAGATGAGAGATGAGAGATGAGAAGTGAGAGATGAGAGATGAGAGGTGAGAGATGAGAGATGAGAGATGAGAGGTGAGAAGTAAACGGTAAAAAGTGAACTTTGAACTTTGAACACAGAACTCTGAGCTTTTTGATAGCAATATTCAATAACCAATAACGAACATTTACTGAGGTAAATTTCTGCCTTCCTTGAGCCTAAAGGACTCATAGCCATTAGCATAGAGCAACGCCCTTTGGATAAAATAACGGGCGTTTCCATTAAAGCCCTGAAGGGGCGTAAGATTCTTGCAACTTTTTACGCTTCATCAGCGCTCGTCCCCCTTGGCGAAAGGGGGATTAAGGGGGATTGGTTTCAGGCAGGTGTAAATTCCAGCCTGCAGGCAGGCGTTAACGCTGTCAGGTCTGGCGACGCTGACAGGTTGTGGAAAATGAAAAACCGACTTCTTACTTACGGTCAAAATCCCGTGAGAAAGCCTGTGCTGCCGGCATGACCAGAATATCGTCAATGTTTACATGCGCGGGCCTGGTGACCACAAAAAGAATTGTTTCTGCTATATCTTTGGCATAGAGTGGTGTAAACCCTTCATAAACCTTTTCAGCCCGTTTTTTATCACCCTTGAAACGCACCAGTGAAAATTCCGTATCCACCGCACCGGGAGCTACGGAAGAGACTTTGATCCCGTGTTGAAGCAGGTCTAGACGCATACCTTTCGTGAGCGACTCAACTGCATGTTTTGTTGCACAATAAACATTTCCTGAGGGGTAGGTCTCTTTTCCGGCAATTGATGAAATATTTATGATATGTCCCTGTTTTCTTTTGACCATTTCCGCTGAAACCGCACGGCTGATGTAGAGCAACCCTTTCACATTGGTGTCAATCATTTGCTCCCAATCATCGATGCTGCCTTCATCAATAGTGCTCAGTCCGGCTGCAAGGCCGGCGTTGTTGATAAGGATATCAATATTTTTCCACTCCTCCGGAAGGCCTTCAATGGCAGTTGTTGTCTCTTGCCGGTTTCTGATGTCGAAATTTAGGGTTAAAACCCGCGCATCACCTTCGGATTCAATTTTTTGTTTCAGTTTTTTCAGTTTCTCCGCTCTTCGTCCGGTTAATATTAAATCAAAATTGTGGCGCGAAAGGAGCAATGCTGTTGCTTCGCCAATTCCTGATGTGGCACCTGTTATTAAAATGATTTTATTCATTGTTGAATTTTTATATTTAATACAAAGATAAAAAGATTAGGATGAAGCCCCTCTGTCCTGGGGACAACTCAGCAAAGGGGAGGNNTGATGGCTGAGAAGTGAACAGAATTGAGACCTTGCTAATAATTTCACGCAAAGAACTCGAAGTTTTTAGCAAAACCTGCAAAGAACTTTCTCAAACTCCATAAAACCCTTCAAACTCTCATACTTTATCAATTTTTATCGAACACTGAATTTGTATTTCAATTAAAAAAACAGCTGCTATTTGAATAATTGGTTACTTAAATTACCTTTGCTTTGCTTAAAACATGATAATTTAACTTGTATGGAAGATATTCTTCAGGAGAAAAAAGAGTTTGCCACTGATAGCATTCTCGAGCCGGAGAGCATTGAGGATATTATCTATTCGCTGATGGTGAACCCCAATTTATCAACTATTAATTATTTTAATGACTTCAGCGAGTCGGGTATCTCTCCCGAATCTGTCAATGATGTTGACAACGATGAAATCGGTGTGTTTGATGTTGACTCGAGCGGCAACATGCAGGCGATGTGCACCCATGCTTTTCACCGTCACCTGCAGGAAAATCCCCAAAAAAGCGCTGAAATACTTATTTCGAGAGCGACGCGCAAAATGCTCTGCATGGGATTACGTCCTGTTGCAGTCAGTGCACTGCTGTATCACATTAATTTTGCTGACCTCAAAGGACAGCTAATTGCTTCGGGGGCTAAAAAGGGACTGGAAAATGCTGCTAAAAAATTTGGATTAAGCATTTCCGACCGAAAAATCAGGTTTGATCTTTTCCCGGGGAGCGGGCAACTGCCTCCTGCATTAATTATCAGCATGATAGGCACTGTAGGACAAAAAAACAAACTCATCACCAGTTCCTTTAAATCTAAAGGTGGAAATCTTTTTCTGATTGGCCGGTTGACTAATGATATCAGTTCTTCGGAATATGTAGAGTTTTATCACGAAGTTCAGAATACGCCGCTGCCTCTATTTAACATTGAGGATGAAATAAAAATCCATGAACTGCTGGAGGGGCTTCATGAACGGAATTTGCTTCAAAGCGCCACTCCTGTGGGTAAGGGAGGATTGTTTTTTACCCTTTTGCGCTCTGCAATACCCAGCGGATTGGGATTTGATATCACCACCGATGATGAGCACAGGATTGATGCTTTCCTTTTTGGAGAGTCGATGGGCAGAATTCTTGTTGAGGTGGCACCGGGCAGTGAAGATGAGTTTGTTGATTTTATGACTGATGCAAAATTTCCTTTCATCGGCTTGGGGCATATCACCAGAGGTGAAATCAGAATAGATGAAAAATCGCTGGGATTTATCGATAAAATGACCCGGGATTCATAATTGCCTACACATTTCAGGAAATTTTCAGACAATGGTTGTTGTTCCTTATAAAGATTCAGACCTGCCCAAAAAAGCACAGGTTGAAAGAATGTTTGACCGGATTGCACACCGGTATGATCTGCTGAACCATCTGCTGTCATTGAATATTGATAAATTGTGGAGACGGCGCGCCGTGAAATTGCTGCAGCCTCACCATCCCCAAAAAATTTTGGATATAGCCACAGGGACTGCTGACTTTGCTTTGGCAACAGTTAAACTTAATCCGCAAAAAATTTTCGGAGTCGATTTGTCGGAGAAGATGCTCGAATCGGGGCGAAAAAAGATTGAAAAAAAAGGACTTAACGCCCTCATTGAGCTGAAAAAAGCCGATGCGGAGCATCTTCCGTTTAATGATAGTTCCTTTGATGCTGTTACAACCGGATTTGGAGTGCGTAATTTTGAAAATCTGAATAAAGGCATAGGTGAAGTCTTTCGTGTACTTCGTCCGGGAGGAACTTTTATCGTATTGGAGTTTTCACGCCCACGCAACCCGGTTTTCAAAAGACTCTATTTTTTTTATTTCACGAAGATGCTTCCGTGGCTGGGAAAAGTGGTTTCTAAAGATAAAAGTGCTTATGCTTATCTACCTGAATCGGTGAGGGATTTTCCGGATGGTGAGAATTTTCTGGCTATTCTTGAATCAGCAGGTTTTGTCAAATGCAGATGGCTTTCGCAAACCATGGGGATTGCTGCAATTTATGAAGCTCAAAAACCTGAAAAATGAGAGCAAATGCAATAAATATTCACTTTATTTGTTTCTGAATAGAACAAGCTAAACAGCTTTTGTGAGAAAATTATTAAATATCATATCGATTATGCTTTTAACCCTGCCTGCTTTTTCCCAAAAAGCAAAGGTGAATCATTTGACCACATTCGACGACAAGCTGATTCACTTTGGTTTCACCCTTGGGTTGAATACGCTGGACTTCTCTGTTGCACACTACAATCCGATTGGAAATAATCCTGCTTTTGCTGACAGTGATTTTAGCGGATGGCTCAGCGGAGAGCAGCAAATTGGAGCAAGTGATTATGTGCGTGCTGGTGTAGCGAGGCTCATTCCGGGTTTCACTGTTGGAATAATTTCAAGCCTTCGGCTATCCAACGATTTGGATCTAAGGTTTTTGCCGGGAATATCCTTTGGTGAGCGTCTGTTGTATTACAATATACCTGTGTATGATACTGACAGAATCAATCCTCAGCCTTTTTACAGTGTTAAATCAACCTTTCTGGATTTTCCACTGCTCATAAAGTATAAAGCCCGCCGCATCAACAACGACCGTCCTTTTGTCATTTTTGGCGGTGCATACCGGGAAGACATCAGCCGAACCGGAAAGGATGATCTGGTGAGGCTTAATAACGGGAGTTTTTATGCTGAAATAGGCGGTGGCTGGGATCACTATTTTACCTTTTTCAGATTTTCGGTGGAAGCAAAATTCAGTTTTGGGCTGAACAATATTATAAGCGGACCCCCAACCGAAAATCAGCGGCAGTTCTACTCTTATGCTATTAAGGAGCTGCGTTCCGACATTTTCACCCTCAGCTTCCATTTTGAATAGCCTGATTTTCAGAGTTTCTTCTGAATTCACTGCAAAAAACTGCCGCAGCAACTGCTACGTTCAGTGATTCCGCACCCGATGTGCCGGCATGAAATGAGGGAATGGAAAGTCTGTTTCGGATGTGTGCGGCAATCTCTTCACGAATCCCTTTCCCCTCGTTGCCCAACACAATCATTGCCTGTTGGGGAAGCTTGCTACGGTATATGTTTTCTCCATCGGTGAATGCTCCAAAAACAGGTATTTGCGATGCGCCCGCAATTTGATGCACACGGGGAAAATCGGTGTAAATTACCGGTATATGACAAAATGAACCCATACTCGCCTGAACAACTTTTGGATTATAGATATCTGCCGTATCGTGCGAGCAAAACAGATAATTGAATCCGAACCAATCACAGGTTCGGACAATAGTTCCCAGATTTCCGGGGTCCTGTATTCCATCTGAAAAAAATGAAAGTCCCTGCATTTTTTGGGGAAGATCAGCGGGTGCAGGCATTTCACAAATTGCAATACAGTTTTGCGGTTCCCTGAGCAGGCTTGCCTTTTTTAATTCATCATTTGTAACCATTACCAGCTGTTCAGCACCCTCGGATAATTTTTCATTGTATTCGAGAAAATCAGGAGTAGCATAAAGTTCCCTAATTCGGATATCGGATTTTAATATTTCAGTTACCGTTTTGCCCCCTTCAGCAAGAAACAGGTTTTCTTTTTTACGAATCTTTTTTCTTGCTAAAGACTTGATTAATTTCAGTTTGTTTTTGCTAATCATACTTTAAGTGTGTGAATCGAATGATAAATGTTTCAAATTTACTGTTTCCATCTCAAACACTTCGTTATTTTTGTTGAAATTAAAAAATTGGCTTTGAGTAAGAGGTTAAAACAACATTTTCACTTTTCCGGGATAAGATTTATTTTTCCGGTATTGTTTTTTTTGTTTTCCTGTTCTCAGGTAAAATTTGTTCCCGATAACCGGTATCTTCTGAATAAGGTTGAGGTGGATGTTGATAATCCGTTGATATCCAATGATGCTGCTAAGCAGCAGGTGCGTCAGAAGGAGAATTTCAAAATTTTGGGATTTCTGAAATTTCATCTCTGGCTCTATAATTTATCATCAAAGGAGAAAACCACAGGTCTGTTGAAACGCATTGGCGAGCCGCCGGAAATATATGATGAGTCGCTGGTAGCTGCTTCCGAGAACCGGCTGAAGCAGTATTTGGGGAATCACGGTTTCTTCAGGGCAACTGTGGAAACGGAAGTCAAGCTGAAGGAGAGAAAGCAAAAAGTTAATCTGAAGCATATTGTTCACACCGGCGAACGATATAAAGTTCACGAAATGAAATATCACATTGAGGATTCGGCGCTGAAGGCACTGTTTTATAACGACTCAGTCCGTTCTTTCATACGCAAAGGGACTCCCTTCGATTTTAATTTGCTGGAGAAACAAAGAGCCAACATTGTCAATCTGTATAAAAATAACGGCTATTATTACATTTCAAAGGATGAGGTAAGCTATCTTGCCGACAGCAGTAAGTTTGAGAAGGAAATTGTGCTTGACATGTATGTGAGGGACGTATCCGGGCAAGAGCACCCGCGAAAATTTGAACCTCAATACCTGAATCATTTTTACATTTCAGTTTTGCCCGGGTCAGTTCCTATTTCTTCAGGATTTGGAGCTTCCGGACATTTCACGGATACTCTTCGCTGGAGAGACCACACCCTCTATTTTGGTTCCGACATTCAGTACAAACCGCGGCTTTTTCGCAATTTACTACAGATGGAGAGCGGCTCCATTTACCGGTTGAATGATGCCCGGCACACATTTGATTCGTTCAGCAGACTTCGTCAGTTTCGTTTTATCGACATTCAATTTCAGGAACCGGCGCTGAAGAAAGACTCAAACTTGTTGGATTGTCATATCCGCCTTGCCCCGCTGAGCAAACAGGCTATATCTTTCGACCTTGAAGGAACCAACACTTCGGGAAACTTAGGCGTTGCCGGGAATGTTAACTATCAGCACCGCAACATGTTTCGTGGTGCAGAGGTTTTTCAGATTAACCTGAAAGGAGCAATTGAGCGCCAGCAAAGGCTGATTGAGAATGTTCCTGAATATTTCAATACCCGGGAAATTGGGACTGAGGCAAGTTTGACCTTCCCGCAAATAGTTGGACCACGGGTGGTGATGAATGTTTTTCGTGATTTTCTTCCCAAAACCGTTTTGACATTAGGATACAACTTTCAGCGTCGCCCTGAATATACCCGTACCATCACCAATGTGAAATTTGGTTATGACTGGATGACATCGGAATACCGGAAAAACACATGGAATCTGATTGATTTTAACATGGTCAGTCTCTATCGGTTCGATCCCGGATTCATCGATTTAATTAAGGATTTATATATAAAAAGTAGCTTCACAGACCACCTTATACTTGCAACAAATTATTCATACATCTATAATACCCAGCAACCGGGAATTCTAAAAAATTATAAATACATGCGGTTTAATGTTGAATCTGCCGGAAATCTTTTGTATTTGTTGTCCGAAGGATTTAGCCGGAAGCTTGTCCAATCAGTGGATACACTTGGTCCGGGCATGTCGGAATACTATCAGGTTTTAGGTACCCGGTTTGCTCAATATGTTAAATCCGACGTGGAGTTTCGCTACGGCTATATTATTGATAAATATAATGCAGTGATGATGCGTGGATTTTTTGGAGCGGGGCTACCCTACGGGAATTTTGATGTTTTGCCTTTTGAAAAGAAATATTTTACCGGCGGAGCCAACGGCATCAGGGCATGGCGGGTGCGTTCCTTGGGTCCGGGTTCCTATCGCGCTCCTGCGAATGCCTACCCTAATCAGTCCTCCGATATAAAACTGGAAGCCAATATTGAATACCGTTACAAGTTAATTGGCTTTTTAGAAGGAGCTCTGTTCTTAGAGGGTGGAAATATTTGGGCAATCAATAGAAAAGACAATCGCCCCGGCGCACAGTTCCGGTTTAACCGGTTTTACAAGCAGCTTGCTTTGGGAACCGGAACCGGATTCAGGTTCGACTTCAATTATTTTCTTTTCAGATTGGATATAGGAATGAAATTGCGCGATCCGGCACAAACCGGCGGAAATGGATGGATTATTGGGCACCGCAGGTTAACGGGAGATGATTTTAATCTCTCTTTTGCAATTGGTTATCCGTTCTGAAAAAACGTAATTATAAAAAATCTCATCCATTTGAATAATTTTTTGCAATTTTAGCCTCTCTTTAAGTTACATATTGAAAGAAAAAGTACACAAATTATAGCAATCTAAAGTTTTGAAATTTATGTCTGGTGTTCCGAAGAAGCGCGATTCATTTGCATCAAAATTTGGAGTTATAGCAGCTACTGCGGGTTCTGCCATCGGGCTTGGAAATATCTGGCGTTTCCCCTATGTCGCCGGCGAAAACGGAGGAGGGGCTTTTTTAATTATTTATCTGAGTTTTGTGCTTTTGATAGGAATCCCGGTAATGACTTCCGAGTTTATCATTGGCAGGAAATCGCGCCGGAATGTGTTTGGCGCTTTTCGTAAATTAGCTCCCGGCAGCTACTGGTATCTCATTGGTTTAATGGGAGTTGTTGCTGCTTTTATGATTCTTGCCTTTTATACAGCAGTTGCCGGCTGGACGCTTGAATACACCTACCAGTCTGTGGTAAATGGATTTGAAAAATTATCCTCACACGAATTGAGCGGAATGTATGAGTCTTTTATTGGCAGCCCGTGGAAGCCGTTGTTCTGGTTTTTTGTTTTTATGCTGCTCACCTCGCTCATTATTATTGCCGGTGTGCAGAGGGGAATTGAGAAATATTCAAAAATTCTGATGCCATTTTTGTTTGTACTTCTTTTGATTCTGGTTGTCCGCTCCATCACTTTGCCCGGTGCAAAAGGGGGAATTGTGTTTCTTTTTAAACCCGACTTCAGCAAAATAACTACATCAACCATACTGGAGGCATTAGGACAGGCATTTTTCTCACTGAGCATTGGCATGGGAACCCTGATTACATACTCTTCTTATTTCCGAAAAAAAGAGAAGCTTGGCTCAGTTGCCGTTTCTGTGGCAGCAGCCGATACGTTTATTGCCATACTTGCGGGGATTGCCATTTTTCCGGCAGTGTTTGCATTTAATATCGAGCCAAATTCAGGAGAAGGATTGGTTTATATCACTTTGCCGGGCATTTTTCAGCAAATGTATGGCGGATATTTCTTCTCCATAATCTTTTTTGTGCTGCTGGGTGTGGCGGCACTAACCTCAACCACATCAGTCATGGAGGTGATCGTTGCCTTTTTTGTGGAAGAGTTTTATCTCTCAAGAAAAGCTGCTACACTGCTCACAACACTCTCTGTTTCAATTTTGGGAGTAATGTGTGTGCTTTCCACAAGCACAATGGCTGATGTTAAGCTCTTTGATTTTACAATCTTCGGACTGATGAATTTTACTTCTGCAAACATTCTGCTTCCTCTTGGCGGATTTTCCATTGTCATTTTTGTAGGCTGGCGAATGGGACGAAAAAAAGTTTATGAAGAGTTAACAAATAAGGGGAAGCTGAAAGCAGGGTATATTCCGATGTTCATGTTTATAGTTAAATTCCTTGCCCCTTTGGGCATTACCTTTATTTTTCTGCAGGGAGTCGGTCTAATTAAACTTTAGGCAGGCTACATTTTAAAAATTTTGCTATTTCGGCATTCAGAACAGGAGTGTTGCTTTTACTTTGAACAAAAGTTTATTTTGACAAAACAATTGAATGTAACTGTCTGTTATGAATAGTGTTGCATTTCAAAATGTCAGACTATGAAAAGCCGGTTTAAACATGTAATGCATGAATATTTCAATTTTTCAAGAAAAGACAGGAATGGACTGATTGTTTTAAGTACTCTGGTAGTTTTGGCTGCAATAGCCAATTTGATTGTGGATCATCTTGACAGGGCTTTTGTCTCTAATTTTCCGCAACACGGGGAACTTTCTCCAAAAACAACTCCGGAAGCTGAAATGTCAAGCGGAGAGCTGTTTCTTTTTCCCTTTGATCCGAATACAGTTACCACAGAACAGCTCGACTCAATTAATCTCTCGCGTTATATAAAAAGCAATATTCTGAAATACAGGGAAGCCGGAGGCAGGTTTATTACTCCTGCCGATGTTCGGCGCATTTACGGGATGACTGACAGCATATTTATGGAAATTGAACCCTACCTTTTGTTTGCATCCGGCAATTCACGAGGAGACAAAGTTGCAGAAATGCAACTTTCTCGCCCGGATAAAAGCTTTCAAACAAAATCTTCAGTCTCTGAATATCAATCAGGAGGAAGAGACTTTCGTGAGAATGTAAATATTCTCCGGCAGATTGAACTCAATTCTGCAGATTCCGCTCAGCTGGTTTCACTTCATGGTATTGGGCCTGTTTATGCAGCAAGAATTTTAAAATATCGCAATTTGCTTGGTGGTTTCTATTCAAAAAGCCAGCTTTTAGAGGTGTATGGCATTTCAGAAGAAGCTTTCAACCACTTTAGTGAATATGTTTTTTCCGACACTTTAAAAGTGGAGAGGCTCCGTTTAAATTTTTCAGAATATACCGATTTTGTCCGTCATCCTTATTTTAAAAAGGAGCATGTTGAGGCAATATTAAATTTTCGGCAAATGCACGGACCCTTTACCTCAGAAAAACAATTGCTTAGCGCCGGGCTTGTGGATTCGGCAACTTTTCTTCAGGTGAGGCACTACATTACCTATCGTTAAAAATCATTAAAACGTTATTTAGAAATTAGGAAAATATTTATTTTAACTTAATTTTGATTTGCCGTGAATAATTTATAAGTTTGCGCCTCAATTTTTAAATGTTGTAAAAAATGATTATTATTCCGGTAAAAGAAGGTGAAAATATTGAGAGAGCCTTAAAGAGGTTTAAACGGAAATTTGAAAAAACGGGTGTAATGAAGGAAATACGTGAGCGTCAGAAGTTCACAAAACCTTCAGTTATAAGGAGAGAACAGTTAAAAAGAGCCGCATACATTGAAAAATTACAGCGCCAGGAAGATTAACTAAAATAAAGTTCCTGGTGTAGTTTAAGAAAATGAATGAATTGCCAGGAATCATTTATTAGCTATCTGAAGTATGAGAAGAGATACTCTTCACATACGACAACGGCATACAATAAGGACCTCGATCAATTCGTGTTGTTTTGCACTGAAATGGTCGGGGAATTTAATATCAGAGAGATAGACTCCGGCGTGCTCCGCAAATGGGTTCTATCCCTTATGAATGAGGGATATCAGCCACAATCCATCAAGCGGAAAGTATCAAGCGTAAAAGCCTTTTTCAGGTTTCTGATGAAAAATGAAATAATCGAAACCAATCCATTTATTGATGTTCCCCTCCCTAAAGTCAGAAAAAAATTACCTTATTTCTTAAACGAGAGCAGTTTGCACCACCTGCTTGACGATGGATTTTTCCCGGATGATTTTGAAGGAGTCAGAGATAAGTTAATTATTACACTGTTGTATGGCACCGGCATCAGAAGGGCTGAATTGCTTCAGTTGAAAGACAACAGTTTTGACCGGAAAAATAAACTTGTCAGGGTGATGGGTAAGCGCCGGAAAGAGAGGATTGTTCCTTACCCGGAAAGTGTAAATTTAGTTTTGGAGCAATACATTGAGATCAGGAACCGGGAGATTGGCACATCTCGTGATGCTTTGCTGGTTACTGAAAAAGGGGAGCCAGTTTATGAAAAATTAATTTACAGAACAGTGCAAAAATACCTTGAGCAGGTAACATCACTGGAAAAGAAGAGTCCTCATGTAATTCGTCACTCCTATGCAACGCACCTGCTAAACCGCGGTGCCGATCTGAATGCAGTGAAAGAGCTTTTGGGGCATGCTAATTTGTCTGCCACCCAGATATACACACACATGACCTTTGAAAAGATACAAAAAGTATATAAACAAGCCCATCCCAGGGGTTAACCATTTAAAAAAGTGTTACTATGGAGATCATTATCAATTCAGTGCGTTTCACAGCCGACAAGAAGTTGGTAGATTTTGTTAACAAAAAGATAAATAAGCTGGATACCTTTTTTGACGGTATCATTAACGCTGAGGTAACATTAAAAGTATTAAAACCCGAAACTGCCAACAATAAAGTTGCAGAAATCAAGGTTTCAGTGCCTGTCAACGGTTATCTGTTTGCAAAGAAGAAGGCAGACACATTTGAGGAAGCAGTTGATTTGGCTTTGGATGCCATCCGTAAGCAGTTAGGCAAATTCAAGGAGAAACTTAAAAGTAAATAAAATTTAATTTTTACATTTTATTTCAGGTTTTTAAAATAATATTTTACATTTGCACTCCCTTTTAAAAAGGACGTTTCAGAAATATCTGGATTTAAGACAGTTTCAATTGAAATATTGGTTTTTCAACAGTTTTGTTAACAATTTGAATGCTGTGGTTCAGAAAAGCATTTGTTTGCTCGTGTTTCTGATAAAATTTTGTAAATTTGCGCCGCATTTTGCGGGAGTAGCTCAGTCGATAGAGCATTAGCCTTCCAAGCTAAGGGTCGCGGGTTTGAGTCCCGTCTCCCGCTCATATACAGGACCGGGGTTTAGACCACAGCTCTTAACTCCTGTTTCCTTTTTTAAAAGAAGGCCGGAGTAGCTCAGGGGCAGAGCGCATCCTTGGTAAGGATGAGGTCATGAGTTCAATTCTCATCTTCGGCTCAATGAATTTAGATAATAATTAAAAATTTGATGTTATGGCAAAACAACAATTCGTTAGGGACAAGGACCATGTGAATATTGGTACGATTGGTCACGTTGACCATGGCAAGACTACCCTGACTGCTGCAATTACTACCGTACTGGCTAAAAGAGGCCTTTCAGAGATCAAGTCATTTGATGCAATTGATAATGCTCCTGAAGAAAAAGAGAGGGGTATTACAATTAATACATCGCACGTTGAGTATCAGACAGAAAAACGCCACTATGCTCACGTTGACTGTCCCGGTCACGCCGACTATGTTAAGAACATGGTAACCGGTGCTGCCCAGATGGACGGTGCCATTATCGTTGTAGCCGCAACTGACGGTCCTATGCCGCAGACTCGCGAACACATCCTTCTGGCACGCCAGGTGAACGTTCCGAAGCTTGTCGTTTTCATGAACAAGGTGGACATGGTTGATGATGAAGAGATGCTGGAGCTTGTTGAGATGGAAATTCGTGAATTACTGGATTTCTATGAATTTGACGGCGACAATACTCCCGTTATCAGAGGTTCAGCTTTGGGTGCACTGAATGGTGAGCCGGAGTGGGAAGAAAAAGTAATGGAGCTGATGGATGCAGTGGATACATGGATTCCCGTTCCGCCACGCGAAGTTGACAAGCCATTCCTGATGCCGGTAGAAGACGTGTTCTCAATTACTGGACGCGGTACTGTTGCTACCGGTCGTATTGAAACCGGAATTGTACATACCGGCGATGAGTTGCAGCTTATTGGCTTAGGCGCAGAAGGGCGCAAAACAGTTTGTACCGGAGTTGAAATGTTCCGTAAAATTTTGAACGAGGGGCGTGCCGGGGATAATGTAGGTTTGTTGCTTCGTGGTGTTGACAAGAAAGAGATCAAACGTGGTCAGATTCTTGCAAAACCCGGATCAATCACTCCGCACACCAAATTTAAAGCTGAGGTGTATATCCTGAAAAAAGAAGAAGGTGGACGTCACACTCCGTTCCATAATAAATATCGCCCGCAGTTTTATCTGCGCACACTTGACGTAACCGGTGAAATCAATCTTCCGGAAGGACGTGAAATGGTAATGCCGGGTGATAACGTAACCATTGAAGTGGATCTGATTTATCCGGTAGCACTCAACGTGGGCTTGCGCTTNNAAATAATCAAGTTTAGGAAGCTGATTAAGATATAGTCCCGGGGCAATTGCTCCGGGACAATTTACGGAAGATACCCGGTTGGGGGATATATTTTTAAAGTAAGTTCGACCCTTACCTTCCGTACTAAATAGCCAAAAGTTAAAATGAAATTGAAAATATATTTACAGGAGGCCTACGATGAACTTGTTCATAAAGTTACATGGCCTACCTGGAAAGAGCTGCAAAGCAGTGCAATGGTTGTGATGGTTGCTTCCTTAATTATATCACTCTTAATTTTCGTTATAGACCTGGGGTTCAGGAACATAATGAGTTTTATTTATGAGTTATTTTATTAATTAAAATCTTGAGATCATAAAATGAGCGAGAAAACAAAAAGGTGGTATGTTCTTCGGGCTATTGGAGGTAAAGAGAAAAAAGTCAAAGAATATATCGAAAATGAAATCGCAAATGGAGATCTGAAAGGTTTTGTTGAGCAGGTTTTGATACCCACAGAAAAAGTTTATCAGATTCGAAACGGTAAAAAAATCAGTAAAGAGCGCAACTTTTTCCCCGGATATGTTCTCATTGAAGCCACATTGGCAGGCGAGGTGGTGCACATTATCAAGAGTGTACCCAATGTTATCGGATTTCTTGGCGACACCAAAGGTGGAGATCCTGTACCCATGAGGCAAAGTGAAGTGAACAGGATTTTGGGAAGAGTTGATGAACTTGCTGAAGCCGGTGAGGAACTGACTATTCCGTTCGTGGTTGGAGAAACCGTAAAAGTTATCGACGGACCATTCAGTGGCTTTAACGGAACCATTGAGGCAATCAATGAGGAGAAGAAGAAGCTGCAAGTGATGGTAAGGATTTTTGGACGTAAAACGCCTTTGGAACTTAGCTTTTTGCAAGTTGAAAAGGAATAGTAACGCTTTATTATTTTATTATGGCGAAAGAAATTGCTGGATTAATTAAATTACAGATTAGGGGTGGTGCGGCTAATCCGTCGCCACCGGTGGGACCAGCATTAGGTGCCAAGGGGGTTAATATAATGCAGTTTTGTAAGCAGTTTAACGGCAGGACGCAAGACCAGGCCGGGAAATTAATTCCGGTAGTTATTACTGTTTACAGCGACAAGTCGTTTGACTTTATTATAAAACAACCTCCCGTAGCTGTTCAGTTGCTGGAGTTGGCAAAAGTAAAAAAAGGTTCTGCAGAACCTCATGTCAGCAGAGTAGGCTCGGTTACCTGGGATCAGGTAAAACAAATTGCCGAGGGGAAAATGTCTGACCTGAATTGCTTTACGGTCGATTCGGCAATGAAAATAGTGGCTGGGACTGCCAGAAGTATGGGGATTGTCATCAGAGGCACATCACCATTCAAATAACAAATAAATACTTTTAAAGATGGGCAGAATTACGAAAAATAAAAAAGCTTCTCTTGAGAAACTCGAAAAAGGAAAACTTTACACAATTGACGAGGCGACAGAATTGGTGAAGGAGATTACCTTTACTAAATTTGATGCTTCCGTTGACATTGATGTGAGACTTGGAGTTGACCCAAGAAAAGCCAACCAAATGGTTAGAGGCGTAGTTTCTTTACCCCATGGGACTGGAAAAGAGGTTCGTGTGCTGGCTTTGGTAACACCCGACAAGGAGGATGAAGCCAAAGAAGCCGGTGCGGACTATGTTGGTTTGGATGAGTATATCGATAAAATCAAAGGAGGCTGGACCGATGTTGATGTTGTCATTACTATGCCCCCGGTTATGGGGAAAGTGGGACAACTCGGGCGAATTTTAGGACCGCGCGGTTTAATGCCAAATCCCAAAAGCGGAACTGTGACCATGGATGTGGGAAAGGCAGTGAGCGAAGTAAAACAGGGGAAAATTGATTTTAAAGTAGATAAATTTGGAATTGTACATACATCAATCGGGAAGGTATCTTTTCCGGCGGAAAAGATTAAAGAAAATGCCGTTGAGTTTTTACAGACCATTATCAAATTGAAACCAACAGCCACAAAAGGCACTTATATCAAGAGCATATACCTCTCAAGTACCATGAGCCCTGGTATCAAGGTTGAACCAAAGTCAGTTACTGACTAAAAAAAGTAGAAATGAAAAGTACAGAGAAAGAGATTATTATTAATCATTTAAAGGAACAGATCGATTCGTACAACCATTTTTACCTGACTGACATTAGCGGTTTAAACGCTGCTGTTACCAGTGAGCTGAGGAGATTATGCTTTCAACAGGAGATAAAACTGGTTGTTGCGAAAAACACCTTTCTGCGTAAAGCACTGGAGAATTCAGGAAAGAATGCTGAAGAGCTATACGCTGTGCTCAAAGGGAATACATCGGTCATGTTCACTGAAAATGGGAATGTGCCTGCAAAATTGATTAAAAATTTCAGTAAAAAATATAAAAGGCCGGTTTTGAAGGCTGCTTATGTTGAAGAATCAGTTTATGTGGGTGAAGACCAGCTCGATGCACTCATCGCAGTGAAATCGAAAAATGAACTTATTGCTGATGTTGTTGCCCTGTTACAGTCACCAATGCAAACAGTGCTTTCACAGTTGCAGTCAGGGGGCAATACTATTCACAGTGTGCTTGAAACACTGAAAGAGAGAGAATAATTTTTTAGAAATTTTTAATAAAAACAAATAGAGATGGCAGATTTAAAACAGCTTGCAGAANNGGCATTGAACCTGCAGCAGCTGCAGTAGCAGTAGCAGCAGCCGGTGCTGGCGGTGGCGAAGCAGATGCAGTTGCAGAACAAACAGAATTTGACGTTATTCTGAAAGCAGCCGGACAGTCTAAACTGGCAGTTGTTAAACTCGTTAAAGAATTAACCGGGCTTGGGTTGAAGGAATCCAAAACTCTGGTTGATGAAGCTCCTAAAGCAATTAGAGAAAAAATCTCCAAAGATGAAGCCGAAGCGCTTAAGAATCAACTGGAAGAAGCAGGAGCAGAAGTTGAAGTTAAATAATCACAATAGAACCTATAGGGGTTATATGGTTTAGAATCCTGTTTGCAGGGTTCTAAACCTTTTTGTGTATTTATATTTCATTTAATTTTATTAACTTGTATAAATTACATGTTAAATAGTACAAAAATAGAGAGGATAAGTTTTTCCTCAACGGAAACCAGGTTTGATTACCCTGACTTTTTAGAAGTACAAATAAAATCATTTAGGGATTTTTTTCAGCTTAATTCAACCCCTGAAAAACGCAAGGAAGAAGGATTATGGCGCGTGTTTGAAGAGAATTTTCCGATAACGGATACCCGGAACAATTTTGTTTTGGAGTTTCTTGATTATCAGATAGATCCTCCGCGCTATCGCATTGAGGAATGCATTGAGCGGGGGCTGACCTACAGCATATCGTTAAAAGCGAAGTTAAAACTCTATTGCACAGATCCTGAGCATGAAGATTTTGATACCGTGATTCAGGATGTCTATTTGGGAGCAGTTCCATATATGACAGAAAGAGGAACTTTTGTAATCAACGGTGCTGAACGTGTAATCGTTTCGCAGCTGCACAGGTCGCCCGGCGTATTCTTTGGGCAGAGCATACATGCCAACGGCACAAAGTTATATTCCTCCCGTGTTATTCCTTTTAGAGGCTCATGGATTGAATTTACTACCGACATAAACAGTGTCATGTTTGCATACATTGACCGGAAAAAGAAATTACCTGTAACGACGCTTTTGAGAGCAATCGGTTATGAGAGCGACAAGGAAATCCTTGAAATATTTGATCTTGCCGATGAAATTAGAGCTACCAAGACAAGCCTGAAAAAAGTGATCGGACGCAAGCTTGCTGCCCGTGTTTTGAAATCATGGGTTGAGGATTTTGTGGATGAGGATACTGGTGAGGTGGTTTCCATTGAGCGTAACGAAGTGGTTATCGACCGCGAAACTGTTCTTGATGAAAAGCACATTGACGAAATTATTGAGTCAGGTGTAAAGACTATACTTATTCATAAGGACGATCAGCGGCATTTAGACTATGCAATTATCTACAACACGCTTCAGAAAGACCCGTGTAACTCGGAAAAAGAGGCAGTTTTGCATATTTACCGGCAGTTGCGCAATGCAGAACCGCCGGATGAAGCCACTGCGCGCGATGTTATAGAAAAGTTGTTCTTCTCCGATAAACGCTACGACCTTGGCGACGTGGGGCGCTACCGTATTAATAAAAAGCTTAATCTGGAAGTGAGTGCTGATGTGCGCGTACTCACTAAAGAAGATATTATTGAAATTATTCGTTACCTTATCCATTTGATGAATTCCAAAACCTATGTGGATGACATTGACCATTTGAGTAACCGTCGTGTCCGAACAGTAGGCGAGCAGATGTTTACTCAGTTTGGAATTGGACTTGCCCGCATGGCACGGACAATTCGCGAAAGGATGAATGTGAGGGACAATGAGGTATTTGTACCCATTGATCTTATTAATTCAAAAACCTTATCTTCGGTTATCAACTCCTTTTTCGGCACCAATGCACTTTCCCAGTTCATGGATCAAACCAATCCACTGGCAGAGATGACTCACAAGCGCCGGATGTCGGCGCTCGGACCGGGTGGTTTGTCACGCGAAAGAGCCGGATTTGAAGTGCGCGACGTGCATTATACCCACTATGGCAGATTATGCCCCATTGAAACACCCGAAGGACCAAACATCGGGTTGATCTCTTCCCTCTGCGTGTTTGCAAAAATCAATGAGCTTGGCTTCATTGCAACGCCCTACCGGAAAGTTGTCAATGGGAAAGTTGATCTTTCTGATGAGGGGTCAATCTATTTAACTGCTGAAGAAGAAGAAGATAAAGTTATTGCACAGGCTAATGCTATTATTGATTCCGATGGATATTTTATTACCTCTAAGGTAAAATCCAGGCATGATGGCGATTATCCGCTCAGCGACAAGAGCGATGTGGATTTAATGGACGTGGGGCCCAACCAGATTGCATCGGTAGCTGCTTCGCTTATTCCTTTTCTGGAACACGACGATGCCAACCGTGCACTTATGGGTGCCAACATGATGCGTCAGGCAGTTCCACTGCTGCGCCCCGAGGCTCCTATTGTGGGAACAGGTCTTGAGGGCAGATCTGCTGTCGATTCCCGAATACTTATTCAGGCAGAAGGTGAGGGAGTGGTTAAATATGTTGATGCAAATCAGATAATTGTCAGGTATGACGTAACCGATGATGACCGGTTTGTGAGTTTTGATCCGGATGTTGTTACTTACAACTTGCCGAAATTTGCCAAAACAAACCAGGGGACTATTCTCGATTTGAAGCCCACTGTGCAGAAAGGAGATAAAATTTCAAAAGGAGATATCCTGACGAGTGGTTACGCCACCGAAAATGGTGAACTGGCATTGGGACAAAACCTGATGGTTGCATTTATGCCATGGCAGGGATTCAATTATGAAGATGCAATTGTAATTTCAGAAAGAATCGTTCGCGAAGATGTCTTTACCTCTGTTCACGTTGATGAGTACAGTCTTGAAGTGCGCGACACCAAACGCGGACTTGAAGAGTTTACTTCTGATATTCCAAATGTCAGCGAAGAGGCTACCAAAGACCTTGATGAGAACGGACTTATCCGGGTTGGTGCCGATGTAAAACCGGGAGATATTCTCATTGGTAAAATTACTCCCAAAGGTGAATCGGACCCTTCACCGGAAGAGAAACTTCTGCGTGCAATTTTTGGAGATAAAGCGGGCGATGTTAAAGATGCCTCGCTGAAAGCTTCCCCATCATTGTCGGGGATTGTGATTGATAAAAAACTCTTCTCAAGGGTTATTAGAGAGAGAAAAGGCACGGTGACCACCAAATCATTACTCGATAAAATAGACGAGAATTTTGACCGTGAAATTGCCGTATTGCGGGCTAAGCTCGAAGATAAACTGTTTGTACTTGTAGGCGGAAAAACGTCTCAGGGAGTGAAGGACTACTTTGGTGCCGAAGTTATTGCCAAAGGATTAAAATTCACATTAAAACAACTGCAGGAGATCGATTATCTGACGGTAAATCCATATAAGTGGACTACCGATAAGGAGAAAAACGAACTGGTCTTCAGGGTAATTAACAATTACATCATGAAGTACAGGGAAGCTGAGGCTTTTGCTAAGCGTGAACGTTATAATGCCACAATTGGCGATGAGTTGCCTGCTGGAATTATTCAGCTTGCAAAAATTTTCATAGCTAAAAAGCGTAAGCTTCAGATTGGCGATAAAATGGCAGGGAGGCACGGGAACAAAGGTATTGTATCGCGTGTGGTCAGGCAGGAAGATATGCCTTTTCTTGCTGACGGAACACCGGTTGATATTGTTCTCAATCCGCTTGGTGTGCCCTCAAGGATGAACCTGGGGCAGATTTATGAAACCGTTTTGGGCTGGGCAGGAAAAGAGCTGGGCGTGCGCTTTGCATCACCAATTTTTGATGGTGCCGAGCTGGAGGATATCGAAGAATATACAGATAAAGCCGGATTACCCCGTTTTGGAAAAACGGTTCTCTACGATGGTGAAACAGGAGATCCTTTCGACCAGCAGGCTACTGTCGGGGTGATTTATATGATGAAATTAGGGCACATGGTTGAGGATAAATTGCATGCCCGTTCTATTGGGCCCTATTCACTTATCACGCAGCAGCCACTGGGCGGTAAAGCTCAGTTTGGCGGTCAGCGATTCGGAGAGATGGAAGTCTGGGCGCTTGAAGCATTTGGCGCTTCGCATATCCTGCAGGAAATACTCACCGTGAAGTCAGATGACGTGATAGGACGCGCTAAGGCGTATGAAGCAATTGTTAAGGGCGAGCCTATGCCGCAACCCGGAATTCCGGAATCGCTTAATGTGTTGTTACATGAACTCAGAGGCTTAGGTCTCAGCATCAAGATGGAGTAAATTGCATCCATGATGAGGGTTCTGATAAATATTATTTAATAGGAATTATGGCATTCAGAAAAGAAAATAAAGCAAAAGGAGGTTTTTCAAAAATTTCAATCAGTCTTTCTTCTCCCGAGGAGATATTGGAAAGATCATACGGTGAAGTTGTAAAACCCGAAACAATAAACTACAGAACATATAAACCGGAACGTGACGGCTTATTTTGTGAGCGAATTTTTGGTCCGGTGAAGGATTACGAATGTCATTGCGGAAAATACAAGCGAATCCGCTATAAGGGTATAGTTTGTGACCGCTGTGGGGTTGAGGTAACCGAGAAAAAAGTTCGCCGTGAGCGAATGGGACATATTGGACTGGTGGTGCCGGTTGCACACATCTGGTATTTCCGGTCGCTGCCAAACAAAATTGGTTATCTGTTAGGTCTTCCCACTAAAAAACTGGATTCAATTATTTACTACGAACGTTACGTGGTAGTCAACCCGGGAGTGAAAGCTGTCGATGGAGTCAAGGAAATGAACTTCCTTACTGAAGAGGAATATCTTGATATTTTGGAATCGCTGCCTAAGGAAAACCAGTATCTTGACGACACAGACCCCAATAAGTTTATTGCAAAAATGGGAGCTGAGGCATTATATGATATTTTAAGCAGGCTCGACCTGGATGATTTGTCATTTACGCTCAGGCATAAAGCAAATACAGAGACATCACAACAGCGGAAGAGCGAGGCTTTGAAGCGCCTGCAAGTTGTTGAGGCATTNNCCGGTCATTCCACCGGATTTGAGGCCGCTTGTTCCCCTCGACGGAGGACGTTTTGCAACGTCCGATCTGAACGATCTTTACCGCAGGGTAATCATTCGCAACAACAGGCTGAAACGGCTGATTGAGATAAAAGCACCCGAAGTGATTTTGCGCAACGAAAAAAGAATGCTTCAGGAAGCAGTCGATTCGCTTTTTGATAATTCAAGAAAATCCAGTGCTGTTAAGACAGCAAGCAACCGCCCACTTAAATCCCTGTCCGACAGTATAAAAGGAAAACAGGGACGTTTCCGTCAGAATCTTTTGGGGAAACGTGTGGACTATTCGGCACGCTCAGTTATTGTTGTGGGACCCAAATTGAAAATCCATGAGTGCGGTCTTCCGAAAGATATGGCATCCGAGCTCTACAAGCCATTTATTATCAGGAAGCTGATTGAAAGAGGAATTGTAAAGACGGTGAAATCTGCTAAAAAAATTGTTGACCGTAAGGATGCGGTAGTCTGGGAAATTCTTGAGAATGTAATGAAGGGGCATCCGGTGCTCCTTAACCGTGCACCCACACTGCACAGATTGTCAATTCAGGCTTTTCAGCCGGTGATGATTGAAGGTAAGGCAATTCAGCTGCATCCTCTGGTGTGTACAGGATTTAATGCCGACTTTGACGGTGACCAGATGGCTGTCCATCTGCCGTTGGGAAATGCTGCCATTCTGGAAGCTCAGCTGCTGATGCTCTCGTCGCACAACCTGTTGAATCCTGCAAATGGTGCACCCATACAGGTTCCATCCCAGGATATGGTGCTTGGCTTGTATTACATGACCAAACCCAGAGAAGGTTCCAAAGGGGAGGGGATGACTTTTTATTCACCCGAAGAGGTTATTATTGCCTACAACGAAAAAATTGTCGGGATGCACTCCACCATTAAAGTGAAGGTGGAAGATGCAGATGATAACGGTGATTATTTTAACCATATTATTGAAACTACTGTTGGGCGCATATTATTTAACGAGTACGTTCCCCGTCAGGCAGGTTATATCAATGAGCTGCTTACTAAAAGGTCGTTGCGTACTATCATTTCAGATATTTTCAAGAAATGTGGAAATGCACAAACGGTTGCTTTCCTTGATGCTATTAAAGACCTGGGATTCTATATGGCATACCGCGGCGGTTTATCCTTCAATGTTGATGACGTTGTTGTTCCCGAAGATAAAGGAACGATTGTGGACAATGGTTATGATGAAGTGGATGAAGTTATTGCAAACTACAACATGGGCTTCATCACCAACAATGAACGTTATAATCAGGTTATTGACATTTGGACTCATGCCAATTCAAAATTGACCCATTCGGTGATGAAAACCATCAGTTCCGACAAACAGGGGTTCAATTCAATTTATATGATGCTTGACTCGGGCGCAAGGGGGTCTAAGGAGCAGATTCGCCAGTTGTGCGGAATGAGGGGATTGATGGCGAAACCACAGAAATCCGGTTCAACCAGTTCTCAGATTATTGAGAATCCCATTCTGGCAAACTTTAAGGAAGGACTTTCTGTTCTGGAGTATTTCATCTCTACTCACGGAGCACGTAAAGGCTTGGCTGACACCGCCCTGAAAACTGCCGATGCCGGGTATCTCACCCGAAGGCTGGTTGACGTTTCTCAGGATGTTATCGTCTCTGAGGATGACTGTGGTACATTGCGCGGACTTGTAGCAACCGACATTAAGAACAATGAAGAGATTGTGGCTTCGCTTTATGAGAGGATTGTGGGGCGTACTTCGGTTCACGATATTTTCCACCCGCTAAGCGGTAATATGATCATTAAATCAGGTGATTTAATTAGTGAAGATACTGCAAAACAAATTGAAGACTCACCCATTGAGAGGGTTGAAATCCGTTCGGTTCTCACATGCGAGTCAAAAATCGGAGTTTGTGCCAAATGTTATGGACGCAACCTTGCCTCCGGTCATATTGTGCAAAAGGGTGAAGCTGTGGGTGTGATAGCGGCACAGTCTATTGGTGAACCGGGTACTCAGCTGACGCTTCGTACTTTCCATGTGGGGGGTATTGCAGGAAATATTTCTGCCGAATATTCTGTTGAAGCCCGCTACGACGGCTTTGTGGAGATTGACGAACTCCGCGCGGTTGAATTTAAGGGTGATAATGATGCGCTGCCGGTGGACATTGTTGTGAGCCGGTTGGCAGAACTGAGAATCATCGATAAAAATACCAAAATACCACTTTCGTCTCATCCTATCCCATACGGCTCCAGATTGTATGTCAAAAACGGTGAGGAGGTACGAAAAGGGAAACGCATTTGCGAATGGGACCCGTTTAACGGTGTTATTATAACTGAATTCGATGGTGCAACTGAGTTTGAAGATATGGTTGAAGGCGTAACTTATCGTGAGGAGTCGGACGACCAGACCGGATACAGCGAGAAGGTAATCATCGAAACCAGGGATAAAACCAAGAACCCGACCCTTAAGATTATGGATAAGGGAAGCAATATGATTCGTTCCTATAACCTGCCGGTGGGCGGCCATGTTGCTGTCTCAGACAAACAGAAGGTTAAAGCAGGAATGATTTTGGTTAAAATTCCCAGAACTTCAGGGAAAGCGGGTGATATTACCGGCGGATTGCCGCGGGTTACCGAATTGTTTGAAGCGAGGAATCCATCCAACCCGGCTGTAGTTTCAGAGATTGACGGTGAAGTTTCTTTCGGTAAAATAAAACGGGGTAACCGGGAAATCATTATCACTTCAAGAACCGGGGAAGTGAAAAAATATCTTGTTCCCCTTTCAAGGCAGATATTGGTGCAGGAGAACGATTACATCAGGGCAGGAATTTCCCTTTCCGATGGAGCGACCACCCCTGCTGATATTTTGGCTATTAAGGGGCCAACTGCCGTTCAGGAATATATTTTGAATGAAGTGCAGGATGTTTACCGGATGCAGGGTGTGAAGATCAACGACAAACATTTTGAGGTAATCATCCGTCAGATGATGCGCAAAGTGGAAATTGATGACCCGGGTGATACCCGTTTTCTTGAAAGACAGATTGTTGACAAGAATGAATTCCTGTCTGAAAACGACTGGATATGGAACAAGAAGGTAGTTGTTGAACCCGGTGATTCTGAAGGTCTGAAGCCAGGACAAATTATTTCTGCCCGCAGGTTGAGAGATGAAAACTCGCAGTTGAGACGTAAGGATAAAAAGCTGGTTGAATCGAGAGATGCCATACCGGCAACTTCGAGTCAGGTTCTTCAGGGGATTACACGGGCAGCTCTTCAGACAAAGAGCTGGCTTTCGGCAGCATCATTCCAGGAAACAACAAAAGTACTTAATGAAGCAGCCATTAACGGGAAAACCGATTATCTCGACGGATTGAAGGAAAACGTGATTTGCGGACACCTGATTCCGGCAGGTACCGGATTAAAGGAATATAAAAATCTGATAGTTGGTTCCAAAGAGGAATACGACAGATTGATAAGCACAAGAAAATAAAGTAAAATGAACGAAAAAAAGCAAAGCCCACAGCAGTTAAACATTGAGCTAAGCGAGGAAGTTGCACAGGGCATATACTCAAATCTTGCAGTGATTACTCACTCCAGCTCAGAGTTTGTTATTGATTTTGTACGCATAATGCCGGGAATTCCAAAGGCAAATGTGAAGTCGCGGGTGATTCTTACACCCGAGCACGCCAAAAGGCTGTTGTTTGCTTTGCAGGATAACATTCAAAAGTTTGAAGCCGCTCACGGAACTATCAAAAATGTGAAGCCGGTTCCCCACCAGGGGATGCCGCCAATGAATTTTGGCGGACCAACAGCTCAGGCATAAGGGAAATGGTTAAAGCAAAAAAGAGGGACAGTCATCTGATCCCTCTTTTTTGTTGCTAAATATTTATGCTTGTCAGTATAATCCTTCAACTGACAAATATCTTTCTCCGTGGTCATATATGAAAGTGAGGATACGTGTGCCGGACGGCAGCTCCTTAATTTTTTTGGCTACAGCAGCAAAGGATGCGCCCGATGAAATTCCCACGAATAGACCTTCAAGTTTTGCTGCTTTATGTGCATATTCANNGCAACACCGCTGATGTGCCCGCCGGTGCCAACGCCGGTTATTATATAATCCAGTCCCTCGGGAAAATCATTAATAATTTCCCGTGCAGTATTTTTACGGTGTGCATCAATATTGGCAGGGTTAGAGAATTGAAAAGGAATCCATGAGTTTTCAATTTTTGCTGCCAGCTCCTCAGCTTTTGCAATTGACCCTTTCATTCCCTCCTCTTTTGGAGTGAGTACCAGCTCTGCGCCCAAAGCATTCACAACTCTTCTTCTCTCAATACTCAGCGACTCGGGCATGGTTAAAATGAGTCTGTAGCCTTTCACTGCTGCAACAAGTGCCAGACCAATACCCGTATTCCCGGATGTGGGCTCAATGATGACCGAACCGGGTTTCAGAATCCCCTTTTCTTCTGCATCTTCAACCATGGAAAGAGCAATGCGGTCTTTGATGCTGCCTCCCGGATTTGTTTTTTCCACTTTAACCCACACTTCATAATCGGAAGGATAAAGACGGTTTATCCGGACGTGGGGAGTGTTTCCAATTGTTTCCAAAATGTTTTGTGCTTTCATATTTGTTGATTTAAAATGATTAAAAAAAGCTTTCCAGGTTCCCCGGGAAAGCTTCATTTATGTTTTTAAAATTATTTACAACGGAAATATCAAAACATACCTTCACCGGGCTCTTTAACCCGACAACAAACAGTGATATGGCATGTCATATTTTTCATTCGGCGCAATGTAATTAAATTTTATTAAAAACAGATAAAAACACCTGTTTTGAATTAAGAATAAATTAATGCTTATACCGCAGCCATTTTATCAGTTCTTTTAAATTCACCTTTTTCCCATACATCAGCAGCCCGGTTTTGTAAATTTTAGCTGCTATCCAAATTGCACCAATTGTTGCCCCAACAAGCAGAAACATGGATAGCAGCAGCTCCCACACGGGTAACCCATAGGGGATACGCACCATCATAATAATGGGCGAAGTGAATGGAATTACCGATCCCCAGAAGGCAAGGGTGCCTTCGGGATTTCTTGCAACTGGAAACAGAAGCATTATGGAAAGAATCATCGGAAAAGTAATCGGGAAAACCAGTTGTTGCGAATCTTCCTCATTATCGACTGCGGCGCCAACTGCTCCTAATAGCGAGCTGTACATGAGATAACCGGCTAAAAAGTAAAAAATAAAGGAAAAGAGAATCATCGGGATATTCAGATTTCCAACCAATTCCAAAATTTCAATCACCTGATTCTGTTCAGCCATCCCGGGAATACCGGCGCCTATCGGCTGGCTTTCCATCAGGCTCTGACTCACCTGCCCGGCTGATTCAGGGGTGAAAAAGTTCTGAGCTACTCCAATTGTAATGATGCCTATAATTACCCAAATAGCCACCTGGGTGAGCCCGACAAGAGCAGTGCCGATTATTTTTCCCGCCATCAGCTGAAAAGGCTTCACCGAAGAGATGATAACTTCCACAATCCGGTTCTTTTTTTCCTCCATCACACTTCGCATGACCATCCCGCCATACATAAATACAAAAAAATAGATAATGAATCCCATGGCATAGCTGGCAACAAAAGCAACCTCCGAAGAGCTTTTTTTGGCTTCGCCGGTTTCAGAAATTAAAAGGGTGTTCAGACGAATTCTTGTTTGTGTCGCAGAAAGGCGCTTATCCAAATCGGGAATACCTGATTCGTCAATAATTTTCTGTCTTTTATCGTTTTCAATGAATCTTCCCAGTTTCCGGGAAATTTGCTCAGTGAGTTCTATGGGAAGCTGTTTTTCTGAGGTCAGTTGTGCAGTATTGTCTGTGTAAATATTTTCAGGAATATAAAGGAGTGCATAGAATTCACTTCCCTTCAGGCTGGTTTTCAGTAGATTGTATTCACTTTCAGGAATGAAGTGATATCTGGTGTAGTCATCCTGCTCCAGTTGTCCCTGAAAGAGCGTGGATTCATCATAAACCGCAATGACTCTTTCCTGTTTGTCGTCCTGAACAGAGAGATAGATGATTAGTGCAAACATCCCGATAAATATTAAAGGAACCAGAATGGTGAGGATGATGAAAGATTTTTTCTTCACCCTTTTCAAATATTCCTGTCTGAGTATCAATATTGTTTTATTCATTTCTTACAGGTTTTGGCTGTTTGATTCCTGAACTGCTTTGATGAAAACGTCATCCATTCCCGGAATGAGCTCTTCAAAAGATATTATTTCTGCCGACGGGATGATAGCCTGCAGCAGTTCATTGTTGGATCCGCCGTTGACATATTGTATTTTTATCCTGTTCTCTTTTTCTGATTCGGTGTGTTCCAGTATCTTAAACCGGTTGTCCAGTGCCTTGTCCACCTGTTCAAAGTCACCTTTGTATCTGACCCAGAATGTATTTGATTTGTATTTATTGCGGATTTCATCAGTAGGTCCGTCAACAATTTTCACAGATTTGTTGATGAGTGCGATGTGGTCGCACAGCTCTTCCACCGATTTCATGTTATGTGTTGAAAAGATAATGGTTGCCCCGTCGTTTCGAAGTTGCAGAATTTCCTTTTTCAGCAGGGTGGTATTGATGGGGTCGAAACCGCTGAACGGTTCATCAAAAATGAGCAGCCGGGGCTTGTGCACTACTGTTGTTACAAACTGAACTTTTTGCTGCATCCCTTTTGACAGCTCTTCCACTTTTTTGTTCCACCAACTCATCATATCAAATTTCTCAAACCACGGCTTCAGTTCGCGCAGCGCTCCCTTTCTGCTTAGCCCTTTGAGCTGTGCCAGATAAACAGCCTGTTCGCCCACTTTCATTTTTTTATACAAACCTCTTTCTTCCGGCAGATATCCGATAATTGCCACGTCATCCCGGCGCATTTTTCTGCCTTCAATGAAAAGTTCACCCTCGTCGGGGGCAGTAATCTGGTTGATTATGCGAATCAGTGTGGTTTTGCCTGCACCGTTGGGGCCCAACAGGCCAAAAATACTTTGCTGCTTCACAGAAATGCTAACATCAGTTAATGCTTTTGTGGTGGCAAAAACTTTATGCACATTTCTGGCGCTGAAAAATTCCATATTGAATAATTTATGGGATAAGTATCCATTTACTCTTCAAAATTACAGATATATTTGTTTATCAACAATAACGATTATAAAGCTGTTGCAGTCGTCATTTAGCCTACCACAACATTGATAATTTTTTGAGGTACCAGAATAAACTTCCGAATGGTTTTGCCTTCAATCCATTTTTGAGCTTTGGGATCGGCTAAAACTGCCTCTTCAATTTCCGGCTGTGGCATGTTCAGCGGCAGTTCAAGCCTGAACCGCATTTTTCCGTTAAACGAAACAGGATATTCAAAGCTCTCTTCAGTCAGCAGTTTTTCATCCACCTCCGGCCAGGGAAGGTATGCCAGTGAGTTTTCGTGTCCGAGAATTGACCAAAGCTCTTCTCCCAGATGAGGTGCAAAAGGGGAGAGTATCTTTGCGAAAGTTTCAGCCGTTTGCCGGGTCACTTTTCCCTTTTTAAGTGCGGC
>MTKW01002536.1_pt1 | contig 31913 bp, 30 predicted proteins | sample 1042761 | NCBI WGS metagenome assembly MTKW01 (sample SAMN06205366, study PRJNA360243) | anaerobic digester metagenome | biome: Wastewater treatment plant; feature: Anaerobic digester sludge; material: sludge; isolation source: anaerobic digester fed with sludge from wastewater treatment plant ...
GCCTCATCGTACTTGCCCAGGCTACCGAGAGCATTGGCTTTGTTGTTCCATGCCCAGGCAAATTCAGGATCAATTCTGATGGCCTCGTCGTATGCCTTTATGGCCTCATCGTACTTGTCCATGTTATCGAAAGCAATGCCTTTATTGTTCCACGCCTCGGCATGTTCGGGATCAATTCTGATGGCCTCGTCATAAGCCTTTATCGCCTCATCGTACTTGCCCTGGTTACTAAGAGTATTGCCTTTATTGCTCCATGCCAAGGCAAATTCAGGATCAATTCTGATGGCCTCGTCGTATGCCTTTATGGCCTCATCGTACTTGTCCATGTTATCGAAAGCAATGCCTTTATTGTTCCACGCCTCGGCATGTTCGGGATCAATTCTGATGGCCTCGTCGTAAGCCTTTATCGCCTCATCGTACTTGCCCTGGTTACTAAGAGTATTGCCTTTATTGCTCCATGCCAAGGCATATTCAGGATCAATTCTGATGGCCTCGTCATAAGCCACGATGGCCTCATCGTACTTGCCCAGGCTACCGAGAGCATTGGCTTTGTTGTTCCATGCCCAGGCATATTCAGGATCAATTCTGATGGCCTCGTCATAGGCCTTTATCGCCTCATCATACTTACCCAGGCTTTTGAGAGCAATGCCTTTGTTGTTCCATGCCCAGGCATATTCAGGATCAATTCTGATGGCCTCGTCATAGGCCTTTATCGCCTCATCGTACTTGCCCATGTTATCGAGAGCCGAGCATTTACCGAACCATGCCCAGGCAAATTCAGGATCAATTCTGATGGCCTCGTCAAAAGCCTTTATGGCCTCATCGTACTTGCCCATGTTATCGAGAGCAGAGCCCTTATTGTTCCATGCCCGGGCATTTTCAGGATCAATTCTAATGGCCGCGTCATAAGCCCTTATGGCCTCATCATACTTGCCCAGGCTATAAAGAGCCACGCCTTTGTTGCTCCATGCCAAGGCATATTCAGAATCAATTCTGATGGCCTCGTCGTATGCCTTTATGGCCTCATCATACTTACCCAGGCTATAGAGAGCCCCGCCTTTACTGTTCCATGTGTTGGCATCTTCAGGATCAATTCTGATGGCCTCGTCAAAAGCCTTTATGGCCTCATCGTACTTGCCCAGGCTATCAAGAGTCACGCCTTTATTGTACCATGCCCAGGCAAATTCAGGATCAATTCTGATGGCCTCGCCATAGGCCTTTATGGCCTCATCATACTTACCCAGGCTATAGAGAGCCCAGCCTTTACTGAACCATGCCCAGGCAAATTCAGGATCAATTCTGATGGCCTCGTCGTAAGCCCTTATGGCCTCATCATACTTGCCCAGGCCATAGAGAGTCACGCCTTTATTATGCCATGCGTTGGCATATTCAGGATCAATTCTGATAGCCTCGTCATAAGCCCTTATGGCCTCATCGTACTTGCCCAGGCTATCGAGAGCTATGCCTTTTTTGTTCCATGCCCAAATAAATTCAGGATCTAACCTGAGCGCCTCATCATAAGCCTTTATGGCTTCGTCGTACTTATCCAGGCTATAGAGAGCGATGCCTTTGTTATTCCATACCCCGGCCAATTCAGGATCCAGACGAATCGCCTCATCATATGCCTTGATGGCCTCATCGTATTTATCCTGGTTATACATGGCAATGCCTTTGTTGTTCCATGCCGAAGCAAATTCAGGATTTAGCCGGATTGCCTCATCATATGCCTTGATGGCTTCGTCATGCTTGCCCAGAATGCTCAGAGCAATGCCTTTGACGTACCATGGCCAAGAATATTCAGAATCTAGGCTGATCGCCTCGTCATAAGCCTTGATTGCTTCGTCATACTTGCCCTGATTGCCCGGAATGATGCCTTTAACATGCCACGCCCAGGAATATTCCGGATCCGGCCCAATCGATTCGTCAAATGCCTCGATTGCTTCGTTGTACCTGCTCAGGTCACCTTTAGCATTTTCTTTTCTGCCCCATGTCCTGGCATCATCAGGATCCTGCCTGATCGCCTCGTCATAAGCCTTTATGGCCTCATCATACTCCCCTGCTTCAGCCAGGAAAACGCCTTTTATAAACCAGATGGTGCTATCCTCTGAATCAACTGCTGTGATCATATCAATAGAATTGATTGCGTCATCGAATCTGCCCAATAAAGCAAGAGCTGAACCTTTTAATAGATGGGCTTCTAGATATAATTGGTTGAGTTCTATGGCCTTGTCGCAAGCCTTGATGGACTCGTTATACTTACCTGCTTTGAGAAGCCCGACTCCTTTGCTGTACCAATAAACTGGGTCTGATTCATCAGTTGCGGTGATGTTCTCGGCTATTGTCGTATTGGCTGGTGAATGCGCCATTCCAGCAACCGACTCATTAACCGCCGTGGAATTATCTGGAATAATATCATCTGCTGTGATGCCCTGAGATGATGCAATGCTAAGAGAAATCAGTATCAATATCACTAATTCAAATATGGCATGTCCTCGGGTCAAGCAATCCCTCCTGATGCTCTCTTACAGTCTCTTAAAATAAAGCCTTCTGTCCACTGGGATGTATGCCAGCTAAATGGCATTATTAGTGCTTCGGCATCGGCATCCCATCGGGCGGACGATGTCAGCGGATAGGTGAATGTATTTATGGCGACGATCGCCCTCACCGCCAAATAAAAAAGCCGTCTGATTCATGACTGCACAGCAGATCCAGCACGGCAAAAGAATTATTAACAATGTAGACAATAGGTGTATCCTGAAGCTCCTCGGGCTCCTGGGGCTCCTGGAGCTTGGACTTTGCGACAGATGGTGATTGTAATGAATATACACAGATTGATTGCTTTATCTATACTGCTCGCCTCCCTGGTGGGGACTGTCCTCTGCCAGAGCGCGGAGAATGAGACGGCAGGGATCATACCCTCCCTGACAGTCGCAGACCAAACAGCCGTAGGCGACAGTATGGTCGCCAATGTCACTGTAGCCGAGGCAATATCAGACGGGCCGGGATGGGTTGTGATACACAACAATCTCTTCGGCCATCCAGGGGGGGCGGTTGGATACACTCATGTCGATAGCGGCAACAATAGCAACATTGTTGTTACAATCCATGCCTTCGTGGCAACAGATAACCTCTTTGCCGTCCTGCACTATGACCGGGGGGAGATAGGGGTATTCGAGTATCCAACAATAGATACCGAGCAGATGGCTGAAGGGGAGATCATGATAAAGCCCTTCACCGTCTCGACCAGCTGGGATGCACCCCTTATGAACCTCACCCAGATGGCTGAGGATGCCAGCAAAAATTAAATTTTTAATTTTTTTTATTCATCGCGATTAAGCGCAATAGCGCCCGATAATAAACATCAAATAATTAATCGTGGGGGATTTCAATGCTCAAATATCGGTCCAAACTATTGGTGCTGATGCTTCTGCTGGTGGCAACGGCAGATTCGCAGATCGCACAGGTACCAGGCAGCAGCGCTGCCACCGGCCTCTCGGGCCAGGTGGTTGATTCATATGGCCAGGGCATATCCGGAGCCAGAATCTGGATAATCGATAGCACCGGCCAGGCCAAAGAGACCGCCAGCAATGCCACTGGTGGCTATAGCATGACCCTGGCCCCGGGCAGCTACACCATAACTGCAGAGCTCTCCGGATACAGCTTCACCTCTGCCACGGTGCTCGTCCAGACGAGCCTCCTCTCCGCCGTCCCGAGAATCGTCGGCTACTGGGCAGGCCCTGCAGCCCAGGCGGCGGTATCGCCCCCCGCCTCCGGGCTGTACGGGCAGGCCTACTATGCCACAGGCACAGGCACAGGATGGGTTCAGGGCAGGGTGATGGATCAGACCGGAGCAGGCGTTCCCTCTGCCTCCCTGAACGTCGATGGCTGGAGGACGGCATATGCCACCGACGAGCAGGGCAACTACCGGCTTGAGCTCTCACCGGGAATGCATATAATCGATCCCTTCAAGCCCGGCTATGGAATTCCGCCCAGGGCAGCATTCGTCGCCTCCGGACGGACCACCAGGCTGGATTTCATCGCCAAAGGGGTGGTCGCCCTGGGAAGGGGGAGAATGTGAGCGAGAATCGCGGGCTTCGCCCGTGCCATCTCCCTTTTTATGTCGGTTATTTCCCGTGAATTTATAAAAATGCTGAAGGGAGATCAGAGGAACCTGATTCCCCTGGGCATCTCCCCGAAACGCCGGCGGAACTCCTCCGGCCAGTTTGATGGATCCAGCCCCTTCTGGCTGAGGAAGGCTGCCGCCCAGCGCTCCAGCCCCACACCGCTGCAGCCAGACCACAGGGGCTCGCCGCTCTGGGCTTTGACTGTGAACCCTTTGGGGTACTTCTCCCCGTTCACAGAGAGGTTCTGAAACTCTATCCAGTTTCCATTGTAGGGCAGCAGAGCCTCATAGTCCACTGTGCCCGCGCCGGTCATCTGGGCCAGGCCGGTCTTGCCCTCCTGGGCCATGAACCAGGGGGTGACCCAGGCCGTCCTCCAGTGCAGCTGTAAGATATCCTCGAAGATGTGCTTGTAGCAGTCCTTCAGCCTCTCCCCCTCCTCTAAGGTCTGCTCTCTCGTCCCCAGCCAGACGATCTCAATGCGATGGAATTCGTCCACCCTCTCTATGCCATGAATCCCCCCTGACTCATAGCGGTGGCTGGTGCCCGACCGGTCGAAGACCCGGATGGGCAGCTCGCTGTTGGGGAGGGTCATCCCCTGGAGGAATCCCCAGAAGGTGGGGCACTGGGCATAGCACATCCCCCCGATGGGCAGGTCGATCTTCTCCTTGACCAGCTCCAAGGGGACCTCATGGGTGACCTTGTAGTAGTCCATGACCTCCTCCCAGAAGGCCGGATCGCGGGTCTTGGGCGGACAGACGAAGTAGATCTCCGGATAGACCCCCTGGGCATGGCCGCTCCTCTTCCAGACGTCCCAGGTATCAAGCTTAGGAAATATCATCTCCTGGTAGCCTAAAGGCTGGATGATCTCCTCCAGGACGATGGCCTCGAAGGTGCGGAAGAGGTGGGTGGCCTGGGGACCATAGATCCACTGCCCCCGGGCAGAGCCGTGCTTGATCCAGCCTGCCTTCTTCATCTCTTCTGTGGGATCGGCATTGAACTTCGGCTCCCTCTTCGGGCTCTCCCAGAGAAGCTCCCAGTGCTCAGCCTTTCCTCCATAGCCCTCCTCCAGCTTCTCCTCCAGAAGGCTGACTATCCGATCGGGAATGCGGTTCTCGATCTCCGGCTGGCCCAAAGTGCCCTCCGGGCCCACATCCAGGACGAGCAGCAGCTTACCTCCCTCATGCCTCATCTCCCGCACATAAGGGATCCGGTGGTCTATCCCCTTATCGGACTGGACCTCGATCTCAAACCGGGTTATATCCAATCCCCGAACGCCGATCCTGAATTGCTTTCCCAAGAGCTCAGAGAGAGGGCGGCGCAGCCTGAGCAGGGCATCATGAGCCCGAACATATCGATCGCTATCGATGACCAGATCGATCTTGTTTCCCTCCAGCCGCCAGGAGGCGATCTTTGCCCCCTGGCCCGGGGAAGCTCCCTTCTCCAGCATCGGCCCGGCATCCCTTATGAAATCGGAAATGGCCTCTTCGGCAGGGCTGGCATCAGCGCTCAGCCGAAGGCTTGCCTCCAAATGAAATCTCATCTCTCCTCCGCAACAGATAGCATCTCTCTTGCTATTTTAATGTTCATCAATAGATCATCCATAGTGGTGAGAAGGGTCCCGGGCTTCTCGATGGAGAACTGCAGGCGCAGACAGCGCTCATCGATCAGTAGATTCATATTGGGCAGGTTGTCCGGCTCGATGGCCCGGCCGACCTTCTCCATATCCTCTCCCCCCTCACCCAGAAGGACCAGATGCGCATGGATCATGCATCATCCCCAACCGGCCGGCTGGAGGCATCTGCTCCCCTATTGAGCTGCTCGTCCAGGATCCTGTCCAGCAGGGCCAGGAACTCATCCTCTCTGCCCGGCGGTATGGATGCCCCGCTGGCTATGGTATGGCCCCCTCCGTTTCCGCCCACTGCATTGGCCGCCTCCCGCAGGGCTACAGATAAGTCCAGGCCGCGGGCTATGAGGGGCTTATTCCCCCGAGCGGATATCTTGATCATATCATCCTTATGGTTCAAGGTCACCAAAGGGAGATCGGTGTAAAGATACCGGATCCCAAGACCGGATACGATCGCCCCCGCCTCCATATTCATCCTCTTCAGATAGCGAAGGTTCTTCATCTGCCGGCTCTGCTCTCGAAGGAGGCTTATCTCCCGCAGGATGTGCTCTCTGTACTCATCCCTCAGCCTCTCGGCCTCCATGAGCGATCCCCTGTCGCGCAGGCAGAGGGTGAGCCCTATGCCGGGAAGATCCCGGTTGCCGCAGGCATTGAGCAGTTGTACCATATGCAGGGAGTTCTCCACCACCTCATGGCGGAGGCGGATCACCTCACCCATAATAGAGTCTGCAGCAAAGCTCCCCTGCATGATCAGCTTAAGAGTTAGAGCCGTGGCCAGCCTGGTCAGCTCATCCCCCTCCAGGCTTTCTGCATTGCCACTTATCCTCAGAGCATCCAGGAACTCTCTGACCTTCTCCCTATCGCCGGTGAAGTCCAGTAGAGGCTCTATGCTCCTTGTCAGAACCTCCTCCACCGGCCCGTCGCCGGGGAGCTTCAGACCGGGTCTGACCTGTACTGCTCCGCTGGCCACTGCCTCCTCCAGGATGGATCTGTTCGCCCCTATCATCGCCTGGCGGTCGCCCATTGCACCCACCAGGGCAAGGCCGGCCAGATCGGCATTATCGCCCATATGGCGGACCACAGAGTAGACGGTGCCGGAGGCAGAGAGTTCAAAGGCCCCATCTATGCCGAAGAGATGAGGATTGTGATGCATACAGTCCAAGCTTCCCACCGGGCGGTGATGATCTAAAACGAAGCACTCACCAGGCACAAGAGAGATCAGTTCCGGCTTTCCGCTCCCCATATCGCAGAAGACCACCGGCCCGGTCAGCCCCTCGATCACAGAGCTGTCCAGCCGGTTGACCAGTGTGGCCTGGAAGGGAATGCCTGCACGCAGAAGGGCATGGCAGATCAGCCCGGCAGAGGTGATGCCATCGGCATCGTTATGGGATATCACCCGCATCTGCTCGCAATGCAGAATGGACCGGGCTATGGCCTCTGCTGCCCTATCCAGCCTCTTCATGAGATGAGGATCTCAGCGGTCTCCGGCGAATAGGCCCATTCCGGAGCCAGATGCCCTGAGCTGTGATAGTATTTCACCAATCTTCTTATCTTGTTTTCTGTAAGCTGGAGAGCCCTCTTATTATGGACGTCTCGCTTATTAGCTCTTATATGTTTTCTCACACGAAGCGCTTTTCGCATCAGATTGGTCAGATCCTCTGGAATATCTGCCAGGGCGTTGTTCTCCTTAAGAAAGCCCGTTATGCTCTTTCCCATCACCAGCTTGGCGTTCGGCACGCCATACTGATCCCTCAGGATGAGGCCGATGCGGCTGGGAGAGATGCCTGTATCATGCAGCTTCATGACTGTCTTTTCCAACTCCTCCTTGGATATATCAGACCACTCTGGCGCTTTGCTCACCATGGGTGGCCGGGACCGTGAGGAGCCCCTTTTTCGGCTATGCATTTTTGCCATCTTTCAATCCTCATTAAATCTCATAATGGCGAAGGTATAATGCTCACGGCCAGGTGAGATAAAAAACTTGCGCCGTCCTCTCACCCCGCAGACAGGTCCTGGTGGCAGGTTTAATAAGCAAAGGATTTGAAGGTCAGGACATGCTTCCGGAGTACTTGAACCAGTTGTTCTATCTCATCGGCCAGGCGGTGGTCCTTATAGTCGCCGTCATTCTCATCATCTCCTTTCTGGTAGCTCTGCTCATCCTCTACTCCTTTAAGACGGGCAACTTCTTCGCTGCCAGATATATGCTCTTGGGCACTATGCTCTTAGAGGGGGTGATAAAGGCCATCTTCTCGATGGCCAGGGTCGACGACTCCATAGTGGATGATGTAGGGGTGCGCCTGAGAAATTACATCAACACCAAGGAGTTTTTAAAGACCCCCTATGAGAGGCGCTTCATCTTCATGCCCCAATGCCTCCGCAGCGTCCAGTGCCCGGCCAAGCTCACTCCGGAGGGAATAATGTGCATAGACTGCGGCCGCTGTGGCATTGGCGAGGCCAAGAGATATGCTGAGGGCATGGGCTACAAGTTCTTCGTAGTTCCCGGCTCCAGCTTCATAAAGAGGATCATAAAGAAATATCGTCCCGGGGCCATTGTGGGAGTGGGATGCCACATGGAGATAAAGGAGGGGCTGGACCTGTGCCACAGCCACAGCATACCGGCCCGGGGAGTCCCACTATCGACAGCAGGTTGCGTTGCCACCACCATAGACTGGGAGACCTTCTATGAGGCCATATCAGAGGGCGCAAGCAGGGAGAAGGACAATAGCGAGGCGGGCGGTCCGAGCAGATAAAGGGATACTGGCTCAGCTAAAAAAAATGGGCTGAAAAGTGCGATTACTTCTCTATGGTGATTGCTTCGGAGGGGCAAGCTTCAACGCATGTCCCACAATCAGTGCACTTTTCTTTATCTACGACTGCTATTTCCTCGTCGTCCAGGGTGATGGCCTCCTCAGGGCATTCCTCGACGCAGGTTCCACAGCTTACACATTCGTCTCTATTAACAACTGCGGGCATTTATTGAGTCCTCCAGTTTGCCTCAAAGGCAAATCCACCTGCATGTATATCCGATATATACCTTTCGCAGATCTAGGCCAGTTCCTTGTATTTCTTTCTGTCCCGCAGCTCCTGTCTCTTGGCGCTGTTCCATCCGCTGACTGCCTGCAGGTAGCCGGTGATCCGGCTGATATGGTCTACGTTCTCCGATCCGCAGTTGGGGCAGCGATCGTCCAGCCCGCCTGAGACCTGGGAGCAGCCCAGGCAGACGGTCATATCCTTGGTGAAGGTGAAGTAGCCGATCTGGGTCTCTTTAGCCAGGCGCATGCCGAAGTCCATCAGCCCCTGGGGATCGGGGGCGGCCTCGCCCAGGAAGATGTGGAATATATTGCCCCCATCGACTATGGGGAAGAAGACATGCTCGAGCTTTGCCCGCTCGAAGATGGTGACCTCTGCACCGGGTGGTAGATGGGTGCCATTGGTGTAGTAGACGGGCAGATCCCGCGTCTTATGCACATTCCTCCTCATCGCCTCCAGATCGCCCTTCACCACCCTCTCTGCACATTCCCTGAACTCCTCGTGGATGAGATCGGATACGGCAAAGCGCTGGGCAGTGGTCTCAGCCGGGGTGCGGGCAAGAGCAATGGTCATGCCATGCTGCTCAGAGAGTCTCTTGGCATAGATCTCCATCTCAGTCATGGCCCGGACGGCCAGCTTCCAGGCCTCTTTCGACTCATGCATCTGCTTTCCAGTATGGAACTGCACCATCTCGTTCACTCCGACGACGCCAATGGTGTAGACCAGGGCATCCAGGTCTACGGCGACTGAGCCCATCTCGCCGGTTATGGGATCTCTGGGCTGCTGGGTGGCAAATGGCATGCGGCGGTTCTTGATGATCTGGTTCATCCACTGCCGTTTCACCTTGAATATCTCAACTGATATGTCCATCAATTCTCGCAGGTACTCGAAGAGGAGATCGTCATCCCCCCGGGCGAGATAAGCAGCGCGGGGGCAGTTGAGGGAGACGACCTGCCAGGAGCCCATGGAGAAGTGCTTGCCATCCCGGAAGCGGAGCTTGTCATCGAACTGAGCGTCGCTGTTGAAGGTGGCAGCAAACTGATATGCACAGCACTGATAGCATGATATCCCCTCCCCTGCGCCCCGGTAGGCAGGAAGCTGGTTGTCAAAGTATGGCGTGCCATACTCCGCCGCCAGCTTGAAGGTCATGAGATACAGCTCCTGATAGGTGGGAAGATCGGGATGAGCGGCATTGAACTCCTCGTCCTCCTTCATGAAATCGGGCTCGATACTGATCTCGGGCTTGGGGAAGTTGAAGGGCTTGCCCCAGTAATCGCCCTGGAGCATGACCTCCATCAGGGCCTTGAAGGCCAAACGCACCTCGCGCTCGAACTGGCCGTAGGTCTTGAGCGGTGCATCCGGAGAGGAGCCATCCCAGACCCTTCCCGCATAGACAGCCGGTTTGTCCCGCCAGAGCTTGGGGATGCCCGGGGTGAGCTGCACTGAGGAGAAGACCAGTTGGCCGCCGCGAGCTACCATCATCTGGGTCATCTCGTAGACGAACATCTGCATGAGCTGTACTATCTCCTCATAGCTGCGAGCCTCGAAGTAGGGGGCGATGAAGGTGAGGAAGTTATAGAAGCCCTGTCCGCCGGCGAAGTTGGTCTGGGCGCTGCCCAGGGCCTTGACGGCATGCAGTATGGCCACCTCAGGCTTCTTGGCCGGGCCAGCAACGCTGGCCTTGGTGCCCAGGCCATCGGGCATCAGCCCGTAATAGAGGAAGTAGCGCAGATCCCAGTCCTGGCAGAACGGCCTGGTCCCGAAGTACTCCAGGTCATGGATATGCAGATCCCCGGCCAGGTGGCGGTCAGCCAGATAGGGGGGGAGAAGCAACAGGTACTGCTCCTTGCTTATTTTATCCGCCTTCTTCTTGTGGCTGGTCTCGGCGTTCTCCTGCAGGTTGGCATTCTCCTTGGACTCAAAGCCTGTACCGATGTCGATTAAGTGGGCATCAAAGACGGGCGTCCCCACCCGGGTGCAGATGTTTCGCCACTCGGTGTGATGCCTCTCCAAGAGGATCACATTCATGATCTCTCTGACCAGAGGACCGCTGAGGTAGCGGACGTTCATCCACCTCACCCGGCGCTCCACCTCCTTGGCGATATCCTCTGCCTCCTCTTCCGTTATGCCCGGCTCTTTATAAAATTGTTCTGATAGTTTTGTCTCCTTCAGGAGCTGCTTGGCTATGGCCTCTCTATCCCAGTCCAGCAGATGGCCGTCTGTGGTCCTGACTCTGGGCATAGACGAGACAGCCAGCCCTTCCAGTGTCTGTTGAACGATTCTGCTGCTCAACGCCCATCCCCTCTACAATAAAGCAACATCATGCCTCCTCTCGACGATCGATCCATTAGACCAGTATTTCCACTCCAGTTTATTCCCTTTGCGCTCCAAACAGCCGCGAAATTTTTTAGCAATTATGTCCCAACTCAATTATAAAGTAAACGCTTGGGATTATCAGTGTGCCCGGATTATCAACCAGACCCTCGCAGGACGAAAGTGATGGACGGATCTCATCGGCCATCGCGACAGCCGGACCGGCACAAAATACCCGTCCAGAAGAGGAGACCGGCCCAATCTCCAGGAGGACATGCCCCATGTGATCGGGGATGATCCACGGCAGCGCTGTGGCAGCATTCTCTGCAGATCAGTGGACCGACCGACCGCCTTCCACCGACATGTTTAAATGCAGTACAGCGCACCTTGTGCCTTTGAGGGCAGGTAGATCAGCTGGAAGATCGCTACCTTGGCATGGTAGAGGCCTCGGGTTCAAATCCCGACCTGTCCATTAGCGAAGATCAGCAAATCATTTTTATCGGGAGAGCAACAGTCTATCCCCAAAGAGATCTGAGACGAAGATGTTCGATATCATTCAGGCCGGAGAGACACTGCCAGGATCCGCGGCCACCATAGCTATGACCTTCTCCATCGGCCTTACTGTTGGCCTGACCGGAGCCATGGCCCCTGGCCCGACCCTCCTGGCCACTGTCAACTCCTCCCTCAAGGACGGCTGGCTGGCCGGGCCCAAGGTTGCCGCCGGCCATGCGCTGATAGAGATGGTGATATTTCTCCTGATTGTAAAGGGTCTGGCTGTGGCTATGCAGCAGTACTCGCGTCTCATCGCCCTCACAGGTGGCCTGGCCCTGATCCTCTTTGGCATTCTGACTATGCGGAATAGCAGGAGCGCCACCATGGCCTCGGCAGAGGGAGGATCTCAGACCAACCCCTATCTCGCGGGGATGCTCACCAGCGCAGCCAACCCCTACTTCTGGATCTGGTGGCTCTCCATAGGCAGCGCCCTGGTCATATCGGGGCTTGAGGCCGGCCTGATGGTGGCAGCGATATTCATGCTCGGCCACTGGAGTGCTGATTTCGGCTGGTATCTTCTCGTCTCCAGCAGCCTGGATAGGGGAAGAGGCCTCCTCTCGCCGGAGAATTACCGGAGAATACTGGGCCTGTGCGGCATCTTCCTGGTCCTGTTCGGCATCTATTATCTGGGAAGCGGGGTGGGAGTGGTCGGCTGATGACGGATAAATGAGCAGAAAAGCGAGGATTCTGGATCTGATTGAATGCTCCACCCTGGTCCTCATCCTCTCCCTTCTCCTCGGCCTGCTGCTGCCCGGCCCGGCAGAATCGACTGAGGCTCTCATCACTCCAGCGCTCATGATCATGATGGCCTTCTCCCTGGCCGAGGTGGATATGATCAGGGCGATCAGATCCCCGGGCATACTGAAGAGCGGAGCCTGTGGCATTCTCCTGAACTACGGCCTGCTGAGCGGATTGATACTCCTCCTGAGCCACGGCCTGGCGGATGAATCCCTCCGGCAGGGCTTCATAGTCATGGCCGCTGTCCCGCCGGCGGTGGCTGTGCTGCCCATGACCCGCATCCTGAAAGGGGACATGAGCCTCTCATTATGCGGCGAGATCAGCTCCTACCTGGCATCGCTTCTGCTGATGCCCCTGATCATCTACCTCTTCTCCCGCCAGACGGGCATAAGCCCCCTCTATCTGCTTCAGATCTCCATTGTACTGATCATCATCCCCGCCATCGCCTCCAGGCTGGTGCGACTCCTCCCAATCAACCCCATCCTTCCCATAAATCTGGGCTTCTTCCTGGTCACATACACTGTGATCGGCCTGAACCGGGGGGCTCTCTGGATGGGTTGGGGGGATGTGGCCTGGATAGCCATCGCCCGCACCTTCGCTCTGGGATCGGCGGTCTTCATTATGGCGAGGCTCGCCGGGCTGAAGGGCAGCCAGGCCATCTCCTGCACCCTTCTGGGCTCCTTCAAGAACCTGGGGCTGGCGGCTGCAGTATCCCTCTTGCTCTTCAGCCCGGCGGCAGGGCTCCCGGCAGCATTCTGCGTCCTGGCAGAGAGCGCCTTTTTCATCCTTCTCGCCTCGCGAGATCACGCTATCCTTAAATAAGGCAAAAAGAGTGATCTGGTAGGGAGTGTATCATGTCCATCAAGGAGGATGCCAGTTATCTGAGGTCGATATACATCTATATTGCCATCTCCGTTCTCCTCTTCGCCCTCACCGCCGTCATGGGCTATTATACTGCCCATCTGGACCCTGAGTTTGCCGCCAGCTGGACAGAGGAGATGAAGATTCAGTCATTGATCCAATGGATCCTGGGACAGCCGCCCCTTATGATAATGATGATCATATTCCTGAAAAACCTCCTCGCCTCAGCAGCGGCCATCCTCCTGGGATTGGGGCTGGGCATCGTTCCCATGATGGTCGCCACCAGCAACGGCTTTCTCCTGGGGATAGTCGGCTATAGTGCTGTCGAGAGGGAGGGATGGCTCTATCTGGCGGCAGGCATCCTCCCCCATGGCATCATCGAGCTTCCCGCGGTCCTGCTGAGCATCGCCATTGGCCTGCGCTTAGGCCATGTTCTCCTCCTCTCCCTGCTAAAAGAGAGGGCGGACCTCTCAGGAGAGGTGAGAGTGGCAATTCGTCTCCTCCTCCGCTGGATCATGCCCCTGCTCCTCTTGGCCGCGGCCATTGAAACTTTTATCACCCCCTTTGTCATATCGAGGGTCGCATGATATATCCAGATACTGAGAATGAAGGCAACTCCTCTGCCGGCCGGAAGGATGGTGGCAAGAGGGATTCCAAAGGGAATCCCACAAATAGAGCGAGCGCGGGAAGAGCGAGCACAGGTGGAGCCGGCGGACAGAAGGCCCAGCTCCCCTCCAAGGAGGACTTCAGCCAGTGGTACCACGAGCTGTTGATGACCGGGGAGATCATAGATAACCGCTATCCTGTTAAGGGAATGTGCGTCTGGTTCCCCTTCGGCTTTGCCATCAAGAAGAAGGTCTATGGCATCATCCGGGAGCTACTGGATCCCGATCATCAAGAGACCCTCTTTCCCCTGATGATCCCGGAGAACGAGTTCATGAAGGAGGCCCAGCATATCAAGGGCTTCGAGGAGGAGGTCTACTGGGTGACCTGCGGCGGGACCACCCCCCTGGATGTGAAGCTCGCCCTCCGCCCCACCAGCGAGACCGCCATATACCCCATGTTCAAGCTCTGGATAAGGTCGCATGCCGATATGCCCATGCGCATCTACCAGATAGTGAACACCTTCCGCTATGAGACCAAGCACACCCGGCCCCTGATCCGCCTGCGGGAGATCACCTCCTTCAAGGAGGCGCACACCGTCCATGCCACCTGGGAGGAGGCTGCAGAGCAGGTGGAAGAGGCGATCAAGAGGTACTCGGAGTTCTACCGCCGCCTGGCCATACCCTTCCTGGTGAGCCGCCGCCCTAGCTGGGATAAGTTCCCGGGCGCAGATTATACCACGGCCATCGATGTGATCATGCCCGATGGCAGGACGCTGCAGGTGGGGACGGCCCATCATCTGGGCTCCACCTTCGCCAGGACCTATGAGATAACCTATGAGGCCGAGGATGGGGAGCAGAGGCTGGTCAATCAGACCTGCTACGGCATCTCTGAACGCTGTATAGCCGCCCTCATATCCGTTCACGGGGATGATCGGGGCCTGGCACTGCCCTGGGAGGTGGCACCAGTCCAGGTGGTGATTGTGCCCATCCTCCTTGGCGACAAGGAGAGGGTGCTGGAGGTCTGCCAGGATCTGAAAAGGACCCTGCAGGCGGACTGCATCCGGGTGGAGCTGGACACCAGCGATGAGCGGCCTGGTGCCAAGTTCTATAAGTGGGAGATGAAAGGGGTCCCCCTCCGCCTGGAGGTCGGCCCGCGGGATATTGAGAGAGGAGTGGTTACAGTGGTGCGCCGGGATGGAGAGAAGCTCGCCCTGGACAGGGAAGGGCTGGCCTGTGCCCTGCTCGCAGAGGCCGAGAAGCTGCAGGTTGAGTTGTTCCGGCGGGCAGAGGCATCTGCCCGCGCCCGGATGGGGGAGGCGGCAAGCATTGAAGAGGCCAGGGCCCTGGCCGGCTCCGGGGTGGCACTGGTTCCGTGGTGCGGTGAGGAGGAGTGCGGCCACAGGCTGGAGGAGCAGGTGGGGGCGAATATGCTGGGCCAGCCCCAGTACCAGAGCTTCTCCCCTGCAGCCTGCGCCGCCTGCGGCAAGGTGACAGAAAAGCGCACATATATGGCCAGACAATACTGAAGGACAGGATGCCTGATAAGATCATAGAGGTAAAGAACCTCGAATACAGGTATGGCAGCTTCAAAGCAGTGGATGATGTCAGCTTCTTCGTACGCAAAGGGGAGATCTTCTCCCTTCTGGGCCCCAATGGTGCCGGCAAGAGCACAGTAATCAACATCCTCACCACACTGCTCCCCATTCAGAAGGGTCATGCCACCATCTCCGGGTACGATCTGGCCACAGAGCCCCAGGAGGTTCGCCGCTCCATTGGGATTGTCTTTCAGGATGAGACACTGGATCGCGATCTCACTGTCTGGGAGACCCTGGAGCTGCATGGCAGGATCTACTCCATGCCCGGGCGGGAGAGAAGAGAGAGGATCGAGGAGATCATCAGTCTGGTGGAGCTGGAAGATAAGAGGGATGTGCGCACCCGCTATCTCTCTGGAGGGATGAAGCGCCGCCTGGAGATCGGCCGGGGCCTGATGACCAGGCCCGAGGTGCTATTTCTGGACGAGCCGACGATTGGCCTGGATACCCAGACCAGACGGCGGCTTTGGGATTATATCCGGATGGTGAATGCATCAGGGACCACCATCTTTCTGACCACCCATTATATGGATGAGGCCGACCAGGTCAGCGACTGGATCGATATCATGGACCACGGCAAGATCATAGCCTCTGGCGACCCGGCAAAGCTCAAGGATGCTCTGGGAAATGATATGATCTATCTGAACACCAGCGATGATACAGTCACTGAAAGGCTTCTGCAGGGCTTGAGTGTGGTCAGAGGCATAAAGGCCACGGGGGAGGGGCTGGTGGTGACCATCAGCGCCGATGGAACGCACTGCCTTCCCATCATCATGAATCAGATCGAGGAGAATGGCATCGAGATCATAAGTGTGAACCTGAAAAAGCCCACTTTGGATGATGTCTTCGTCCATCACACCGGGAGAGCCATCAGAGATGCCGGGGCTGAGAGGCTGCGCCGCATCCAGCCGAAAGGGAGGAGGTAGAGGATTGTCATCTGAGTTTTTGACCATCTACTGGCGCGATATGCTCAGGTTTGTTCGTTTCAAGGCAGCACTGGTGGCCTCACTGATACAGCCCGCATTATGGATGGCGCTTTACGGGGCGGCCATGTCCAACAACTTCAGCCGCCTTGAGGCGGGAATGGTCGTACCCCCGGGGGCGATGACGGTCTCATATCTGACCTTCATGGGCGGGGGCGTGATCGCCCTCACCACCCTCTTCACCAGCCTTTTTGGAGGGATCACACTGCTGTTTGATAAGAACTGGGGACTGATGCGGGAGCTCTTGGCCAGCCCCATGCCCAGAAATCACATCATACTGGGAATAGGCCTCTCCGGGGTCACCAAATCCTTCATTCAGGTCATGGTCATCATGGGATTTGGTCTGGTGATAGGGGTTCAGTTCTTCCCCGGATATTCACTGCTTCAGAAGATGGGAGCGATATTGGGTATACTGCTCTTCGTGGGCATATTCTCCTTGGGATTTCTCTTCCTCTCCTCGACCATCTCCATGAGCATGGAGACTCCAGAGGGGCTGCAGGCGGTCATCACCCTCCTGACCCTGCCCCTCTTCTTCGCCAGCAATGCCCTCTATCCGATCGATGCCTTCCCCTGGCCGGTCCGGTTCCTCTCCCAGTTCAATCCCCTCACCCATCTGGTAGACGGTGTGCGCTACTTCATGATAGGCAGCGACTTTTATGCCATCGGCATTCATTACGTCTACAGCAGCAACGATCTGATCGTCTCCCTCCTCGCCCTGATGGGGTTTGCCGCTCTCATGTTTCTTGTCGCCTGGCAGGTCTTCAAGAGGGCGGTGATCACTTGATTTCAGGGAATCATCATGCTGCATCAGACCTGCTGCATCAGACCGTTTATCTTATTTGCAGAGAGCATCGACAGAATGCCAGAGGATGATAGAATGAAGATACTGGGAATCTGCTCGAGCCCCAAAGGCTCGCGGAGCAGCACTCTGCGCCTGGTCAGGGCGGCGAAGGAAGGGGCAGAAGAGAACGGGGCAGAGGTTGAGCTGCTCGATCTATGCCAGCTAGAGATCAAGTACTGCAATGCCTGTCAGACCTGCTATAAGACCGGCAGGTGTGTGCATAAAGACGACTTTCAGGGGCTGTACGAGAAGATCCTGGCGGCGGACGGCCTGGTGATAAGCTCGCCCAATTACTTCCATTCTGTGACCGCCCAGCTGAAGACTCTCATCGATAGGATGGCTGATGCAGCACACTGCCAGCTCTTGACCGGAAAGTACTGCTGCAGCCTGGCCACCGGCGGCAGCAACTATGATCAGGTCACAGGCTATCTGGGGGATCTGATGATCGGTTTCGGCGCTTTCTTCACCGGCAGTGCGGGAGCTGAGATGAGCGGAGGGCCTGCCGCCCTGGAGGAGGGGGAGAGGAAGGCCCGTGCACTGGGAAGGAGCCTGGTGGATGATATTCGCAACAAGCGCGAGTATGCTGAGCAGAGAGCAGTGCAGCAATCCATTCGCTCTCACTTCAAAGAGCTGGTGCGCATGAACAAGGAGAACTGGAAGCATCAGTATGATCACTGGAACAGCATAGACTGGCGCTAGGTCGAGCGAAGCTCATTGCTGAACTCATCTTTGGGCTCATCCCTCATAACTCTTTAATATCTTCCAGGCCTATTAACAGCCATGCTGACTGTGGATGAGGGGAAAACAGCCGTCCGTTTAGCCAGACGTGCCCTGGCTCACTATATGGAGGCGAGGGAGCCTCTGGCTCTGGAAGGCCTGCCGGCTGTCTTCTCCCAGAAGCGAGGGGCCTTTGTAACCCTGCATGAGGAGGGAGAGCTGCGGGGATGCATAGGCTATCCTCAACCGGTCCTGCCCCTTGGCCGGGCGATTGTGGACTCTGCGATCAATGCCGGCTTTCGCGACCCGCGCTTTCCTGGCCTGCGGCCGGGAGAGCTGCAGAGGATTGAGATCGAGGTGACCATCCTCACCAAGCCCGAGGCCTATCAAGGGCCCAAGAGGAGCCTGCCAGAGAGGATCCAGGTGGGAAGGGACGGCCTGATCATCTCCAAAGGACCGTTCTCAGGCCTGCTCCTGCCCCAGGTGGCGGTCGAATGGGGTTTTGACCCCCTGGAGTTCCTGGGCCAGACCTGCATCAAAGCCGGCCTGCCAGCGGATGCCTGGCTGGATGAGGAGACCCAGATTGAGCACTTCGAGGCCCAGATCTTCGCTGAGGTGGCGCCGGAGAGGGAGGTCTTTGAGAAGAGCTTCACAGCGAGTCCCTGCGGGACCTAGGCAATAGGGGATGATCAGAGGCCAAGGCTATTCTGATCGCTTGATCCCTTGATCTGGGCCAAGGCTATTCTGATCTTTTGATCTCTTTATCTTCTGTCTCTCCCAGGACACAGACACCCTCGATCTTCCCTTCACACACTTCAAAAATTATTATATTTGCAAAAGGGCTGCATATTATCGCTGATGCATACCTATTGTAAAATTATGCTGAAACGAATATCCCTATAAATCTAGCTTTTTCAGGCAAAAACCACCAGAACGTATAAATATCATCGAGTGAGTAATTGCTTATATCCTAAAAGGATAATGGGGTGAAATTATTAGGCAAATGGGAGTACTTTTGGCATTGGCCATAGCAATGCTATCGGTTCCTGTTCTGGCCCAGGGCGTGGCTTCCTGTGGCGCAGTGGACATTCTGGGGAGAGAGGGGGGCATATTCGAGTCGGAGGCCTCTGCCTTCCAGTTCCCCGAGTTTGCAAACACCAACTTCGACAGCCTGACAGTGGGAAATGACAGGGCCTTGGCCTTTGGCGGCATCAGGCCGAGATCGCCACTGACCACAGCCACCAATAACCTGGTGATCAAGAAGAATCAGGATTCTGGAGACTGCGAGTGCTGCAGTTCCATCTGCCAGGAATGCTGCTTGAAGGTCAATATGGAACAGATCCGGGTGGGAAATAGGGAGGCCATGGCTTTCGGGGACGCTATTGCTACCAACAATGTGAAGATCGTCACCAACCAGCAGTAATGAGGTCTATGGACCTTGAAGGACGGAACATGAACGATACGCTAAAGCCCACTGGCATCTTGCTGGTGGGCACCATTTTTATCTGCCTATCTCTCACGCTCAGTGCAGCAGGATCCATCTCCGATCTCCCAGACCTGCAAAAGGAGATGAAAAGATCCCTCTCCGGCAACCTGGATCAATCCCAGGGAAGTGCTATGGGAAAGCTCCGGGTCCATGGAGATACCATCACCTTCCCCTGGTCGGAGCGGCATAAGCCCCGCTCTGCCCCCCAGCCGCCCGTGCCCATGACGGCGCCTTCGAGGGAGAGGATCGCTCTGAATGAGAGCAATCCACATAGAGCGCTCTCCGATCTGACGGCGATAAACAGCTGCCGGGAGAGGGAGGTGATCTGGGAAGGGGGTCAGGAGGGGGATCGGGAATCTGGAGGCCTGTCCAACTCCCTGGCGATCAGCGTCACCGGCCAGGAGATGAACGATAAATCGATCTTCCGTAATAAGGGGGATGTCGCGATGAACATAGAGAGGGTCGTGGATGGGGCATTGAACGAGGGTCTGAGATACAATCCTCAAGGGCACAATGGCACTAAGGGGGGGTTGACAGCACCTTTGGGCAATAATATGATCATAGATGTCAGCGGGATCTCTGTGAGCGCCATAAATACTGTGAAAGGGGGAAGCGCCACTGCTACATCCAATATAATAATCAGGCCGGTGCAGATCATACTCTGTCCATCTGAGGTGAAAGAGAAGCTGAGATGATCCCCCTGATCTCCTCTTTTTGAATCACAAACTATAAGGGCATTTTATGTCTATCTCCCTCCTGACATGAGCATCATCCAAAGACCGAGGGGAACGCGAGACTTCCTTCCTGAAGAGACCTGGAGGAGGAGCCTGGCCCGAAATGCGATGCAAGAGGTCCTTGAACACTGGGGCTATCGGGAGGTGGCCACCCCCACCTTTGAGCATCTTGAGCTATTCACTGAGAAATCCGGGGCATCGGTACTGGAGGAGATCTACGCATTCCAGGATAAGGGTGGGCGCGATATCGCCCTGCGGCCAGAGCTTACTGCTCCCGTCATGCGCCTGTACGTCTCAGAGCTGCAAAACTCGCCCAAGCCCATAAGGCTTTACTATTTTGGCAATTGCTTCCGTTACGAGCGCCCCCAGAAGGGGCGGTTCAGGGAGTTTTGGCAGCTGGGAGCTGAGCTGATCGGCGGAGCCAGGCCGGACTCAGAGGCAGAGGCCATCGCCCTGGCCGATCAGTTGATCCGGAGCGCTGGCATCCGGGGGGAGATCCACCTCGGCTATCTGGGGCTCATAAGGGCATTTCTGGAGAGGATCCAGGAGGATAAGAGGGCTGCGGCGATGAGGATGATCGACAAGAAGGAGCGGTCCCTTCTGGCAGAGCTGCTGGAGGATCAGGATCAGGATGTCCTGGGACTGCTGGAGCTGATCGATCTCAAAGGCAATGCCGCTCTGGATAAGGCCAGGGAGATCGCCCAGGAGCTCGAGCTGAATAAGGCCGCCGGAAGGGCGGGGGCGATTGCTGATCCCAAACCAGGATTGCAGGCCGATGGCCGGAGGTCTGCTCGCACTGCCAGGGCAGTTGACTCTCAGCTCAGGCTGGATGAGTTCCAGGAGACTGTGGACCTTCTCCAAGCTTATGGGGTGGACTTCCATATCGATTTTGAGATCGTGCGGGGCCTGGACTATTACTCGGGCACGGTCTTCGAGATCTATGCTCAGGGCCTGGGGGCGCAGCGCCAGATCTGCGGTGGAGGAACATATGAGCTGGCCAGCCTCTTCGGAGGAAAGGAGACCTTCTCAACCGGCTTCGGACTGGGATTCGATCGGATCATGCAGATCGCCCGGATTGTAGGGGAGAGAGCCCCCCCCACCTTCCTCATCTACTCCCCGGACGTCAAGCCAGATGCCGTAAGGATCGCCCTCTCACTGCGCAGGTCCGTTCCCACAGTGCTGGATGTCATGGGCAGAAGCATGAAGGCCCAGCTCAAGGCCGCCTCTGGAGCAGGGGCGAAGTATGCTGTGATCGTGGGCAGAGAGGAGCTGGATTCCGGCAAGCTGCTCCTCAGAGACATGTCCAGTGGAGAGCAGGAGGCGCTGACGCTGGAGGAGATAGAAGGGCGGCTTGGGCAGACGGTATCTGGGGCACCGAAGAGGTAACCCTCACAGCAGATCACTTGAGATATCATCCCATCCAAATCCGATAAGTATATGTCCTTTATATCTGATCTTTTTGGCCATGAGATTGATATTTACGGCTTCAATTGCTCTGATCCTCCTGCTGGGACTGCTGCCACCAGTCCATTGCCAGCAGACGGCGGGGGAGTGGCTGGATAACGGCACCACCCTCGCCGGCCAGGCCAGATACAATGAATCGCTGCAGGCCTTTGAGCAGGCGATTGCCCTCGACTCCAACTCCACCTTGGCCTGGCTCAGCAAAGGGGCGGCCCTCTTGAGCCTGGGCAGGTGCAATGAGGCCCTGGAGGCCTGCGATGAGGCAATACGCCTGGGCCCCACATTTGCCGCCGCCCGACATCAAAGAGGCAATGCCCTCAGATGCCTGGGCAGGCAGGATGAGGCCCTTACGGCTTATGAGGAGGCCATAAGCCTGGATTCCGGCGATGCCGATGCATGGAATGATAAAGGGGATGTGCTCTGTGAGATGGGGCGGCATGAAGAGGCTTTAGAGGCCTACGATGAGGGGCTGTGGCTCGATCCGGATGATCAAGATCTCTGGCAGGATAAGGGCTATGTTCTGGCCATTTCAGGCCGGTACAATGAATCCATAAAAGCCTTCCAGGAGGCCATCCGCCTCGATCCCGGGGATGCAGAATCATGGGGCAACATAGGCAATGTCCTCGCCGGCCTGGGAAGGTTCGATGAGGCTTTAGAGGCCTATGATAAGGCCCTGCAGATCGATCCCGATCTGGCCGGGGTCTGGTACAATAGAGGAGTGCTCCTCAAGGCTCTAAAGGAGGCAAGAGGCTGATTCGGCCATTGCCCGGAGGGGGGGAGCGGGCCTGTGAGCCTGCCCCTCCAGCGAGCAGCCCATTCCGGGCGCAGGATGCAATGTGCTGTGGCCTCTTTGTCCCTGCTTTTATCGATCTCAGCGGGAGTGCCGGACTGTGCTAGAATAGTGCGCCAGCCAATTGCTCCGGGGCTATCTCCTCTTCCTTGCTGCCTTGTACTTGGGCCAGCTCTCTTTTGGCATCCCCTTTCCCGCATAGCTCTCCCTCACGCTATCTGAGGCCGCCCTCTCCAGCCGGTCATCACGCCGCCTCCTCTCTTCCGCCATCCTCTTTACCAGGATGTAGTTGGCAGCGAGGAATAAGGGGAACAAGAGGATACAGATCACAACTATATGCCAGATCTCCATATATAGAACAGTAAGCCGGGGAATATAAAAAGCTCATCTGAACCTCCCCAAGAGGCGGGCATAAAACTCCTTCTCCCGCCCTTTAGTGGTGCGGGCCAGCCTGTCCAGTATCAACTCCGGGGTGCTCTTTGCCAGATAGTTGTAGCGCGGGCTGCGGCAGACCACCAGGCAGTTGTTCTCGTCCAGCCCCTCTGCCTCGATTCCGTCCACCCGTACTGAGCTCTCAGTGAAGCGAAGCACATCCTCGGCCAGGTGGCTGACGAAGACGGCAGCCGACCTCCTGCGGTTCAGCTCGTCGAGCATGCAGGCGATTATGCGCGCTGAGGCTCCGGGCTCAGTTATGGATTCCAGCTCGTCTGCCAAGACCAGCTTCCTCTTCTCATTCTCCACCACAGCGAACTTTCTCATCGCCGTCTCAAAGGCTCCAGCGGAGAGAGTGCCCCGGCTCTTGCTGAAGTAGTAAAGCTGCTCGAATAGGCAGATCCGGCAGCTTTCAGCGGGCACAGGCAGGCCCATCTGCGCCAGGATGGCTATCTGAGAGATCAGATCCAAGAGAGATGTTTTGCCGCCGGAGTTGACTCCGCTGAGAAGGGCCACCCTCTCCCCAGGCTCACCTGCACCTCCCCCCAGGCAATAGCTCACCTCCTCCGGCTGCTTCAAGAAGAGGTTCCTCCCCCCCTGAAAGCACAGGCAGGTCTCCTCCACAATCTCCGGGAAGCTCAGGCCCTCTTCCAGGGCGAATGAGCCCAGAGCATAATAATAGTCGAACTCCATCATATGGCGGACCAGCTCCTCCGCCCGGCCCCGATCCCCGGCCAGACTGCGAGCCAGCTCTCTTTTTGCCCTCAGGCCCCTCTCCTCCATCCGGCCGCGCAGCTCCTGCTCGAAGGATCGCAATGCTCCCTGGTCCAGCTCCAGAGGATAGCTTACGGAAGAGGGGAATATCTCATCCAACCAGACCCCCTCCGATCCCTTCAGATCCAGCTCCTCTCTGGCCCTCTCCTTGGCCTCTTCCGCGACCCCAGAGAAGATCTCCTTCATCTGCAGCTCGAAGAGCTCCCTGATGCCCTCTCCCCGGCTCATCACCTGCAAGAGGTCCGTTCCTTCCAGGGTGAGAGAGCTCTGCTCGATCCTCCTTTTGAGCTCCTCATTGGCAGCTGCTGCCGCCTTCTCCACACAGCCCTTCAGCCTGGCGGCAAGGGTGCTCAGCCGCTCTTCCTCAGGATCCCCCTCCTCGCCCAGGCTGCCAATCAGGCGGAAGAGATCATCCCAGTGCAGAAAATCCTCTAACCCCGCCGCCTGAAGCTTTGCGGCCGCTTTTGCCGCGGCGAGCAGGGTCTCCATATTCTCCTTATAGAATCCTAAAACAGCCTCCGGAACCAGATACCACTCCTCCAAAGACTCCGCCCTCTCCACCCCCTCGGCATCCCCTATGCCCTCCCCCACCAGGCTGATCAGGCTATAGCTCTGGGCGAGGGCCAGCAGCTCCTGAGGGCTCTCTGCCAGATGAAGATCGATCAATCTGTCCAGGCCACAGGATTTCAGCCTCTGGAAGTCCTCGGGATTGCTGGCGACAAGAGCCCTCTCCCTGATCCTCGAAGGGGCCCTCTCCCGCAGAGGGCGCAGGGAGCGAAGCTGCTCCTCAATACCCTGCCCTGCCATTAGCCGTGCCGCCTGCAGAGAACGGGAGGCAACGATGCGGTTCTCCTCTATCAGCTCTCGGGAGGAGGAGGGAAAGAGGGTCCCGATCTTCAGCCGGGCATAATCGGTATGGGCAAACTCAGCCAGCCGGGAGATGATCAGGGAATAGATCCTCACAGCCTCATCAGTGGCCAGGAACTCATCCCGGGAGACATCGAACTGCCGGGCACGGGCATGCTGGACTAGCTGCAGCGCCTGGCGTTCGCTAAGGACCCTGCACAGGCCAGGCACATCACCCTCCCATACCGCCTGCAGGGCCTTCTTTTCATCCCCATAATGCTCTTTCAGGCGCTCTCTTAAACGAGGGCCTACTCCCGGAAGATCCACCAGTCTCAAGCGCTCCCATTTTAACAGGAATATAATATATCTGTTCCGCCAGCAGAAATGCCGTCCGGGTCGGACAGTTTCTGCCCGGCAGGAGGGGCTGCGCTGAGAAGATTGATATCCTCAAGGCAGAGAACCGTTCTTGTGCTGCTTAATCGATTGCTTGATCTGGGTGAGGAGGAGAGCATATTCTTGGCGGAGGAGTCCCTGCAGGATCTGCTCGACCTTCCTGTAACCCGGAGGATAATGGAGGATGGATTGGATTGGGATCGCTCCATCCAGCTTACAGATATCGGCATTGCCTTTCATATCGCCGGCCCGGAGGACTTCTGGCTGCTCCTGACCGACCGGTATTCCAGGGAGAGGATCTTGATGGATGCTGCCGGCCAGCTCGGAGCAGAGGCTGCAAAGAGCATCACCATCGATGAGCGCGACTTTCTCAGTGCCCTGATCGAGTATTATGCCCTCTCCCTGAGGGATGAGCTGCTCTGCGAGAGCTGTAGCAGTATAGAAGAGCTGCATTACCCAGAGGATAGAATAGCAAGGCTGATCGATCTACTGAGGTCTAACCTCTCCTCTCCAAGAGAAAAGCCCATACTGGAGGTATGCTGCGGCAATGGACCGGCCACCCAGGCCCTCATCCGTCTCGGTTTCAATCCCTTTGCCATGGACTCCGATCGCTGTGAGCTCTGTTTAGCCCTAAAGAAGGGGCGGATGGACCCCGCCAGATCCTTTGTTCTGGATGCCAGACTACTGCCCCACTTTTTTTCTGGCAGGCCGTTTCATGCCGTTCTCGGCTTCATGGTGGGGCTGATCGATGCCTCCAACTGGCCCTTTTGGAGGGAGATACTCCTCGCTGCAGCCTCGCTCTCCGAAAGCGAGCTTCTCATAACTGTCTACTCCCAAAAGGAGGCGAATCTCATCGCGAAGGAGATGGAGGGGGCGGGCTGGAGGGGAGAGGTAATCGACAATCAAGACCCAGGAGGGATATACGACCAGTGGGTCTACAGGGGAAGGCGAGAGGCACTTTGAAAGAATGATAGAAAGCTTAATTATCCATCCCATACCTCAATGAGAGTGGTGAGATTCTTGGCCGACTTTAAGAAGCGAAATGCGGAGAGAAAAGGTGGCAAAAAAGAAGAGATCAAAAGCAAGAAGCTCATGGAAGAGAATCTGGATGCATTAAGAGGCAGAGGAGAAGCGGAGAAATAGGCTTCTCGCAGTGTATGGCTCAAGCCTCTGACCGATGAGAGCAAAAGGCTCGTGGACTTTGATCATACTCCGAGTAGAATGAACTTCTCTTTGATCCTATAGCTCCAAGGGTTCGCGGTCAGAGAGGTCTTGATATTGAATTGCTGAATGCTGGAGAGATGGGATGTCTGAATTGCCATCTCATCCCTTCTAAAAAGCCAATTCGGGCGGGTTCAAATTTACAGCCGGACAGGGCGAGCTGTCTGGCGGCAAAGGAATTGGGCCATCAGGGTGTGACGCTCAGGCTTCTGCTCAGCTCCTTGAGCCTCTCAATACTCTCCAGTGTCTTGGCGGACTCCTTTCTCTTCTCATCCTCGAAGTGCTTTATGATATCGCTCAGGGATATGGTCAGACGATAGATCTTCATCGGCCTTCCCTTGCCGTCCTTCTTGATCTCCCTCTCCTCCACCCAGTTGTTATTGCGCAGTGTGCGCATGGCAATGCTCACCTCGGGTTGGCGGAGGTTGGATCCTATCTCGATCTCCCGTGATGTGGCCTCCTCCACATTGGCCAGATAGGTGATCATGCTGGCCACATTTCTGGGAATGCCAAGCTCGCGGAGGACCTCTACAAACTCCCTGTCGGCATCATCCAAAACTTTCACCGAGAATTGTCTCATAATAACCTCATTCTATTTTTGTATATAACAAATACCTTATGATATAAATAGTTTATTTCGAGGTGTGATATTCTTCTGGGGCATAAGATTATGTTATCGATATAGCTCTCGGTTGACATTATCTCATTATGATCAGATATTATATTCATTATATCATAGATGCATATCAATGATAACCGCAATGCGACGGGAATGATAGGAGGCTATTTGCATCTATGAATGGGGGTTGAGTGATGGAGAAGAATAAATTGTATTAAGAAATTAATATCTATATTATCACAGTTATCATCTCTGCTAACTATCTTTGGGCAAGACAGCATGGAGCGGATGGATCAGAAGGAGCGGATGGAGCGGATGGATCGGACGGTCAGAATGCCGATGGGTCAAACAGTGCTCATGGGGCTGATGGGGCAGGATAATAGGATGAGAAAATAGATATATCAGCGCCCCCTCCTCTTTCGGCCATGGAGACGAGGCTTGATCCCTGGGGTTCAGTTCATGTGGAAGATTACACCAAGCTCTTCGAGGAGTTTGGGATATCGAGCTTCGATGATATCCTTCCTTATCTGGCAGAGCCTCATCGCTACATGAGGCGCAGGATAATATTCGGCCATAGAAACTACGATGCTGTCCTGGCAGCCATGCAGAACGGCCGGCCTTTCGCCGTCATGAGCGGCTTTATGCCCACCGGCAAGGCTCACTTCGGCCATATGATGGTCATGAATGAGATCATCTGGCACCAGCAGCAAGGAGGGGATGCTTTCGCTGCCGTGGCCGATATGGAGGCCCATTCTGTGCGGGGCATAAGCTGGAAGAGATGCAGAGAATTGGGCATTGAGGAGTATATCCTCAGCCTCATCGCCCTGGGCTTTCAGCCCAAAGAGAACAGCCACATCTATTTTCAGTCCGAGAACCTCGATGTGCGAGACCTGGCCTTTGAACTGGGGATAGAGGCCAACTTCTCCGAGGTCAGCGCCATCTACGGTTTTAGCGGAGAGACATGCATCTCTCATATGGAGAGCGTGATGGTCCAGAGCGCCGATATCCTCCATCCACAGCTGGCGAAGTACGGAGGGCCAAAGCCGGTGGTGATACCGGTGGGCGCCGATCAGGATCCCCATATCAAGCTCACCCGCGACCTTGCCCGCCGGATGAGAAGATTCCTCGTCGAGAGAAGGGGTGAGTACATCTCCGTCCGGGGCAAGGTCGCAGGCCAGGAGCTGATGAAAGCGGCTGAATCGGCCTTGCTGGGGACGGGGCTGGGAGAGGTCAAAAGGTATGAGGAGCATATCGACCTGACCGATCTCCGGCTGAGAGAGGGCCAGAGCATCGATGATGCCCGGCAGGAGATCGAAGAGCTGATCATAAGCCTGGAGACGGAGCACGGCGGGTATGGCTTCATCCCCCCGGCCTCGACATACCACCGCTTCATGACCGGCCTTACCGGTGGGAAGATGTCCTCCTCCAAGCCGGAGAGCTACATCGCCCTCACCGAGGACCCCAAGGAGGCGGCAGGGAAGATCCTGCGGGCCATCACCGGCGGCAGGCAGAGCCTGGCCGAGCAGAAGAGGCTGGGAGGAGAGCCTGAGAGGTGCTCCATATATGAGTTCCTTCTCTTCCATCTATCAGAGGATGATAGAGAGCTTCTGGAACTGGAGCTTGAATGCCGCAGCGGCAGGCGGATGTGCGGCACATGCAAGAAGGATGTGGCGGAGAGGATAGAGAGATTCCTGCATGATCACCAGCAGGCACGCGAGGCGGCACGGGAGAGGCTGCCGGAGTATGGAATAAGGCTTTAAACCAGGGCGCCTTCGTCCTCGATCCCGCAGAGTGGGGGGATGTATGCCCTGGATCATTCTATAATGTAGAATCACAATCAGCCTGGCTATGCAATTGCTATATGCTCTCCCGTATGGCTATGCAATTGCTATATGCTCTCCAGTATGGCTATGCAATTGCTATATGCTCTCCAGGATTATCCTTTCCCCGACAGACAGACCATGGCCGGGGCTGGCCCGCAATCGGATGTACTGGTCGCCACAGTGCACTCCAATCAATGGGATCTCCTCCTGGGCGGTGGCGCTCTCCAGTGCCAAAAAGGTCCTTTCATCCGGGGATCTGATCTTGCCGCCATCATGGGCCGCTCCATTCAGAAATACAGCGGTGACTATATCCGATCCACTATCATAGCTGCTTTTTCTTATATCAGTGATCATCAGCAAGCTCATGGCATGCCAGCTCCAATCTCTATACACTCCGATACAAATCAGAAGAGGAGTCCGGCCCTGGCAGAGGCCGGAGACCGACGACAGGCGGACGACGGTAAAGGAGGTCAACCAGCTTTCTGTCGCTATTTCATTTGTTTGGATCGAACTAATTAATAAGCTTTTTGCTTTTTGTAACAATATAGCTATGAAGAGAGTGAGATGGATTGATGTTTTATGCAGAGGTTTGGAGGCGAAGAGGTATGGGATGCAACCTGCAATGCAAAAACACTCGCGACAAATTCAGGATAAACTGATTTATATGATCGACTGGAATCTGATCTGGAAGGATGCTCTCCCGACATTCCGGCTTACTGAAGACAGTTGCTATGAACTGGAGGAGGGCGTGCAAAGCTACGACTGCTCTGAGAATATCAGGGCAGATGGGAAGAGAAGGGTCACTGCCCTGGAGCTCGACCCCTCCTGGCGGTGCTGGGCATTGGAGCGGAGGCGGGGCGGCACGAGCTGGTCATAGCCCCCTACTCTGAGGATATTGGCAAGGCGTTTAAAATAGGCTACAGATGTTTATTATTTATTATTTATTGTTTATTGTTTGTTGTTTGTTGTTTATTGTTTGTTGTTTATTGTTTGTTGCTTGTTGCTTGTTGTTTATTATATTCAGCATCTCCCATGCCATCCGATCCTCAGCGATGACCTTTTGGCCTGGGCCGCTCTATGCTGAGATATGGATAGAGATATTCTTGTCGCAGTGCGCCAGGAGCTAATAGAGGGGATCGATGAGAAGACCAGAGATGGCGCATCACGCTTCTTCAAAGAGGAGGTCCGGTTTTATGGGGTTAAAGGCAGCCAGGTCAGAAGGATCGCAGCCAAATACCTCCGGGAGTTGAAGGGAGAAGAGAAAAGCGAGATCTTCGCCCTCTGCGAGAGTCTGCTCCGCTCAGATTATGGGGAGGAGGCGTCTATTGCCTTTGAATGGGCCCACTCATTACGCCGTCAGTATGAGCCATCTGATTTTTATATTTTTGAGGGGTGGCTGAAGCAGTATGTAAATAACTGGGCAAAGTGCGACTCCCTCTGCAACCACGCCCTAGGAAGCTTAATTGAGATGTACCCCCAGTTTGTGGAAGATCTCTTTCTCTGGGCTCGGTCAGACAATCGCTGGGTGCGAAGGGGCTCTGCAGTCACTCTCATCCTCCCCGCTCGCAGGGGTGACTTTCTGCCGGAGGTCTTCATGATCGCTGACATCCTCCTTGAGGATAAGGACGATCTGGTGCAGAAGGGCTATGGCTGGCTTCTCAAGGAGGCAAGCCGGACACATCAGGAGCAGGTCTTCGAGTATGTGATGAGAAACAAGGCCATCATGCCCAGGACTGCTCTCCGCTATGCCATTGAGAAGATGCCAGAGGAATTGAGAAGAAAGGCGATGCAGAGATGATATCTTTTTTTGTCGTTCTCATGCCAGCAATCAGCCGTTCCCCCCAAAAGGGTCACCCCTGGAATTTGGTGTCTCATGCGCCTTCGGATACGACTTATAATTCCAGTGATCGAATCTGAACCTGTCGATTGTCTCTGCAGCAGGATCGAACCCTCGATCTCTCAGCTCCTTCGCCAATTCCTGCATCTTCATCTCGTCATCCGATGCCTCTTTTAGCTTATCGGCGATCTCCTGTTTATCCTTGTTGGGAATGCTCTCCAGGACCGCCCTGGAATGGTGGACATGGCAGTACTGCCAGGAGGCTCCCACAAACGAAGATTCCACGGCTTTTTGAATTCCCTTGTGCATCCGATATCACCAGCTCGACGCCTTCTAATCCCCTATCCTTGAGGCTTCTGAATAGCGTCATCCAATAGCCGCTGTCCTTCGATTCCGCTATGCTGGCGCCCAGGATCTCCCTAAGACCATCCTCGCGAATCCCCACTACAACCAGCATAGCCCTGTTCTTGTATTGGGCACCGCATCTCATCTTGAAGTAGGTGGCATCAACCATAAGATAGCGAATCTTGACATCAATTGGTCGCTTGAAGAACTCCTCCACTTTTTCGTCGAGAATTTTGCATAACCGAGAGACCTCAGATGCAGATAATCTGTTCAAACCGAAGCTTTTGACCAATTCCTCCATTTTTCCGGTTGAAACGCTCTGGATATAGGATTCTGCGATCGCCATTGACAGAGCTTGCTCTACATGACAATATCGCTCAAATACGCTTGATTCAAATGGGAATTCTCTGAACTGAGGCTTATCAAGGGTTAACTTGCCAACTCGAGTCTTGAGAGTTCTCGATCTGGTGCCGTTTAAGTATGCCTTTCTCTGAGGGCTACGCCTGCCCCCTGCCTTATGCCAATAGCAACTCTTCGTGCCGATCTCTCTTATTGGGCGAATCGTTCTCGTAATCTACTTTGTCTTTGATCAAACCCTGGCTTGGATTTATGATCGCCGAGACGGAGCGCGCCCCTGGATTGTTGCTGCAATGCTTCTGAGCGAAATACTCAGAAATCGAGTCATCCAACTCCATGAGCTTCTTTACAATTGGGTTCTGCTTATTCAACCTGTACATCTTGGCTCGGCCTACCGTTCTAGTGGCGGTAATGAGGTCTAATGCCTCCAATTTCGGCCATGCTTTGAATAACGTGGCTCTGCTTAATTCGGTGCCCACTGCTATGTCTGTTTTTGAGTAGTCAAAGGACTCGTTGTCCATCAAGAAGTCCAACACTTTTAGCATTGGGCTCTTTATACCAAGTTCCCTTATGAACAAGGACTCTTCCATAACGTTATCCACCCTCTCATTTTATTACTGCATATAAGGATGCGATGATCCAATGTACCTGTACAGTACTGTACTTCATAGAGACAACGATTAAATACTTTATCGTCGTTGTTTTAAAAAACATACCTGAATATAATTAATAAAATTTACGTTATAAAAGGTGCTGTACTTTCCAACTTTTAGCTTTATTTATAATATATGTTGATTAATTCAAATCTCAAACGC
>MTKW01005474.1_pt1 | contig 31896 bp, 37 predicted proteins | sample 1042761 | NCBI WGS metagenome assembly MTKW01 (sample SAMN06205366, study PRJNA360243) | anaerobic digester metagenome | biome: Wastewater treatment plant; feature: Anaerobic digester sludge; material: sludge; isolation source: anaerobic digester fed with sludge from wastewater treatment plant ...
ATCAAACTCTCCAGTTTAATCCATTAAAACAAAAAACTCATTAAGGTATCGCTAAAAAGCGAGAACCCAAAAAATACGAAACAATGACTCGCCCTGTTCAATTTTCAAAGAACGTAATAAATTAATTGTCCAAACAGTCTCCCGTTTGGCAAAAACAATCATAGCATAGAAGGCCGTTAATGTCAAGGTATTCCAGACCATATGCCACGTCGTTATCTTCCTGATTTTTAAAGTTTGGCGTCATAAATATGCTACGGGGGAAACTCAATGTTGATCACGGTATCCGGAACTTCACCGGGATAAATGGCATCGGCTATCGGCACTGTAATATCCATATTGATCGCCGAGGAAATAAAGGGAATAATGATACGCATATCGGTAATAATTTGCAGATATATCTTGTGTCGCACCTGATTTATCCCTGCTTCCTCAAAAGTATCATGCAATTTGCTGGTTACTTTTCCTGCAGATATCAAGCGTACCGGTATGCGCGGACCATAAGTTGCAAACAGATAACTACCCAGCACTTCACCTAGAGGGATATCAAAGGTGGTCTTTTCTGTATTATTCAGTAAATCAAGAGTAGTAATAACCGTTTCGGAAAGGATCCTGTTTGCTTCGGCCATATTGAGCTGAGCCAGAACTATTTTGCCTTCATTGTCTTTTTCAATCAGAATCAGTTCCTGATAAGAAATATCCCCCGCAACCTTATCTATAATCGCTTTATTTACCGCTTCGGTAGCCAGATTGCAGGCTTTGATCTCTGCCAGCGAGATGATGCTCGGCCGCAGCCTTTTTTCGATAAAGATAAACCCTTCAACGATCAAAAATAAGATAGCGGTGATGATTATAAATGAGGCCAATGCCCGCATCCTGCCTTCAGAGAAAAAACGACGGCGACGCATCATAATAAATAATCCCCCTATCTATTGATACTATGGCAGGGAGATTATAATTATAACTTCTATTTTGTTTTTTTATTTAATAATTACCTTGACGAACTTGCGCTTTCCGATTTGAAGTAAAGTTTCCTCCTTTATATCAATGCTCTGATTGATTTCCTCTACTTTCTGCCCGTTAACACGCACTCCCCCTTGCAGGATAAGTCGGCGCGCTTCACTGTTACTGCTTACCATTCCTGTATGAGACATCAGCCGAATTAAATCCGCAGGCGTCTCCCATGTAGAAGAATCCAGGCAAATCAAAGGGATATCCTCCGGCAGCCCCCGGTCCTGAAAAACACGCCGAAATTCTTCTTCGGCCTTCAATGCCTGTTCCCGACCATGGTATAAAGTAACGATCTCACGCCCCAGCCTCATCTTGGCGTCGCGGGGATGGAGCCTGCCTCGATGTAAATCCCTTCTGATTTCCTCGATCTCCCTTGGTGAAAGGCGTGTAGACAAGGCAAAGTACTCCAACATCGCCTCATCGTTAATAGACATGATTTTTCCGTACATTTCAGCGGGAACCTCGGTTATACCGATATAATTGCCCAGGCTTTTGCTCATCTTTTGAACACCGTCAGTCCCGATCAATATGGGTGTGGTCAATGTAATCTGAGGTTCCTGTCCGTATTCTTTCTGTAAGAATCTGCCCATGAGCAGATTGAATTTCTGTTCGGTGGCGCCCAATTCCACATCCGCACGGACGGCAACCGAATCATAGCCCTGCATCAGCGGATAAAAAAATTCATGCAAACTGATGGGCATCCCTTCACGATATCTGCGGCTAAAGTCCTCCCGTTCAAGCAATCTGGCCACCGTAATTTTTGATGCAAGCTCGATGAGTTCGTTAAATTTTAGCTCCGCCAACCATCTGCTGTTAAAGATAAGTTCCGTCTTCTCGGGATAAAGGATTTTATATACCTGCTCACGGTAAGTCTGGGCATTGGCCAATACTTCCTCCTCGGAAAGTTGTTTTCTGGCTTCCACGCGGCCGGTGGGATCCCCAATGCGACCGGTAAAATCCCCAAGAATAATGATCGCCTCATGACCAAGTTCCTGAAATTCACGTATTTTATGAAGAACCACCGCATGCCCCAGATGCAAATCCGGTGCCGATGGATCAAATCCCAGTTTGCATTTCAAAGGCGTCTCCGTTTCATAAGAACGCTTTAGCTTCCGGTAAAGCTCTTCTTCAGGGATAATTTCCACCGTATTCCTCTTTATAATCTCCATCTGCTCCGAAGGTGTAAGTTTTTTCATGACCGGTAAATAAATTATTCCTCCTTAACTGAAACAATAAAATGGTGATAACCTATTGTTTATTTTAACATAATCACGGATCAATGTGGTTTTTTCTTTTTCAGATAGTGCCGGGGATTAAAAGAAAATCCATCACTGGCCGCAATTACTTTAATGCCGATCTCCTCGGTCAATTCTTGCGCCAATTTATGGGGTTTATTTGCCAGCATCGTCGTCCCAAAGTGAGTCAATATCGCCGCCTCCGGCTTTATGTTCTTGATTAACTCCTTTACTCTTATCAGATCCAGATGCTGAATATGTCGGGCCTGAACCGGCTCGTAAAGAACAACATTGATGATCAGGATATCAGCCCGGTAATGGTCAACCAGTTCCGGAAAGTAAGCCGTATCGGTAATAAAAGAGATCTTTCCGTAAGGCAGATCAAACTTGAACCCATAATTCTCCACGGGATGAAGGTGGGTTACCGGCGTGGAAAACCTGATGTTTCCCAGCTCATACCGGCCGCCTTCCCTCAGTATTACCAGCTTATCCACCGCCTCCCGGAGATAGGTGAATAATACCGGTTCAAAATTGAGGGCCGATGCGGGCAAGAAGACAACACCCCGGCGGTTGTAGGTGCCGTTGGTTATCGCCTCCACCATGATATTCAGATCGGTAGAATGGTCCAGATGTCTATGCGAGAGCAAAATCCCTTCCAGATTATCAGGATCAAGTTTGGGCCTGCTGGCAAAACACCTGACCAGGGTGCCGGGCCCGGGATCGATCAGAAAATTGGTCCCCCCAAAACAACACCATGTGCCGGCTGAAGAGCGAAGTTGTTGAGACACAACAAAGCGCGCACCGGCAGTTCCCATAATTTTTATAAAATCACTCAAATCTTTTTCTCCTTGTCCAGCTCCCTGTCCACCCTGAAAACAAAGGCCAATATCGATGCCAGAGCCTCATATAGCTCCACGGGTATCTCCTCACCAAGATCGAGAACACGAAGACTTTCCACCAGGTTTTCATCTTGAAATATCTTGATGCCATGTCCTTCTGCAATCTCCATGATTCTCTCCGCAAACCATCCCTGCCCGCTGGCTACGACCACCGGTGCATTGTCTTCGCCCTGACGATAACGTAACGCCACCGCTTTTTTGATATCAAAAAGATCCTGAGGTCTGCTCATCGGTCTCCTCCTTTGGCACCTTCCACCTCGGGCATACCGATTATACCCGAGCATTGAGAAGAACATTTCCCCCGGCAAACTCCTTCGCCATCTCTTCTCTTACCGGATAGACGCTCCACGATAGCAACTCTTTTCCGGGAGCAATCTCCCGCCCTTCCTCCTCGATCAATTTTCTTACCTCTTCCTCCAGCCGCAGGCCGGCCTCCTTGCTCTCCACAAGGAAAATACAATCATAGCCGCCCTTCTTGATACCGATACGCACCATTACCAGACCCAGGTTTCTGGTCTCTACAATCAATTCCAGCAGGGGGCTCTTCTTCTGTCCCGATAAATTTTTCTTTTCCTGTTGCTGATAATAACGGATAAAAACAGGGTAGTTTTGATGGCCGAAGGGAATAAGAAAACTCCACAGAAAAGAATCGGTCACCGGAAGGTTCGAGGCCGTTCCCCTGTGCATGGATGTTTCAGTGCGCGCCAATATCCGATAACAGAGTTTCTCACCCCTCTGAGTATGGTACTCCAAAAGAAGATGTTCCCCCTTGAAGACCGGAGTTTCAACCTTGGCTGAAAAATTACCGCCCGCCCAACGTAATAACGCCTGGTCGCCTTTAACATCGATAACCTTTGCCAACATCCGGGCGATAGCAGTGCTTTCGGATCTTGTTTTAAAGGCTCCCTCGGCGGGGTCGATCATCTTGATTAGAATATCGTTCAAGCTATTTATAATTCCATCCACCATGGCCGATAATCTTCCTTTTATATGATATAATTATTTTACCATATATTGATGTTGGCCGCATATTTTATCTGCTTAAAGGAGATATAACCGGCCATCGTGAATAATATGATGTAGCTTTCAAACGACAGTAAAATTCGCAATAGATGGATGATAAAAGGGGGATTTGTTTTGATTCTGGTCACCGGAGGAGCCGGCTATATCGGCAGTCACGTCGTCAGAGATCTGATCAATATGAACTTCAAGGTAACGGTAATGGACAATTTAAGCACCGGACACAGGTCGGCGCTTCCGCCTGATGTGGATTTTATCGAGGCCGATCTGTTGAATGAATCGTTGACCCGGGAGATCCTGTTAAAGATCAGGCCGCAAGCCGTGATTCATTTCGCGGCAAAGAGTATCGTATCCGACTCGGTTGCCAACCCGCTCACCACTTTTAACACCAACGTGGTCGGCACGATAAACCTTCTCAAAGCAATGCAGCTATCGGGCACAAAATCACTTGTTTTTTCATCCACCGCCGCTGTCTATGGCGAGCCGGAGAAAACACCGATCGAGGAGAGCCATGCGTTGAATCCTACCAACCCCTATGGCGAATCAAAACTTTTTATTGAAAAAATACTGGCCCGTGCCGCCGAAACTGGATCCCTTTCCTATGTTTCATTAAGGTACTTCAATGCCGCCGGCGCTGATCCTGAAGAAAACATCGGGGAGGATCACTCCCCTGAAACCCACCTTATCCCTCTCGTTCTGGCAACCGCTCTGGGGAAAAGAGATAAAATCACCATCTTTGGAGATGACTACCCTACCGACGACGGAACTCCGGTCCGGGACTATATCCATATCAAAGATCTGGTTTCCGCCCATCTGTTATCCTTGGATGCACTGCTTGAAAAGAAAACCGGGCAGGCCGTCTATAATCTGGGTAACGAACGGGGTTTCTCCGTCAACGAGGTAATCGACACGGCCGAGAAGATTACCGGGGAAAATATCAGGCGTGAAATCGGCCCGAGAAGAGAAGGTGACCCCTCGGTGCTGATCGCCAGTTCCCAGAAAATCAAGAAAGATTTAGGCTGGAACCCGCTTTTTTCGGATCTTTCCACCATCATCGAGACGGCCTGGCGTTGGCATAAAAATAATCCGGAAGGATTCCGCGATTAACTTTCTTCTATCTCTTGAACTGAAAAACCGCCGGCCGCCGGAGTTACGTAAAACAGAGGCTTCTGGGACAGTGTGTTTTTTGTCTTGGTCAGGATCTGTTGCTGCAGATTTGCGGCCAAATCCTTTTCAACGAGGGCCACAACACAGCCCCCGAACCCGGCTCCCGTCATTCTGGCCCCCAGCACCCCTTCACAATTCTGCGCTATCTCGACGATCAAATCAAGCTCCTTGCAGCTGACCTCATAGAGATCGCGCAGACCGCGGTGAGATAAATTCATGAGCGTTCCAAAGGAAGCCATCTCCTTGTTGGCCAGAGCCTTCACCGCATCCAAAACCCTCCTGTTCTCTTCAAGGACATAGAGACTTCTCCGGAACAACGTATCCGGCAGTATGCGGCGAGCCTCGTTTAACTCGTCCAGAGTAACATCCCGTAAAGAAAGTTTGGGCTTACCCGTAATATCTGAAATTATCGATAAGGCCTCCTCACATTCCTCGCGGCGGCGATTATATTCCGAATGGGCAAGACTCCGTCTTACACGACTGTCAATAATCATAAATGTATACTGCTGTTGATCAATCGGAACCAATTCAAAATCCTGCGTACGGCAATCTATAAAGAGGGCATGTTCCGGCGCCGAGAGCGCCGAAGCAAATTGATCCATGATGCCGCATTTTACGCCTACGTAATCATTCTCCGCCTTCTGGCATATCAGGGCCAGTTTGCGGCTGTCGATCTCTATATCATTTAAATATGTAAACGCTGCCGCCACGGCTACCTCCAGTGCCGCCGAGGAGCTCAATCCGGCACCTATGGGAATATCTCCACCAAAAGACAGATCCGCTCCCTGCAGCTCATACCCTTCTTCCATCAGTGCCCAGCAGGTCCCTTCCAGATAACTCCACCACCTCAATTTCTGATTCGGCCGGAGTTCGGTAAGAGAGAAACTGTGGCTTTCCTCCTTATCACGGGCCAGAGCATGTATCATGTTATCCTGACGCAAGGCAGCCGTCAGTGTAATGCCCCTGTTAATGGCCATTGGTAAAACAAAACCCAGATTATAATCCGTATGCTCCCCGATGAGATTGACCCTTCCCGGGGCCCTTACCAGTATCTTCAAACTAGACACCTCCAATATTAATCTTTGGGAATTTTATGGCGAAGCTGCAAGGCCTTCTCTTCCGGAATTGAATCATTGATAAAAGTGCCGGCTCCCTGCTCGCATCCGGCCAGAAACTTCAATTTCCCCTTATCCCTCAGCGGGGGAAGGAACTCAAAGTGAAGATGATTCAGCCCGCGTTCACCTTTGACCGGATCCTGATGTAAAATCATCAGATAAGGAAAGGGGGCCTCAAAGAGCGCATCATAACCGCGAACAACTTTCTGCAGGATATCGGCGAGATATTGATCTTCTGCCACGGTCAGATCGCTCAGGGAAGAGCAATGACGGCGGCTATAAATATGCACCTCAAATGGATAGCGCGCGTAGAAAGGCACAAAGGCGGTAAATGACTCGTTTGATGCTACGATACGTGAACCGTTATCTTCCTCCGTCTTCAAAATATCGCAAAACAGACATCTTCCATTCTTCTCGTGATACTCCCGGGCCGAACCGAGTTCCCGTGCAGGCACCGGAGGAAGATAGGGGAAGGCATATATTTGGCCATGGGGATGGTGCAGCGTGACGCCGACCTCCTCCCCTTTATTCTCGAAGATGAGGATGTATTCGATCTCCTCATTTCTGCCGAGCTCCTCATATCGGTCCCTCCATACCTGAATCAAATTCACGATCCGTTCATGGGATAAAGTAGCCAGACTCCCGTTATGCTCTGCCGAATAAACGACAACTTCACAGATACCCCGAGCCGTCTCCACCGGATGAAGATTGATGGCTTCCACTTCCATCTCCGGAGGAGGGATTTTAAAACTGGGAAAACGATTTTCAAATACCACGATTTCAAAATCTTCACGGGGTATCTCGGTCGCGAAGCCACCCTCCCTGGTGGGACACAAGGGGCAATATTCCTTGGGGGGCAACAGAGTGCGGTCCATTCTGTGTGTGGCCGTAACGGTCCACTCCCGGTAAATTGGATTCCATCTCAGTTCCGACATGCCCGATCCTCCTCCCCGCCCTTCCGCTCTCCGGCACCCTTCTGATTAAACGAATAAAATATAAGATAACGTCCGTCTTCCCTGATTATTGTTTCTTTGTCCATCACCCGTTCTTCATCCATGGCTGCTTTTCTCTCCTTCGTCCGGTTTTGCTTGATGCCGATTAATATTATATCACAATAAAATGCGGCGGAAACCTTACTGCACAAACAGATAAATATTAAGGCACACCATAAATGATGTGCCTTAATTTATTGAGCAAACCTGTAAGCCGAGTTCTGTCCCCCGCATGAATCGGGGTGGTAGTCATCTATCTATGGATGCCAGTCGCCTGGCACCTCCTGCGACCATACCCGAGGAATCTGCGCGCAACGTCATTTCCCTCCTATTTGGTCTTGCTCCGGGTGGGGTTTACCTAGCCGACTGGTCTCCCAGCCGCTGGTGCGCTCTTACCGCACCGTTGCACCCTTACCCCGCACCCAACCTGGGCTAAGTGTGGGGCGGTTTTTTTCTGTGGCACTTTCCTTGGGGTCACCCCCACTGGGCGTTACCCAGCACCCTGCTCTTCGGAGCTCGGACTTTCCTCAGGAGATTTTCTCCGATCCCCTGCGACTACCCGGTTTACTCAATTTATTATCCGCTTCAACCGGACCAATTACAATATTATTATAGCGGCTATTCGCCCTAAATACAAGTCAGCCGCGGACTATTCGACAGTTAACCGCTGACTATGCAAGATAACAAAAACAGGACAAGGAAGAACTCATTTGAGGGTATCCGGATGGCGTATAGGAAAAGCACTTGGAACGGCAGGTTTATTTTTTTGTCATGCAGAGGGAGCTGCACCCCCTCTGTCATCCTGAGGGAGCGGCCAGCGGAAGCGACGAAGGATCTTAACCACAACGCCTCGCTGTTGGTATACCGCATGAAATAAAGGTGGTTAAACACATTTGCCCGCATGAGCGAGACAGCGGCGCGGTTATCCGCCGGTCACTTCCAGGCTGAACCCCGGAGAACTCTATTGATGATCAGATAAGAAACAATACCGCCGCCCAGAACAAGAAGTCCGGTCAAAGTATAAAAGGACGTCCTGTTCTTCTTTTTCGCAAATATTTTATCCCAGGCCCAAAGAGCCAGACTGCTTATAAACGGGACCACTCCCTCGGGGAATTCTTTCTTGTTCAGCATCTTCTTGTTCATGGTATCCCTCCAATTATAAATTATATTATTTATAATTAGATTGCCCCGTTTAAATAGCAGTATCCAGAATGAACCCTGAAACCTGATTCTTTTCCAAAATACGATGGAGATCGTCAGAAGAAAACCGGGTTTTATAGGAAGAGGACATATTGATCTCGGCAAGGAAAGCCATCACATCCTGCAGGTTTTTAACGGGAATGAGTTTCATCTTTTTGTTAATATTTTTAGCCTCGCTGTAATTGCCTTCCGGTATAATAAAATATTCAGCCCCCGCTCTCTCTGCAGCCACCACCTTCTGTTTGACCCCGCCGATCTCTCCGATATCTTCATAGTAGCTGATGGTCCCCGTTCCCGCGATATCGTGTCCCCCGGTCAGGTCTCCGGGCAATAATTGGTTGATAATCTCCAGCACAAACATCATCCCCGCTGACGGCCCGGAAATATTACCCGTCTTGATATCGATCTCCACGGGCATATCAAGTTTCCAATCCCCGAGGGCCGTAATAATTATTCCCAGTGCGGGTTTCTGAGGATTATCCACATGGGGAATCGTGGGTATATCGGCTTCAAACTCCTCTCCATCCCTCCGTAATGTAAGATTAACAGGGTCTCCGATTTCTCGATCTTGAATTATGGCCAGAACCTGATCTGCAAAATGTACTTCCTCACCGTCAATCCTGATAATGACATCATCGACCTGTAAAATCTCTTGGGCGGGGCTTCCTTCTATAAATGCACGTATAGCAATGCCTTTGCCTTTAATATCCACGGGTTTTCCGGCTCTTCTTAAGGCAATAATTTTGGCCAATAACTGGCTCTCCTCCATCCATCTCTCCAATATATTGATATACTCCTGCTGGCTGATTCCCGGAGGGATTACCTGACTCTGATGCAGGATATCTATGTACGGATGAAAAAATCCGTATATCAGCCAGAAAAGTGTAGCCCTCTGCTGCCCCACTGTAACCAGATAGAAGGCTCCATCAACCTCATGATCCCCCTCTTTAACATCAACAAACCGGCTTAAATCTTCGGCTGTGCCGGGCTTTAAAATTATATACGGTGTAGGGATAAACAATACCAGAGCTAAAATTACAGCCACGGCCAGAGCTATCTTTGTATTTCTCTTCAAATATGTCCCCCTCTTTCGATTGATTTTTGTTTACTTATCAAGGTTTGGCTCACCGGGATGTACTTTGGAAAGGGGAAAACCATCTTCGATGATGCTCAATCCATTGCCATCTTGCAATCTACAAACATACACTTAATATTTAATATTATACAGCAAACAGCTACAATTATTAACCAGCATAAAGAAAAACAGAACGCCGCAAGCAGGTAAGGATAATTGCAAGGATCTCTTTACCCCCCCCATCCTTATAATTTAAAGATGTTCTATATTCTATTTCAAATCAATATATAATAACCGATAACCATTGACATAATTAACAATTACGGGGAGTTGCTATGGGCTACTTCATCGTTCCGGCGATTTTGCTGGCTATGTATCTGATCTTCCGATCCAGAAAAAATAAAAGAATCAAGTTCAACAATCGTGATTTTATGACTTTTATTCTGGCCATCTTCGTGGTGGGCCTGACCGTCTCCGTGATCCTTTTCCCGGAAGATGCCTTCAATGCCTCGGTCTCCGGACTGGAGATATGGTGGAAAATTGTTTTTCCCGCACTCCTGCCTTTCTTTGTTATCTCTCATATTCTGATCGGTCTGGGCGTGGTCCACATGCTGGGCATCATCCTGGAACCGATCATGCGCCCCGTATTCAATGTTCCCGGAACCGGATCTTTTGTTCTGGCCATGGGGCTGGCTTCCGGTTTCCCGATCGGAGCTCTGTTGACCACCAAACTGAGAGAACAGAACCTCTGCACAGGAATCGAGGCCGAAAGACTGTTAAGTTTTACCAATACCGCCGACCCCCTGTTCATGTTCGGCGCTGTAGCCGTGGGGATGATCGGCCATCCGGAAGTGGGAATCATCATTGCCGCTGCTCATTATCTGTCCAGTATCACTATCGGCCTTCTGATGCGCTTCTATAAGCGTGGTGAAAGTTCTTCCCCTCCGGAAATAAAAGATAGGGGCAATCTGTTTTTGCGCTCGATCAGAGCATTGCTGGAGGCACGGAAAAAAGACAATCGTCCGTTAGGGCATCTGCTGAGCGACGCCATCATGAGCTCTGTTGAAACGCTGTTGCTTGTAGGGGGGTTCATTATTCTTTTCTCGGTGGTCATCAGGATCCTCGATAAGGTAGGAGGGGTAACTCTGTTGGTTACCCTGTTGGCGAGTCTGATGAAGCCCTTGGGAATTTCCGTCCAGCTGGCCCCCGCTTTAATCAGCGGCCTGTTTGAAATAGACCTGGGCTGTAAACTTGCCGGATCAGCATCGGCATCATTGAAGGATATCATCATTGTTTGCGGATTTATTATCGCTTGGAGCGGCTTGTCGGTTCACGCGCAGGTGGCCAGCATTATCAGCAAAACAGACATCAAGATCAAATCCTATATTATCTGTCGGGCGCTGCATGCCTTTCTGGCAGGCCTCTATTCGGCCTTTCTGGCCGGTCCCATTTTTCCGCTTTTTGAGAAGGTAGCCATCCCTGCTTTTTACCAGATGATTCCCACGGGCAGCCTTTCTTTCTGGTGGGGACGAAGCCTGTTTATGTTTTATCATCTGTTTATTTTTCTCGGGGTGCTCATCGTTCTGGCACTGGTCATAACCTTGATCAGAAGGTTAAAAATCATCTTCTTCAAAATCAACGCGTCCGGGCATTGATCTTTTGTACAATATAATCATGAACCTCTTCCGGTACCATGGCCCGTATATCTCCGCCAAAACATGCAACTTCTTTGACAATACTGGAACTCAGGTATGCATATTTACTGCTGGTCATCATGAACATGGTCTCCAGACGGGGATCCAGTTTATTGTTTATCAAGGCCATCTGGAACTCAAATTCAAAATCCGAAATGGCCCTTAATCCTTTAATAATTATACATACATCCTTCTGACGGGCATAATCAACCAGCAGTCCTTTAAAACAGTCAACTTCTATATTAGGGTATCCATCGGTGACTGATTTGAGCATCTCTATTCTTTCCTCAAACGAAAAAAGCTCTGTTTTACGGGGATTGTCCAAAACAGCTACAATCAGATGATCAACCACCTTGCTCGCCCTTTTAATAATATCAATATGCCCGTTGGTAACGGGGTCAAAACTACCGGGACAAATTGCCCTCCTCATTTTAAACAAAGCCCCCTCTCTTATTGTTCCATCTTCAAGAAGCTAAGGGCCGTTTCTCCGTAATCTCTCCTGCTGACCAAGGCCCAGTTTTCCGCCCATATTTCTTTCTTTTTGTGATGCTCCACGATGGCCAGACCCTCCGGTAACAGTAGAGCGCTGCAATGGATACCTTTTAGGACCTCGGGTATCATGCTGCTGTTATAGGGAGGATCCAAAAATACATATGATACACCGGTTATCTTTTTAGACAATTTTTTTAATCCGGACATCACATCAGCATTTAAAACCGTAGCCCGGGAACTTAAACCGGTATTTTTTAAATTTTCATTAATTATTTTAACACATAAGAAGTTTTTTTCAATAAATATACAGGATTTGGCGCTTCTGCTCAGAGCTTCAATCCCTACAGCCCCGCTCCCGGCAAAAAGATCGATAAAATTCCGATCTTGAATACGATCACCTATTATATCAAACAGAGCCTCTCTCACCATATCAGGAGTAGGCCTGACGTCCTTATGCTGCGGAGCTTTTATTTTAATTCCCCTACACAGACCACCGATTATTCTCATTTATATCCTCATGTTTTAGCGAATTTTGGGAAAAAGTCACGACCCACTTATTTTAACATGCTTTCCGCTCATTTATAAAATATTTTTCCGAAGTTATTTAGGGAGGTATAAAACGAGATTCAATGTTAAATAATATCAATGAAGCAACAATATTCCCCATAAGCTCTTCCTCCGGTTTCTCCTCTCCCGGTCACCGATATAATCGGTGGCTTTGCCGCAGGTTTTACCTGCGGCCATTTTTTTCATAATATCAAATTTCCATATCGCCCCACCGATCCGTTGGACTGAAAACTTTATATTTCAATGTACATAATTATAAATCACATATTATCGGATGCTGAATATAATATAAATCGTAAGTTGTTGTTTGTTTTGGTTGTCAAAACAGATTGATAGCTTTAACGGAGGTTTTAAAAAATGAGTACAAGGAGGAAACATTTAATCTTAAGAAAAGGCGGAGGGATTATCTTGGCTCTGGGGGGATTGATCATGATTGCAAATACAATACCTCTTTTCATTTTACCGCTCTTGCTGGGTTTATTGTTTATCTGGATCGGGTGGCATTTATATGCCTACAATCCGTATTGCTGGTAATCAATCCCGGTGCCCCCGAAACCTTGGGAAAGGAGGATTTTTTATGATGAGGTTCTACGCCATCAAAGCCCCCAGCCTGATTGGAAATCTGCTGAAAGGGATAATCTCTTTATTCAATAAAAGAAAGCGCTAAACAGCGCTTTCTTTATATTGATAATTAATACCGGCAATTATAGAGTAGCTCTCTTGATTGCTCTCGTTACCTGGCCGGATTTGATACAGCGAGTACAAACATTGATATTACGATTGCAATCTTTTTTCAAGGAAACACGTATCTTTTGAATATTGGGCTTCCAGGCTCTCTTGGTCTTCACATGAGAGTGGCTTATGCGAAAGCCCGTATTTTGTTTTTTACCGCATATTTCACATACCTTAGCCATAGTTATCTCCGACTCCTTCAGATTTTTATGATTAATAAACAATATTTTAATAAATATGGTGCCGAAGGTGGGAATCGAACCCACATGAGCCAAGCCCACGCGATTTTGAGTCGCGCGCGTCTGCCAGTTCCGCCACTTCGGCCCGCAAATGATATATTAGCATATTTGCCATACATCTGCAATAATTAACTTTCTATTTCAATGGCGCTGGTCGGGCATTCCTCCGCTGCTTGCAGACAGCACTCTTCATGCTCTTCCTCGATAACTCTGTTTTTTGCAAAGGCAAACTCGTCTCCCAGCTCAAAGACCTCGGGACAGAGGTCAACACACAGCCCGCACAGAATACATTCCTCGTTAACCATCACTCTCATTTGATCACATCCTCATCCTCTTTTAATTCATCGTTAAGTCAATTACTCAACAATATTAAGAGTGCACTGGATTTCATGTTTTTATGCAGGCATGCGGATAAAAAGTCAGGCGTAATGGGACGTTTCCAGACTTGGTCATAAAACCATCAAGAGATCATTATCTCCTCCCGGATCTCCCCGACCGCTTTTCGCGGATCAGGGCTTTGGTATATGGGCCTGCCAATCACAAGATAATCCGCGCCCGATTTGATGGCTTCCCGGGGGGTTACAGAGCGCTTGTGTTCATGTAAATCGGTACCTGAAGGTCTTATACCCGGGGTAACCGTAATAATTTTCTGCCCAAAATTCTGTTTGATCATGCCCGCTTCGCGTCCGGAAGTGATGATACCGTCACAACCGAAATCGATCGCCTTCCCGACCCGGTACAAAACCATATCCTTGACCGAGCAGGAGAGCCCCAACTCCTGCATATCATCCGCATCCATACTGGTCAGCACGGTGATCGCCATAAGCTTTAATGCGGAATCGCCCCGCGCCTCGACCGCCTGTTCAATAATCTTGCTGTTGCCGTGAATCGTTAAAAAATGTACCCCCGTTTGGGCCACCTGCTTAACCACGCTGGCCACGGTCTCGGGAATATCATAATATTTCATATCCAAAAACACTTTTTTGCCTTTTTCCAGAAGCCAGGATATAATTTCCCGGCCGCCCATAAATTGCATCAACATCCCGACCTTGTAAAAATTAACCAGCTCCCCCAATTCCTCCACCAACCTTCTTGCCCGTGCGGGATCGTCAAAGTCAAGGGCACAGATAATACGATCCTTGTCATCAATCATCCTGAAGCCCATCCCCTTTCCATTATGTTTTTTATTGCCGTAGATATCCTGGCTCATCATGACAATATATATTTGCACATCTTCTAATTAAAGTCTGACCATATAATCCTCTATTCCGGCAGAAGCTTTTCCGCCTTCTCTATCCATTTTTTCAGAGATGATCCCCCCCACCCTACGGATTTATCGACGATAAGACCTTCCCGGTCGATAAAATACCCGGTGGGATACCCCCGGACATCAAATGAGCTGCTGATACTGTAATCTGTATCCGATAAGACAGCCATTTCAAGGCCGTTCTCTTCCCAGAATTCCTTGATATGCTCATCGCTGTCGGCGGCCACGGTTATTATTACAAGACCGCGCGATTCATATTCGTCAAGCAAGGGCTGCAACTGCAGCATCTTTTTACGACATGGCGCTCATGAGGAGATATAAAAATTCAGATATACAATTTTTCCGATCCATTCATCGGGAAAAGCAACGGTCTTTCCTGAAAAAACATCCCTAGCGGTAAACCTGTTCGCTTCCGATGTCATATTATCTTTTTCAGTTTCATTATCAGGAGTTGAACATGATATCAGGTTAAATATCGCCAAAATCATGATCACCGTTAATACAATGCCTAACCTGCGTTTCATCACCATACTCCTTTCCTCTAAATAATTTATCATTTTTACGGTCAATTCCAAAGGTGATAGCCGATGAAGGACAGGTTTCCATGCAAGAGAAACAACGGACGCATTCCGATGAGTTAAATTGCGCGGGAAGATCAAGCCCCATCGGACACGCTTTACGGCAACGGCCGCATGATATGCAGTTATCGGCGTGGTAATGGATTCTTAACAGCGCCAGACGGTTAAACAGGCCGTAAAAAGCACCCAAAGGACATATCATACGACAAAACGGTCTGTTTATAATCGTTGAGGCACCCAGGATCAAGCCCAATATCCCCACTTTCAACCAGAACTGCATGCCGGCCATGTTTCTCAGTTCCGGATTGGCCAGTAAAAGCGGAATCCCGGCCGCAAGAGTCCCTTCCGGACAGATATACTTGCAGAAGTAGGTGGATCCGAAGCCATCGCTATCGACCCATACAATTGGCAGGAGAACCAACAAAATCAGCAGCAGATACTTGATGCGGGTAAACAGATATGGTACTCTCAATTTCCGGGAACTGACTTTCCCCACCAATTCCTGTATCAATCCGAAAGGACAGAGCCAGCCGCAAAACCATCTGCCGGCCAAGCCGCCGGCCGCAGTCAGGAAACCCAGGATGTACATGGATATTTTGGGAGCGGGAGTAGCAGCCATACCCTGCAAGGCTCCCAAGGGGCATGAGCCCGCTGCTGCCGGACATGAGTAGCAGTTTAAAACAGGTACGCAAACCCCTTTCAGTTGTCCCTGATAGATGCGCCCCCTGTAAAAGTTTCCCGGAAAAGGATTGGCCATGAAGAAAGCCGTAAACTGTGTGATTTTTCTTCTGTTGATCATTATCTACCCCAGACCTATACATTCCAGACAGATTGTAACCCCTCTATGCAGAACAAGCGCAAACTCTCCACGCCATATCCCTGCCATCAACAGCAGCAGACCAAGAAAAATAATCAATACGGCCGCCTTATTTTTGCGCATCCGGTTCATCTCACCCTTCCCTCATCATAACCATCATCAGCCTCTGCGTTCCAAATTGCTTCAGCCCCTGATCTCCGGGGATGAAGCAATTGCCAATACGATAGAAATGCCGTCAACCTCATTTGTGTGGAAGATTTAAATCCATGCTGCCGGACTTAAACCCGCCAAGATCTAACGTAATATAATCAAAACCGAGCCCCCTTAATTTTTTGATTATCTCCTTTTGTTTTTCCAGCAGACGGGGCATCTCCTGCGGTCCAACCTCTATACGGGCCAGCTCTCCATGTGAACGTACTCTCAGATCACCTGCAAAACCTATTTTTCGCAAAGCACGCTCCGCCATATCCACACGCTCAATCTTATCCCGCTCCAACTTCTCTCCGTATGGAAAACGTGTTGCCAGGCAGGTTGCCGCCGGCTTATCCCAGGTAATCAATCCATATTTTCGGGAAAGAAAACGTATCTCCGCCTTGGTCATCAAAACATCTCTTAACGGGCTCACTACCCCAAATTCCATAGCCGCTCTCAAACCGGGGCGATATTCCGCTTCATCTTCCGTGATAGTTCCGTCCAGGACGGTTTTGATTCCATATTCATAGGCCAGATCATTCAGTTTTCCATATAACTCTTTCTTGCAATAGTAACACCTCTGTGGAGGATTTGTATAAAAATTATCCAGAGTCAGCTCCGCGGTCTTGACAATGCTATGCTTTACTTTCAACCGTGTGCCGATCAACCGGGCCCGGGCGATCTCTTCTTCCGGACGGAGTACTGAATCCCCCGTAGCGGCAATTACTTTTTTGCTTCCCAGCAAGCTCATGGTTTTAAAGAGGAGAAAACTACTGTCCACACCGCCGGAAAAAGCCACCAGGGCATTTTCAAACGAGCCCAGAATCTTATTCAAGCGGGCTTCCTTTTGTGCTATCAGTTGTTCATCTATCATATTGTTCATCGTAATCCGCTGCCCGATCATCTTCTATATTTTATTGATGTTGATTTAATTCTTCAAAGCGAGTTTAAAACCTTTTTGCTAAATATTAAAAGGATTTTGCCGGAATATTGTCAAAATATAACTGTATATTCTGGCATTTCATAACATTTTCAGGAGGATATGGTTATGATCGTAAAGATTATCTCATATGCCGTTCTGGGCATCGATGGGTTTCCGGTCGAAGTGGAGGTGGACATCTCCGGTGGCGGACTTCCCGTTTTTGATCTCATCGGGCTTCCCGATCCCTCGGTACGGGAGGCCAAAGAGCGCGTTCGTTCAGCCATTCGCAACAGCGGTTTTGAATTTCCCCTCTCACGAATTACTGTCAACCTCGCTCCCGCCGATCTTAAAAAGGAAGGCCCCGGCTTTGATCTGGCTATCGCCATTGGACTTCTGCTTGCCACCAAACAGATCCCCTACGGTGAGATCATTCGCAGATCTGTGATGGTCGGAGAGCTCTCTCTGGACGGCACGTTGCGGGGAATCCCCGGCGCATTGGCCATCGCCTCCTCCCTCTCCAACCATAACCGCAAACAGACCGAGCTCTTCGTACCTCATGTTAATGCCGCCGAAGCATCTCTGATCAAAGGTATCAACGTCCGGGGCGTGACCACCCTGGAAGAATTGATATCGTTTTTATCGGGAAAAAAAGATATCCCCATTACGGTACCCGATCTTGAAAACCTGGGCTGCACTTCGATTTCCACCATGGGTATGGAAGAAGTGAAAGGTCAGGAGAACGCTAAAAGAGCACTGGAGATCGCTGCTGCAGGTTCACACAACGTCATCTTTTACGGACCGCCCGGAACGGGAAAAACCATGTTGGCCCGCCGCCTCCCCACAATTCTGCCGGAACCATCGCTGGAAGAAATGCTTGAGATTACCAGAATTCACAGCGTGGCCGGTAAACTTTCTGCGGATATGCCTCTGGTGAAGTCGCGACCCTTTCGGAGCCCGCATCACAGTTCATCCGCCGCCGGCATTATCGGAGGAGGCAAGATACCTCGCCCCGGAGAGGTAAGTTTGGCCCACCGAGGCGTTCTTTTCCTTGACGAGCTGCCCGAATTTTCCCGCGAGGTGCTTGAATCGCTGAGGCAACCACTGGAAGACAGGGAAGTTACGATAACGAGAACTGCCGCCACCTTGAAATTCCCGGCCGATTTTATCTTTACCAGCAGTATGAATCCCTGCCCGTGCGGAAATTATGGCGATCCCCGACATGCTTGTCGTTGCAGCCACCATCAGATCCAGCGCTACCGCTCCCGCCTCTCGGGCCCCCTACTGGACCGCATCGATATACAGATAGAGGTGCCGCGCCTGGATTACTCGGTAATCGAGACAACCGTCGCCCCGGAAAGCACCGGCGCCATCAGGGCCAGGGTCAAGAAAGCGCGCATGATCCAGACCGAAAGGTTCAAAAAACTGAAGATCATTACCAACTCCGAGATGGGGCCGCGGCAGGTAAAAAATTTCTGCCCGCTGGGGAACGAAGCACGGGCACTGGCAAAGCAGGCCTTTAACCGCCTCGGGTTGTCCATGAGGGCTTATGATCGTATCCTCAAAGTTTCCCGCACCATTGCCGATCTTGAAGGCTGTGAAAATATCGAGGCGCAACATCTGGCCGAGGCCATCCAGTATCGGAATCTGGACCGCGAACTTTTCCGTGAATAACAATGGGGATGGGGCAATAACGGGAATAATCAAGGGGAATTATATCAAGGATAAAATAATGTGACAAAATTGCCTCATACCAAAGAAGGGGGTGGGCATTGGCCCACCCCCGTTGATCAGCGTTTTAACTGCGTGGTGGAATATTGGTACGTAAATCCAGCTCCTCCTGTGAATAGACAGGTGGACGGGTATCATAATCAAGCCGGCGTTCGTCTTTGGGCTTTAACATCTCTTTGGCCAGCTTCTGGATTATAGTCTGGAAGGCACCTAAAGACCACTGTCCAAAAACCGTGTGACCGCCTTCATAGGCCTGTACCTGAAATTCTTCTCTGGTCGTAACGTAGCCCATATAATCATTGGCATAGGAGTTGAAGATAACATGTTCAATCCCCCGTTGTTTCAAAATAGGCTTGGCGGCTTCCACCACTCGTTTCCCGGCCGTGTTGGTAAACTCGCCGGGACAAGCAATAATGGCCACATTACCGAAAATAACAATCTGCACGGGCAGAACATAGGCAACCATACCATGTTCCTTCATGGCCCCCATTTTATACTCACGCTTAAGCTCTTTGACCATCGGATCGGCAAATCCGGGCACAAGAACATGATCTAACGGTAATCCCAATACTGCACGCTGTGTTTTACCGCTTTCCAATGCGATGCTCTTATTTCCCTGGGCCGCATAAAGGCGCTGATAATATTCCCTCTCCGTGGATGAATAATTATCCAGATTATGCAGGCGTTTGTTTTTAACGCTATCGGCCATCAGAGAGGCTATCTTCCCCAGAAAGATGGGCATCCCCGGACCATCTACAACTGTTCCGGTAAGAAAACTGATGCCATGACAAGGTTCGGATGTATAGGCATCGGTCTGTCCGTTGGCAAACTCGGGCGCCACATGGATATCCGAAAAATCCGCATAAATCATCTCATAGTCAAAGTTACCGCTGATCTTGGTCTGGTTGTTATCCCCGGCGATCTTTAGAGCATGATCGCTCTGGTAACGTCCATTTTGCATGGCATACTCATATTCAGCCTCACCTTTGATTTTTTTACGGCGGCTTATCTGCCCCGGCCCATGATAGTGAGGGGAGACATCACCGCAAGCAGCCTGCGCAAATATCGCCACCCCTTTCCCGGAAAGGGCCTCTTCGGTAAAACGGGAGGCGTATCCTTTATTATCACCGTCCAGATTGGATAGACGATTGCCCAGACAGGTGCCATGGACACCAAACCAGGTTATTATCGCGGCTAAAGTCCCGTTGCGCTTGACGGTTAGTGCCAGCATCTCACGATTTACGGCCAGATGGCACTCTTCCTCTGTGCGCTTTACGACATCGGGATTCTGATTATATGAATAAAGAGTGCGATTCCAGGCTACCGGTATATCTTCAGGAATATCACCGGCGGTAAATGTCACCTCGCTTGGCTGGGCCGTATTAACAGCCTCATCCAAAGCCTCCATCGTGTTCTTTACGATTGTTTCAACCAAATGGGGATGGAACCCGGGAGTAACCACATTATACAGCGGCTCATGCGCACAGCCGCCATAGCCGGAGTGGGTATGGGTGCAGGCCATGATAAGTCCATGAGGGTTGATATGCGGGTAACGTTTGGCCAACTCCTCCTCAACACCCTTGCGTATGGCATGTGTGACATAACCCAGATCCAGACAGACATAAACTACTTCTGTATCGGCCTCGTCTTTAAAATAAAATACGCGGGTATAGAGTCTGTTGCGAACTCCCTTTTGACGGTGAAACCACATGCCATACCCATGCATGGCATATCCTTTGGAAACAACGGTGATGTCACGTTTTGCAAATCCTACTTCGTACATATTCTCTCCCCCATTTACCAAGTTGTTAGATATTATATTTTGATTTGTTCCCGGGGTTTGATCGCGGAGAGTAACAGATGCCTCCCCTTGATGTGCGGGTACTGTAATTGAAACAATAGTCAAAACCATGGTCAAATACAGTGCGGCAAAATTATTTATATTTCTCCTTTTGAATAAGTCCACCCTCTCGATTTTCCCGCATCGCTCCCGGTGCAAAATTGAAAGAAATTTATATTCATAAATAATATTCAAGTTGAAAGTATATTTTTCCTGCAAAATATTATATTTATATCTATATATCGGCAAAGAGCCTTCATGTAACCTGATCATGAATAATATTCATCTTTCCGTTAAGGAACTTTAGGGAAATAAATATGCAGGCAAGATAAAACAACAGCGGTTAATCGGAAAAATCATCACCAATCGAAGGAAAGTCATATAAAAAGAGGTTACTTGCCGGCCCGGCGGAACTCTTCACCGATTACATCCCAAAGGAGATTGTCCTCAAAACCAAGACGCCAGATAGCAATGCCGGATAAACCATAATCCTTGGCCATTTTCAGCTTGGGTTTGATACTTTCCACATTCTCGTACCATACCGCTCTTTTCAAATCGTTCTCATAATAGTTGAAATATGGCTCGTCAGATTGATTATCCCATTTCACCGCAATCTTATTCTCTTGTGCCCTTCTAGCAGCTTCTTTCATCGGGATATAATCGACTGTCTCCATCGTCCCCGCAACCGCTCCCGGCCAATCATAGCCATAAGTTGCGATCCCCAGTAATATTTTCTTTGCATCTACATCAAGGAGGGCATCTTCAATATTATCTTTGACCCAACCGGCCGAAGCGATAGGGCCGGGATTACTGGCAGGATAATGCTCATTATAGGCCATCACAACGATGTAATCGGCGATTTCAGCTAAAGCCGCATAATCATAGACACCATGTAGATCATAATGAACACCGCGTCTTGGAAAGACGGATACAAAAACCTTTTTTTTGCGGGGATGAAGAGCCCGGGAAAGTTCCTGAACATAATATGTCAGCAACTCTCTATCTTCGGGTGGTAAAATCTCGTAATCAATATTTATGCCATCATAATCATATTTATTCACGGCCTCAATGATCCCGGCAATGGACCTCTCTCGTGCTTCAGCATTGGTAAGCATGGCATCATTGTTAGGGATAACATCCTTTTCGTTATTGATCAGGACAACGACGGGGATATCCGCTTCTCTGGCAATATCCATCGCTTTCTGATTGTGTTTCTTTTCGATACTCCCATCCATTTTCACGGTAAGCCAGAGAGGCGATACATAATCAAGCATGCCGCTGTTTCTCTTTAATGAAGGTAACGAACTGCCGTGCATGGGGCTCCAGCCATTCTCAAAGAAACCCATGATCAAATATTTCGGCTGTGGTTTAATCCGTTCCCAGATGGCAGGCCCGCCGAACAAAGCTGCTATGATCAGCCCGACTATCAGAAAAATAACCCAAAACTTCTTTGGCAAAATAAGCTCTCTCCTGAACTTTAAATTTTTTGTTCTGTCTTTAGAGTTATGCTTTGAGCTTATTTTATACCTGAAAAATAACATAACTTGCATTGATCCACTTGGAGACGTTCACCGCCGGGGAACATCCGGGGATAAAATTATTTTTTTCAGTCTATCTTTTTGAAGATATTTATTGCTGATTTTCCCTTTTCCACGGCGGCCGATGATCAATTCAAACCCCGCGATTATCTCGGAAATCAATATATCTTCAGTAATCTCCGGGTTTAAAAGGCGATATCTAAGGATGATCGTACTGACGGCAGCGATCTTATCCGGCGTAAAAGAAGGATCGTTGGTCAGGATGTAAGCACAAGTTTTGCCTACATCTTCTCCCGGGCGGCCCCGTCTTTCGGTTTCAAAATCAAGGGCAAAGAAACACCCCGATGAGTATATAAAATTCCGGGGATTGCAATCCTCCTTGACCAGACACGTCTTCCCTGCAGTCAATCCGTAACGGTGATAATCGGAAAACCAGATTGCCAACTCCCGTGCCCACTCCCGGAGGTCCACTAACGGCCTGTCGAGCAGATCCGTAAGCGTATATCCCCTGATATGCTCGATCAGAAGATAACGGCTGTTCCAACGCAGGGGGCGAGGCACTTTGATCTCCGCCGCCGCCATCTCTTTCAAGATATTAAATTCATTCTCAGCGCCTCCGCTGATACTATAACTCTTCAAGATAGCCGGCGAGCGGACTTCCCCGTCGTTGCAGAAACGTACCAGATAAACTCTGTTACGCCTGCTGAAATATTGTTTTTCTAACTCCACATTTTTCAGGCCGAGAGCATTCGCGGCCGCCAAAATGTCCGGGGTTTCTGCATTCATGTTCTGTTCTCTCTTACCTACTTTTTAAAAAATAATTCAATCTTTACCGTTAACCGAAGCCCCTCAATCCGGGCCGATTACATAACCGCCGATCCTTTCCATCATATCCCGGACAGGTTCTTTAAAAAAATCAAAGAGCGTCATCTTGATCTTTTTATCCCCGATGACCAGGCATACCTGTGTCCGGTCCAGGAGACAATCTTTCCTCACTTTTCTTCCATCCAGTATTTGCCTTAACAGTTCTTCGCAACCAAGTCCACATAACCTGCAAACTTCCGGTCCGACGTTGGGCAGCAAGTCAAATACTTTTTCTTCGATATAATCGACCAATGCTTTGTGATCTTTTAAAGCGTTAAAAACCGGCACCCCGTTGTACTCATCGTGCTCATCCGAGATTACCCCGGCGATGGCAAAGACCGACGGGTTGATCCGTTCATCGATTTCCGGCAAGGTATGAGCGGTTATTATCTTGGGAACATTGAATCTCTCTACCCCCTCCAGGATAACAAAATCATGATCATAAAGCCCCAATATTTTTTCAATCGGAAGCTGCTCCCCGTATAAAATATCCGTCTCATGGAGTCCTCTTGCCGTCACCAACTGTGCCCCCGCTCTCCTGTGGCGGTCTGTGTTGCTGCCCTTCGTATCTATGGCAAATTTCTCATAATGAATATTTTTAACCGATCCCACAGAATAACCCCGTTCCCTCAACTCCGCGATGATTTTCTCTATGGTCGTGGTCTTTCCTGATTTTGAAATGCCAAAAACAGATAATACTTTCACAAACCATCACCTCCAGATAAAATAAGCCGTGCCGTAGATCGTGCCGCCGATAAGGGCCAGAACGATAATCATTATATCCCGCTTTCTGAAAGAAATATCTTCAATGTAGGTTCTCTCCGGATAAGCCCTGAATGCACGTGTTTCCATGGCCAAAGCCGTCTTTTTAGCCTTTAGTATAGCACTTGCCACGACAGGCATAAAAATACCGATATAAATGTCTTTCTTGTCCCGAAAGGGAATCTTCTTCAAATCAATACCTCTCAGCTGGATAGCGGTGATAACGTCCCTGAATTCTTCGACAAAGACCGGTAGAAACCTGATCGCCAGCAGGGCCATAAAGGCGATCTCGTAAGGGATCCGGAACCTGATCAGGCCCAGCACCAACTTCATGGAATCAAATAAAAGGAGAGGCATGGCTGAAAATATAATAATCATCATCCTTAAAATAATAACCAAACCCTTGATTATCCCTCCCGTGGTGATGAGGGGAATGGTCCCGATCTTCAGGATAGCAGTCCCTGACGGGGAGAAGATACTCTGAATAACCAGCAAGAAGAGCAAAAGGGGGATGAATTTCCTGATTTTATCATAAATTTGCCGACCATCCAGATTAAAATAAATTAACAGGCCGATGGTCAGCACAAATAAGCCCAGCAGCCAGAACGGATCACTGATGATGATGGAAAGCGTGGAGATTACCAATATGGTTACCAACGCCGTCCGGGGATCCAGGCTGTCAATCGTAGCTGTCGTCTTCATTTAGAACACCCCTTTTTAATATCAAAAAGCGGTCCGTGTTGGAACGGCAAAACTCAAGATCATGGCTGATAAGGATAAAACCCGTCCCTTTCGAGCTAATTTCGGTCAACATATCGGCAAAATTGGTCTTTCTCCGGTGGTCCAGCCCCGTAGTCGGCTCATCAAAAATAAGAAAATCCGGTTCAAGAACCATGATGGAGGCAATAGCCAGACGCTGTTTCTCGCCCCGGCTCAAATTAAGGGGAAAAGCATCGGCAAGATCTCTCAATTCAAATCTATCCAAGGCCTTCTCTACTTTTAAATGGCTTTCTTCCCGGTTATATCCCCGGTAATGCAACCCAAAACTTAACTCCTCATAAACAGTTGGGTTAAAGATCTGTTTATCCGGATTCTGAAACAGGTAGCCGATACGGGCCCCGATCTGAGGCAGGGAGCATTTTCCGATATCCCGGCCCTCAAGGAGCACCCTCCCCTCTGTGGGCGGATACATACCCATAATAATCTTGCCCAAGGTCGTCTTCCCGCTGCCGTTGGGCCCCATTAACGCAATGCGCTCCTCTCTTTCGATGGAAAACCCGATATTACTGAAGATCGCCGCCGATCCGCCGGGGGAATAGCTGAAAGATACATCTTCCACTTTTAAAAAACTCAATTTGCGACCTCCTCAAGAAGAATGAGAGAGAAGTTTACCTTTATCCGCCAGCCATGCCGACGGCTCATCCAATGCCAGAAGCTTATCTGCCGGAGCCAGCCTCTCATAGTTATGATCGACCATGACGATGGTCCTGCCTTTTTCTTTTAGTGCACTGACAATATCAAAAATCATTTCACAGTGCTCGGCATCCAGTTGGGATGACACTTCATCAAGAATCAGTAACTGCGGATCAAGGGCCAGAACTGCTGAGAGTGCAACGAGCTGTTGCTCGCCTCCCGAAAGAGTGTTGGGATTGCGCTCCAGAAGATGCATGATTTTAGTCAGATGTGCTACTTCCGTAATGCGCCTTGCAATTTCTTCACGGAGAAGACAGATGTTTTCAGGACCGAAGGCAATTTCATTTTTCACCACCGGCAGGAAAAGCTGGGTCTCGGGATCCTGAAATACAATCCCCACCCGTGTAGCAATCCCGGGCAGGGTCAATTCCGTTGTGTTTTTACCAAATAAGAGGACTTCTCCTTCCATATATCCATCTATAAAATGAGGAATGATGCCGCAAAGAGCAAAACAGAGGGTGCTTTTCCCACAGCCGCTCAGGCCGATTATACCCAGCACTTCCCCCTCATCAAGGGAAAAACTGATTTTATCGATTATTTTTCGTCCTTCTTCTTTATAAGCAAAGGAAAAATTTTTAACCACCAACGGTCTGCTCACTGCACATCAACCTCGGTTACATACTTGCACCAGCGCTGTCCAAATTGATCCTGTTTGGCGATGAGCAGAAGAGGGCCAAACCCCCCGGATGATTTTCCGGCAAGCCGTTCACCGTCCCGGGCAAAAACAAGATAAAGATGATCCTTATATGAAAGTTCGTCCATATCATATGCTACCACGTATGCATCCACGGCCCTGGCCACGACTCGCACTCCTCTCTCCCTGAAATCATCAACAACGTAAGAAAGGATATTCTCCAGAGGAATGCCCATATAGGTATGATCGCTGGGAGATGCAGTGCTGGTTCTCAAGGTTGTCGTGAATTCCATGACCCCCAAAGTTTTCATCTGCTCCAGATCAATTCTGCCCGCCTCTTCACCTTTAATCTTGACCACCAGAACAGGATTTTGCATATCCTGTTCATTTTTTGACATCGTCATGCGGTTAAAATATGCAAGTATCACGACCAATACCAGCAGTATGGCAATAATGAAAACAGGAGACCATCTCTTCCATCTCTCCATAATTTAATCCTTTCTTTTCTTTTCAAAGCTGTGTTTTTCACCTTACCGGGTAAGACCGATATTAAATTTTTTAAGATACTTAAGCAGGGCAAAGGCAATCAGGCCCCCCATCGCTCCGGACAAAGAAGCCGCCGCGAGACTTAACAGCAGAGGGATAAGGGGCAAGCGGAAAAATACAAAAGATACCAGGACCGTGCCGGTTACATTGGCCACTACCCCCCCCAACAATGCATGCATGGAAGTACGTACTCCGCCTCGCAAAATTATATATAATAAATCGACAAAAATACCGGGTGCAATATAGGTTAAAATGCTGGCCACTCCATGCGATCCGTAAATCCCCAGGGCAATGACCAGAATAGCCTGAATAATCCCGATCAGGGTACCGGCACCACGTTTATCGACAAGACCGCAACCTAGAATAATCCAGAGCATGTAAAACCCCCCGGCGACCACCCCGCCCGGAATATAAAGCGGACCCGTAATAATCTGCGCCAACGGCACGATAAACGGTTTGATGGCCACCCCAAGTACCGCCATCATCGTCAGAAGAACAAGATCAAAGACCGTAAACTTTTTCAATAATCCAGCTTTCATTTTTAATTCAGCCTTTTCTCAATCAGTATCTATCTATCCCTCATACAAGAGACCGTGTGGCCCCTGAAGGGGGGAGTGATGCATACGGTATATTAAATTGGGGGTGGTAAAGGGCAACTCCTGCTTTACCATTTCCGACAACCTCCTCATCCCCCGGCCTCAAGGAACACCGGGGCAATCCGGCAAGGTCATTTAATCTCCCCGAGCATGCGCGGGGAGATCTGTAAGCTGTATCTCCGTAACATGCTCTAACCAGTAATCACTATGTGGCAAATTGGGCCCGATCAGCCGAAGCGGCCCCTCACTCTCATCCAACGGTTTCCCGTCCTTACGATGGGCAATAAATATTCCATCATTATAGGCCACATCCCCGGAATCCAGATCCACGCTCTTTCCGTCAGCGGAGATAACCTTTACCGTATATCCCTCGCGGGCCAGTTCACGATTAAACCGAAAATGAACAGACTCCATCCCATCGGCCATCGATACCAGTACCCATAGCGGAACACCTTCATATACCTCCACAATACCCTCGGCGTTCTTTACCTCATAACTCTGACCCGGGTGAGGCGAATTGCCGCAGGTGGCGACACTTTCAAAAGTGGGACGATCCATAACCTCATTGGTCAGACCATTTACATGCACTTCCCACTCTTCAAGATCGGGTACTATTCTGATCTGTTCCACCATCTTGACCCAGTAATGACCGTTGGTTAACGTATTTTTTTCACTGATAAACGCCAGCCGGGGAGCGCCCCCTTCAAGCAACTCCGCAGAAGTGCTGTTCAAGGCGAGAATGGCTTCCACCCCTCCCGTTTGCAACGGCTCTCCTTTATCAGAGTATACCATCACTTCCCCTGAACATTGTTCCGGGGTAAAAATCATCCGGTAATCATCGGTAGCCTTAACCTCTACCGCATTGCCGTCCGATAAACCGCCTATTAATTCCAAAATATCCCGAAGGCGCGGCCCCATTACCGATGCCGGGCCAATAATTGTTCCTGTAGACTTGATCAATCCACCTGTTCCGTCAATTGCTTCCAAAGTGGTAAGGTCAAGCTCCTTGATATTCCCTTCCGCATCAATCAGGTTAATTTTTACCGGTTTATCCGGGGCCACCAACTCTTTCCGGCCACACCCGGGAAGAAAAACAACCCCCAACGAGAACAGTACCACTAACATCAACCGCCATGTTTTTCTCAAGATCAATCCTCTTTTCTTAATTGTTATTTTCAGCCCCTACCTCCAGGAGATAAACATACTTTACCCATCGGCTGCCGGCAGAAGGATAAAGATTAAAACCCTGGCCCGGTGCGGAAGTCCTTTCACAATCTTCATTGCTATACTCGCCGTCATCAGGTAAAAAAACTATTCTATAGCCATCTTGCCAGTCGGGTATGGTCTCCCCGTTATACTCGACCGCGAGGATCATCTCCCCCTGATAGGCATCCCATCCGCATGGGCGGGGGTCTATATTGTCATAAGCATAAACCTGCCTGTATCCGTCTCTTGAATGAACGGTAAGGATATCCCCGGGAGAAATACCTCCGGCTTCTTTTAACATATCCCGGATCAGTATCCCCCGGTATGTTCCTTCTCCGCGGAAATTATTAAACATGTTTTCAAATTTGCTTTCGCCGGTCACTGTCGCCATATTTAGCAGCTGTTCATGCGTAATTTCAATATCGCCTTTTTTCCCGCTGATAACAACTCCCGAATGTGCCCGGGGGTTATCCACGGGAATAGCTTCAATATTGATATTATTTTCTTCAGCGGCACCGATCGTTACAAGAGTATAATGATGAAAGCCTCCATCCTCCTCTGCTGCGTACAGGGAGGCACCACCACCACCGCTGGTGACCCAATGAACGCCTTCCAGTTCCCGGTGATCAAAGATATGTATATGTCCGTTGAAAACACCTTTGATATAATTTTTCCGGTCTGCAATCAGGTTTAAAAAATTATCCCCTTGCTCTTTATCAAGAAACGCATGGTCTTTCCCCCGGGGATCGACTGCGGGAACATGCATCGCCACAAAAATCTGTTGCGGCCCATCAAGAAGATCTTCCAACCATGTCCACTGTTCCGGCTTGATACCCATGGAGGAACTGTCCAGAAAAACAAACCGGTATTCTCCAAAATCAAAATATTGGTCAAGCGGTGACAGATAACGCTGATACAACTCTTTTCCTTCCCCACGCACATCATGGTTGCCGGGAACGGTATAGAAGGGAACCTCCAGATTCGACATGACAGCAAGGAAATCTTCGTACTCCTCGAATGTTCCGGACGGAACCAGATCACCTAAATGGATCAGGAACAGGGCATCGGAGCCATTAATCTCCTTAATAATGGTTTCCAGGGCTTGGTTTCGCCCTTGATTATCCCCCACCAGCGCAAAAGTAAGCCCTTCTTCCCGGAGGACAGGGTGAAGTTCAATCTTTCTGGCTCCCGTACCTTTTTTTATCTTCAGGAGAATTTCCGTAGGACTTGAATTCTCCCTCTCAAACTCTTCTTCACGACCCTCGGCAAGATCCGTTACCGTTACCTCTGTCAGCGCTGTATTTATGTTTCTGATAATAATTTCATAATTATTAAATTGTTTTTCGGCCTCACCTACAGTTATGGTTACCTGCGGCCGGTAAGCACGAAACAAAAGTTGTTCTCCCGGAAGCTGCAGCGCCCCCACGGCTTCCGCTTCCAATCCGGAGATGGTAGAAAGGGCCGAGGATGATACTAAAAGTAAAACTATGAGAAAAGATACAGCGGCAATGATGATGACGGAACGTATTAACTCCCCGCCCTTGCTCATCGCTCCACCTCCCGGTGACGATCATTAGTCAATCCTGATTTTTTCCACACGGCTGACCCATAAAGGCTTGTTGATATCGCCGGGTTCTTTCTGCCCGATAACCAGACGAAAAGGACTGCCCTCTTCGGGGTTGTATTCCCGGTGATTCTCCTCCCAGGCCAGAATTATTTTATATTTCTTCTGTGGGTTGCTCTGATCAATATAATCATCCCTCATAATCTCCTCAAGGGTAAATTCAGCCGTATACCCGTCATCGGCGATAAAGGTGATTTTATCAATATCCTGCGCTCCGATGGCTGTCTTCTCCTCCAGAATGGCCCATACCCAGGCCCCCTTGAAATGAAAGTACTCCTCGGTACCATAAGAATTGATGGAAAAATAATCATCTTCGACCAGGGCATCATCCATTTTTTTTATCTCGGCGAGGGTAATCCTGACCTCATGGTCCGGTTCCTTCCCTTCCACGGTAATATAGGGAGATTTATCCGTGCATCCGGATATTATTACGAGCAACAGCAGGAAAAGCATTAAAGGTGCAGCTTTATATGATTTTATAGCATTGATCATCTTGTACTCCTAACAATTTGTACTCCTGACAATAAATAAAATATATCTATCTTTTCTTTATCTTTCTATAAAGCAGGTATCCTCCTCCGGCCGCCGCCAGACCCAAGAGAACGGAGAACACGACCAACCATGTAGGGTTGCGGCCGTCTTTTCCGGATTCCAGAGATAAGCTTCCGGTCTCATTTTCATTTAAAGAGTTTTCATCCTCCCGCACGGAGGCCTGATTATCGGTATTTTCTCCCGTTTGATCGGCCTTATCTTCCGCCTTGGCCTCCGCCGGTTCGGATACAGCCGGTTGTTGCGGAGATATAGCCGATGGCGCCGGCAGCGGCGCCTCTTTTTTATCCGTCTTCTCTGTTTTGCTGCCGCCCCCTGTGCCCNNGTGCCCTGCTGCGGGTCAAATGCTCCCGGAGTACCTTCCCCCGATTCGACATATACAGTATTGACGGTAACGGTTTTAACCGCTCTAACCCAGTGGGGTCTATTTACATCCCCTTCCCCGGTCTGCCCGATAACCAGTTTTAACGGATACGCGCCGATCAGATCACGGCCGTCTTCCTGCCAGGCAAGAGCCATGGGCAGTCTGGCTGAAGGATCCGTCTGATCAAGATAATCTCTGCGCACATCGGCGAGGTTATATGAGCGATAATAACCGTCCTGCGAACTGATCGTGATACTTTTTGCCGTGGGGGTAACCCCGCTCTGTTTTAAGAGATAATCCATCGAAATACCGACGATATCGGTATGGCGCTCCGTGCCCACATTGTTGATCGTAAAATACGTTTTTTCCACCCTTCCGGCAGTCATCTTCTGTAACTCGTCCAACGTATAATAGCAGGGCTGGTCCACACCGTGGCCATCGATCATCACGACCCAATTATCGGCCTGAACAATTTTTAGGGGAGAAGGAAAAATAATCCGCCCTGCAACAGCGAGGAGTGCAAACAACACCAATATAAATAAAGCGTAACCGTTCCTTGCATTTCCATTGCCGAACATCGGATTAATTTCCCTCTCTCCCTAATAATCAAGCTACTGTTCTACAGGAAAATCTTCAATCAGTTGAACAGTTTTCTTCAACACCAAAATGGCATCAGTTACATTGATCTTGAAATCGCCGTCAACATCGGCAAGCGTAAACTGATCGGGATTGATCCTCTTCTGCAGTCCTACGATATACCTGAGGATAACTATTGCATCTGAAACATCCTCTTTTCCATCTTTATTGACATCCCCATATTTAAATCCAACCGGCTTCTCATCGCCGCCGACCACAATACGGGCCACCTTTTTTATGAATTTTGACTGGTTTATTTCGTGAACATCGCCTCTTTTTTGTCCTATATATAACCTCGGAGAATCTTTGTCATAATCTTCCTCGG
>MTKW01006375.1_pt1 | contig 31888 bp, 31 predicted proteins | sample 1042761 | NCBI WGS metagenome assembly MTKW01 (sample SAMN06205366, study PRJNA360243) | anaerobic digester metagenome | biome: Wastewater treatment plant; feature: Anaerobic digester sludge; material: sludge; isolation source: anaerobic digester fed with sludge from wastewater treatment plant ...
TTTTGGATTTAAATTCCTCGAGATGGATAGAATGGAGCAGGAAAAATCTCTAGATCAAAGGGCTTCCTTTGCAAGAACAGCTGACGCCGACCATATACTAGAATGCCATCTCTTAAGGGGGGATGTTTATGGGCAAAAAGAATTCGCGACGTCTGAAACTCCTATTATTGGTGTGTGCTTTCATAGGTCTTAAGGTGTTGTCTATGGCAGCTAGCTATACCAGTGCGACCATCTTCAACCCGGCCTCGATGAAAGTAACTGACCAGGGCAGTGCACTAATAGCTGTGCGGCTGCCAAGCGAGGAGGTGTGTTTCCCTGGAAATGTGGCTAGAGGTCAAGTAGTTAACAACATGGGGGGATCTCTTTACCTCTCCCTTAACTCAGCCGGCAGGTACACAAGAGTAGAGATCCGGCCTCAAGAGTTATCAGCAGGGCGAGCAGCTGACCTTTCCCTTACCGCACCGGGTGAGAGTACTCTATTTACCGGCGAAATCCTGGCACGGTGGAAAAATGGGTCGGCTGAAATTCCTTTCTCTATCGACATTAGAGTTATAGACCCTGAAAATTTACACGTTGATTGGGACGGTGCCAATGTTCTAGTCACCAATAATAGCGGCTATCCACTTCAAGTACACGTGGGCCACCAGTCAAGTGTGTTAAGGGACAACGACTCCACCCTGTTTGCAAGGACAGGAGACGTAACCACAGTGGTGTTTAGCATCGACGGACAACGTACTCGAACTTATAGCACAAGCATTAGCACACTCCTACCCCCGCCCCAGATGGCTATTCCTGAAGAAGAGCCCTCTACGGAAATAGAAGGTAGACCGATTACAACTGGAGTCGAAGATGAGTTGAATAGAGATGCTGTAATCGATACTGTTCAGCCACAAATAGACCAGACAACAGAAAAGGCCTCGACCGATGAAGCAGAGGGAGCCACAACCATTGAAGCCAATGGCGATGCCGCTATTGAAACACCAAATCAAATCAATCCTTGAAGACATGGCAAAACCACCCCTTCAATTGAAGGGGCTCTTTTCCGTATACAATGCTGATTTTAGGAGGGAGATGAAATGCCCAATGAAGCAGCCAACAAATCAAGGGTATTGGAGCGAAAGATGAGCAAGAACAGAAGAATTTTACGCATGATACTTCTGTTCTTACCTATCCCCTTAGCCCTATTAGCCACAGCTTCTCTAGTGTTTGCAGTCCAGGCAATTACTGCCCCGCTCGAGATAGAACAGGTAGTAGCTACACAAGTGCTAGAACAAGAAGTCAGTTTTGATTACTCGGCCATCCCAAGAATCTCTACTCTTTACCCTACTCGCGAACCGCTGGGACGACAGAAAACCTATTTGGTAAATCTGTTGGATCAATTCACCGTTCACATTCGGGGCCGGGTTAAAGCTCCCTATGGCGTACAAGTTGCAGGTAGCCATCAAGTGGTAATGCGAGTAGAGGCTGATAACCTATGGAGCAAAGACTATGTGCTCAACCCAGAAACATCCTTTTCTGGTGCTGATGAGTTCATGGCGCTAGACCTCCCCCTGGTTTTGCCGTTACGGGAGCTGTTGGATTTTGGCGCTGAAGTGGCTAAAGAGGCTCAAACCGGTTCTAGTGCTTACAAAATAACTCTGCTTCCCTATTTGAAGGCCCAAACGGTAGGCGAAAGTCCAGCACTGGCAAACGAATTTGGTCCTAGTTTCGCCTTCGAACTATCCAACTTGATACTGATCCCTAGGGGGGTGCCACAAGAGCGTTACTACGAGGAGTACGATTCTACTCAAGACCTAGTTCAAAGCCATGCGGTTTCCCAACCGGTAACGGAGTTGCAGCCTAACGCGTTTTTGGGTTTGCCTATCCCGGCCGCCCGGGTGCTATTTGTTTGTCTAACCTTGCTTTCTTCCTATTTGGCCCTTTGGCTGCTGGTTAGAAACAGCAAGAACCGAGTCAGGCTGTCAGAGGCAGAGATAATCCAGAAGCGCTATGGTACCAGAATAATCGAAGTGCAAGCGGGCTCCCTACCCGTCGGTAAACAAAGACTGCAACTGGGCAACTTCCAGGCTCTGTTGGCCCTCGCCGATGAGAGGGAAAAGTCTATCTTGTATACCAACCACGTTGACGGAGTAGCCAGCAGTCATACCTATTACCTCATCGATGGCGACCTGGTTTATACCTACATTATTCCTAGGAGTTCTGAGGTGCCGTGCTAGAATACACATCCCCCGCGGAAGAACGGCGGGCCCATCAGGCACTACGCTTTTACCGTTATATATCATGGGCCCTAACATCGGCCATGTACTTGCTGGACGCTCCTCGCTATAACCTGGGTATAGCTCTAGGGGTTGTCACAGCCTTACTGCTGGCAGGCCACTTGGCCAGTAAGTTCTATCAGAGTGTGGGCTTAACAAAGAGCTTAGCGGTGAGCCTGATTCTTATCGAAACTATAGGCATTGCCTTGTTGCTAGTTCCTACCGGCGGACTAAATAGCCCCTTTATATGGTATGCCCTTAACCCGATTCTCATGGCCGCCCTCATGTTAGCAGTACCCTACTGCTGGTTGGTGCTAGTTGCTTTCTTAAGCGCAGCTACCTTCGGGAGTGTATTGCTTTATCGTGAACCCCTGCAGGAAGTATGGTCGGGTAGAAGTTGGGTTGTTGCTGCCTTTGTGATGATCACCACCGGAGCCTCCGTGTTTTCCTATTTGATGACAGCTTTACGTAAAGCCTATACCCAATTAGGTGAAATGCATAGGGAAGCTGAACGCCTGTTGGTGGTAAAAGAGCAAAACCGGATTGCCAACGAAATTCATGATGGAGTTTCTCAACACCTGTTTAGCATCGTCTATGCCTTACATGGCCTGCGGCAACGGAATACCCACATCCAAGCCCAGGAGACCCAGGAGCAACTGCAGCTAATAAGTGCGACTGCCACCCGGGCAGCGCAGGAGCTGCGAGCGTCTATTTACCGCATCAAGCCCAGCCCTAGCACCAAACAAGCCTTCATAGCCACCTTAGCCGCTCAGCTGGAAGATATGGCCAGACTTAACGATATAAGAATTAATCTAGAAACTGAAGGTAGCGAAGATGTGGTCAGCCCGGCTTTGCGACAGGCAATCACCCGTATCATCAAAGAGGCGGTGGCTAATGCCATAAGGCATGGTCGCTGCTCCAGAGTAGATATAGAACTGGCCATGCAGCCCGGTAGCCTGGAACTAGAAATTGCCGATGACGGCATCGGCTTCGAACCGCACAACAGGCGTCGTCGGGGCCTGGGGCTCAGTAATATGGTGGATCTGGCGGCCAACTTCAACGGTAGTTTACACATTACCAGTGCTCCGGGAAAAGGCACCTGCGTTTCCTGCCGCATACCAGCAGCGAATGAATAAATGAGGAGGTATTGGAATTGAAGGTTGCTGTAGTCGATGATCACCCATTGGTCTGGCAAGGAATAAAAGCTGTCCTGCAAACAGACAAGGACATGGAGCCCATCGGGTGGGCTAGTAACGGGCGGGAGGCAGAGAAGTTGATATTAGAGCAGAAGCCAGATGTGGTTTTGATGGACCTAAGGTTGCCCGGTGAATCGGGACTAGATATTGTTAAGCGTCTAAAGCCTAGAGCCCCCTCGGCCCACTTTGTAATTCTAACCACTTATGCGGAACAGCAGGATGTTACGAAGGCTCTAAACATAGGGGTGGATGGTTATGTGTTGAAGGAAGCCTTACCGGAAGAGATGCTTAACGCTCTGCGCCTGGTGAGCAAAGGAAGACCCTATTTTGATCCGGCAGTAATGCAGCTGGTGGCTCGTAACCGACAACGGGAAAATGAACTAAGCCTATTGACAGAAAGAGAACTAGAGGTGTTACAAGAGCTTGGTAGAGGGCTAAGCAACAAAGAAATAGCTAGGAAGCTATTCATAACCGAATATACGGTAAAAAAGCATGTAAGCGGGATATTGAGTAAGTTGGGGTTAAAGGATAGAACGCAGGCTGCCCTCTATGCGGTGGAGCAGGAGCTATAAAAATAATAGAGGGCAGCTAAAGCTACCCTCTATCGTAATTGACCTTGCCTACTCTGCTATGCTGGCGCTCACCCTCATGGTCCAATTATAGGAAGTCGGTGTTACCCAATTTTCAGTCCTAGTATACACATATAAGTCGATGTATTTTGATTCACCTGATTTAAGGGTAAAGGTGGTTTGGGGACCATTAGACCAGCTAGACCCAGTCTTCATAGACACTTCTGGTCCGCCTTTCTTATCAAGTGATACAGTAACTTTCACCGTGTTTTCGCTATTGTTTGTCACCTTAAACAGTTCGTCCCATTGGTAACGGCTGTTCCTTTGCATACCATACTCGACGCCATCCTTACCACGATTAAGGTTGATCCTCAGCGTGGAGGCAACGGGACCTATGCCTTTCGCATTGTCAACATAGTAAGCAGCATTGTGGTTGCCAGGCTCCAAGGCTATCAAAGCCTCGTTAGTATTTACCACACTAAGCGTCATTTTGTCTTTAACCCAAGCCGATGTGAAAGCCATGGAGGCCATGAGCCCTGATAGTGCTAGCAGAGCAACCACTAGAAGTAAGCTTTTCTTTTTCATAGTTTATCCCTCCGTTGATTTTTGGGTGCAGGTTGCACCGTTGCCTTAAGTATAGGAGGAAACCCACATTTAAACTCCACGCTGAAGGCTACTTTTGCCGTAGACTGCAGCCTATTCGCGCACTCTATTTCAGTACCGAGAGGAAGACACTTCAGTAGCACAGATGGGTAACCAAAAGTACCAGAAGGGAGCCTGGAAATGAAGACTCTCATTAAAATAGGTAACAGCGTCTTTTGCTTATTGGTAATTATGGTATTGCTTGCCGCCATAGGTACCAGCATTACTGGTAGACCATTTATGCTCTCGGTTATTCGCTCCTACAGTATGTACCCCCTACTGACACGAGGTGATCTGGTTTTGCTAGCTTCAGTAGGCCCCCAACGCTCCCTTAACGTGGGGGATATTGTTCTATTTAAGACGGAAGAAGGCAGCTTAGCTAGCCAAGGCCGGGTAATTCATCGTATTGTGGGTGGCAACGAAGCCAATGGTTTTATTACCCAAGGAGACAGTAACGAGCAAACCGATCAGGAGAGTGGCGGCTCACCTCCTATTCAACGGGAATGGATTACCAGCCGAGCTCTGACTTTAGCTGGTTTACCGATAAAGATCCCTTTATTGGGTCACATCCCCCTCTGGGTAGAACGGTTCCAGAAGAACACCTATTCACTACCCCTCATTGGCCTGGTATTGGCGCTTATTCTAGCCGCCAGTGAACTGGTTCCAGACAAGAAGAAAAAACGCTCCAAACGGGAGTCGCACGTGGATAAGACCCTGCTCTATGTGTTTGGAGGAATCACGTTAAGCTTGGTCTTGGCTGCGTCCATGCTAGCCTCCAGCCAGAATCTTACATTGATATATGAGGTTTCCGACACAGGTAGGGGTGTACTCATGGGTAGCAGCGTAGGCATCATGCGGGTGGGTGAAGAGGCAGAACGGCCCTTGGTGGAACTAAACAACAAGGCATTCTTGCCCGTTGTCAGCACCTGCACCAGCAACGATAAGCAGATTGGCTTTAGCCACGACTACCTTTACTTGAGGAACGGACAGAATCTACCGGTCAGTTTCAAGGTTAGTGCCCAGACACCGGGCAAATATCAGAGCAAGATGTGGGTGGGCATGTTTTTCCCCTTCCTCCCTGCTCCTGTTATCTACTGGTTAGCCAAGCGCAGCTTCTGGCTGGCCTTGTTCGTGGTGGCGCTGATACCAGCCTTGCCGATTATCAGTTATCCGATATGGGACAGGACTCTACGACGCCAAACGGCGCGGGAGCTATCCAGGAATTGGCGCCGCCTACAGGCCCGGCTACCGATTTAGCCGGGCCTAATATATTTCGCCATACTAATTGTTCCACTAGCGAGGAAGGAGGTTTGGCAAAAATAGCGAATTAGCTATCTAGTGAATACTAGCAGAAAGCAGGTGTATTGGTTTATGTTTGACAAGGAAGGGCTCGTACAAGTTGCCCATCGGGCTCTCTCTTATAGCCAAGCCGAACAGACCCAGGTAAGTGTAATTGCAGAAAGCTTGGATTTGACCCGCTTCAACAACAATGAGGTACATCAGAGCCTCTCACGCGATAACTTTACCTTGGTGGTCAAGGTTATTGATAAGAATCGAATCGGCGTTGCTAGTACCAACAAGATTACGGCGAAGGCTATTGAAGCAGCCGTTGATCAGGCCCGTTTCTTTGCCAGCCTACAGCTGCCTAACGAAGACCTAGCCGACCTGCCTCCACCCCGCCCTATCCCACCAACTCCAGCGCTGGATCGTAGCGCCGTCGTGACTACGCCGGAACAAAGGGCCGCACTAGCTGAAAGGACAATTGAAATTGCCCGTGGTGCAAACCTGACCTCATCGGGCACCATTTCTTTTGGCTTTGAACAGCAGTTCATCCTCAATTCCCAGGGGGTGGAAGCTTATCATGAGACGGCCAGCGGCTTCTATCGCACTATAATGAACAACGGCGATATTACCGGGTATGCGGATCGCATAATCAAGGATTACGCTACCTTCCAAGTGGAACCGGTGGCCAACGAGGCTAAGCAGAAGGCTATTCTATTTGATCAATCTATTGACATTACGCCCGGAGAATACGTGACCATTTTTGAACCGGTGGCAGTGGCCGATTTGTTGCGATTCTTAGCCTACACCAGTTTTGGGGCCGCGGCTAAGCAAGAAGGGCGTAGCTTTATGGCCACCCAAATGGGACAACAGGTGATGAGCCCATCTATCTCTATTTGGGATGACGCCCTAGATCCGGAGTGTATCATCCAACCCTTTGACATCGAGGGAGTGCCGAAGCAGAAGGTCCAGCTTATCGACCGAGGTGTTGCCGCGGGGGTGGTATATGATGCCCAGACTGCCCACCGGGAGAACAGGCTTTCCACCGGTCATGCGGGTAGCAGCTATTTCGGGGCCACGCCGAGACACATGTTGATGGCCACCGGCGATATGCCCTTAGAAGAGATGATCCGCACCACTAAACGGGGCATATTGGTGACCCGTTTCCACTATACCCATTGTCCCGATCCCATGCGAGTGGTAGCCACTGGCACAACTCGCGATGGCACTTTTCTTATTGAGGATGGCCAAATTGTGGCCCGCCTGAAGAATCTACGTTTTACGGACAGTGTACTCACTGCCTTCTCCCGGGTTTCGGGCATTTCTCCCGACCGCCGTCTAGCCCGGGACTGGTGGTCCAGTTATGTTTCCGTGCTACCAGCTATTAGGGTTGATGGTTTCCATTTCACTGGCGCAACTACGTTCTAAGGAGGAGAGAACCAATGCGCGACATTCTCACCAAGGGGCTGGACATGGCAACCCAATTGGGGGCCAGTTACGCGGATATCCGTGTGACCAAACGGGAAACTGAGCAAATTACAGCAAAAAACGGCCACATTGAGAATCTGACGCGGGGCGGGAATGAAGGTTTTGGTGTGCGGGTACTAAAGAACGGGGCCTGGGGTTTTGCCGCCACCCCCATTCTGCAGGAGGGAGATCTGGAGAGAAAGATCGAGGCGGTGGTGAACAAAGCGGTTGCTATTGCTCAGGCGGCAAGCCGAGTAAACCGCTCGCCTGTAAAGTTGGCACCGGTGGAGAGTGTGCGCACCACCTATATAACACCAACTAAGATAGACCCCTTTGCAATGCCATTGGAGCAAAAGCTGCAAGATCTGACAGAAATCACTAAGGCTCTAGCTTGCCTTCCAGAAATTCGGGTCACCACCGCAGGTTTGCGCCTGTTTAAGGAACAAAAGACCTTCGCCAGTACGGAAGGCAGCCTTATAGAGCAGACCATTATGCAAAGTGGTATCGCTGCCAGCGCAATGGCTACCGGCAATGGCCGGGCTGAGCGACGCTCTTTTGCTGACCACGGCACCGGCGGCTATGAGCTAATACAGAACATGCAAGTGCGTGAACAGGCTCCTCGTATTGCGAAAGAAGCAGTTGCTCTACTCAGTGCCGACAACTGCCCCGTGGGAGAAAATACCCTTATTCTAGGCGGCCACCAAATGGCACTCCAATTGCATGAATCGACGGGGCACCCAACGGAGCTGGACCGGGCTCTGGGTAGCGAAGCCACTTTTGCTGGTACCAGCTTTCTGCTACCGGAAATGCTAAACAAATACCGGTACGGATCATCGGTGGTCAACATAGACATGGATGCTACTATTCCGGGTGGCTTAGGCACCTTTGCCTATGACGACGAGGGGGTGCCTGCCCAGTGCACTCCTTTGATTGCAGATGGTATCTTTAAAAACTATACCACTTCACGAGAAACGGCACCCCAGTTTAATCAAACCAGCAACGGCGCTATGCTGGCCGATGGCTGGAGCAATTTCCCACTTATCCGCATGACCAACATTTCACTGCGGCCGGGAGATTGGACCTTAGAAGAGATCATCAAAGACACCAAACGAGGCGTGTTCATGGATGGACAGAAGAGCTGGAGTCTGGATGACAAGCGTATGAACTTCCATTTTGGTTGTGAAATCGGCTGGGAGATAGAAAATGGTGAGATAACGCGTATGCTCCGCAATAATGCTTACACCGATCTAACCCCCCACTTCTGGAATTCTTGCGATGCGGTGGCCAATAAGGACTACTGGCATTGCTGGGGATTACCATCTTGCGCTAAAGGCGAACCGGTACAAATTGCCGACGTGGGCCACGGCGCAACTCCTGCCCGCTTTCGTGGCATCCGCATCGGTGTGGAAGCATAATCTAAAATATTTGAGCAGATATTGGGCCACTCTAACTAATGGGTGGTCCCTTTTTCTTTTCCTAACACCAGCTCTAGAGGCTGAATTATTAAATTGCAAAAAGGCTTGTTCACATCTTGCCAAACTGGTCAATTTGCTATAAGGTATTCGCGAAGAGTTTCACATTCACTATATACAAATATTACGTTAATTTAACGTAATATTTGTAGAAAGAGGAGGCCAGTACTTACATGAAGAAGCTACTATCGTTGACCATCGTTCTCGCCCTGTCCTTCGCCGTATTAACCGGCTGTAATCAACAGCCGCCGGCGTCGACCACTACTTACAAAGACGGCACTTATGTTTCCGTTTCCGACGCCAACGACAAGGGCTACATGAAGGCTGAAGTAACGATCAAAGACGATAAGATCGAAGCAGTTACGTTGGTTGGTATCGATAGCCTCGGTCTCAAAAAGACGGAAGATTATCCTTACGCCCAGTATCATTCTGCCATCGTTGACCTGGCAGAAGAGATGGTCAGCAAGAACACTTGGGATGTGGACAGCGTCACCGGCGCAACCGGCACTTCTGACCAGTCCAAGCAAGCTGCTCAGCGCGCTATGGAGAAGGCACTTGTCGAGCCCGCATCCAGCAACAAGTACTTCGACGGTACCTTCATGGCTATCTCTGAGCAGACCGACAAGGGTTGGACCATCGCTTGGGTAACTCTCGAAGATAATACAATCACCGATGTGAAGATCGTTTCTAACACCAAGAAGACCAACGAAGACGGCAGCTCCAGCTTTGTTCGCAAAGACGACAGCTATCCATACCCGACCTACTTCGAAGCTCTAGAGCTCATCCCAGAGCGCATCGTTGAGAAGAATAGTACCGACATTGAGGCTGTTACTGGCGCAACGAGCACTACTACTCAAGCTATTGAAGCAGTAGAACAGGCACTAACCCAAGCAGCTAGATAACCAGCTACAAGCTTTAAAGCCGGACGCCGAATGGCTCCGGCTTTGTTCTTTGCCTTGGGCATAGACTTGAGTGAAGTTATGCTATAATAAATGGATTCAAAGTTTCGCGCAAGCATTGGCTGGGAGTGAGATTTCATATGCGTAAAACTTTCGTCTGGGTTAGCCTCTTTCTCATAGTGCTACTAATTGGTGTGGGTGCTTGGCGGCTAACCGATAATCGGGAAGCTAGCCGGGCCGAGTTTCTCATGGGAACTTACATGGAGATTAAAGCTTTCGGTAGACAGGCGCCCACTGCGCTAGAAAAGGCATTCGCTCGCATAAGGGAAATTGAAGAGCGTATGACGCAAAATACTTTAGACAGTGAAGTTGCTGCTATTAATCAGAAGGCCGGTAGTGAAGCGGTGAAGGTAAGTGAAGATACCTTCTTCGTTATCGAGAAAGCGCTAGAGTATGGCCGACTGACGGGAGGAATGTTTGACCCCACCATTCAGCCAGTGGTTAGGCTATGGCAGATTGGTTCCCCTGAGGCTAGGGTACCGTCTACCGCCGAGATAGAAGCTAAACTCCCGCTGGTGGATTATCGGGCGGTGCAACTTGATGCCACCCAGAAAAAGGTCTATTTGCCCCATGCCGGTATGGGCCTGGATCTGGGGGGTATAGCTAAAGGGTACGCAGCCGACGAAACAGTGGCTATCCTTAAGGCCCATGGGGTTAAGAAGGCTCTGATTAATTTGGGGGGAAACATCTACGCCCTAGGGACTAACCCTAATAATGAGCCTTGGAAAATAGGCATTCAGGATCCGGAGGATCAGCGCAATCAATACATCGCCATTATCGCTGCCCAGGATGCCACCTTAGTTACATCGGGTCCTTATGAGAGGTTTCTCAAGGTTGATGACACTGTCTACCACCATATTCTTAACCCGACCACCGGCTATCCGGCAGATACGGGGTTATTGAGCGTAACAATTGTGGCCAGCAAATCTATTGATGCGGATGCCCTTAGCACCAGTGTTTTCGCCCTAGGGCGCGAGGCTGGGCTAGATCTCATTAACAGCCTGGAAAACGTGGAAGCCGTTGTTATTGATGACCAGTATCGGGTATATACCACCGCGGGCATACGGGAGCGTTTTACGCTTACCGACCCGAAATACACATTAATGCCATAGAGGGTAGCGATGAATACTACAAGAAAGATTGTGCTTTTGGGGATATTAGTTGCACTGGCGTTAGCTTTACATGTGGCTGAAAGGGCCTTGCCGCTGCCCGTATTGCCAGTTCCAGGGGTGAAATTGGGCCTAGCCAATATAGTTACTCTAACAGCCATATTTATTTTGCCTTTACCGGAAATAACATTGCTGGTTGTGGGCAGAACTATTCTAGCGGCCGCTTTTGGCGGCGGCTTATCAGGTTTCTTATTTAGTCTAGCCGGTGGCCTACTGAGCATGTTGGTCATGTATTTGATGGTTCATCGGGCCACTGACTGGTTTAGCCTACCAGCTATTAGCGTCATGGGGGCTCTATTTCATAACCTGGGGCAGCTCCTGGTGGCGGCCTTCATTGTACGCACCCTGGGCATCTTTCTCTATCTGCCCCTACTCTTGCTGTCGGCCGGCTTGACGGGGTTGGCCGTCGGCTTTACTACACTGGTCCTACTGCGGTCTTTGCTCAAGACCAAGTTGGTTGCGGTCCCCGAACGTCTGCGCTGTATACTAGCTTAATTCGACCACGGGTTGAGGAGGCTTTGGCATGCCGTTATTCCAGTGGAATCAGTTAACAGCAGGGCTTAGAGAGGTGGAAGAGCTTATGCAGCAAGCTTTGAGCTCTCGCCTAACCCTGCTGGAGCAGGCGGCAAGCCAGCTGGTGTTGTCAGGTGGGAAACGGCTTCGCCCCGCCTTAACCCTGCTGGGAGCCACCTTCGGCTGCAAAGAGGATCCGTCGGTTACTAAGATCGCTGCCGCCATCGAATTGATCCATATGGCTACACTGGTGCATGATGACATAATAGACCAGTCTCCCCTCCGCCGCGGCAAGCCGACGGTTCAGGCGGTTCACGGTAAGGAAATTGCCGTTTTCACCGGGGACTGGCTACTCACCAAAGCTATGCTTCTGCTGGCTGAGGCCAATGCCTGCCAGCGCATGGTTGAATTGGCAAAGGCGATGCTACACATATGCGAAGGTGAGGTTAGTCAGTTTGCCAGCCGCTACCAAAGGATAAGTATCTATGACTACCTACGCCGCATTCATGGCAAAACCGCCGCCCTTTTTGGCCTCAGCATCACTGCTGGAGCTGAACAAACTGCTGCTACAGCATTGACATTGCGGGCTTTAACCAAGTATGGCATCTTCTTCGGCATGGCTTTTCAAATTTATGATGACATACTGGATTACGTGGCTGACCGCTCCCGGCTGGGCAAGCCGGCGGGGCTAGACGTTCGCAGTGGTATCTTTACCTTGCCTCTACTTTACGCCCTGGAGGATGAGCAGGTGGCCGCCCATCTGAAAACACTCTTGAGCTCGTCATGTGATCAACAACAGGCGGCAGCCATCGTGGAGCTGGTTTGTCAAAGCAATGGGCTAGCCCGCAGCCGCAGCCTGTTGCAGCGCTATGTGCAAAAAGCGCGCCAGGCCATCGCTGACTTGCCGGATACGGAGGCCAAGGCCGAGTTAATTGCCTTGCCGGAACGATTGTTTTCCTGTTAGAAAGTAATAGGCCGCAGCTTAATCGAGCTGCGGCCTTATTTTCTTCTCTAGCTGAGTAAAGTCAACAACAGGCTGGTTAGTTGGGCCATGCCCTTTGGTATGGGCCGTATATCCAACGATTCATCTAAGCGATGGGCTCCGCGCCCGGTGGTAATACCGATACAGATGGCGGGTATACCCTGGCCCAGAGGCACGTTGGCGTCGGTGCTGCTGGGGCCACTGGTCGGGTCAATGCCTAAGCCGGTCAAAGTCTCCTTCGCCAACTGCACTAACTGATGATCAGCCGCAAGAGCTCCCCCCGGACGATCGCCCACAACTTCGATTTCCACCTTCACTCCCTGAGCGTGCCGGTGCAAAATCTCCCGCACCTGCTTCTCTAGTTGAGCCAGGCTATGGCTGCAGGTGGAACGCATGTCAATAAACATCTCAGCCTGCTGGGCAATGGTATTGATGGAGGTACCACCGGAAATAACCCCCACATTGTAGGTGGTGCGAGGTTGCTTGGGCACCTCTAGGTGGGAGATATCGGCGATCATACGGCCTAGGGCGTGGATGGCGCTGGGAACGCCAAAGTCGCCCCAACTATGGCCGCCACCGGTAGTAACAATCACCTTTAACCGTCGGCTAGCAATTCCCTCGTGGATAACCGAGCCCAAGTTGCCGTCTACGGCAACCACCATGTCCACTTCCTCGCCATAGCGGGCCATGGCGGCCTTCATACCCCGCAAATCCCCTAGTCCTTCCTCACCAGCTGTGCCTATTAGGATTAAGTTGCCGTTGAAATTGAGGTCTAAATTCCGCAGGCCAGCAACCAGCTGGATTAACGCAGCTACGGCCGTCGAGTTGTCGCGTATACCAGGCGCATGTAGTTCATGGCCCTCTCTTCTGACCCGCACATCAGTTTCAGGGGGAAATACAGTGTCCAAATGAGCAGCCACAAGAATCGTAGGACCATCGTTCTGACCGCGTATATGGGCGTAAACGTTGGGTGTCTCATCTATAAAGACATCGGTTAAACCCAGTTCCCGCCAGCGCTTGGCCACATACTCGGCCCTTTCATGCTCCTGAAAGGGAGGCGCCGCCACTTCGCATACGGTTATGTTCTCTTGCACCATGTCTTCCAAATGCTCTTGATAGTAGGCTTCTAGCTTCTGTAGTAATTGGCGATCAATCATACATCAGTCTCCTTTACCGTTTGCTGATTTATAAATTCCACGTTACCCGACAGACCCCTCTTATGGGCAGCAAAACAAATGGTAAAATGAGTTGGAGGTGGTATATATGAAAGTCGGCGTACTTGTTTTTGATGGCGTGGAAGAACTAGATTTTGTCGGTCCCTGGGAAGTGCTATCCTATGTCAATAAACTCCGACCAGGTAGTTTAACGATGCATTTGGTCGGCACCCACTCCCCCATTCAAGCCTTTAATAAACTAAAGGTGCTGCCCGATTGGACCTTAGATAACTGTCCCCCGCTAGATATCCTGGTGGTTCCAGGCGGTAAAGGACGCCTGCGCGAGATGCATAACCCGGCTATACTTGAGTTTGTTCGCCAACAATACCCAACGCTGCGTTGGCTTACGTCCGTTTGCACAGGCGCCTTTTTTCTCGCAGAGGCGGGCCTGCTGCAAGGTAAAAGGGCTACTACCCATTTCTCCGCCCTGGAAGAGCTGGCTGGCTATGCAGAAATTGAAGTGCAACCGGAGAGGATAGTCCACGATGGCAACATCATCTGTGCCGCCGGAGTGGCTTCTGGCTTGGACTTGGGGTTGTACTTACTGGAGCTCCTCTTCGGGCGAGAGCTGGCCGATCAAGTAGCGGCTAATATAGAGTACCGAAGGATCTAGATAACTAGTCACGGGGAAGCTGGGCCTGTCTATGGTGGATGATAAATAGGACCATAACACAGCCGGTTAACCATACTCCCCCGGCCGCGTAGCCGGCTATCACGTCACTGGGAAAATGCACCCCCAAATATATACGACTAATGCCAATAGTAATTGCCAGCAGCCAAGCCACCAGGGCGCCCAGCCGAACAGTGAGCCCGGGTTGACGGCGACCGTATTGCCATAGGAGGTAGCCCAGTAAGCCATAAAAGGCAAAGGAGATCATAGCGTGTCCGCTGGGGAAGCTGTAGCCACTAGCCGATACCAGCGCGGGAGCATCGGGCCTTGCTCGTTGGAAAAAGGCCTTCAAAGCCTCGTTGGTAAGCCAGGAACCGCTGAGGCAAATGGCTAGCACTCGCACCTCCGCTAAGAATTTGGGGTTGTAGGCATGGGCATAGAGAAGTAAAGAAAGGGCTATGGCAATCGTGACCGCAGCCGAGCCTAGATGGGTAATTACTGTCATGCACTGAGTTAGGCCGGTACTACGAAAGCTCTGCACGTACAAAGTTACCCGCTGGTCAAAGTCAGTTAGCTGAGGGTATTGCCAAGCAATCAAGGCAAAAGTAGCCAACAGTATAAAAGCGATGCCCAGACTGACAAATAGCCGCTTGCCAGCGAGTATCAAGACTAAATCATTTCTCATGTTCTCCTCCCAACACGAGTAAGAGTTAATTCAGTTTATCACACCGATCAAGTCGATGGCTTTGTTAGGGAAGGAAATCTGCCTTTCTTGCCGAAAGGTTACTGCAGACTAGAGTATGGAGGGATAAGTAGATGCCAGAAAGCAAGCGACGCATAACTATTGCCGACCTGAAAGCTATGAACTGGGTTAGTGACCCCCGGATTGCCCCCGATGGCGAACGTATTGCCTACGTTGTTAAACAGGTAGATCCTAAAGATGATAAGAAGTATATCTCCCGTATTTGGCTAGCTGAGTGGGATGGCGGCCAACCGAGGCAGTTAACGGCCGGTCCCAAGTCGGATAGCAACCCCCGTTGGTCCCCCGATGGAAAACACTTAGCCTTCACTTCTAATCGGGAAGGGAAAAACCAAATCTGGATTCTACCTCTAGCTGGTGGTGAAGCCCGTCAGCTCACTCACCAAAAGGCTGGAGCAGGAGCACCCATTTGGTCTCCCGACGGCAAGAAGATCGCGTACGTGGCTCGCGTCAGCGCTAACGAGAACGAAGACGACAAGGATGCCAGCGATGTAAAAGTTATTACTCGTCTCCACTATAAGATGAATGGATTAGGTTTCTTGGGCGACCGCTATGCTCAGATCTTCGTGGTCGACGTAGCTACCGGCGAAGAGAAGCAGATTACCAGTGGCAACTACGACTGCGGCGCACCCACCTGGTCTCCCTGCGGCACCAAGCTAGCCTTCAGCTCCAACCGGACGGAGGAGCCTGACTATAATAACCAAAGCGACATTTGGGTTGTAGACGCCGATGGCGGTGAATTGACCCGAGTAAGTCCCGGCACTGGCCCCTGCTTTAACCCCAGCTGGTCCCCCTGTGGTCAGTATATAGCCTATTTAGGGCACGACAACAAATACAAGAGTGCCACCTTATCCCGTATCATGGTGGTTCCAGCCAGTGGTGGAGAACCGGCAAACCTAACGGCCAATTTCGATCGTAACCCGGGGAATGCTTGCGGCTCCGATACGGTTGCCACCGTTGATCCGGGCCTAGTCTGGTCCGCCGATAGCAAATACATCTACTTCTTAGCCACCGATGGCGCTCGTACCAAGGTGTTCCGCGTTGAGTATGCTCAAGGTTCCGAGGTCGAGCCGGTAACCTGTGACCGCGAACAGGTGGTTTACGGTATGAGTTTAGCAGCCCAGAAGAATAGGCTGGCCCTAACTATCACCGATCCGCTGCATATTGGTGACGTATTCGCCCTGGAGCTGGGCTCGCAACCAAAACAACTAACCGCCCATAATGAGAAACTGCTGGCCGAGTTAGAGCTAACCGCCCCCGAGCCATTCACGTGTGAAAGTGATGGTATGACGGTTGAGGGATGGGTCATGAAGCCGGTGGGCTACCAGCCGGGCGTACAATATCCTGCCATTCTGGAGATTCATGGTGGACCCCACGTAGCGTATGGTTACACTTTCATGCATGAGTTCCACCTACTATGCGCTGCCGGCTATGCAGTAATCTTTACTAACCCGCCGGGCAGCCAAGGCTATGGTCAGGAGTTTGTGATTCAAACCCATCACGACTGGGGTGGTGCCGACTATAGAGGTATTATGGCGGCAGTGGACCACGTTAGCCAATATGATTTTATCGATACGGAACGCTTGGGGGTTACCGGCGGTAGCTATGGTGGCTATATGACCAACTGGATTATCGGGCACGACCAGCGCTTTAAGGCAGCCGTCACCCAGCGTAGCACCAGTAACCGCTTTAGCATGTTTGGAACCAGCGACGTGGGCTTCATGAATGGACAGTTTGAGTTCAAAGAGAATCCGTGGGACAACCCGGAATTCTACTTGGAGCGCTCGCCCATCACCTATGTCAACAATATCAATACACCGCTACTGATCATACACAGCGAAGAGGACTACCGTTGTCCTATTGAGCAAGGCGAACAACTTTTCACCGCCCTCAAGTGGTTGCGGCGGGAAGTGGTCTTCGTTCGGTTCCCCAATGAGAACCATGAACTCTCCCGTTCCGGACAGCCCCGTCATCGGGCGGAGCGCCTGGAGCATATTGTGAATTGGTTCAAGAAGTATATACCCACCCGGGCTGAAGAATACAGCATGTAATAGCTAAAACCTACTGGGGTTGCTTGCTTTCGCAGGCAACCCCAGAGCCTTATTGCGATAAATCCAGCTTCATTAGGGTGAAGGGGTCGTCGACCTCATCAGGCGCCTCCAAATCAAAGGCACTGTAATAAAGGGTTTTACCATCGGGCGCCCACAAAGGCGAAATAGCCAAACTGCCACTAGTTAGTGGGGTTGGGGCAGCACCTGGAGCGGTGACCAAGAATAGATCATATTCTAGCTCACCCGTTTGCTGCAAAATAGCTACTTCCTCCCCATGCTCGGGACGGGGGGCAAAGGCCTGTACCTGTGACTCAACTATGGTGCGGGCGTTGGAGCCGTCGGTGGCATTCACCATCCACAGCTTCCCTTGAGCAAAAGGGTCGGTAAGGTAGAGCTGATCCCTAACCACTGTAAAAAATTCGGCGTCGGCTAAACGCTGTACCTCTCCACCCTCAATGGCTATACTGCCTACAAAGGGGGCCTCCTCGGCTGGCAAGCTATTCAAAAACAACCGCTCTTTACCCGTAGGCATTGTAACCCACTCTAGCTGCAGAACCGACTCCGGCGCTGCCGCTAGAGTTCGTTTTTCCCCAGTCAGGTCCACTATAGCTATTTCTTCTCCCGCCACAACAGCAATAGCCTCTCCTGTCGGCGACCAAGCTATGGGACCCAAACCTTCATCATGCTCTAGGAGAACTCTTTGCTCACTGCCGTCGGCCTTAGCTAGCCACATTTTGTCTGCAACTAAGACCAAATGCTCTCCAGTAGGCGAGAAGGCTGCGTAGAAAGATGTGGACAGGAACTCAAATACCTTGTGGCTAGCAGAGCCATCGACGGCCACCAGCCAAGCTTCATTCCGGTCCTCCGTTGTCCGTACAACCAGCAGGGCTTGCCCATCGGGTGTAATTGCTTTTGGTTCACCCACACCAAGGCTAACAGGCGTAGGCAATGGGGCCGGCTCGGGCGCAGCTCTACAGGCCGACAGAATTAAAACGACAGAAAGCAGCAGCCATACTGTGTTAAGTCTTTTTGCGCTCAATAGTTAGCACTCCTTCTTGTGTCTCTAGGGAATCGTCAAGGATCTTCCTCTGATATTATGCCTCTTATCCCGCAAGTCAGTCGCAATGCATATTCAGGAGCACCACAGGGAAAATTTAAGATAGCACCTCTGCTAAATCAGGGAGATGCGAGCACAACTTATACCCCAAAACCCCAAAAAGAAGGTGGAGTTTGCCTTAGCGGGCTCCACCTTCTTTTGGCTGCGTAAGTTGGGTCAAAACACCACAACCTAACTCTAGTGTATATAGTGTTGGAGGTGTGACTGATGCAAAACCGACTACTTGGGCTGATGCTACTAATCATTCTTACCAGTAGCCTAATAGCCTGTTCCGGCAGTATGCCAGTCAAGGTTCAGTCCATCGAGCTACGATTTACCGAGAACGATTGGCCAGAAAAAGTGAGAGTGGATGAATCTAGAGCAGATCTAGAAAAAATCCAACGAGAATGGCAAGACTGGCAAGCCCGCCCCAACAGTCCCGCTAATCAAGAAGTACCCAGCTATCGCTTGGAGGTAAAGCTGTCTGGTCAAGAACAAGTATACTATCTTACCCACGATCTCGGGCTGTTCAACGACGAGCTCAACATGGAGTACTTGCCGCCTTCAAATACCCGGCAAATGCTGCAGGCGGCAGTGGAGCGGTTGAAGCAACAGCGTTTTGGCCAACTGGTTAGCTGGCAAGAAGCCGACCGCCTGTTGCCCCGCTACAGCACCTTTCAGCTTATGGACCTGGACACGGGAATTACGTGGAACGTTCAGCGGCGTGCCGGTTCTTCCCACGCCGACATTCAACCCCTAACAGAACAAGATACCCAGAAGCTAAAAGCCGTCTATGGTGGTACCTGGAGTTGGGATCGAAGAGCGGTAGTAGTACTGATGGACGATAGACGCATTGCCGGTTCAATCAATGGTATGCCCCATGGTGCCGGCGCCTTAAGAAATGGCTTCCCCGGCCACCATTGTCTCCACTTTTGGCAAAGCACCACCCACACAAAACGCAAACCCGATGCGGCCCACCAGGTGATGGTTCACAAGGCCGCCGGATGTCTGCTTCCCTACTTAGCAGGGCTAGAGCCAGCCGACCTACAGATGGCCATGCTGGAAATGGCGGGGCAAGGAGAAACGGCCATCCTACAGCTCGGCATTCGCAATCCAGTCTCCGGTTCTGACCCAAGTCAGCTGGCTAACCGTATAAGTAACATCAAGGTCTGGGATAGCCTNNTGGGTGACACCAAGGAGCACCGCAAAGCGATTACCGTCACCAGCCGCTACCACGAGCAATGGGAGCGCTGGCTAGTGGAACCCGACTTTCTTGATCAGCTAATTAGATAAGAGCTGGCGTTCGCGCAACCAGCGGGGAACATTAACCTCTGCCGCCTCGTTGATAATCTCCACCGGGATCCGCCAACGGCGGGCAAACTGGGGCAGATAACAGGCGGGCGCCACCTGCAAGCTGGTGCCGACAACCAGCAGCCAGTCGGCTTCGGCCAACTGTTCCAACGCCTCATCAAAGCCGTGGGGTGTTTCTTCAAATAGAACCACGTTAGGTTTAAGTATGTGTTGGTCCACCGGGCAGAGCGGTACCGCTGCAGCTGCTTCCCACTGCTCTGCCGGGTAAAGGGTGCCACAATGCTCGCAAACCAGTTCTCGCAAGTTTCCATGCAATTCGATTACATGGGGGCTACCAGCAGCCTGGTGCAGCCCGTCTATGTTCTGGGTAATGATAAAAGCTCCGGCCTGGGCTAAAGCTAAGTGGGCCGCATTGGGCTTAGCTTTCAGCCAAGGCCGCAACCCTGCCCAGTAATAGTCATAGAACTCCTCCGGATTACGCAGAAAAAAGGATTTGGTAAGTAGCTGGCGCACTGGCCTTTCCCGCCAGGTAGCATCACCAAAGGTGGGCAGACCACTGGCCACACTGATGCCGGCACCAGTAAGTGCTACAATGCGAGTCATTTTCTCACCTCCCGCCCCTATCTTAACATAGCGGCTCCAGGTGAGTGCTCCACCTACTTCTTTGGTTTATCCACTTCCACATAGATGGCCGCGTCGGGACAATGGAACATACACTGTCGGCAGACAATACAGCCTGAGGCGTCTACCGTGACGCGTAAGGTTCCATAATTGGCGGGCTTGTCGGACCAGGAGATGACGTGGGTAGGGCACTTTTCTATGCATAGCCCACAGCCCTTACACAACTCCGGATAGATTGTCCACGTGCCTCTAGGTGCTTTGAAACTCTCACCCTGAAAAGCCTTTTCACTCTTACTCAAGACGGCTTCCCTCCTCCTGCGAACGCTCAATCACATAACTAGCCCCCTGGGCAATGCGCGCAAGTTAAGTTCCCGCAATTCTGGGTCTCGCTGCAGTTTATCGCCCAGCTTAACCAGCAAACCTTCCTCTACCATCTTTAGCGGAAGCACACTGCTGGCTGCCACAATTGCGCCTAAAATGAGCATGTTAAACACCCGTGGTTTGAACTCATCCCGGGCCATGGTGGCAGCAGGAATACCCACAATCCGGCGGGGCTTTACCCCCGGCTCAGTCGGAGGCCGACTGGGCTCCTGAGCCTCGGTGCCCACAGCCAGACTGAAAGCCTCCGGCGCAACCGTATCCCACATGTGAATTCCCGCGGCCTCATCATGGACTTGGGGAGGTTTTAGCCCCGAGCTATCAAAGATGTAGATGGTGTCGTTGCTGATATACCCTTTGGTCCGCTCTATGGCCCGCTGGCTTAGGGGCGCGAGTATATCGGCCTTCTCAAATTTCGGCGCTGCAATAGCCTGGTGTGAGATTTGCACCATGGCAATAGAAACACCGCCTCGCTGCTCCACACCAAAATTGGGGATATAGAGGGCCTCCATGCCGGCTTGGTAGGCCGACTCGGCTAGGATTTCACCAATCAGTTGTACCCCCTGGCCACCTTCTCCTGCTACTACGATCCGCCAGTCGTGCTGGTTCATTTCTGCGCCTCCTCGCTCACCTTCGGCACTTTGAGCTCGCCAAGGGGGAAATACTTCGTCATCTCATCATCTAGGTAGCTCCAGGTCTGCTTAGCATTAGTACGCCAGTTAGTGGGACACCCGGACAGAGCTTCCACAAAAGAGAAACCACGCCCCGCCAACTGGTTTTCTATGGCCTGCTTTACATACCGTTTTAGGCGAGGGTAGTTGGCTACCGTTCCCCGTGCCACATAGGCCTTGTCGCTGGTAATAGCCGCTACCATTTCAGGTCCGAGAGTCGGCTGTCCGGTAGACTCCGGGTCACGCCCATAGGGCGTCGTACCAGTTTTTTGTCCCGGCATGGTGGTGGGTGCCATTTGCCCACCGGTCATGGCATATACCGAGTTATTGGCTAATAGTACGGTGATTTTTTCGTTGCGCAGGGCCGCATTGACCAAATGCTGCGCCCCGATGGCATAGCCACCACCATCGCCCATATAGGCCACCACAACTAGTTCGGGGTTGGCACGCTTAGCCCCAACCACCACTGGAACAGTGCGCCCGTGGTGGGTTTGCACACTATCCACGTTGAAAAAGTCCCAGGCCAGCAGGGAACAACCGATATCGCACCCGAAAACGGTACGCTCGGCAATGCCCAACTCATCGATCACTTCACCCAGAGCTTTTAGAAAGATACCGTGCCCACAGCCGGGGCAGAAACGATGGGGCTTACTGTCCCTATTCCAAGATTCGGGCATAGCTGGGTTATGGTCATGAATAACTTGCACGGCTATTTGCCCCCTGTCTTTAAGAGTTCTTTTGCTTGCCGTACCACCAACTCCTCGGTGATACCTAGACCAGGCCGTAATAATCCCTGAACAGGTATACTGCTGTAGCCGTAAAGAGCATCCTTCACCATGGACATTAACTGGCCATGGGCCGATTCAACCACCAGCACCTGTCGGCATTTGCCTGCCACCTCTCGCAGAGCGGCTTCTGGGAATGGACGCAGCGTGATGGGGCGAAAATGCCCGACCCGGTAGCCCGCCTCCTGTAAATGTCGACAAGCAGCCTCGGTGGCTCGGGACACAACACCGTGGGCTATAAGCAGCAGGTCCGGATCCTCATCGCCGCTGGTAGACCACTCCACTACCTCTGCCGCCATTTGCTGCCAGTCTACCAGATGCTCCATCAGGGTTTCATATAGCTCTTCTTCGACGTTAAAGGTGTTACGATGGTGCCGAACCGTTTGCCCCGTGCCCAGCATGGGGCTGGTGGTCTGTAACTCAACCCCTCTAGTTTGGGGGTCATACAAGGTTAAGGCTTCTCGCATTTTGGCCTGATAGCCATCACCTAACACGAAAGTGGGAAAACGGTAGCGCCAGGCACTGTTAAAGGCCTTAATCGTGTAATCAAAAATCTCTTGGTGGGTAGCCGTGGAGTATACTAGGCGAAACCCTTCACCGTTGCCGCCAAAACAGGTGAGGCGTGTTTCCTGTTGTGAATAGATGACGGTTGCCGTGGAGGGACCACCCCGTTGCTGTATAAACCAAACAGCCGGTATACGCATCATTTCGGCCATCGAAATGGGCTCCTGCATAAGCACATTGCCAGGGCCAGCAGTGGCACAAAAAGCCCTTTTCCCAGCCATCGTGCCTCCCACTGTAGCGAAGCCGGCCGATAATTCATCTTCCGTCTGCAGAAAGCCCTTTCCATACTTGGGCGCTAGGCGAGTCCAATAGTGCATAATCTCATTCTGGGGGGTGATAGGGTAGCCGTACATTATTTCAGCTCCGGCGGCTAAAGCCGCCCACGCAATCACCTCATTACCCGTCATGAAAGCCCGTTGCTCTTCTGCAAAAATCCTACTCACAGACCTACCTCCCGCTATGGTTAATTGCTGTGTTACCAAAAAGCCAAGTGCATATGCCGCCGAAGCGGCCACACCCGATTGCCGCAGATATCTCGTTCGCCCATTTGCTCTGCTATTGGCGCCAGCGCTGCGCTGGCGATTACCGGCAACCCGAGGCGCTGAGCGGCCGCATTTACTACCCGTGCACCGTGCTGAACCAGTTCCGCCGTTGTCTCAGTACCAAGATGGGTATTATTGACCAGACCATGCAGCGGATTAAAGCGCTGAGCCTCGGCCACAATAAGCTCCACATCCTGCGTCATGGGTCTGCAGAGGTTAACCACCAAGTAGACGGCCAGGTGGGGAAAATCCAGCAGTCCGTCGACTAAACCTAGCACTTCACTGCCGTACACACCGTAACCGACGTCGCAAACTAGATACCCGGCGCGCTGCATAGCACCCTTCACAAGGGGATGCAATTGCATACCGGCCTCCCCTAATCCCATGGTCTGGTCCGTCTCCCAGGCAATCACGTCTATCCCCATACTCTGCAGCTGCCCTTTTAATGGCCGCAGAGTGTAGGTGGGTTCTACCAGGTCCAAGTCCATCAGCGTGACAGGCCCCCCCCTCTCGCCGTAGGGCTAGCGCCCGATTGATGGCTATTTCGCTTTTACCGGCTGCGTATTCACCCACAAAGGCCTCAACACGTCTCAACAACCCCCCACCCCCTTTGTCCTCTGTAGCTTACCCCAACAGGGGTCAGGGCATAAGAAAAGGTTACCTCTCGCGAAGTAACCTTATTCATCCTCACACGGGCTATTTAATTGGGCGTAGTGCCGGCAGGGGCCAGAACACTAATACAGCCTGCCCCCTGATATGACTGCGGGGAACGAACCCAATGGATAGGCTGCGACTATCTCGGCTATTGCCTCGATTATCTCCCATAACAAAGTAATGTTCCTCTGGTATCTCCATCGGCCCATAGGTATCAAGGGTGGCCTGGGTCAGATAGGGTTCATTGAGGAGCTCGCCCTCTATATAAACAGCGCCGTCCCTAATTTCAATGGTTTCCCCTGGCAGACCAATGATTCGCTTGATAATGGTGATATTTTCGTTGGGGAGATCCACTATTACCACTTCACCGCGCCGAGGCGGACGTAAATGATAAACAAGACGATTAATAAACAGCCGCTCCGAATCATGCAAGCTGGTTTCCATTGAAGTTCCTTCGACACGATAGGGTTGCACCACAACGGAGCGCAAAACCCAAGCTAAAAGCACAGCTACAATTAAGGCCTTTACCCACTCTCTCACTTCGCGTCGCACAGCCTCTTCCAAGTCATTCACTCCTAACTCTACACCCAACAATTCCCTATTAGCTATTGTAGCATACTATGGATGAGTATCTAGCTATTAGAGGTTCAAACCCATGGCTTCCTTCACCCGCTCCAGGGTTGGCGCCGCTTCTTCCCGTGCTTTGGCGGCACCGGCAGCTAAGATATCGTGGATTTCGTCGCTGGCAATCAACGCCCGATAACGGGCTTGAATCGGCTCCAATACCGTAAGCACCGCCTCAATAGTGCCCTTCTTGAGGGCGCCGTATCCCTGGCCCTGGTAACGCTCTTCCAGAGCGGCCACCGACTCACCGGAGCAGAGAGCATGGATGATTAATAGGTTGCTTACTCCCGGCTTATTTTCCGGGTCGTAACGGATCACGGCCTCACTATCGGTAACAGCCCGGTTGATCTTCTTTTTGATCACGTTAGGTTCATCTAGCAGATATATGTCACCAATAGAATTGGAGCTCTTGCTCATTTTCTTATTGGGCTCGGAAAGAGACATGATGCGGGCGCCCACTTTAGGAATCACTGGCTCGGGCACCGTGAAAATCTCTCCAAAGCGATTGTTGAAACGGACAGCAATATCTCTTGTTAGTTCCGCATGCTGTTTCTGATCCTCACCCACTGGCACCACGTCGGTCTGGTAAAGCAGAATGTCGGCCGCCATTAGGGCCGGGTAGGTAAACAGACCTACGGTGACACTTTCCTGCCCCTGTGCCTTGTCTTTGTACTGGGTCATGCGGCTAAGTTCACCCATGTAGCTCATGCACTGTAACAGCCAACCTAGCTCCGCATGGGCTGGCACCTGGGATTGGATGAACAGAGTAGACTTCTGGGGATCAATTCCCATGGCCAGATAGAGGGCTGCCAAACTTATTGCTTGCTGGCGCAGAGCCTCTGGGTCTTGCGGCACGGTTAAGGCATGGAGGTCGACCACCGAATAGTAGCAGTCATAATCGTCCTGCATGGCCACGAAATGACGCATGGCCCCTAGGTAATTGCCTAAGGTAAGGTTGCCGCTCGGTTTAACACCGGAGAAAACTCGTTTCATTTTCATTCCCCCTTATAAGAATAAAAACTCCGTCCCAATGCTCGGGACGGAGTCTTTCCGCGGTACCACCCGAGTTCACCACATATGTGGTGCCCTCCTTACATAGCCTCTCGGCTACCGAAGCCCTTTAACGGAGGCAAAACGCCAACTTAGTTGGACACTCCGGGGCCCATTCACCGCGCCTTGCCACCGATCCTTTCACCAAACGTCGGCTCGCTTGAGACAAGGGGATGCGGCTACTACTTCCCATCAACGTGCTGATTATTATAAATTTACCCCTTGCTTTACCCAAAGTCAAGTTATAAGCCTTTTAAGGACAAGCCAATGCGCTGGCGTTTTAGGTCCACATCCAGTACTCGCACCGTCACCTGTTCCCCCACCTGCAAAACTTCCGAGGGGTGCTTGATGTAATGCTCACTGATTTCCGAGATGTGCACTAAACCATCCTGTTTGACGCCTATATCGATAAAGGCACCAAAATCCACCACGTTGAGCACCACGCCAGGCAAGATCATCTCGGGCCTTAAGTCTTCCATCTTCAACACATCGCGGCGAAAGATGGGTCCGGGCAGATCTTCTCTTGGGTCTCGGCCGGGCCGCAGCAGCGCCGCATATATGTCCCGCAGAGTGGGTAGGCCTGCTCCCATCTCCGCAGCCAAAGCCGCCAAATCGGCTTCCGACAAAGCGGGCTGCTCCTCCATCCGTTGCCATAGTTGCTGGGCTAGTCCATAGGATTCGGGGTGCACCGGCGTATTGTCCAGTGGATTGTCGGCGCCAGGTATACGGCAGAACCCGGCACATTGCAAAAAGGCGGCCGGCCCTAAGCGGGGTACCTGCAATAGTTGCTGCCTAGAGGTAAAGGGTCCGTTTTCTTCCCTAAAGGCCACAATATTTTTCGCCACCGTCTTACTCACACCGGCTACATAGGTAAGCAACGCAGGGGATGCCGTATTAAGGTCGACGCCCACCTTATTTACCACGTCTTCTACTATTCCCTGCAGCGTCTCAGCCAGGCGCTTTTGATTGACATCATGTTGATACTGACCTACCCCTATGGACTTAGGATCAATCTTGACCAACTCGGCCAACGGATCCTGTAGACGACGCCCAATGGAGACAGCGCCCCGCAAAGTGACGTCCATGTTGGGCAGTTCTTCCGCCGCTAAAGGAGAGGCGGAATAAACCGAGGCCCCAGCTTCGTTAACGATGGTATAGGTAATCGGCAGACGCTCATCATTGATGAGGGCTGCTATCACTTCTTCTGTTTCTCTAGAACCGGTGCCATTGCCAATGGCCACAATATTGATCCCATGCTGCTGAATGAGACGCAGCAAGAGAGAACGCCCCTGGCGCAAATCATTTTGTGGGGGTGTAATATAGGCCACACCAGTGGCCAGCACCTTTCCTTCCGGGTTAAGAACGGCCAGTTTACAGCCGGTGCGGTAGGCCGGGTCAATGGCTAGGACTACAGAACCTTTCACCGGAGCCTGTAAGAGCAGGTTGCGCAGATTTTCTGCAAATACCTTGATCGCCTGCTCCTCCGCCCCTTCCGTCAGGTAACTACGCAACTCCCGCTCAATAGCAGGAAATAGTAACCGCCTGCAACCATCAACAATAGCCGCCTGCAAGAACTGGGGTGCTTCGCGTCGCTTGGAGAAGAACAAAACAATACGATCCAGCAATTGTTCCTGCGGCAAACTGAATTCTACCTTGAGAAAACCCTCTTTTTCGCCCCGGTTGATAGCTAGGATCCGGTGGGGCGGCATACGACGCACCGATTCCTTATAGTCGTAATACATCTCATAGACTGAAGTTGCTTCGCTGTCACTAGCCTTTACTACCAATTCACCATAGGTATGATAAAAATTGCGCGTGAGTTCGCGCACATTGTAGTCTTCACTAACCCTTTCCGCAATGATATCTTGCGCCCCCGCTAGGGCTTCTTCAACGGAGCCAACTCCCTTCTCTTCATCAACAAATGGCCNNCCCTTTTCTTTAGCCATGGTTGCACGGGTCCTGCGTTTAGGACGATAGGGTAAGTAGATATCTTCCACCTGTTGTAGCGTGGTGGTACTATCAATTAACTGGGCTAGCTCGTCGGTCAACCTATTCTGCTCAGCTATGAGACGTTTTACTTCCTGTTGCCTTTGAGCTAAGGCCCGCAAATAGGCTAGTCTTTCTTGTAGCCGACGCAGCGCTGTCTCATCCATCTCACCGGTAACTTCTTTGCGGTACCGGGCAATAAAAGGTATGGTATTTCCCTGGTCTAAGAGTTCTATAGTAGCAGCGACTCGACCACTATCTAGATTGAGCTCCTGGGCCAAACGGACAGCCATTTCCACAGGCAGGTCCTCCTCCCCTATTCTCGGAATATCTCTTGTTCTATTAGCTGGCAAAAAAGAGCGACGCCTAGAGGTAGGGCTCCTTCATCAATGTCAAAGCTAGGATGATGGGCCGGGTATTGTTTTTCTCCATTACTCAAACGGGCTCCCAGCCAGAAAAAGGCCCCTGGAACACGCTCTAGAAAATGGGCAAAGTCTTCTCCACTCAAGGAGGTTTGTTGCAGCAAGTGCACCGAGCCAGCACCAAAGGTAGCTTCGGCAGCCTCTATTACCTGTTCCACCTGCTCCGGAGAGTTAGAGCCGGGTGGATAACCGGGCGTATAACGCAGCTCATAACGAGCTCCCATGGCTCTGGTAACCCCATCCACAATCTGCTCAATCTTCTCCTGCATCAACTGCCGCGTAAGGCTATCTACGGTGCGCACTGTACAATCAAGGAAGGCCGAATCGGCAATCACATTGTAACGGTAGCCAGCCCGCAAAACTCCTATGCTCAAGACCCCCGGCACATGGGGAGATTTGTTGCGAGAAACGATACTTTGGAGCGCTACCACCACATGGGAGGCCACCAGAACCGCATCTACGGCTTGCTGAGGGGCTGAGCCGTGACCCCCTGAACCGAGAATTCTGATCTCAACTCGATCGCTGGCTGCCATGGCCAGTCCCTTGGATATACCCAGCTTGCCTACTGGCAAATCGGGCGTTACATGCAGCGCATAAATAGCATCCACATTCGGGTCTTCTAAGACCCCCTCGTCAATCATGGGTAGCACCCCACCTAAGGGCGGGCACTCTTCTGCTGACTGAAAAATACACTTCACCGCTCCGGCAATCTGCCGACGATGCCGCTGCAGTAAAATGGCCGTACCTGCTAGAATGGCGCTATGGGCGTCATGACCACAAGCATGGCTTACGCCCGCAATGCAGGAAGCATAAGGTTTGCCGCTCTTCTCATGGATAGGAAGAGCATCCATATCAGCTCGCAGGGCGATGGTGCGACCCGGTGCCGCTCCAATGATGGTGGCCACTAGGCCCGCTCCCCCCACATTTTCCCGTACTTCAATTCCTTCACCGCGAAGTATCTCGGCTAGATACTTGGCTGTATTAACCTCTTTGTAGCCCAACTCCGGATACCTATGGATATGACGTCGCATCTGGACAAGTTGGTCATTGATTGTCGCGGCCTGCTGTCTCCAATAATTCATTAGTTCTAAAGGCCTCCTTACTCTAGTTCCAGAGCCTAGTAATCATGCTAAAAGTATTATTCGTGAAGCAGGCCGGTAATCCCTGTTGCCTAGGGAAATTGGTCAATCATTTGGGGCGTTTATAGGCAGTAAGTACCCATAGAACAACCGTTAGGGAAAGTATCACCAAAGTCCCTCGTAATAGAGAGGGTTGAAATGAAGGGGCCGGATTTTCAGCGGGGGGTTCGGTGAGCTCCAACCACCCTATATCCCCTTCTACTCGTACCACCACATACCAGGTATCTGCTTCAGCTTGCCAATAATAGTCGCCCACATGAGGCTGGAACTCGGTATAAGCAATTACTTGACCATCGTCCAGCATTAATCGATACACCGGATCTCCAGTAGCGAGCAAACCGAGAATTAATAAACAGCTAACCCACTTTGCCATGCCTATCACCCATGTTTATCCTACCCAATTCCGGTGGAAATGTTTAGAAGGCGTAACTAATTTCTACGATTAGGCGGCATCATCTATAATGATGGTAGGCGCAGGCCTTACTATACACATAGAAAGGTTTGAGAGAGTGAACAAAATCGGTAAGTATGTGCGCTCGTTTATTCTCATCTTGCTGGGTACCAGCCTGTCGGCCTTGGCTTACACCCAATTGATCATTCCCAACCGTATGCTCTCTGGCGGTGTTGGTGGCTTAAGCTTGTTGATCAACCACCTCACCGGTTGGTCAACAGGGACCTTAGTCTTATTGATTAACATCCCTATTTTGATACTGGGTTATCGTAAAATTGGAGGTAAGTTTATCGGCTTGACCATTGTTGCCGTACTTAGCTTCTCCTTTTTACTAGACCTCTTCCCCACAGCTGTGACAGTCAACGACCAGCTCTTGGCCGCCGTATTTGGCGGCGCACTTAACGGATTAGGTCTAGCACTAGTTCTAAAGGCCGGGGGCTCCACAGGAGGCACCGATATAATTGGCGTAATTCTTAACCGCCGCTATTCCTTGTCCATGGGCGAGGTAATGCTGGCTTTCAATGGCTTGATCGTCGCCGGCTCGGCTCTGATTTTTGATCTGACCAGCGCCCTCTACACCCTAATCACAATGTTTGTGACTTCTCGTGCCCTTGATGCCATCCAGCATACTAGAGATAGAAAAACAGCGCTAATCATCACCCAGGAATCGGACAAGATTGCCACAGCCATCCATGAACAGCTACATCGGGGGGTTACCTTCCTGCAGGGCGAGGGCTCTTACCAACACGGTCAGCGCAAGGTGATCATGTGCGTGTTGACTCGTTTCGAGATAGCCCAGCTGAAAGAAATTGTGCTGAAAGAAGACCCCCAAGCCTTCATGACTATTTCGGATACCAACGAAGTTGTAGGTCGCTTTCAGGGCTATAGCCCCTTTAAGAGAGTAATGGGTCAATAAGAGGACAAGTTGCACCTTTCACCCCCTTGCATATAATGTAGCAAGCTAGGGCGTGGAGCTTCCTCCTAGCTTGCCAAGCAGCATAGCCTCCTTGCTGCCGTAAACCTGGTGGCTATGCTTTTTTGTGTAAAGGGGGTGTTTTTGTTGCTCATTTATTCCGTACAACCTGGCGATACGGTTTTTCGCATTGCTATGCGACTGGGCAGTACAGTGGAGTTGATCTTAGCTGCAAACCAATTGTCGGATCCAAATCAAATTGTTCCTGGTCAGAAGTTGCTGATCCCCGTACTTACTGGTACAGTAGTCCGCGTGCAACCGGGTGATTCCGTGTTTCTCATTGCCCGCCGGTTCGATTTACCGGTGGAGGTTGTGGCGGCTGCCAATGATCTGTCGCCACCCTATGAAATTAGGCCGGGGCAGGTCCTGCAAATACCAGTAACTTTTGTAAATACCACCGGGTGCATTGCCCTCCAATCAACTCGGGCCAACGGTGTTTGGGATACTTGGTTGCGCAGCCCCAATCGGGCTAACGGGACCCGCCTAACCTTCAATCTGGGTGGACCAGCTACCGTTCCTATGTGGTCACCCGACGGCAACCAAATAGGGTTAGTCAGCCCCGGGGGGAATTTGTATGCAATCGATGCTTCCAGCGGCCAGAGTCGCGTGCTTCTAGGGGGACTGAGCGAATTTGCCAACTTCGCCTGGTCACCCGATAGCCAAAGCATAGCTGTAGAAGTACAGAACCAGATTATACTGATTGACGTGGCCACAGCAGCTACCCGTTTCCTAACCAATGGCGAAGCCCCAGCTTTTCTGCCCAACGGTGAAAGTCTCATCTTCTCGCGAGCAGCGGCTAACGGGCAACAGATTTTGACTGTGAATTTTGATGGTACTGGACAGCGCTTAATAACTACAATCGCCGGACCCGACCCGGTATCTCAGATTGACGTGGATCCCAGCGGGCAATTGATTGCCTTGACGCAGAGCGGACCGGAAAGATCCAGCGTGCTTATTGTGGAGCTGGCCAGTGGACGGGTATTGACCACTCCCCTCACCGCTATCAATCGAGACTTTTTCCCTCGCTGGTCGCCCGACGGGGAGACCTTGGCCTATAACTCTACTCTGGTACAAGATACGGGTCTCACCGGCCAAATCCGCTTAGTCGACCGTCAAGGTAACCTAATAGCGGACCTGACCGATACGGCTTGCCTAGGNNCTACCGCAAATCACATTGGTTGGATTACATAGGAGCCCCGTACAAATTACTGCTCACGGTATTAACGTGCACCCCAATTGGCGCAGCCAACCCTGCCACTTAGATGATGCACCGTAAAAACCACAGTCCGGCTGCACCTTCTGGGTAGGCCGGACTGTAGAATTTACTCCCCTCTTTCTAGACCGAGACGCCAATACTCTAGCGCAGTAAAACGCCCCGTTACTGCCAGCCCTCTCTCTTGCTGCCAAGCAGAGAGAGCCTTTCTTAGCTGAGTGTCAAAAATGCCACTAAGTTCAACGTCATACCCCATGGCCAGCAGTAG
>MTKW01011645.1_pt1 | contig 31885 bp, 26 predicted proteins | sample 1042761 | NCBI WGS metagenome assembly MTKW01 (sample SAMN06205366, study PRJNA360243) | anaerobic digester metagenome | biome: Wastewater treatment plant; feature: Anaerobic digester sludge; material: sludge; isolation source: anaerobic digester fed with sludge from wastewater treatment plant ...
CGCCTCGAACTGCGCCTCGGATACCGTCTCGGCACGCTCGCGACCGGTCAGAGCCCCTGCCCGGAGGAGGTCCTCGACGACGTCTCTGGGGAGCGCGTCGGGCCCCATGGTGAGGGCGCCGGAAATGACCTTCCGCCGCAGACCGAATGCCGCGCGGACCAATGTTCGGTAGGACTCGCGGGTTGCCTCCCCTTCTTGTGCCGCTCGCGGCTGCAGTTCCAGCAGGGCGGACTCGACCTTTGGAGCAGGCAGAAAGGCCGCAGCGGGAATCCTCCTCAGGACCCGTGCATCGAAACGACGCCTGATCATCGCGCTCACAGCGCCGCGAGCCGGATGCCCCGGGCCGGCACAGGCACGCTCCGCTACCTCTCGCTGGAGCGTGAGCACCACTCGGTTCAGGCGCTGGGCCACTGCGGGCAGTTCATAGAGCAGGGGCGTCGAGATGGAGTAAGGCAGATTGGACGCGATGGTCCATCGCTGCCCGCTACCGAGTAGGCTATCCAGGGACATCGAGAGGATGTCGCCAACCAGAAGCTCGAGGCGCTCCCCCGTGAAGGCGACCCGTAGGTACCCGGCCATGGCGCAGTCCAGCTCGATCGCTCGTACGCTGGCGCCGCGTTCAAGCAGCAGCGCCGTCAGGACGCCGGGCCCCGGACCGATCTCGAGCACGTGATCGCCTTCACCGACTCCCGTTGCCTCCGCGACCCGTTCGAGGATGTTTGGGTCTATCATGAAGTTCTGCGATAGTGACTTCAGTGGGTCATGCCCCGCCGCGCTGAGGGCTTCGCGGACGCGCTGTGCTGGGGTGAGCCGGTTCACGGGATGAACCGAACGTGGACCTGCTTATGGCCGTACTTGAGGGCCTCGGCGTAGCTGTCGTAGCAGAGGTCGATGCGGTCCCCTTTGATGGCCCCCCCGCAGTCACCTGCCACGCCGAGCCCGTACCCCTCGACCCACATCTTGGTGCCATAGGGGATGACCGAGGGGTCCACCGCGATGATCCCTCGGCCTGTGGGCAGCCCAATGGCCGTGCGGTTGCTCAGGGCCGGATCCTCGCCGGAGTACGCCGTCGCGTGCATCACCCGCTCGCCACTCAGGCTGGCCGGCAAGCCCGAACCTCCTCGGGTGCCAATCAGGAACACCTTGGGCCGGCCGGGTACGATCACGGAATCACCCAGCGGAACGCGTTCCGTGATCCCATCACTCCGCTCGTAGATCCGAAACGTCCCCTTGCGGTAGCCTGGGCCGTAGTCTCCAGAAGCAAGGCGCACCTTTCCTGCATCGAGGCTCGGGTCACTCTGGAGACGGATGTCATAGGGAAGCGGCTGCTCCTCGTAGCGTTCGGCAACTCGCACTCGGACAACATGGATCTCCATGCCGTTGAAGACCTCGCCCCACAGCCGAGGGCGGACCCTATCGTTAGGGCCTAGGGTGATACCCGCGCGCTCCAGCACGTGGCCAACGCGCTCCATCGTGTCCGCGAGCGCTGGACGCGATTGCCCTGCCACTACGAGCAGGACCTCACAGGGCTCCGCAAGCGCCGGCCAGGCCAGCAGCAGCGCGAGGGGCGCCAGGACGGTGCGCTTCAGCGATAGTGACTGGCCTGAATGGACTTCGCACATGGCAGTACGTTAGCAACGAGTGTGCCGCTGTGTCAATGCGACCCGACCCGGGCCGGCATCTCTACACAGCCCTTCATATAGGAGTGGCTCGGTAGCGCGAGCGACGCAACGGCGACAGGAGCGCGACGCATCAGGGACGAAGTCCTCTCGTGCGAACTGAGGAGGCCACGTCCGTGCGGATACTCATCCTTGACCTCGACACGCTCCGTCCCGACCACCTGGGCTGCTACGGCTACCATCGCGACACGAGCCCGAACATCGACCGCATCGCCCGCCAAGGGGTGCGGTTCAGCAACTACTATTGCTCGGACGCGCCGTGCCTGCCGTCGCGCTCTGCGCTCATCACCGGCCAGTTCGGCATCCGCACTGGCGTGGTGAACCACGGCGGGCTCGCCAGCGACCCTCGCCGCGAGGGTTCGGAGCGGGGCTTCCGCCAAGCCCTGCAGAGCCACAGCCTCTGGGGTTTCCTACGCTCTCAGGGCTTCCACACGGCCTCCATCTCTCCCTTTGCCGAACGCCATTCCGCGTGGTGGTTCCTGGCCGGGCTCAACGAGAGCCTCAATCCAGGCAAGGGCGGAATGGAATCAGCCGAGGAGATCACGCCGTTTGCCATGGACTGGCTCGATCGCAATGCCTCAGCTGACAACTGGGTGCTCCATGTGAACTATTGGGACCCTCATACGCCCTATCGCGCACCGGCGGAGTTCGGCAACCCATTCGCAGGTGACCCGCTGCCCGACTGGCTAACGCCCGAACTGCTCGAGTACCATCGCTCGTTGCCCGGCGGGCATAGCTGTCGCGAGGTGAACATGTGGGATGCCGCGGCGCCGCCGCACTACCCGCGCCATATGGGCGAGATCGAAACCCTGGCGGACTGGCGACGGATGATCGACGGGTATGACTGCGGCATACGGTACATGGATGAGCACATAGGGCGCATCCTGGATCACCTCGACAGCAAGGGGGTGCTGGAGGACACCGCCGTCATCGTGACCGCGGACCACGGCGAGGACCTCGGCGAGCTCAACTGCTATGGCGAGCACGGCGTCAGTGACTACATAACACACAGGATACCCATGATCGTCCGCTGGCCTGGGCTGCAACAGGGCCATGTCGATGACGAGCTCCACTACAATCTCGACCTCTGCCCTACCCTAGCCGACGTATTCGGAGCCGCTCCTCGACCCCAGTGGCAAGGCCGGAGCTACGCTCGGACCCTTACCGATGGAGAGCCCGCAGGCCACCCGTACCTGGTTCTCAGCCAGTGCTCTCACGGAGTAATGCGCAGCGTTCGGTTCGGACCTTGGCAGTACATGCGGGTGATCCATGACTTCTACCACCTCTACCCGCGGGAGATGCTCTTCGACGTCGACGAGGACTCGCACGAGGTGGTCAACCTGGCGGAGCAGCGGCCGGAGATCTGCGCCCAGGCCTGCCGGTACATGCTCGAGTGGTATGAGGATCTGATGAAACAGAACCCCGATGATGTGGATCCCCTGTGGACGGTGATCCGAGAGGGTGGGCCCTTCCACGCGCGAGGCGCACTCCCCGCGTACATCGAAAGGCTCCAGGCGACTGGCCGCGGAGACCATGTGGACGAGCTGAAGCGTCGGCATCCCTACGAGTTCTGAGCTGCCGCAGATCGCGTGATGACGGCGAAGGCCTAGGGTTGGCCGGCGTCAACCACAATGAGGCCTCGGTAATCGTCGGGGGCTGCGAGCAGGGCCCAGCCAACGTAGCCATCATCGGTCCGTCGATTGCGCCCGACCAGAAGGTGCCCTTCGTCCCAGGAGGCGACTCCAAGGCAACACTCGCCCTCGAAGTGACCGAGCAGTTTCAATCCATCATCCGCTACAAGCAACGGCGTATCCCCGTAGCACCCAAAGTAGAACCGGCCCTGATGGTAGACGGCGGTCTGTATTCCCATCGGCGTATAGCCGCTGTCGAGCACGTGTTCTACGCATCCCTCGAATTCCGGGCCGAACTCGTAGACCGTGTTGACCTCAAGCCCTGGCTCCAGACCACCGATCACGTAGAAGCGACCATCCCTGTGTGTCATGCCCCCGGCGCCGTAGGTGACAACGGGGATGGAGTGTGTCTCCAGCAGTTCCAGACTGCGTGCGTCGTACACGCAGACCCTTGATTCCGCGCCCTCCTCGTTGAACTTGTCGGACACGGCCACGTAGAGGCGCCCATCGAGGTAGCACAGATCGCCATGGTGGTTCGGCACATCAACAGTCGTCAGTACGTTGCCCGCAAGGTCGGTCCTCACGAGGACCGTCGTGAAGGACCAGTACACAGTGGCCTCGCCGTCGGTCGCGATGCCCTGGAGGTGGCCCGGGTATGAGCCGCCACAGTCTATGCGCGCTGGCAGCTCCGCAGGCGCTGGTGCGCCGACAATGAGGATGGAAACAAGAACCGCGGGCCAGACTCCTATTCGTGGGCGTGGATCGGCCTGGCCGCCAGATACCACGTCGCGCCCCCTAACCCGGCTGCTGCTGCTTCTTCGTGTAGTTCAGCAGGCCGCCGGCAAGGATGATCTCGGTCTGTCGACCTGTCAGCCCAGCATCGGCATCGAACTCCGTGCCCTTGGTCGCGTTGCGTATGCGGATCATTCGTCGACCCAGGAGTGCGCCCTGGATGCCCTTCATCTCCAGCTCGTCGCCCTGTTCGATCGCGTCGATAGTCGCTTCCTCCGCAGTGAGGGGCAGGATGCCGAAGTTGATGAGGTTCGCGCGATGGATGCGAGCGAAGCTCTTCACGATCACAGCCTTGACTCCGAGATACATCGGCGCAAGGGCCGCATGCTCCCGGCTCGATCCCTGACCGTAGTTGTGACCACCAACGACGACGCCTCCGCCCTTGGCCTTGGCACGGGCGGAGAACTCTGGATCGACGGCCGAGAAGACGTACTCGGAGATCCCCGGGATGTTGCTGCGCAGAGGCAGTATCTTCGCGCCCGCAGGCATGATGTGATCGGTGGTGATGTTGTCCTCTACCTTCAGCAGTACCTCGCCCGTGTAGTCATCGGGCACGGGTTCCGGGATGGGTAGTGGCTTGATGTTGGGCCCACGCACGACCTCGATACGGCTGCCTTCGTCGGCGGGCGGCAGGATCATGCCGTCATCCACCCCGAACTCCGTGGGCGTTGTGACGGCAGGGGGATCACCTAGTTCCCGCGGATCGGTGATCACGCCGTTCAGCGCACAAGCGGCAGCGACCTCAACGCTGCAAAGGTACACACTCCCCGTTGGGCTTCCGCATCGCCCTACGAAGTTGCGGTTGAAGGTCCGAACGCTGACGCCATTGGTAGGCGGAGCCTGCCCCATGCCGATGCACGGTCCGCATGCGCTCTCCAGCAGCCGGCATCCGGCCGATATCAGGTCCGTCATGAAGCCGTCCCGAGAGATGCTTGTCATGACGTGGCGGGAGCCCGGCGACACGGTCACAGAGCAGTTCGGGTGCACGTGACGCCCGCGCACCACGAGAGCGAGCATAGCGAGATCGGTGTACGATGAGTTGGTGCAGCTTCCGATGTTCACCTGTTGCACAGGCCTGCCTGCGACCTCGCTCACCGGCACCACGTTGTCGGGGCTGTGAGGACACGCGATGAGGGGTTCGAGGTCGCTCAGGTTGATCTCAACGACCTCGTCGTAGCTCGCGTCAGCGTCAGCCTTCAGTTCCACCCAGTCGCTGCCTCGCCCTAGGCTCTCCATGTAGAGCCGCGTCTGTTCGTCACTGGGGAAGACTGAGGTCGTCGCGCCCAGTTCGGCGCCCATATTGGTAACGGTTGCCCTCTGTGGCACGGTTAGAGTGGCGACACCCGGACCGCCGTACTCGAGGATCTTGTCTACGCCGCCCTTGACCGTGAGCTGACGCAGCAGCTCCAGAATGATGTCCTTGCCGTTCACCCATGGGGGGAGCTCACCAGTGAGCTCAACGCGCACCACCCGTGGCATGCGCATGTAGAAGGGGCCCCCACCCATTGCGACCGCTACATCCAAGCCGCCAGCCCCGATGGCCAGCGCACCGATGCCTCCCGTGGTCGGTGTATGCGAGTCCGACCCTAGCTGGGTTTTACCTGGTACGGCGAACCTCTCGAGGTGCACCTGGTGGCAGATCCCGTTGCCGGGACGCGAGAAGTACGCACCGAACTTCTGCGCAGTCGACTGAAGGAACAGGTGATCGTCGGCGTTCTCGAAACCTGTCTGGAGCATGTTGTGGTCCACATAGCTGACGCAGAGGTCGGCTTTGATGCGACTCATGCCCATCGCCTCGAACTGCAGGAATGCCATGGTGCCTGTCGCGTCCTGTGTCAGGCACTGATCCACTCGGATACCGATCTCCTCACCAGCCACCATCGAACCATCAACTCGGTGCTCCGTGAGGATCTTCCGAACGACATTGTCACCCACTCTGGCTCCTCCTTACTGGATCAGTGCTCGCATGGCGCTTGCTTGGTCTCGTTGGAACATCAGCCCTGAGGCAGACCGTCGAGGATCGCGTCCGGATCCCTCGCCACGCGCTCGGCCGATGCCAGAATGGCGACGGCCTGCGCCTCATCCAACAGCCCCTCAGACAGGGCACGCTGGAGGTCATCGCGGTCCTGGATGCTTACGTTGCCGGCCGGATCAATGAACACGTCCACGAGTAGGTCGCGGTACGTCACGCGGTCCCTGCCGACCCGGATCCTATCGGCCATGTGTATGACCGCGCAGAGTCGCTCGTCATCGGGTCCGTACACCACCCACGGTATGGCATCGGCGCCTGAAGTATAGCGGGCTACGGTGCGGCTTCCGACGGGGACCTGTACCCCCTTTATGCTGCCGGCGCGCTTGCCCCGGTACTCGAGCACCGCGGTCTCTCCGTCGCTGGAGACAAGACGGCAGTGGTAGAAGGTGGGCGGGGAGAACACATGGTGCCGCGCCTCGGTGAACAGCGCTGGCCCGGGGCCGGCCTCGATCTCCGCTCGGGCGGCCGCCACCAGATCATCGATCATCTCTCGGGACGCGACGACGGGCACGTCCTCCGCCAGGATGCTGAGCACATCCTCGGCCTCATCGTACGGAACTAGGTTCACATGCTCTACTAGAGGATCAACCGACCTGGATGGCTCGCCTTGAAGTTGACCCGCAAAGACCTGGAGCACGTCGCCCGTCGCCTCATCCGCCTCATGGACGGTGATGACCGCGACGGGTCGGGCCCATGCGACCAATCCCCCTGACTGGTAACTCGCCGCCCGCTCCAGAGCGTCCCAAGGCACCTCACCATCCATGAGCGGCGAAGCGGGCCAGTACCAGCCACGTCCAGTGACGCAGACCATAGCTACGCGGTCGTCGTACTCCAGGATGCCTGCCACCCATCGGACACGAGCGCCTTTCGGCGGCCAGTCGCCTCTGTAGTACTCGATCCGGCAGTTCTCCAACTGGGCAACGAGTGGCGATGACACGGCATTGCGCCCTTCCGCGAGGAGCGAGACCCGGCCACGCGCCTCAATCAAGCACCGCTCGATTCCTCCGAGGCTAGCTCGCTACCTGCCGTGGAGGTCGAGAAAGCCTATACGCGGAACCTAGGTCCTGCCTAGACGGTCTCACTCTCGCCGCCCTGGCCCATCTTTCGTGCAGCATCGACGGCCTCCTGGATGTCGCCGACCATGTAGAAGGCGCGCTCGGGGAGCTCATCCATCTCTCCGTTGATGATCTTCTCGAACCCCTCGATCGAGTCTTCCAGCTTGACATACCGGCCCTGGATGTTCGTGAACTGCTCCGCCACGAACATGGGCTGCGATAGGAACCTCTGGACCTTCCGAGCCCTCGACACCGTCAGCTTGTCCTCGTCCGACAGCTCGTCGATACCCAGAATGGCGATGATGTCACGCAGATCGCGGTACCGCTGGAGCACTGCCTGCACATCGCGGGCGACGCGGTAGTGCCGCTCTCCTACTCCTCTGGGATCCAGGATCCTCGAGGACGACGCCAGCGGATCGACGGCGGGGTAGATGCCGAGGGCCGCAATGGAGCGCTCGAGCATAGTCGTCGCATCGAGGTGAGAGAACGTCGCCGCCGGCGCGGGGTCCGTCGGGTCATCAGCAGGCACGTAGATGGCCTGAACCGAGGTGATCGAACCCTTGGTCGTCGATGTGATCCGCTCCTGAAGGCGTCCCATCTCCTCCGCCAGTGTCGGCTGGTAACCGACGGCGGAGGGCATCCGCCCAAGCAGAGCCGATACCTCGGACCCCGCCTGCACGAAACGGAAGATGTTGTCGATAAAGAGAAGCACATCCTGGCCGCGATCTCGGAAGTACTCGGCAATTGTCAGGCCGGTGAGGCCTACGCGCAGGCGAGCGCCAGGCGGCTGGTCCATCTGCCCGAACACCAGCGCGGTAGAGCTCAGCACGCCGGACTCGGACATCTCGAGGTAGAGATCGTTCCCTTCGCGCGTCCTTTCGCCGACGCCAGCGAACACCGAATGACCTCTGTGCACCTCGGAGATGTTTCGGATGAGCTCCTGGATGAGAACTGTCTTTCCGACCCCAGCGCCTCCGAAGAGGCCTATCTTCCCGCCGCTGGCGTAGGGTTCCAGGAGATCGATGACCTTGATGCCCGTCTCGAGAAGCTCGTCGGCCGTGAGCTGATCCACGAACTCGGGCGCGGGCTGGTGGATCGGGTAGTGATCTGAGGCGTCCACCGGGCCCTTGCCATCAAGGGGCTGGCCGAGCAGGTCCACCACTCGGCCCAGTGAGGCTTCTCCCACAGGGATGGTGATCGGCGCGCCGGTGTCGATGGCCTCCTGACCGCGCCGCAGGCCGTCCGTCGACGCCATGGAGATACATCGAGCCATGTTGTCACCCAGGTGTGATGCTACCTCCAGAACGAGCGTCGCCGACGCCCCAGCCGCGTTGCGGGTCTCGATGTGGATCGCATTGTAAAGGGGTGGCAGAATGCCGGAGTCGAAGGTGACATCGACAACGGGTCCGATCACCTGGGCCACATGCCCAACGTTCGCCATAGAGAGCTCACCTCGTCGTTGCTTCCCGGTCGCCTACTGCTCGGCGAGAGCCTCAGCGCCGGCCACGATCTCCACGAGCTCCGTGGTGATCGCCGCCTGCCGCGCCTTGTTGAATGTCAGGGTCAAGTCCTCGATCATGTCAGTCGCACTCTGCGTCGCGTTCGTCATGGCCATCATGCGGGAGCCGTATTCGCTCGCCGCTGCCTCGAGGATCGCGTGGTAGATCTGGGTGTCCACGTATGTTGGTATCAACGCTAGCATGATGGTCTGGGGATCCGGTTCCAGGATGTACTCCGACGCTTCGCTGACATCATCCTGGGCGCGAACGGTCGCCGAGAAAGGCAGGAAGCGCTGCGCCGTCGGACGCTGCACAACCGCCGAGACGAACCGCTGGTAGCAGAGGTAGACTTCGTCCACCTGCTCGGATGCGTAGAGATCCCGAAGGTACGTGGAGAGGATCGACACGTCGCCCGCCGGAGACTGGTCGGACAGCCCCACGAAAGTACGCAACACCTCGTGGCGGTCGCGCCGCCCCAGGAAGTATTCGCATGCCTTCCGGTTGACTGGCACCACTTTGACGTCGCTGTTCTGACTCGCGATGAAGCGCTCCACGAACCGCAGGAGGTTCCCATTGTAGGATCCGCATAGCCCACGGTCGGAACCCACGACGACGACGCAGGTAGTGCGGGGCTCCCGAGTATGGAGCAGAGGATGCTCGATCTCCCCCGCAGCAGCCCCCACCCGATGCAGTGTCTGCGCGAGCTTCTCCGCGTACGGACGGCTGGCTGCGACGCGGTGCTGGGCGCGCTGCAGCCTCGCGGCCGCCACGCGCTTCATGGCATCCGTTATCTGCCGAATGTTCCGGACCGTACGTATCTTTCGCCGGATCAACCGTACGCTAACCACAGCAGTCCCTCAGATCCGCTCCCCCGGGCTACTCTACCGACGGAGTCTCCTGTACTTCCGCTTCCTCCTCGGCCTCGACTTTGAGCCGGCCATCCAGCCACAGGCCTACCGCCTGTTTGCATGCCGCCTCGAGGCCAGCGCGGAGGTCGTCCGTCAGATCGGATGTCGTTCTCAGGGCTTCGGTGATCTCCGGATGCCTGGCCGTGATCCAGCGTAGGAAGATCGGCTCGAAAACGCGCACCTGGTCCGCCGGGAGGCGGTCCAGGTGGCCCTCCGTGCCGGCAAAGATCATGATCACCTGGTTGGTCACCGACATCGGAGCGTACTGCTCCTGCTTGAGCAGCTCGAGGAGCCGCTCGCCGCGATCCAGCTGGGCGCGCGTGTCTGCATCCAGGTCTGACGCGAACTGGGCGAAGGCGGCCAGCTCCGAATGCTGGGCCAGATCCAATCGCAGGCGACCCGACACCTTCCGCATCGCCTTGACCTGGGCGTTGCCACCCACGCGGCTCACGCTGACGCCTACGTTGATCGCGGGCCGCTGTCCGGCATAGAAGAGGTCTGTCTCCAGGTATATCTGGCCATCCGTAATGGAGATAACGTTCGTCGGGATGTACGCGGAGTAGTCACCGGCCTGGGTCTCGATGATGGGCAGCGCGGTTAGCGTTCCGCCACCGGCGGAGTACGCCTCCGGCCGGATCTCGTGCGCGTTATCCGCCAGCCTGGCCGCGCGCTCGAGGAGGCGCGAGTGCAGGTTGAAGATATCCCCTGGGTAGGCCTCGCGGCCTGGCGGCCGCCTGAGCAGCAGACTGACCTGGCGATACGCTTGGGCATGTTTGGATAGGTCATCGTAGACAACCAAGCAGTGCTTGCCCATATCGCGCATGTACTCACCTATTGCGCAACCCGCGTACGGGGCAATGTACTGCTGGGAGGCGGGGGCGGACGCCGTCGCCGAGACGACCACGGTGTACTCCATAGCCCCAGTGCGCTGGAGCACATCGACAACGCTCCGCACCGTGGACTGCTTCTGCCCAATAGCCACGTAGATGCAGAAGACGTCCGTGTCTTTCTGGTTGATGATGGCGTCGACTGCCACGGCCGTCTTGCCTGTCTGACGGTCGCCGATGATGAGCTCGCGCTGGCCCCGCCCAATAGGGGTGATGGAGTCGATCGCTTTCAGGCCCGTCTGCAGCGGCTCCTTCACGGGCTGCCGATCGAGAACCGTGGGGGCTAGCTGCTCGATGGGGCGGCTCTGAGAGGTGACGACGGGCCCCTTGCCGTCAAGGGGCCGGCCGAGGGCATCCACCACCCGGCCGAACAGCGTCTCGCCCACCGGGACCTCAACGATGCGACCGGTGGTCTTGACCTGGTCGCCCTCCTTGATGCTTCGGTCATCCCCGAGGAGGACGGCGCTGACGCTTCTCTCTTCCAGGTTCAGAGCCATGCCCATGATCGGCTGACCGGTGGTGGGATCGGGCGGGAACTCGAGCAGCTCGCCGGCCATAGCCTCGGCCAGCCCATACACGCGCGCGATCCCGTCGCCTACCTGCAGCACCGTGCCCACTCCGGCCCGATCGACCGTAGCCCGGTACGACTCTAGCTCCTGCTTGAGGATACTGGTGACTTCCTCGGGCCTGATTCCCATAGTGAACTTATCCGTCTCCTAGCCGCGGCTGGCGCGTAGCCGGCCGACCACATCCTGAGCCTTCATCTCCGCACGGAGACGCGATAGGCTGCCGCGAACGCTGCCGTCCCAGACGCGATCGCCCACAATGGCGATCACGCCCCCGATAATGCCCGGGTCCACTGTGGCCTCGATCTGCACCCTGCTGCCCGTGACACGGCTGAGAGACCGCAGTAGCTCCGCTGTCTCCTCGGGCTTCAGGGGCACCGCGCTCGTCACTCTCGCCGTCTCGATCCCTTGCTGTGCAAGCCACAGTCGCCAGTACTCCACCGTGATTGCATCCAACTGGTCCGCACGATCGCGAGCTACGAGCACACGCAGGAAGTCCAACGCGGCGTCAGAGACGACGCCATTCAGGGCTACCTCAATCGCACGGCGCTTCGCGGCAGCAGGCACAAAGGGTTGCTCGACATAGCTCTTCACCGGCGGCATAGACTCCAGGCGCGCCAGAGCGGCCTGGAGATCGTCGTAGATCTCCCGCTCGATACCACACTCTAAGGCCATCTCGAACAGGGCCTTCGCGTACCGTTTAGCCGCCCGCGTGTCGCGCACCGACTCGTCCCGCCTCCGCTATGAGGGAACCTGGGAGTCCAGTTCCCGGATGAAACGTCGAACCAGCTGCCGTTGGCTGTCCTCGTTCAGTGCCTGGTGGACTACGCGCTCCGCCGCGTCAATGGAGAGGTCCACGATCTGGTCCTGGATCTCCTTGAGGGCCTTCTCCTTCTCGCGCTCTATCTGGAGGTAGCCGCGTTGGCGCGCGGCCTCCGCTTCCTCGGCCGCCTGAGCTCTGATGCCCTCAGCGATCCTCTCGGCTTCAGCGACTGCCCTCTGGATGCGGTCTCGTGCCTCGGTCTCGATCTCGGCGATTCGCCGCTCGTACTCAGTCCTGATCGCCTCTTTGGCCTTCTCGTCGCGCTCGGCCCTATCGAGACGGTCCCTGATCTCGTCGTTCCTCGACTGCACCATGTTGCCGATGGGCCCAAACAGGAAACGTTTGAGCACCCAGAACAGTGCCAGGAACGATATCGCCTGCATCAGCAGCAGACGAGGTTCGAGACCGAGCTGCTCCATTAGCTGAGCCATGCCACATGCCTCCCGCTCCGGCCGTGCCACCCAGGAGAGGCCGGCCGACCGGACATCACCGCGCGATCACGGGGCCAGACCACCCCGCGTACCCGCGCTAGCCAGCAGCAGCCTCAATGATCTGCTGAAGGCTGGGTAGACGCCCCTGGAGCAGGAAGAAGACCAACAGCGCGTAGATGACGATGGATTCGATCAGAGCGAGGGAGATGATCAGGTTCGCGCGGATATCCCCCGATACGCTGGGCTGGCGGGCGATGCTCTCGAATGCCGCCGCAGCAGCCCTGCCCTGGCTGATGCAGGCTGGCAGCGCCGCAATGGGCACTGCCAGAGCGGTGCCTAGTGCCAGGATCGCGAAGTACCATTGTGCTTGCCCGAAAGCTTCCATCTTCGACTTGCCTCCCTAAAGTGCGCTACGCCTGGGCCGTAGCGGGCCCAGCGTGCGTATCGTTACCGTGGGCATCGCCCTGGTGCTCCAGGAAGCCCGCGATGTACGAGCATGTCAGGGCCGTGAACACGTAAGCCTGAAGCAGGCCCGTGAAGACGGCGAAGAACGTCATCGGCACGTGCAGGGGAACGGCGCTCAGGAACATGATGATAGCCAAGAAGTGCAAGACCTTGTCCTCGCCACCGATATTGCCGAACAGACGGAAGGCTAGGGACACCGGCCGAGCGACCTCCCCCACGATGTGAATCGGGATGTTGACCGGGAAGAGCCACCATGGCTCGCCAACGAAGTGCAGCAGGTAGGACTTCAGGCCGGCTTTGCGGATCGCCACATAGTGCACGTAGATGATGGCAACCAATGCCAGACTGAGAGTTGTGTTCAGTCCAAGCAGGAAGTCGCCCTCGGACACCCCGGTGGGGGAGATCAGACCCGGGATGAGGCCCGCCCAATTGGATAGGGTGATGAACACGAAGAGGCTCGCGATGAAGGGAGCGTGTTCCTCGCCGCCTGGTCCGATGGCGCCGCGGGTGAAGCCTCGCAGGCTGTCGACGCACATCTCCACGAACCCCGCGATGTCCTTCTGCGGCACCCTGCCGAGTCGCTTGCGCACGTACAGTGAGAGCACCATGAGCCCGCCGCAGATGATCCAGGTCATTACCACGAAGGGCTGAAACACGGAGTTCGCTATCTCCTCTGCCTGCTCCGGAGACATGCCGAATGCGCCGAAGGCAGGGAGCGAGGCGTCACGAAGGAGCAGGCACACCCGGTTGAAGACCGTGTGCTGGTCATGCCACGGCATAGATGCGCCATGACCATGATCGGCGTCAGCGTGCTCCTCCATCTCGACCGTCGCGGCCGGCTCGCCCGCGTCTGGCACCGCAGACACGGCCTGTACAGGCTGAGCGGCTAACAGGAACGCGAGGACCCAAATCAGGGCGCTCAAACAGACCTACCTCTCGCGGTGCTCCGAAGGGCTATCCGGCAGCACCGGAGACTCCTCGGACCTACGGCCGTCAGTGGCCCACCGCCCCCAAGACTGACCTGCCGCTTTCAGCAATCCCACCGCCATCGGCAAGGTGACACCACCGGCGATAGCGACCGTGTTCAGGCGGAGTACCAGTATATACAAATACAGTACAACCCCAAGAAAGGGAAGTAGCAGCAGGTTCATCATCTTGATCCAGGTCAGGCGGTCGGCGTGCCCCGGCTCCGTCGCAACCATTACGAGGCGCTCGATAGCGTAGAAGGTCAGCACCGCTAGCGCGGCTCCGCCGATGAAGCCGCCCCATACCGTCCAGCTATACCCTCTCCAGTGCAGACAGAGGGCGATGAGCGGAGCGAACCAGGCGGTCTCACGGTACACTCGATGGATGAACGCCAAGTCCACGTCTATCGGTCGCTCCTCTCATCTCGCCGCTGGTCGCGCTCGCTCTTCCTGTTCAGCCGGTCGCCGACCGCGACAGCCTCACGAATCCCGGCTCCGAGCCCGACGAGGGTCAGGATCATGGTGAACCACGGCGTCTGGAGTCCGAGCTTGCTGTCCAGGAACCAGCCGATCCCGAAGCCGACGAGGATGCACGCGGCGAGGGAGAAGCCGAGGTTCAGGCCCTCCACTCCCCATGATCCTCCGGATCGGGAACTCATTCAGTCGGGCGCCTCCGTGCCGCTTCCGAGCCGCTTCATGCGACCACACCCGCCATTGTAGCCGAGAGGAGCCGCTCTGAGTGCGGGATTCCGCTATGCGTGGGCTGGCAGTCCGCGAGGGTGAAGTGGCCTCTCCCCCGTAGACCACGTATACTCGTGTCACGCCATGCTTGGCCGCAGGGGCGCACCTCACATGTCAGCGCTCGCCACGCTGAAACAAGGAAGTGACCGAGGGAATGCCTTGGGTCGATGCTGAGACCGCTATCGCCGCCGTTCGCCGCGGCGAGACCGTAATCGTCGCCGATGACGAGGATCGGGAGAACGAAGGCGACTTCATCATGGCCGCGGAGAAAGCCACCCCGGAGGCTATCAACGCTATGGCGAAGCACGGGCGAGGCCTCATCTGTGTGCCCATCGCCGCCGAGGTCGCCGCGCGTCTGGACCTGCCCCCCATGGTTGCGCACAACACGGAGATCAACCGTACCGCTTTTACCGTGTCCGTGGACGCCGTCCACGGCACAACAACGGGCGCATCGGCCTTCGACCGTGCTGCGACAATCCGCGCGATGTCAGACCCCAACTCCAAGCCCAGCGACTTTCGACGGCCCGGCCATGTCTTCCCACTGCAGGCAGTGGCGGGCGGCGTGCTGCGGCGGGCAGGCCACACCGAGGCGGCCGTGGACCTCGCGCGGCTGGCGGGTCTTCAACCCGTCGGCGTGCTCTGCGAGATCATGGATGAGGACGGCCGGATGGCCCAACTCCCCGATCTCGAGCGGATCGCAGAGGAGATGGGCATCGGTCTGTGCAGCGTCCGCGAGCTCATCGCCTACCGGCACCGCAATGAGAAACTGGTCAGACGCCTCGATTCCGCGAGGCTTCCGACCAAGTATGGCACATTCGAGATCGTCGACTATGAGACCATCGTTGACTCGGCCCCCTATGTCGCTCTCGTCTACGGCGAGATTGACACGTGCGAGCCGGTTCTCGTAAGGGTTCACTCAGCGTGCCTCACAGGTGAAGTCTTCGGGTCTCTGCGCTGCGACTGCGCCGCGCAGCTGGATCGCTCGATGAGGCTGATTGCCGAGGCCGGCGCGGGGATCATCGTCTACATTCTCAGCCATGAGGGGCGCGGCATCGGGCTGCCCCTGAAGATCGCCGCGTACCACCTACAGGATGAGGGAGCCGACACGGTAGAGGCCAACGAACGGCTTGGTGTTCCAGCCGACCTGCGTGACTACGGGCTGGGCGCCCAGGTGCTGCATGACCTGGGGGTGCGGCGCATGCGGCTGCTGACCAATAACCCCAGGAAACTGGTCGCACTGGAGGGGTATGGCCTCGAGGTCGTAGAGCGGGTCCCGCTCGAGATCGCGCCTACGGCGGAGAACGTCGAGTATCTGCGCACCAAGGCCGAGAAGATGGGCCACGACCTTCCCCTCGCCGAGGCGGACGCGCGGGGGCAGACATCGTGTGACAAGGTGAGGTAGGCCTTCCGAGGACAACGCTCGAACCATCTTCTTCGAGACTACCTCTGGAGGGCCCATTCCCTCGTGCGCGATCAGCTTCGACAGCTTCTCTGGCTCACCGCCGCCCTGCTGCTCACTGCGGCGTTTATGGCGTTTGTCTCTTGGTTGCGGACCGACTTCGAGCGGTGCCCCTTCCTGAATCCTGACAACCTCAAGGGGATTCTGAAGCAGTCCTCCACCTTGATCGTGCTCGCCTGCGGGATGACCTTCGTCATCGTCTCTGGCGGCATAGACCTCTCTGTCGGCTCCATCCTCGCGCTGTCATGCGTGCTCCTGGCGACGCAGGTGCAGCAGGGAGCTCCACTCGTGAAGGCCATCGCTCTGGCCCTGGCTGCGGGGGCCGGCTGCGGCCTCATCAACGGCCTAACCGTAGTGAAGGGCAGGGTGCCCGCGTTCATCGCCACTCTGGGCATGTATATGGCAGCGCGTCCCGTGGCATTCGTGATCTCCGGTGGTGAGACCATCTACACGGGCTCCGACATCCCTGCAATGAGGGCTCTCCCGGTCGTGCTGGCCAGCGTCGCGGTGGGGCTAACGTGGCTGCTGTTATCGGGTACGCGCTACGGCCGCGGACTCTACGCGGTGGGCGGGAATATCGAGGCGGCACGCCTCTCGGGCGTCGCCACGGGGACCGTGCGCCTATGGGCGTACGTCTGCTCGGGCCTGGCGGCAGGAGTGGCGGGGGTCATCTACTGGGCACGTAGCGGGACAGGGAGCAACCTCGCGGGCTCCTGCGCCGAACTCGACGCCATCGCGGCCGTCGTCCTCGGAGGCACCAGCATATCCGGGGGAGAAGGGCATGTGCTAGGGTCCCTTGTCGGGGCCTTGCTGATGACGGTGCTGCGGAACGGCCTGGTACTGCTAGGGCTGTCAGACGAGCTCCAGAAACTCGTGATCGGGATCGTGATCGTCGTCGCCGTTCTAGTTGATCGACTGCGGGGCAGTCGCCAGCTTCGCGCCCCGTCCTAGAGACCATTGGAGGCGTTCGGTATGGTAAGGAGAGTCATCCTGCTGTCGGCGCTGTGCGCACTGGCCGTGGGGCTTGCTTCCTGCGGACAGAGCAAGGTGGAGGATACCGCGGACCCCGTCGCCAAGACGGCCACCGCACCGCCTGCCAGCGACGCGAAAGAGAGCCCTAGCTACCGTATTGCTCTGGTGATGAAGGCAGGCAGCAACCCCTTCTTCGCGGCGATGGAGGCGGGAGCGGTGGAGGCCGGCAAGGAACTCGGCGTGGAGGTCCTGCCGCGGACCATCACCGATGAGTCCCAAGACCAGCAGCAGATCGACATTGTTGATGCGATGATCGTCGATCAGGTTGACGCCATTCTCATCGCGCCGGCGAACAGCAAGTCGCTCGTCCAGCCCCTGCTCCGTGCCCAGGAGGCGGGGATACCTATCATCAACGTGGACAACCGCCTCGATGGGGCAGCGATGGAGCAAGCTGGCCTAGAGCTCCTTGCGTATATCGGCGCCGACAATGAGGCGGGTGGCCTCCTAGCCGGCCGTCACCTGTGTGAGCTCCTCGGAGGAGCGGGCAAGGTGGCCATGCTCGAGGGGCGCCGCGGAGTGGATAACGCCGAGGCCCGCAAGCGTGGCTTCGAGGCCGCGTGTGCCGAGTACCCGGACATCCAGATCGTCGTGTCAGAGGCCGCTGACTGGGAGCTGCAGATCGCCCAGGATAAGTTCGCCGGCATCATGGTCGCGCACCCGGAGATCCAGGGCCTGTTCTGCGCAAACGACAACATGGCCCTTGGCGCCCTGGCGGCAATGGATGAGGCGGGGAAGCTCGCCGATATCAAGGTGGTCTCCTACGACAATATCCAGGCCGCTCAGGATGCCATCAAGGCAGGACGGCTGGCGGCAACCATCGAGCAGAATCCTGGCCAGATGGGTGCGGAAGCGGTCCGGGCAGCGGTGGCCCATCTCAATGGCGAGGCAGTCGAGGCGGAGATCCTGGTGGCGCTTGAGGTCATCACCGCTGAGAGCCTGGCCGACTGAGACCAGCCGGTACCGGTTGAGAGGTAGTCCATGCCACTGCAGCACCTTCCCCTAGTCGACCCAACGCCAGATGTGGCGGGGTTCATCACCCAGGTTCGAGGCGAGCGAGTGCTATCGCGCGTCCCCTTCATCGAGTACATCGTGGATGACGTGGTGCAGAAGCCCATCGTGACCGATCTGTTGGGGCGAGAGTGGGTCAGCCCGGCTGGCGATCGGGAGTCCTGGGAGGCCTACCTGGACAACTTCATCGCCGTCTGGCGGCACCTGGGTTACGACATCGTGCGCATGGAGATCGGCCTGCCCTTCCCTCGCAAGGGCCTAACGGGAGACGATCCCACGATGGCCGCAGGGCAGCGTTCGTGGGTTGACCAGCATGAGGGCACCATCATCACGTGGGACCAGTTCGAGCGGTACCCGTGGCCTGATCCCGGCGCCGTGTCGCTCTGGGCCCTGGAGTACATCTGCGAGAACCTACCCGAGGGCATGGGCTTCGTGACTTGTCATGGCGGTGGCGTGTACGAGCACGTGTCCTCTCTGCTGAGCTACGAGCAGCTTGCGTACCTGCTCGTCGATGACCCCGACCTCGTTCGCGCCGTCACGGATCGCGTCGGAGAGCTCATCGCGACCTACTATGAGCGCATCTTGGCTCTGCCCGGCCTCGCCATGGTACTGCAGGGCGACGACATGGGTTTCCGCACCGGGACGCTCATCTCGCCCCGGAGCCTGCGCGAGCTGATCCTGCCCTGGCACAAGAAGCTCGCGGCCATGACGCACGCCAAGGGCATCCCGTACTGCCTGCACTCGTGCGGACAGATCAGCGAGATCATGCCAGACCTCATCAGCGATGTGGGGATCGACGGCAAGCACTCCTACGAGGACGCTATTCAGCCCATAGAGCAGACCCACGAGTGCTGGGGCGAGGAGATCGCGTGTCTCGGCGGCGTCGATGTCGACCTCCTAACCCGGGGCAGCGAGGACCAGGTTCGGACGCGGGTGCGTCAGATCGTTGAGGCCTGTGCTCCTCGCGGCCGCTTCGCGCTGGGCTCGGGCAACTCGATCGCCAGCTACGTTCCGGCAGAGAGTTACCTGGCGATGCTCGACCAGGGGCTCAGCATGAGCGGCGGCTGAGCGCGTGACGGGGCACTTTGATGCAATGGGATGCCAGAGAGCCGGAGTGGACGGCCCCGCCAGAGGCCGTGGACCCAGACGGCATTTGGGTCGGGAGCGACCCCGACGGCTCCGAGGCCGACTCGGCCCATCACCTGTGGTCTGGTGAACAGGAGACCATTGACCGCGAGAGCCTCTGGGGACGGTATGCATCGTGGGCCGCTCCTCAGCCTGCCGATAGCGGGCCGGCCGACGAAGACCGCTTCGTTCGGTGCCCGTTCTGCGGTCGTTGGGCTCGACGCACTCGGCCTGGAGGCCTGGTCTTCGCTGTCATTGGGGGCCTCGCCACCATCGGTCTCCTTGTGGGGCTCTCGGGCGGGCTTGCCCGCCTGGGTCCATCGTTCTCATGGGTAGCTGGCGTCGCGTGGGTGGTCATCGGCATGGGGGCTCCGCTCCTTCGTCGTGTCCTCCGCCCCCTGACTGTCCCCGAGGACTGCCCTCATTGCGGCGGGCCCATGCGAATCGCGGTGCTCTCGGATTGGGGTCGTCCTGAGGGACAGGAGGATCCGTACCAAGCGCCACGCTGGATGCCTAACGACTAGTCCATCGCGAAGGAGCAGAGCATGCGAGTGGTTCGCCTCGGTCTTGTTGGCTATGGCATGTTCGGCGCAGACGTCGTGGCTGGCACGCTGTGGGACGTGCACCGCAACGGACTGGCGCCCTACCTGGATCGACTGGGCCTCGACGACTGGTGCGCGAGGTACGTGGACACGCGTATTCATACCGTCGCCGTGGGCACTAGGAGCGAAGCGTCAGCCGAGAGGGCTCGGCAGGACTTCGCAACGAACACGGGCAGTGCGCCGGAGGCGTTCTGGGGCGACCGTCCGTGGGAGGAGATGCTTGCCACGGCCGATCTCGACATCCTCGTCGTCGCCACGCCGGACAACCTGCACTACGAGCCCATCGTCGCTGCGCTCACGTCGGGCGTCCATGTGGTTGCCGAGAAGCCGCTCTGCCTGTCCGGAGCAGAGGCCGAGGAGATCGTGGCGCTGGCCGAGCGTTCCGGCCTGATCGTGGGCGTCGATATGCACAAACGCTACGATCCCGACCACCTGCGCATCTTCCGCGAGCTTGCACGCCACATGGGTGGACCCATCTGCGCGCGCGGGGTGCTTGAGGAGCCATTGGAGGTATCCACCTCAACCTTCAAGTGGGCCGTCGAGAGCGATCCCTTCAGCTATGTCGGTGTCCACTGGGTGGACCTCTTCTGCCACTATCTGGGTCTCCACCCCTCCGCCCTCTATGCAACAGGGCAGAAGCGCCTACTGCGCGAGGAGTACGGCATAGACGCTTTCGACGCAACCCAGGTAACTGTCACGCACGAATGCGGCACCGTTGTCACTTATGACAACAACTGGATCACGCCCCCCGATTTCGAGGGGCCAGTGAACCAAGGCAGCGAGCTCCTAATGGCCCACGGCAAGATCGAATCGGACAGCCAGTACCGGGGGCTGCGGTACTGGGTGGAGTCCGGCGGCTCGCGGACGGCGAACACCCACTTCTTCCGGCGGGTGCCTCGCCCAGACGGCTCCTGGTGCTACCTGGGCTACGGCAAGGACAGCCTGATAGACTGTTTGGAGAAAGTGGCGCGCGTGCTCGTCCTGGGTGCTCAGGCCAGCGACCTCGCGGGGACCTACCCCGATGGGCGCAGCCAGGTAGTGCCCTGCCGCATCATTGAGGCGGCGCGTGCTGTGATGCGACGGAACCACGAGCGCCTGGAGTCGGGTCAGCCCCAAACGGTGACGGCCGCTTTCGATGGCTCGGGCTATCGCCTCGCTGGAGCTGACGTGTGACCCCATGCACGAGTACTCCATCGCCATCCGACTGATCGACGCGGTTGAGGCCGAACTGGATGCGCGGGATCTCGACGGCCCTGTGTGCCGCGTGGAGGTCCTCGTCGGCGAGTTGTCGGGCGTGGTTCCGGAGGCTCTGGCCCTTGCCTTCGAGGCAGCGAAGGCCGACACCCGGCTCGCAACCGCCGCCTTGGACCTGACGGTGGAGCCCCTCGTGCTCTGGTGCATCGACTGCCGCCGTGAGTGGCACGCACAGGAGCCATTCCTGCTGTGCGATGAGTGCGGCGGGCTGCATGTCGAGATCCGCTCTGGTCAGGGGCTAAGCGTGACCGGTGTTGATGTGGAGGACTGAGTTCAGCGATGCGAATCGATCTATCTCGCGCGGTACTGGCGGACAACGATGCGTTGGCGGATGCGACGCGCCAAGCCCTTACAGCTGCCGGAGTCCTCTGTGTGGGGTTGCTCTCTTCGCCCGGCGCGGGCAAGACCACGCTGCTCGAAGCTACCGCCGACGCTTGGGATGACCCCTCTCGCCTCGCCGTTATCGTTGGCGATGTGGCGACTGAGGCCGATGCCGATCGTCTGCGGCGTAAGGGCATACCCTCGGTGCAGATCAACACTCTGCATCACGGCGCTACCTGTCACCTAGCGGCCGAACCCGTCGCGGCGGCCCTCGCTACCCTCGAACTGGGGAACACGGACATCCTCTTTGTTGAGAACGTGGGTAACCTGGTCTGCCCCGTGGGCTTCCGGCTTGGCGAGCATCAGCGTGTAGTGCTCATCAGCGTTGCCGAGGGCGCCGACAAGCCGACCAAGTATCCCAAGGCCGTGTTGGAGACGGACCTGGCGCTCATTACCAAGGTCGACCTGGCGCCCTACGTGGACGTGAGCTATGAGGACCTAGAACGGTCTGTCCGGCAGGTTCGCCCACAGGCGGCGATGCTGGGCCTATCCACACGGACCGGCGAGGGCATGGACGCATGGCTGGACTGGCTGCGCGCCCGCCGGGCGGAGGTTACTGGCTGAGGCGTGCCGCGCTACGGCACATCGACCTCAAACACCCGCGTCTCGAACGCAGACGCATCGAACTCGATCCGATCCGTCGTCCGCTCCCGACCATCGCCGTCCAGTAGCTCACGCACTCGTAGCTGCCGCGGCAACTGGATCGCCTTTGGCCCCGCTGTGCGGGCATGTAGGGCAATGACTCCTCGTCCCGCGTAGAGCGCGTCATCGGTGTCACTGTAGATGTGCGCCCCCGCGAGGCGTGCCAGATTCCGCAGGATACCCGGAGGCAGGCCTGGCGAGCCGTTGTACACCGACACCCAGCTTCCCATGTCCCGCAGCGTGAGCGCTGGGACGCCGTCGGCGAAGCGCCCCAGTACGCGCTCGGCCTCGGGGCCGGCCAGCCGTTCTGGGTACTCGCCCTCGAGTCCGTACGATGTCGCTGCCATGCCGAACACGGGCTCCTCATATCTCAGCCCCTCACACAGCGGATCGCCCGTAAGCTCCACCCGCATCGGCCCACGTCCCGCAGGGGCCAGATCCTGCCCTATCAGCGACTCCATCGCCGAGGTCGACTCTCGCAGCACGCCTGGTCCACTTACCTCACCGATACCGGCGGCATAGACGAATACCAACACACGCCCCTCGGACTTCAGGCCCTCGATCCACTCCCGCTCCTCGGTGGTGAGGTCGAAGGCGTTCAGGAACAGCACCAGTCGAGCCGAGCTCAGATCCGGCCGGTCCTCAACAAGGTAGAGCTCACTGGGGGCGCCGATGCGATCGAGGGCTGGCACCTGCAGAGTCAGAGACCTGAACCAGAACCCTCCGTACGGTCCCGCGCCAGCCCTCAGAGCGCTTCGCAGACTGAGAACAGCGGCGATCTCTGGCTCCGGGTACCGCCTTGGTCTCGCTAGAGCCGCCGACTGCCCAAGTCGATTCATCTCTCCGAACACGGAGTGAATCTCCGGACTGGCGAACCATCCGTCCGACATGTCGAACCACCACTGCCCCGCACCCCGGCATCGCACGGCCGCATACTCGCGCTTCAGCACCCCCTGAGTCTGGTCCCAATCGGCACATCGACCTATCTCGTTGTCCTGCAAGTGAGTGCGGATGTCTGACTCGTTCAGCCACAGCTTCCCGTGGAGCCTGATGGAGTCGGTCAGCGACATGAAGGCGCTCACACCACCTGGCCCCCTGTCGGTGTACATCGCCGGAGCGCAGAGGAAGTCCACGTGTGGTGACTTCAGCACCTGGTGCAGCCCCAGGTGCTGGCTCTCCGCCGACAGCTCGCCGTACTGGGGCGGGTACCCGTAGAACACACCGGCCAAGAGTTGACCCTCCGAGGCCTCCTTGACCGCCGCGCAGGTTTCCTCGATGGCATCGGCGGCTGCCTGAGCGTAGGCCTCGTAGAAGTCCAGGATCTGCCTATCCTGCACCGGATCCCACAGAAGCCCTGTCGGGTTGTCCCTGCGACTGCGCTCGGGCGCCCTTGCCGAGCCGAAGGTCAGCCCCGGCTGCCCCCACGCCGCCGCGAGCGCCGCATCCGTGCCGTAGCGCTCGCGCAGCCAGTGCCGGAAGTACCGCGCGAAGGCGGGCGAGAAGTCGCCTCGGAGGTTGTCCCACAGGCCCCAGCTCTGCCATTCGGCGGTATACCCAGTGCAGAGGTGCAGACCTATCACCCGATCGGCGTAGGAGCTGCCCCGCACATGCTCCACGAACCTGCGAAGGTCCCCGGTGATGCGGTCGAGCCACCGTCTCGATGCGAAGGACTGAGGGCCTACTGACCCGTCGTCGAAGACCACCCTCTCCGTTGGGTGCGCGGTCAGCCATGCCTCGGGTGGCTCAAGCTGGACCCTGAAGAGGATGAGGGCAAGGGCGTCCTGGCGCAGCACATCCTGAGCGCACGAGTCAGGCTCGGTTGGGTCGAAAACCCCCTCCTCCAGATTGCCGAGCCCGCATGGCACACTGTAGAGGTGGCAGCCCTGCTCGCCGAACTCCCCGTACCGTCCCCTGTGCACACCCAGGAACGCGAAGGGGAACAGGGGCCGCCCATTCACCAACAGCTCGGGCTCGCCACGGGCCGTGCGCACCCTAGCTTGCGCCGGCCTGGGCGTCAGCGTAGGTCCCAACTCAACTTCTGCCACCTGCTGGTCCCCCTCCTCGCGACCGATCCACTGGTGCTCGCCCCACTCCAGTGTCAGGGCATACGTACCCGGTGGCACGAAGCGGAGGGCCGGCGTCTCGACGCTCACCCGATACCGAAGTCGGCCAGGCCCCGCAGCGCCCGCCTCAGCGGGCGTGGCGCGGCACAACCACTCGAAACCCCTCTCGCCGCGGAGGCCTACCCAGCACTCTCCATCGGCCGCTGTGGGGCCCTCAAACTCAACATCCACCCGCCCCGAACGCCTCCCCAGAGCCGACTCGACACCCAGTAGATCCAGGTCAGGCGGCCCGCCCGGTCTGTACAGCGGATCCGGCACGAACATTAGCGCGTCACATGCCGAGGTCCAGCTGTCGGCTTGATCGAGTCGGATGGTTACAGGGCCGCCGGTCACGGTCCCCAGTCGCTCCCAGACTACGCGTCGGGATAGCGGTTCTGAGGTGCCAGCCCAGTATTCCTGCTGGTTGAGGGTGACCCGGAAGTGGTAGTGGTTTGGATAGTGGCCGTTGTCCGCGCAACGCACCCAGGTCGAGTACTCGCCAGCGGGCAGTTGCACCTGTGTCTCGCATATCCAGTCGGGTTGGTTGCCCTGTGCCCAGAGAGCCCCGCTCGCCTCGGGCTTATCGACGATGTGCCATTCACACCGCTCGAAGGACTCTGCTTCGACCAGTATGGCGCCCGCAGGCAAGCCCGATGCTGAGCATCCGAGGCACAGGGAGAGGTGGATGAGCACCAGCGGTTACTCCTTCGAGCGCGGCCGTCTAGTCGGCAATCACGATGCGGAACCCCACGTCGAACACCCCTCGGTAGATCGGGTAGGCCGATGCTGCGGTCGATCCGGCGAAACGCGGCGGGTCGTACCACGAGCCTCCGCGAACCACTGCGCGTTCGCCTACCCGGGTGCCGGTCCATTCCGCGGCGTTGCCGTGCATGTCGTAGAGTCCCCATGGGTTCGCTCCATAGGTGCCAACGGGGGCCGAGACGCGGTGGCCGTCGTCGAACTCGGCCGCCGGACGCCATGGGCCGATGGCTCCGGACGGGAGGGCCCAGGGAGCGAAGGTGTCCACCGCGTGCAGACGGGCGTCGGCGAGGTTGCCGAAGGCGCTGAAGTCCTGATCTGGTCCGCCCCACCAGAAGTGCTCCGACGAGCCGGCCCGGCATGCCCACTCCCACTCCTCGGCCGTTGGTAGGCGGACCTCCAACCCTAGCTCCGACGCCAAGCGCTCACAGAAGGCCGCCGCCCGCTCCCATGAGACGCGCACCACGGGCTGGTCGTCGAGGTTCACAGGATAGCCGCGTTCCTCAATACTGAACTGCAGGAAGTCGCCCGTCTCCAACCGGCTGTCGTGGCGAGGGTCAAAGCACCTGTACTGCCGATTGGTCACCTCGGTCTCGCCCATCCAGAAGGGTTTCGAGACCTCAACGACCTGTCCTCGGCCATTCACATAGCGCCCTGCGGGGATGCGCCGGAGTGCCAGCTCCGAGCCGTCGCCGAGACGCACGGCACGACGACTCTCCGCTGTGAGCCCCTGCATCGAGGCGGCTTGGAGGCCATCGAATGGCCAGCCGTCCAACGCCGCGGGCGCGGGCTCCTCGGCGAGGGGCAGTGAGGAGGGTCTCCGCACCTGGGCGGCGGGGTAGACTGCCTCCGGGTCCTCGTCGATCGCCGCGTACAGTTGCAGCAGCTCCCGGCGACGGTCTCGCTGGTGCTCCACCTTCTCCCAGCCCACGATCTCGTGCCACGTCCCGTGCGCCGGCGTGTTGAGGTCGATCCAAGTGATGAGCCGATCCCACGACTCGGCATCCAGCGCCACGCCGTGATGCCCAGCGTCGAGCAATCGCACCAGCCTCGTCGTATCGGCCGCGAACTCACCGGGCATCAGGAGATGCAGATCGCTCTCGATCGTGTGTCCACGGACGTACTTCCAGAGCTCCACGTACGAGGGTGGGAAGGCGCCGCCGTACATGTAGGCCCCGTCGTTGGAGGGAACGTAGACCGGCTCCCCCTCACGCAGATCGGGCTGGGCAGAGGTCCCATCGTGGCAGGCGATGCAGTGCGCATCGAGGACGGGCTGGACCTCACGCTCGAAGGAGAACCCTCGGACCGGGCCGTACCACGGCTCGATCTGGGCCGGCGGTCCCATGACGGCCGCGCCTGCATCCGCGGCTGGGGTCAGCCGGTTCGGCTCGTGGCAGCCGACGCAGGACAGCTTCTCGCCCGGCATAGCCGTCAGCCAACTCCGCATGAGCTGCAGTGCCTGGCCGCGCTCGTCAAGAGGCTGGATCGAGATGGGAGTATTCGCCGGTACGCGGAAGTAGGCGGATCCGTCCTCGTGAACAGGTACCGTGCCCAGGATGCGCTTCACATCCCAGGGCCCGTCGAGCCCAACTCGGTTCACCTGCCCACCCATCCCGTGGTAGGCAAAGTGGTACGTGAGGAGGCGTAGCGCCTTCACGGCGCCCCTCGGCACCCCCGCCAGTCCGTCCCCCTGGTAGATGTCCGTGATGTATACGAGCCCCTCCGTGGCGGCGGGATCTACTCGGGGCTCGATGGTTGGCGGCGGGTCGCTTGGACGGACGGGGATGGGTTCGAGGATGGCGTACCCGGGCAACTCCTGGATCGGCGTGAGGTTGTCGAACACATCCGCCAGGTATAGGCCCCAGGGAGCGCCAGGCGAGGGCTGGCATGACACGAGGAAGTACTTGTCGCTCAGCGGGTACGGGTGCAGGAACTTGGGCCAGCTCGCTTGCGTGAGCCCATCCAGAATGATCGGCTCGACCCGGCTACCGCGGCCAGGGATGCGCTGCAGAACGCCTTCCGCTTCGCGCTGACCCAGCGCCACATCGAAGAGCGCGAGCTCGCCCATCCGCGGATAGTCGTGATGGCCGCCCACCACGGCCACGAACCGAGTAGTGCTGCCTGGCACGGGCCTGGCATAGAAGAGCGCGTTGGGCCAGTAGGAGTTCGTGCCATAGTAGGCCATCTGGTTCGTGCCGTCGGGCGCCATCGTGAACAGGATCCTGGAAGCGAAGTGAGGGATGTCGGAGTACTCCCAGCGTAGGTAGAGGACCCGTCCATCAGGCATCACGGTCGGGCACCAGTCGTGGTCCTGCTCGAAGGTCAGCCGCCGTATGGCTCCGGTGACTTGGCTCCAGCGGTAGAGGTTCGATACGTGAGAGGCGCCCGTCACGCACGGCACCCCAACAAACGGGGCGGTCGAAGTGAATAGGACGTCCCCGCCGGGTAGCCAGCATGCGTCGTAGTTGTCCACATCCGGCTCATCGATGAGAGGCATGACTCGAGCGGCCGAGCCATCGAGGGCCATCTCCATGATCCGCCACGGTCCGCCCTCGGGTGGCATAGAGAACAGGATGCGGCCTGCATCGAAGTCGAGATCCACGTCCCCCACAAACTCACCATTGGCCGGGGCGAAAACGGTGCGCCACTGGCCATCAGGAGAGACGGGGGAGAGGGACGCGATGTAGTTGTCGTAGCCTGTCCGAGGTATGGAGGAGTTGCTCTCCCAGTTCTGGGGCAGCCCCAGCATCGCGTCTGAGCGGATGACGACGAGGAGGTCACTGAAGTCGATCAGGGGGTTGGCGAGGAGGCTGGCTCGAATCGTTGCGAGCAGCTCCCGAGCCTCGGCGGGATCGCCGTCTCCCGATTCGAGCCTGCCGCGGGTCGAATCCAGGCGCGTCAGGGCATCCCGAGCGGCTTCGCGCAGGGCTGACCCCTGGGAGCCCAGGCCATCCATGTCATCGAGGGCCAGACGCACCGCATGGGGATCCACGGCGTCCAGCTCCGCCAGCAGCGTCCGAACTCGCGCGTCGGGGATATCGCCGACCCACTGTCCTGAGGCAGGATACTCGCAGATGGAGCGAGTAAGCTGATGCAGGTTGCCCGCATAGGCGTTCTCTGCCAGGCCGAAGTAGGGCAACCGCCAGCCAAGAACGACGACGCGTCCACGACCGTAGGAGTACTCGGCCAGAGGCTGCTCTCCCGCGCCGTCCGGGGCGTCCCCGAGGACGCGTCCCCCCGTGCAGCGAGCAGGATGGAAGTCCGCGAAGGCGGGATGCCCCGCGCTCGCAAGGGGGATCGGATCGTTGCCAAAGCCCGCGAACACGGGGTGGTCCGGAGCCGGGGAGGGGTCCAACATCGCCACGAACTCGTCTTGGCCTGCGGCCCCGACCCGTGGCCGGCTCGGCTCGAGGCCGAGATCGGCGACGTAGGCGAGTGCCGTGCCCGAGAGGAGGAGCCCTCCACCCTCCTCCAGCCACGAACGCAGCGCATCCAGAACCCCGGCATCCTCCATCGAGTGAGGTACCGAGGCGCTCTCCGAGTGCCACCAGAGCGCATTGGCCTCAGGCGGTATCGCTAGGTTGCCCGAAGCCGGCAGCAAGCTAACGGCGCCCCAGTGCTCAGCCAGCGCCAGCGCGGCCACGACCCCGGGCGACTGGGCCTCCTCCGGAGGTACGATGCAATGGAGCCCCTCCACCCCGCCCTGCCCCACCCCGAGCAGTCGCAGCGCCAAGAGACCTGCGTAGAGACCCGTCATGTCCACTCCCTACTCGCCATCTACCGGCTCGAAGGTCGTGCGCAGCTCCTGTGTGCTGGCCGTCTCGGCCGCACGGTAACCAGCCTCGATGATCTCGATCACGTGCCGCGCGTGCTCAGCCGTGGCTGGTGATGGGATCCCATCGCGGATCCAGTCAACGAGCTGCATTATGTCCTCGTACACGTGGGCCTCGCCGAGGGTGGCGTGGGGACCTACGACATGGGGCAGCAGCCCGTTATCACCGATCGGAGACGCGGCGGCCTCCTCCCGCCCGGGATACTCCAGGGGGCGACCGTTCAGCTTGTTGCCCTCGATCTGACCGCTCGTGCCGAAGATCGACGTAAGGCCGAAGTGAGTGACGGTCCCGGCTACCGTCCCGTAGACGAAGGCGAAGAGGTTGTCGCCGAAGTCGAGGAGCAGCACGGTGTTGTCGTGGGCGTCGCACGTGTGGGTCACGCCGCGGAACTCGCGCTCCGTCACTGCGACACCCGAGAACCCCGTGACCGCTTTGGCGGGTCCGAGCACTCCGGTCAGGCTGTGTAGCCCATAGACGGTCATGTCGTACATCGGCCCGCCGCCCGGCTGCCGCCAGTACCAGACAGGGCTGATGTTCGTGAGCGGGCCGTCCCCTTGTCGCACTCCCTCGTTTTCGTGGTACTGCCCGAAGGCCGCTCCTGTCGAGGCCCACGCCAAGCGCCCCAAGGCGCCCTCTTGCACCAGGCGTCGAACGCGCCTATTGAGCGGCCTCAGCATCTGCCCAGGTGAGGCTACCATCCGCAGGCCACGCAGGGCGGCCTCCTCGATGAGCGTGTCAGCCTCTGCCGTGGTGATGGTCATGGTCTTGTTGAAGTGGACGTGCTTCCCTGCGCGCAGGGCCGCGAGCCCCTGCTCAAAGTGGATCCCGATTGGCGAACACAGGGTCACGGCATCCACGTTGGGGTCAGCCAGAAGCTCGTCGTATGACTCGTACGCCGCAGGCACTCCGTACTTCTCCGCTGCGGCCGCCGCTCGCCCGGGCGCCGGATCACAGACCGCCGCGAGACGCACGCGATCCTGAACGTCGTCCAGGCTGAGGTGGTCCAGTGCCGCTCGGATCCCTATGCTCCCCGCACCAACAACGCCCATGCCAACCGCGCCAGACATCTGGGGCTCCTCCTCACGCACCCATCTGCGTGATGCGCCCGCCCGTTACCGGAAGGTAGGCGCCCGTGATGTAACTTGCCAGGTCACTCAAGAAGAACGCGCAGGCCTTCCCGATCTCCTCGCCCCCGCCGTGGTACCTGAGTGGTAACCCCTTGCCGAAGCCGATCGAGGCGTCGGAATTCCGGTCCACCTTCTCGTCGGCCATCCAGCCTGGGGCGACCATGTTGACCCGGATTCCCATCGGCCCCAGCTCGTTCGCCAGGGCTCTGGACAGACCAACCATGGCTCCCTTGCCCGCGAGGTATGTGGACCACTCCGCGGATCCCATGTTCCAGAGCTCGGTAACGATGTTCACCACCCGACCCTCGCCCTGCTCCGCGAAGATGGGCTTCAGCGCTCGCACGGTGTTCACTACCGCCTTGCAGCCGAAGTCGAACATGTCCGCGTAGTCCTGCCACGCCGCGTCGTCGAAGGGCGCATGCTGCCGGCCGCCAACGGCGTTGTTCACCACGCCATCGACCCGGCCGTACGCAGCCAGGACTTCCGCCACCATCGCCTCTACCGACGCGGCCTCGCGGACGTCCGCCTGGAAGGCGCGAGCCTCCCCGCCCTTGCCTCGGATCTCCGCGCACAGACCCTCGGCCTTCTCCGCGCTCACGCTGTACACGGCCGCGACTTTGGCGCCGTGTGCGGCTAGAACCCGGCTGATGTCGGCTCCGATCCCACGTCCGCCGCCTGTGACCACCGCGACCTTGCCCTCGAGCAGCATGCGAAGCGCCCCTCTCCAGAGTGCGAGTCTAATGACTCGCAATGGAGTTCCGTGTCAGCGCACAGGACTCCTGTGCATACGGCTCACGCAGGCGCGTGGAGGCTCCGGAGGCTGTGTATCGGGGAGCTATCAGACGCTACTCGACCGAGCCCCGCGGGGCGCACAGTGGCGCCTCGCGAGGCTCGGGAGGGTCAGCGCTCTTGCTCGTAGACGGCGAGGTGAGCGGTCTCGCTCCAGTTGCCCGCCTTGTCCTGGGCCCGCACGTGGAGGTACCGCCTGCCGCCAGGCTGCTCGGGTAGATCCAGCGCACGGTCCGTGCCCATGACCTCAGCCGGCGGGATGGTGTATGCCACGTCGTCATAGACCCAGGAGAACCCTTGGATGCCGGTGGGGTCCCATGCGCTCCAGGTGAACTGAAGCGCTCCATCGCCGCCTCGGGTCACCCAGAGGTTGTCGAAGTCCACCGTCGCGTCCACCGGAGTGGAGGGCGGCGAAGCGGGGTCGGTCACGGCCAATGAGAGGAGGCGGTACTCCCGGGAGTCGCCGAGGATCTGGCGCGCGACATCGAGCAGGTTGAGCTCCGCGTAACGCCACGCTCCGTCGGCCACAGCGCCTCGCACGGCGAAGGGAGCCTCCGTCGTCGGGTTCGTGAATCGGACTACCACGGGAACTGGCCCGTCGCCCTTGGTGACGGTCAGCACCATGTCGAGCTTCGCCTCGGGTGGGCAGCGATAGTCGAATGCCAGGTTCGGGTACTCCCTGAGATCCACCGGCACTGTCAGCAGTTGCGTCGAGAAGCTATCGCCCGGAGTGCGGGTGACCCGCAGGCAACCCGTGCCGATGCGTCTCAGCACCCGATCGTCACCAGGGCCGCCCAGACCATCGCGACCGATATCGAGCCGGCAGCCTTCGGATTTGCCCGCACTGCCGATCAGCGTCTCGAACGGCTCGAAGACTGCTGTCATGTGTGTTGGAGACTGTATCTCTGGTGGGTCAGGCGGTCCCTCGTCGAGGCTGAAGTCCATGACGAAGGTCTGCAAGAAGCCGGGCTCAAGCGGGTTGCCCGCGTGGTCCCGGGCTTCCTCGAGCGCGACCGTGACAACCTGCTGGTCGGCGAAGGTGAGGGGCTCCGGGCGTGCGCGCTGGGCATTCCACTCCAACTGGCCCGTGTCCCCTCGGAATTGGAGCACGCGGCCATCCACGGGATAGACGCTGGCGCCGACGCGTAGCCTCAGGCTCGTCGGGTCCACACCCGACCATGGGCTGCCCCGGTCCGCTAGGGTCAGGGTGAAGCGATCGATGCAGAGCCGCGAGCCGTTCTCGAAGGAAGCGTCATGGACGACAGGACCTTGGCTATCCAGAAAGACACGGTGGTGCG
>MTKW01007140.1_pt1 | contig 31770 bp, 25 predicted proteins | sample 1042761 | NCBI WGS metagenome assembly MTKW01 (sample SAMN06205366, study PRJNA360243) | anaerobic digester metagenome | biome: Wastewater treatment plant; feature: Anaerobic digester sludge; material: sludge; isolation source: anaerobic digester fed with sludge from wastewater treatment plant ...
AAGGATGCCACCTAATTGTCGTCAATCACGCTCTTTTTGCAGCTCATCTCAGACTTTTTGTCAATACGGGTGGGAAAACGTCTCTAATACCGGCGTTCGAAAGCGTCATTTTCGACGAAGCACACCATATAGACGAGGTATTTAGAGATAGCCTTACCTTTGACATAGGATATAACAGGGTGAGACGCCTCGCAGACGATACTTCAAGGCTTGTGTCGCGGCTCCCTTTTTCTCAGTTGGTACCCAAAGACACGCAAAACCGCTTGAGATTCGATCTAGAACAACTTCTATCACTCGTTGAAACGAACCTTTCTTCCCTCGATCCTTCTTCGCTAAACCAAACTGCAGGTTCACGCGGAAGAAGCAGGAGGGCCAACAATCATTCCGGAAACCGGAATAAGTGCAGGTTAATGAAACCCGGCCTTTTGGATGAACGACTGATGCGCTCTTTTAAGAATCTAGCCACACAGATAGCAAACTGGGCCGAACTTGACTTGTCTGACGAAGAAAGGTTCGAAACCAGCGCCCTCGCCAAAAGATACGTAAACATGGCTTCGATCGCCGAGAGAATCAACACGCTAGAGGGTGATAGTTCATCTTTCGTGTACTGGTCAGAGGTCGAAGAAAGAGGAAGACAGCGCCATGTAACGCTAAAGGGTTCGCCTCTTGAGATTGACTCGTATCTAGATGAAAACCTGTGGTCTTCATTGCACTCAGCGATACTAACATCCGCCACTTTGTCGACAGACAATTCTTTTGACTACATAAAAAGCGTACTAGGAATAAATGCAGAAGAAGCCATCTTTGGGTCTCCCTTCGACTATTCTAATCAGGTTTGCCTATATATATCAAGAGACGTTCGCGGAGCGGATCCAAACAAGCCGGGGTTCGATGAATACGTTGCAGATACAATACTCGACATTGTTGACCTCGTACAAGGGCGCACTTTCGTCCTGTTAACGTCAAGGAAATCTCTTCGGAACGTAAGTGCGGCAACCCGAGACAAAATAGAAGAAAAGGGGTTCCCCGTCCTTGTCCAGGATGAAATGCCTAGGGAGACACTGCTCTCGGAGTATAAAAAAGCAGGAAACGCTGTGCTCATGGGACTAGATTCCTTTTGGGAAGGTGTGGATGTGCCCGGTGAAGCTCTTTCCTGCGTTGTTATTACTAGATTGCCTTTCCCAGTTCCTGACGATCCTGTGATGCGAGCGAGAGAGGATCTATGGATGGAACAAGGTCTTAGCCCCTTCATGCACTATTCCTTGCCAATCGCCATCTTAAAACTCAAGCAAGGCTTCGGACGGTTGATACGTTCAAAAACAGATAGCGGAGCAGTAGTGATATTGGACTCGAGAATACTGACTAAAAACTATGGGAAAGCAATTCTGCGAAGCCTTCCTCCTGCTACTTTAGTAAATGATCTATATGACATCACAAAATTCATCTCTTATACAGTTAGAAAGAGGTGCTAGCGCAAAAAGGGATGCCCCGGTAGCACGTGGGGCGTCCCTTTTTCTAGATTCACACAAATCCGGTTTCTTCTATCTATATACCGAAGATGCAGCGCTTAAAGCTACTCCCGCGGATATTTTGGCGCCTTGAGACACTAAGATATCTTCTAGAGCACCCAAAAAGGTGATGACATTGCGCCTGGTCGAGTTAGTGCCCATAAGACCTATCCGCCATATCTTGCCCTTAAACACACCGAGACCCGCCCCAATCTCGATGTCAAAATCTCTAAGAAGTCTTCCTCGGACCTCGGCGTCATCGGCACCATCCGGAAGATAGACTGTGGTTAAGCTTGGCAAACGGTACTTGGGTTCTACCACAAGCTTCATTCCCATGGCTTCCAACCCCGCAATCAATGCCTTTTGGTTCAACTCGTGCCTAGCCCATCTGGCGCTAAGGCCTTCTTCTTTTATGATTCTTAGAGCCTCGTTAAACGCATATATCATGTTTATGGGAGCTGTGTGATGGTAGAACCTTTCACCACCCCAGTAACGCGAGATCATCGAAAGATCAAGGTACCAACTCTGACACTTGGTCTTTCTGTTCTTTATGAAGTCAACGCCCTCTTTGCCTACCGTCACAGGCGCAAGCCCCGGAGGGCAACTCAGACACTTCTGGGTGCCTGAATAAACAAAATCAAGCTCTAACTCATCTACGGGGACCTTTACGCCGCCCAAAGACGTGACCGCATCTACCACAATGCGCATGCCATTTTCATGGGCAATATGAGCAATCTCCTCAAGTGGCTGTAGTACACCTGTAGAGGTCTCAGCATGGACAATTCCTACTATCTTGGCATCTGGGTTCTCCTCTACCGCCTTCTTGACATCTTGCGGGTCGACGATCCTTCCCCAAGGTGCATCTACTCGTACAACTACTGCTCCAGCTCTTTCCGCGACATCTACCATGCGCTCGCCAAAGATGCCGGCTACGCATATTATCGCCTTGTCGCCATGTTCCAGAGAATTAACCATTGCAGTTTCCATGCCCGCTGAGCCGGTACCTGAAATCGGTATTGTGAGTTCGTTCTTGGTTTGGAAAACGTATCGGAGAAGTTCTGTAGTTTCATCCATAATCTCGACAAAATCTGGATCTAGATGGCCGATGGTTGGTTCGGATAGGGCTCTAAGCACCCTGGGATCCGTATTACTCGGACCTGGCCCCAAAAGAATCTTGGATTTTGGATTTCGTTCATTCATTTGATACTTCTCTCCCCCTTTTTCCTTGAGACTCTAGATAAGGTTAAGCTCCTCTAGAGCAGTTCTTATCTCCTCTTTTTCTTTTTCGCCAACCGGCAAAATAGGCCTTCTAGGTAGACCTCCAAAATAGCCTATGAGATCCAAAGCTGCCTTAAGGCCCGCAACTCCGTATTTCCCAGTTACTAAGTTGTTGAGCTTAAGCAGGCTCTTTTGCACAGATCTAGCCTCATCGAGGTTGCCTTGCTCCACAAGAAAGCAAATCCTCGCACACAGATCCGGCGCAACATTGGCAAGGGCCAACGTTCCTCCCTTCGCCCCCATAACAAGGCTTGGCATGAGAAAACTTGCCGAGCCGGCAAATACTGCAAAATCGTCCGGAACGTCTCTTAGGATCTCCGAGATCTGAACTATGTTTGGGCTCGAATCCTTCACTCCCTTTATGTTGGGGTGATGACACAACTTTTTTATCAAAGAGGGTGTCATGTTCAAACCTGTGTTGGCAGGCATATTATACAGCAATATGGGGATTGGAGATTCGTCCGCGACGTTCCTATAATATGTTTCTAATGCGTTTTCGTTCATATTCGCTTTGAAATAATGTGGCGAGATAACAAGCGCCGCATCCGCGCCTACATCTGCAGCCTTCTTTGTCAGCCTTATCGTTGCCCTAGTGCTTTCACAGCCTGTGCCTGCAATTACTAGTTTGTCCCTGCGAAAGTGTTTGCGAGTATAAGCCCATAATTCCACCTTTTCATCCTCATCAACATAAGGCTGTTCCCCATTGGAACCTAGGACCACAATCCCTGAGAGTTCCGTTTCTCCCCATTTGGCCAAGTTCTCTTCTAGCTTATCGTACGCAATCTCTTCGTCCACAAACGGCGTAGGAATTGGAGCGAAAATACCTTTTAACATTTGAATCACTCCTTTAGCATTCACTATACCCACAAGCAAGGCACTTCAAACAGCCTTCAACATGAATGAGGTTCCATGTGCCGCATTCGGGGCACAGACCAAATTTCTTGTTGGGAACAAGTGGGAGTTCATCTTGATAAGGTCTAACCTCTGGAACCTCTTTCTCCTGCTTTCTTAGGTGATTGATATATTCGTCTATGAATTGACCAATTGCATCGGGAACCGAGCGAACCCTATTTGGACCAAACCCTATACTTCTTGAACCTCCTATCGCCATAAGTTGATCTGCAATCTCCTGAGGATCTATTCCGGATCTGAGCGCAATAGAGACCATTCGAGCTATAGCTTCTGTAAATGCAGCGACGTCGCTACCAGCCTTGCCTATCTGCGCAAAAAGTTCAACAGGGTGCCCATCCAAAGTGTTCAATGTAAGGAACAATTTACCTAACGGAGTTTCTTTTGCAGTTGTAAAACCTTCAAGAGTGCTTGGCCTTTCAATTGGCCTGATCTTCCCCCAAATTCCGTTGACAGAGGCCTTCTTTCTGCCTTCCTTTTCTGATTTGTCCTGCTCGCTACATGGGGCAGACGGGGCTGACGCTGCACCAACCGTTAGCACCTGTTCTTCTCTGCTTCCATCTCTGTACACTGTTACGCCCTTACAGCCAAGTTCATACGCATCGAGAAACACAGTCTTGACATCTTCTCTAGTAGCCTCACGTTTGAAGTTCACAGTTTTGGAAACCGCATTATGGGTGAATCTCTGGAATGCCGCTTGCATTTCTACGTGCCAGTGTGGAGCAATTTCGTGGGCAGTCACAAATACTCTGCGGACTTTTTCTGGGACTTCCGTCATTCCCTGAAGTCCCCCTCTCTTCGCGATCTCCTCCATAAGCTCATCCGAGTAGAACCCTAGTTCCTTGGCTACATGCTCAAAAGTAGGCGTTACCTCTATTAGTCTTTTGTCGTCGAGAACATGCCTGGTAAACGCTATGCTGAAAAGCGGTTCTATGCCCGACGATGCCCCTGCTATTATACTTATGGTGCCTGTAGGTGCAATTGTTGTAGTGGTAGCATTCCTGAGTCGTATACCTTTTTCTACATAGACGCTTCTCTCGTAGTTGGGAAAAACGCCCCTATCTTCTGCAAGTTCCTCAGAAGCCTTCATAGACTCTTTCTCTATGAACTCCATGACTCTCCGCGCTAATTCAACAGCTTCTTCAGAATCATAAGGGATACCTAGGTATATGAGCATATCCGCCCAACCCATCACTCCCAAACCTATCTTTCTATTTCCATGAGCCATGCGCTCTATCTCTTCTAACGGGTACTTATTTGCGTCGATGAGGTTGTCTAAAAAGTGAACTGACTTTTTGATTACGCGGCTCATACCCTCCCAGTCGATCAAATCTTCAGGTGCCGTCGCAAAAGGATCATCCAATTCCCATACAGACTTTGTAAAAGAGGCGAGATTAATAGAGCCTAGACAACATGCCTCATACGGAAGCAGAGGCTGCTCTCCGCATGGATTGGTGCTTTCGATCTCACCTAGTTCCGGTGTGGGATTGTCTTCGTTCAGACGATCCAGAAATACAATGCCAGGTTCCCCATTGCGCCAGGCCTGGTCAACTATCTTCTCAAACACTTCTCTTGCGTCGAGCATTCGCACAACCTGGCCGTTTCTAGGATTGACTAATCCATAACTGCACCCAGTCTTAACTGCTTCCATGAACTCTTCAGTGATCCCTACGGATATGTTGAAGTTAGTTAGCTCCTTTGTATCGGTTTTGCACGTTATGAACTCGAGTATGTCCGGGTGATCTACTCGCAAGATCCCCATATTAGCGCCTCTACGTACCCCGCCCTGTTTCACCGCCTCGGTGGCAGCATTGAAGACCTTCATGAAAGACACAGGCCCGGAAGCCACTCCACCTGTGGAGCGAACCACGTCATTCTTAGGTCGCAACCGTGAGAAACTGAAGCCGGTCCCGCCCCCAGACTGGTGAATCAAAGCAGCATGCTTCAATGAGTCGAATATGCTGCTCATCGAATCTTCCACGGGTAACACGAAACACGCTGAGAGTTGCTGCAAATCTCTACCTGCGTTCATCAGCGCCGGTGAATTTGGCATGAATTTGCACTCTGCCATCATTGCATAAAACTCTGCAGCCGTCCTAACGACCGCCGGCTGGTTGTCCAAGACGAACTGGCGCATTTCATCCCAAGAGACCGTCGCCAAGCCCTGTGCCGTTAGTCTTTCGAAGGCCATTTTCAGGGTATCCCAATCCTTGTCGCTGAAACGAGATAGCATGTCAAGTAATCTCTGAGACTCCGGATCGACATCGGACGTCCCAGAATGTTCCGGAATCACCTTCTCCTTAGCAACGACTCCGCCTTCATGTATCCTTGAATCATATAGCACATCCATAAGTGCGATATTCCTTGCTACTCTGCACAACATCTCCTCTGGAGTTTCTATAGCGTTTCCTTCTTCATCCTTTATGAGGTAACGCTTTTCCAGAACTGCCAGGGCGTTGGCAGAAAACCCCGGCTTCGGAAGTATCATTTTGCTAAGTTCCTGTTTTTCCTTTTCGGACATTTCATTTCCTCCTAATCGCTCTACACTGCGAAAGATACAGACGCGGTATGGTATGGCTATTTAGGTTTTTCACCCTTCTCCGCCAGAATACGTTCAACTTCTTCTTTGAACCCATCGACGTCTCTAAATTCCCTGTATACAGAAGCAAACCTAACATAGGCGACATCGTCTATCTCTTTGAGTCTTTCCATAACCATCTCGCCAATCTCTTTCGAACTTACTTCTCCTTTCCCGCACTTCCGTATTTCCCTTTCAATTTCGAAAGAGGCCTGTTCCAGAACTTCCAATGGCGTCGGTCGCTTTTCGCACGCTTTCAAAATGCCTGATAAGATCTTGCTTCTGGAAAAAGTCTCCCTGCTACCGTCCTTTTTAATGACCAAAACAGGCTGCTCTTCGATTCTTTCGTATGTAGTAAATCGCTGACCACACGAAGTACATTCTCGCCGCCTTCTGACGGCTGTCATTTCCTCTGTGGTGCGCGATTCTATCACCCGAGAATCAATATGGCCACAAAAAGGACATTTCACTGTAACCGCACCTCACACGACTAAAGGCTGCGCGGGAACCCAAACATATGTTTCCGCCATATGTAGACCACCATAGCCATATTCCACACTACATATGTGAATCCTTGTGGATATCTATCTTCCGAAGAGATTTTGCAGTAAATTTTTCTTTGTTAACCAAGAATCTCTCATGGACCCCTTTGCCAATCAATTCCACATCATCAGAAGCAGTTACTGCGAATGTAATCTTCCTCCCATCAACTTCGGTGACCTCGGCATTTGCAGTTATTCGGAGTCCAACAGGCGTTGCGGCAATGTGATCGACACAGACGTGCGTGCCCACTGTTGTCTCCTCATCGTCAAGATATCCTCTCAAAGCTTCTACTGCAGCCTCTTCCATAAGCAACACCAAACAAGGAGTAGAAAACACATCCACGCCACCGCTCCCGGTAGATGAGGCCAGAGTGTCTTTTGTTACCGTTACCGTAGCGCTTCCTTTGGTTCCAATTGCAATAGGCTTCATCAAAACTTCCCACCAATCCTATGATCTTTTCAGCATAGGCTAAGCACTGCCCTTAGGATTCGATCTTTGTGATTAAATACAATCATATTATATCCCCCGCCGAATTCCACGGTATAATATGTTAGATATGGACAAACTTCCGAAGTCTTTTTACAAGAGAAAAGCCATTGAGGTGGCACCTGATCTGTTGGGCCTCTTGTTGGTACACGAAACAATGCATGGAACAACAGCAGGAATTATAACCGAAGTAGAAGCCTACCAAGGGCCGGAGGATAAGGCGTGCCACGCATACAACATGCGCCGGACTAAGCGCAATGAAGTCATGTACGGGCCAGCCGGCATAGCCTATGTTTATTTTATTTACGGTATGCACTATTGTTTCAATGTAGTAGTGGCAGACGAAGGCTTACCTCATGCAGTTCTCGTGCGATCTATAGAGCCGCTTATCGGCGAAGAATTGATGTTAGAAAGAAGAAAAGGTAAACTACCTATAGCTACGGGCCCCGCAAGGCTGTGCCAGGCCATGGGGATAAGCAAACAGGAGAATAATGCCGACCTGGTCACAAGCAACCTATACATAGCAAAACCTCCCCAATACCATAGACACTTTAGGATAGTTCAAACTCCGCGGATAGGGATAGATTACGCAGATGAAGCAAAAGACTTTCTGTGGAGATTCCTTCTCAGACCTGAAACGTAGTCTGGGCCAGGCTCGAGCATTATTTTGAATAACTATCTAACCTAATAATATTGCAAGGAATCCCCATCCTCTGAGCTTGTAAAACTTCACGCCCATGGCACGAAAAAAGCAGAATCTGATATCGCTTCGCAAGCTCAGCGATGATCTTTAAGACCCCCTCTAACCTTTTTTCGTCATATTGAACAAAAGAATCGTCAAAAAAGAAGGGGAACTCTTTCTTGCTGACTATAAGTTCGGCAACAGCTACTCGCAATGCGAAATAGCATTGATCCATGGTGCCTGCTGAAAGGAGAGTAACTGGAACTTGTCTCCCGTCGAACGTGTCTATTACGCTCATCTCAAGATCCGGAGATATCCGCACATCAAAGTATTTACCGCCGGTTATCTCTTCTAGAATTCCTCCTACACGCTCCTTCAAAACGGGGGCGAATTCCCTTCGAAGATTTCTTGAGAGATCTTCTAGTGTCTTAAGGGCAAGTTCCAAAGCATCTTTGTCTTCACTAAGTTCTCGCTTCTTTCGCCCCTCGGCTACAAGTTCCTCTTCAATAGCGTACACTGGTCGGCCCTCTATCTGTCTTAGGTGAGCCTCTTTTTCTAAGGAAGCCAATCTTGCCCTGACATTCCCAAGTTCTTCTTTAAACCTGTCTACTTGCAGCATAGCTTCCTGGTAGTCCTTTTCTGTCAAACCATACCCACCAGGTAACTGCTCACCTCCGTCAGTGTAATCGGTAGTTCCTGGAACTTTGCCTATCCGGCTTTGTATATCCTCAAGTTCTCGTCTTAAGTCTTCGAGATTCCTACCTGCCAATACCACAGTCAGTCTTTCACCCAGACCAGATAGCCTTTTCTGGCATTCAAGATACAGCTTGTGCGCTCTTATCTTCTCGTTGAGCTCATCTCGGCTTGAAACAGATGCATGTTCCAAAAGACGCTTTTCTTCCTGAAGAAGCGCAGTTCTTTTTTCCTCAAACTGAGCCATGGCAGCCTCAAGGTCTCCAATGCGGCTATTTAGGTTCCTTACTTCGGAAATCAAAGAGGATGCCTCTTTTAGTCTCGAAGCAAAAGACTCAACTGCAACATCAGTGATAGGCTGCCCTCGTACCAGACACCCCGACCGAACTAAGATTGATGTCAGTTCTTTTTCACAAGCCGAAAACTCCTGTGAACACTCGAACCAGTATCTATGAGCAACCTCGTATTGTTCTCTAGCCGCTTCTAGTTTTGCATAGAAAGCCGAAATCTCCCGGACCCTTGACCTCAATTCTTCTACTGATCTTGCACCCTGCAGCGCAAGGAATTCCTCTAGAGCAGTCTTGGCCTGAACAACTCTTTCCGCTTGTTCCTCGCCTTCTCGTATCCTATCTTCCAGCTCACATTCGCGCTCGTACTTCATATCGTGAACCTTCATATGCCTATATGAGCCTATGCCGAACACGATAACAGATATGCCAAATGCCGGGAAAGCCAAAGGAAGGCCCATCACCGTGAACGCAATAGCGATCCCCAAAACTGCCAACGAGATCGCATAGATCCAACCTGTTCCCCCTGAACTCTCGGCATGCGACACCGCCATTGAGGCTTTCTCAATTTCCATATCACATCTAGCCTTTTCCCTTTCTGCCAGAACCAGAATCTCTTTTAATTCTTCAACTTTCGACAACAACGAATCACCATCATAGGAACTAGAAAAACCAAGTTGTTTTTCCTTTTCCTCTAACCCTACTAACTCTCGTCTAGCTTCGTTCGCATGCCTTTCGGCTCTAGATGTGCTCGCTTTATAAGTGAGATACCTTGAATAGAGTCCCGAGAGACCTGATTCATCTATATTAGTAGCAAGGATCGGTTCGTACGCCGCTAGCTCCCCCAAAAGGGTTTCCTTCTTCACAGTGACCTTTTCAATCTCCTCTGCGGTTTCTCGTATTCGAGCCAGGATGCTCTCTTCTTCTTGCACAATCCTCCCGGCGCTTTGTTCCAATCCGTCGGGAATATCTTTTGCCCACTCTAGCCGCTCGAGGCTTGCTCGTTCTTCCATTATGCTTGCCTCTGTCTCTTCTGCCGAAGTGATTGTCCTAAGTAGTATAAGTGACCTTATCTGGTCGGCTCGGGTCTCATATTCTCGGCATTTCCTTGATAACTCTTGTTCACGGGATTGCACATTTCTCAATTCGACCAGGATCTTTCTTACTTCCGCTTCTCTTTCTCTGGCCTCGTTGAGTTCGATTTCAAGTTGAGCTATCTTTGCCTCGATTATGTCTAGCTCCCCACGAGTTGTCCGCGGAGTCTGTATTTTAGCCCTTTCTGTGTTGAGAACAGCCAGAGCTCTTGCGAACGAGAGATCCTCTGCACCACCTTGAAGTATGTTCTCAAGTTTTCCCTGGATCTCAAGCCCGAGATCAGCATCTTGAGAGCTCTGAAGCTGACCAATCCAAATGGTGTTTCTGAACTCCTTCGCAGTTAGACCTAAGTGCAGATCTGTAAAATTGTATTCTTTCCGCGAATCCTGAAGGAATTGGTTGGTTATATCCTCCCCTGTAATCTCATCATAGATCCTAGTGATATCTGGATCGAACCATCTCTCGACTCTATAAATGCGCCCGTCTTCCTGGTACACAATTGCTCCCCTATAATCGCTACCCGACCATGGCCTGTACCTCTCGAATTCTTGAGTCCTTGATATTCGAGTCCTACCCTCTTTCTTAAAACCATATAGCATGCCAAGGATAAAAGACCCCAGCGTACTCTTACCACTTTCATTGTCACCGACAATTATGTTGAGCCCATCTTCCAAAGCGATAGGTTCATCTGCATGAAACCTTCCAAAGGCAATGGGCAAAAGACTAACAAGCTTCAGTTAGACCATTCTCCTTCTCGTAACAATTTCGCCTTGCCTCAAAGCATCAAGGCCATAGTATATAGCTAGATTTGCAACTCGAGCTGTCTTTTCGTCTCCATTTTCTATTGCTTGCTTTTCTATCTCTTTCAGAGTCTGAACAAACTTACCCTCGAGAGATTGATTGTTAGAATCTAACAGCGGCCCAAGATCATAATCAGGGACAAACTTGGGTATTAGCCGCAGGTGAAAGAAATTATCTCTCATTTCTCTTTCAAGTACATCCAAGTCTAGAGGTAAATCTGGATCAACCCTTCCAGTGAGCATCAACTGCCACATGTCTTTTCTTCGAATGTCGTGATCCCCTACAGACAAAATCGCATTTCTGATTTTCTCTCCCGTATCAAGGCCAGTTAGATCAAGCTCTTGTTCTCTTACCATCCGTAAAGCCATAGGTACAAACTCGCTTCTAACATCGAAAGGGGGTTCGCCTTCCAAACCGGCGACAGTTACGAAATAAACACCCCTCTCTCCTTTGTCTCCAAAATCTAGGGGTTCAGGGCAACCTGGATACACAACCTTCGTTCTACCTATATCCTTAACCATAGGTGTATGATAATGTCCCAAAGCGAGGTAATCCGCGCCTGACTTCTCGATATCACTCACAGATATAGGCAGGTAAGTCGACTTTTCACTCAAGTCCCCGTGCATCAAAACTATATTAAAGCGGTCACTTCTTTCAACGCAGAATCCCTGCAAAAGGCGTCTCCGTTCTGTGAATGAAAGCCACCCCAAGCCGTAAACATCAACCCCAAGGTGTTCAAGTGAGGTACGCTTCATTGTATCGGAGGCAAATATAGTGACATTCTCCGGCCATTGCACGGATCTGTACAGAGAGTCGGAAAGCACTGGGTCATGATTGCCGGGAGAGATGAAGACCTGGATTTCCGGTATAGTAGCAAAAAGCAAAGAGACATCTTTGACCCATGATGGCTTAACATAGATATGCTCAAATAAGTCACCTGAGAAGAGGATTATCTGAGCTTTTTCTCCTTGAGCAAACTCGCAAATGCGCCACAAGACCATCTCGATCTCTCGCCGCCGCACATACCCGCGTTCTTTGTCTAGTTCAATAGAAAGTGGCCGCCCAGCATGTATGTCTCCTGCATGAACAATTCTAAGCACATCCGTCATCCAAAAGGATCTTCCTTTCGCGCTGTATCTTTGCTTCTACAGATTCTAGACGCCTTTTACAGGTACCGCTGCTGAACCCTTTTTCGGCCGCGAAGGTACCGATAGATCATCCCACTTTCCACACTTAGAGCCCCACCTAGCGCAAAGAGCGTCGTCTATGAATATCTCCTGAATTTCGCAACTATTGGCACAGTCCTCACAGATGAATCCCCTGGTTACAGCTTTCAAGGATGCTATATGCTCCACCTGGCGAAATCTGGTTTGTTGTCTCGACTCATGGTACTTCTCGCGTGCAAAGAGAGCAGCACCCCATGCACCCATGACCTTGAAGTGAGGTGGTACGATTATATCAAGCCCGATCTTCTTCTCAAGGGCCCAACAGCATACCCGAATTCGCTGCTACTCCACCTTGGAATAATACTCTAGGACGGATAGGTTGCCCTCTCGCAACGTTGGTAACATAGTTGGTTGCCAAAGCTAGACACAGCCCGGCAACCAAGTTCTCGATTCCAAATCCCAATTGCTGTTTGTGAATTAGGTCAGATTCGGCAAACACGCCACAGCGCCCTGCAATTCTTGCCGGAGCCTCTGCCTTTAATGCTAGATCGCCAAAACTCTCAATTGAAATACCTAATCTGCTCGCCTGATGGTCTAGAAACGATCCTGTGCCTGCGGCACAAACCGTGTTCATGTTGAACCCAATAGGATATCCGTTCTTGAAGAATATTATCTTTGAATCTTGACCGCCTATATCTATAACAGTACCTACATCAGGGTAGGCTAAAGAAGCTGCCCTCGCGTGACTGGATATCTCGTTTTTTACCGTGTCGGCACCAACAATAACAGAGGCTAGCTCCCTGCCTGACCCCGTCGTACCTACCATTTTTATTGAGTCTATATATCCACCGCGAAAAAGATTCCCAAACCCTAACTGTATTGCATGCACAGGCCCGCCTTCGTTTCGAAGGTAATCTTCGTACACTATATTCCCTGTTCCATCTATTAAGACTATCTTCGTGGTCACGCTGCCTACGTCCACACCCAAAAACCGATCAGCTACTGCATCAACCACATGGATCTCATCTTTGGATTGGCCCATTCATGCGCATCTCCTTCGGTATATACAGCGACGCTTCCTTACATAGCAAACCTTGGTAGCGGCAAATTCTTGCTTCTACCATACAAGACATCGCAAAAAGCTTCAAGCCTGGTCTTTAAGCCAGCTACGCCTGTCTGCTCAGAGAGCATAAGGGACAAAATAGGCAAATCTAGATCTTCCGAGATTTGTACCAAAACACTCTGAGCTATAATCTCAGGCATACAAGTAAACGGAAACAAGTGAATTACACCGTCCATACCGGCTTTTTTTGCAAGCACTGTTTCACCTATGGATTCTTGGCCGTGTCCCCCTACACTTACAGGTAGATATCTGTTGGCGGCCCTGACTACACGCTTGTGTTCAAAAATTGCCTTGGGACTCATGAGTAGGTGGGTCTTTACCCAACTACTTACATCAAGGTTCTTGTAGACTCGGATTCTTTGCTCCATAGAGCCAAGCATTTTCTCAACATCTTTTGTAACAAAAGGTTCGTTAATTACGTAAATCTCGCCGACAATCATAATTTTCAACGGGTCTTCGTCTATTATGGGAATAGCCATCATTTCCCGCTTGTACTCTTTAAAAACCGCTCTTAACCCGCGCGCATCTGTAACATTGTCGAGCTTAGGCACAAACTTATTATATATTTTGTCTCCGCTACCCCTTACTCTTTCTTTCGCCCGCACTTGGCGCAATATATCATTAGCCGCATCAGCGCAAAACATTTTCCTGAGAGCAAGAATAATGGTCTCAGCAACCAAAGATGCCTTAGGACTGCCAAATATTTCTTTTACCTGCTCCAAAAGTGCCTTCCCCTTTTCCTTCAAGGGAAATGGTGAGTCTATAGCGTATATTCGCACTTTATAACCAGCTCGGTTGAGTATCGTTTCCATAATCTGAGCATACCATCCCAACCTGCATTTACCTTTACCTTGAATCATCACTACCCTCGACACTCCTTGGTCGATCATTGAACGTATCTGGCCTAAAAGAGTAACCATGGGGTAGCAAATAAACTCAGGTGCTAGTTCTCTTCCAAGTTCAACTATCGCATCTGATAAAGGGCCTGCAATCTTGGCCTCTATGCCCAACTTTTCAAAAACAGTCCCTACCGCAATATTGAGATGGCCCATGTTAACAACACCTATAGGGCCTTGCTCAGTAATCTGGCGTGCAGTAGAGATATCGACTTCGTGGTTAGATTGGTCTGATCCAAAGTGAACGCTCTCTTTCTGTCTTGACACGCAAGCATCCATGAAGGCCTCCATTCGGGTTATGAGCCCGGCCTCGCCTGTATGCTCATCAACCGCCAGGTAAAGAAGAGGTATCCCATGTTCATCTGCTTCTTTCTCAATGTAGTCTTCAATTATCGAAAGAGGTCCGCATGAGAACGACGTCACAAGTATTATTCTATCTACCTTGCGCGTTCTTATAAGATGCAAACACGAACCCAAAATGTGACCTTCGATGGTCCACATTCTTTGACCCTCGAATATGGTGCCCAAAGCTTGTTTCGCATGTTTTTTGGAAACCATCTCGGGTAAAATCAAAGGACCATGTTGGGAGGTATACTTCAAGATTACCTGTCCAAAAATATCATTTAGGATGTAGGCATGCCCCATCACTGCGGTAACAGGCTCTCTAGAGAGCATACGATCATTTTCACAGCCAACATCCGAGTTCGCACGAGCTGCATTTCGATACGTAAACCGGTCTTTCCACTGACCATCCATCATTCTTCCCAAAGGTACGCTGTACTGAACCATTGTGCTTTCCGTTTCCTTCCATGAATTCCACGCTGTATCAAACGCTAGTTCCACTCGTTTCGGGTCATCTACGCCCAGCTGCCTCCCCGCTTCGATCCAGGTATTCTTCCACCTACGAGGGTTATCTCTCACATCTATACTTGGACTTATCACTTGAGAATCCGAAAGGCCAAGTCCGGACTTGAGCATCGAAGGTAGGCCCATCATTTTTGGACAGCAAAAACTATCTTGTTCGAGGGACACAATGGTAGGCACGAAAAGCACATCACAACCGCGCTTAATGAGGTTGGCGGCGTGAGGAAATGCGATTTTAACAGAGACACAGGGCTCGTCAGTAGGACACAATACCAACTCTTGCAAATCTCTCAGGGTAGATGAGCCCGTCTCGACAAAAGGAATACCTAATTCTTCCAGAAATGTACGATATAGGGGAAACAGATAATAAAAACTAAGGCATCTTGGAATTCCTACGCGCACGATTCACAATCACCATCCTCATACCCAAACCGCATTTGCCTTCTGGCTCCTGTCTGAGCGTTACGGAAAAGGCGATACGTGATCCGGTATAAGAACATTATAACCTATTAATATCAATACTCTCGTATCATACTCATAGGACTATCGAACCTTTTTCACAGAGATCCTTCCGCATCCGCACGTAACCTCAAGATTAAGTTTTGTCGTAGCAGCTGAGAAGTTCCGCGACACCCAAACGCTGCCTTGTTTCACAAAATCAATCCCATCAAATTGAACTTGTGTAGCCAAGGGAGTTCCCGAAACCGAGATGCGAATTCCCACATCTTCTGGCACATCTACTTCAATTCCCACTACTCCACCAACAATATTTGCTTCTGTAGATAACCCTGTAGTTCCACACCTAATCTTAACATCAGAAACACCTGCACTAAGGCTAAACCTCTCCAAATAAAAAGAACCCAGATCAAGGTCAATCTCAGATACACCGGCCATAACATCCATATCCGTACTGAGGGAGGGATTGAATCTCAACTTCCAGACTTGTTTGCCAGCATTTTCACCATTTGAAACCGGGGACTTGATTGTAACGTCGAGATGATGATCGTCATTTTGCGGAGCGTGAACGTCTACGATCGGCTCGTATCGATCCCAAGATAGCTCTCCGGCAATAGCTAGCTCTGGATCCTCTTCGCTTAAAGAGGAATCTCCTTCGCTCCCGAGTTCCAGGGCGGGGGCCACCAAATACGCTTTTACCGTCCATAGATCCAGTTCTATAGGTATCTCAATCTTTTTGCGATTCTTCAAAAGGGCGGTGCCCTTCTCCTTATCGATTAGCACAGCTGAGTGCCAAGTCGGCCACAACTCTTCCTGCCCTGATGTGCTGTATGAGTAAAACCCGGCGATCACAAGTATGAGTATTAGGGACATGAGAAACCAGGGGATCTTTTTCTCTGGAAAAATCACCTGCACGCCTAGAGCAATTAGCACTATAGGCCACAAGCTGAGGGCGCTGTTCCACACCGACCATGGCAGAAACCCAGTGGTATTGAGTAAAAGAATTACGCCTGCTAGTACGAGGACCAACCCTTTGGCCAAACGGTGAAGCATCCTCACTTGCCTCCTCTAAGAGCCGTAACTATAAAAGCAATACCCAGTGCAATTAGGACCACTGGCCACCACATCCTGATGTAGGAAAATGGCACTCTCCACCAGTGAGGCATATACTTCTTCAAAAGAGCCAAAATGCCAAGAATCACAAGGAAGTACCCTAGAAACTCCCGGTTTCTATTTCTATAGGTGGTTTCCTGTTTGGGCATAGGAGGCGCACTCACGGTTGTATTAGGACTATGTTGCGGCGATTGGGATTGCTCCACGTTCGCACCCTCGTCATGCCGCTCAGCCTTCCCCTCAGACTCTTCGGCACATACCCCCTGCTCCGAAACGCTCCCTGCCAAAATCTCATCAGCGGTTCCCGAGGCCTGCCCATTGATCTGCGCAGAAAAAGTCCCCGTTTTCGGTTGCTCCGGTATTTCACTTATGTTCCTTGAGCCGGCGCTATAGACGCTTGTCACATCGTCGGGAGCTTCCGGCATCACGATCCAAGCGATAATATAAAGCAGAACAAGGTCGGGAGCCATGAACGCCAAAACAACAGTTGCCAGTCGAACTATTGTAACATCAACATCTAGATACTCTGCCAAACCTCCGCATACGCCGCCGATGACTCTATATTTCCTCGATCTATAGAGTTTTTTCATGTTTGCCTCCTCCGCTTCGTTTAAAAAAGACCTTCCTTATGCAAAATGCCACAATTATGCAACCCGACAGTAACACGTTAAAGACCTCGTTAGGTAATGAACCGGCCAAAACCCTAAGAGTCGAGATAGTGTCCACTCTTAACGCTCCAATTATCTGATTCAAGGTGGTCGATATCGCGTTAGACTTCAAAATCTCCCATAGAGCTTCTATATCGCTCCAACCCATGATATAAGTGCCGCGACCAGTCAAACCATATCCACCCAAAGCCTGCCTAAAAGCAACACCTATGATTACGAGGAGCGTAGCAGCAGCCCACAGCATTTTAGGTGAAAACACAACAGTTCTGGATGAAAGCTTCTCGTCGTCAGATGATATCAAAACCGTCTTATATTCTGCATCAAGAGAAGACTCCGAACTAAGGCCAAACCCGTAATCCATCTCTCTTATCCTCTGCATCACTAAATCCGGTAATTCTTTGGGTGACTCCACAACGGGCACACTTAGAAGTACTTTGTCAAACCTTTCTACATCGGCGACGACGTGGCTACATCTTGAACACCTTTTGATATGGGCTTTTACCAGTAAGGATTTGAGAAAAGGCAACTGTCCATAGTAATATTGTTCTATCTCAGAATCATCAGGACATTTGCCGTACCACACGATCACACCCCCCTACGCTCTTTCTCGCGATAAGTATGCACATCCTGACAACGCGTCATTTGTACACCTTGATCTTCTGTTACCACGTAAAACCTTCTTTTATGAGTATTTCTTTTAGAGCTTGCCTACCCCTGTACAACCTGTTCTTGATGACAGTTTCTTTGAGTCCCGTTATCTCCGAAATCTCTTTGATCGAAAGCCCTTGAAGATGAAATAGGACAACAAGTTCTCTATACCCATCCTTCAGTTGCCCTACAGCTTCTTGAATAACCGTGCTAAGCTCCCTATCTTCATAGACCTTCTCTGGGTTAGGCTCACTACTCGGGACTGTTGCCTTAACAAACTCGTTGCTGTCCAAAGACTGCTCGGACACGCTTCGGCCCAACTTACGTCCCCTATCAGCACACAAATTGTAAGTAATCCTATATGCCCACGGCAAAAATGGCTTGCCTGTGTCGAATGACGAGATCCCACGAAAAACTCTTAGAAAAACCTCCTGCGTGACATCCATGGCATCTTCACGATTCCCTGTCAGTCTATATGCAAGGCTATATATATTACGGTTATACTTTTCTAAAAGACCAGCAAAAGCTTCCTGGTCACCGTTTTGAACCCTTTCAATGATGCTCTTATCGTCGTTCAGCAGGAAAGCCTCCTATTTATCTAGCCGGCTTTTCTTGTAAAGAAATACGCCAGAACTGTTAGTAGGTATCATACCCGTTCATCTACCCTATTCATCTACCCCACAGGACATCACAAACAATACATGGTATCCTGCTCCCCTACACCTTTAGCCGCTGCCACTTCTCGCTTCTCCACCGAAGAGCCATAAGAATCGACCTTATAGTCCAGTCAACCGACATGGCTATCCAAGCCCCTTCCAAACCCATCCCCACGACGTTTATGAGGAAAAGCGTAAGACCCACTCTGATACCCCAGGCGCCTGCTACTGTTATAGCCAACACAGCCTTGGTGTCACCGGCACCCCTTAGGGCACCACTCATTACAAAACCCACTGACTCAGGGATCTGCATGTATGCCAGAAACCGCATGGTCATATAACCATACGGGAAAACCCTCGCATCGTCGGTGAATATCATCATAAAAGGCACCGGAAAAAGAGCAAACATCAATCCCATGGTACCCATGACAATAGCACCCATCTTCACACATTCGACGGCGGTGATCTTTGCCGCGTGGGGCTGGTTGGCTCCAAGATTCTGACCTACCATAGTAGAGGCAGCAGTAGAAAAGCCAAATGCCGGCATGTATGATATCGATTCGGCGTTAAGGCTAACTACATGAGCAGCATACGTAACCATTCCCAGAGATGCTACAGTTCGAGCATACAACATTGACGCAACCGACATAACGATCCTTTCGACTGCTGCCGGTATTCCGATCGTAAGCACTCGCTTTATCAGGGAGAAATCGAGCCTCAATGTTTCACGAAAGCCTCTCCACTCAAAATGAACAACGCTTTTGGGCCTATTTGCAGCGTAGATCATGGCAAGAAACGCTACGAACCGAGATATACTAGTCGCAAGAGCAGCTCCTGCCTCCTCCATCCTTGGTGCCCCTAGGTTCCCCCAAATTAGCATCCAGTTGAGAAATACATTCAGTATATTGGCAACAGCGTTTACGTACATAGGAGTGTGCGTATCTCCCGCACCTCTCAAAGACCCGGATATTATAGACGATGCAAGCATAAATGGGGCCCCCGGTATTATCCATCGCAGATATGTTATCCCGCTTGATAGGGCTTCGGTTTCAGCGCCCATAACAGACACGATCTTAGGGGCATATATCCATCCGGGTATGACTAATAGTATAGCCAAAATCGCGCCAAATAACATGGATTGAAAAGCAACCCTAGACGCTGTTTCCCTATCTCCCGCTCCGATTGACCTGGCAACCAATACTGTATTCCCTACCGCAATTCCACCAAAGATCCCCATTGCCAACATCATCGGTTGAAAACTCAACGAGACCCCAGCTACTACTTCGGCGCCCAACCTTCCCAACATAGCTGAATCTACTATCTGAGTAAGGAGCGAGAAAATCTGTTCTACGATTACAGGCCATGCAAGTAGGAGAATAGCTCTACGAACTTTCGCCGGAGATTCCATATCATGCAGACTAAGAATCGCCTTTGATCTAAACTCCTGCTCATTCTGGCGAACCTTGTTGTCATCTTTCACAAGACACCCGCTCCTCTCTTTCTTCTCAATGCCGATCTATGCTATGTATCTAGTGATGCTAATCGCATCTAGTACCACCCTACGTTTCTCTATCTCGTTTAATTCTAGCCACGAAGTAAATATACTGCAACACCTGGGAATTCGTACCACGTCTATTAGGTGTGAACATCTTTACTTAGTTCGTCAAATACCTCCAACAATACCTCCCGCACCTCATCCTCACTCTTGTCGACTTGTTCCTTCGAACCCATTTGAGCAACTTGGGGAGTTCCGCCCCCTTTTATGCCCCATTTCTTGCCCAGATTCTCAACTATGGCAGAAGCTCTAATGCATCCTCTCGAGTCTGACTCTCCAAACGGGCTGGCAACTACCAGAAAAAACCGAGGAGCGCAAGAAAACAAAACTGCAATACTGTTTGTTGCCTCAGATACTTCTCTACACATGCTCTTCAAATCGCCAATATCCTTCCCCTCAACTCGTTTCACGAAAACACTGTGATCTTCGTCCAGAAGGTTCGTATCTGCTTTAGCATCTGCTTCTTCTACAAGGCTTTCGATTTCATAGGCTAACAGTTCCTTTCTCAAAGCCTGCACTGCTTTTGTCAACTCGCTGGAACGCTCAATCTGAAGCAATGCTGCGTCATAGAGGTCGCGGTAACCTACGGAAAATATGTGAGCCGTGTCAAAGAGGATCTGTTCCTTTTCTCTGAGATCTCTAAGAGCCCTTTTGCCGCATCTGAAAACCACCCGAACCCCGCTATGTGCTCGGTCAATCTCATTTATCTTAATTATCCCTACCTCTCCTGTGGCTCTTACATGGGTCCCGCCGCATGCACATGCATCGAAATCATCCACATATACGACACGTATCTTCGGAGAGTCGGTCGGAATCCGTCTTCGGATATCCGAAGGAACCTGCGACTGTTCGTACTCTACAACACGCACAGGTAAATTCCTAAACACAATTTCGTTTGCTAAGTCCTCCACACGCATTAAAACGTCATCTGCTATTGAATGAGCATCTAGGTCAACGGACACATATTCGGTGCCCAAATGAAATCCAACCGTCTTCGCTCCGCATATTTCTTCAAAGGCCCTAGAAAGAATATGCTGTCCTGTATGTTGTTGCATAAGGTCAAATCTGTGTTCATAGTCTATTTTGCCGTAGACTGTCTGTCCTAGAGACAACCAGCTCTTGGCTTGACTGTCCAAAACATGAATGACCTTTCCATTGTTTTCGGACACCCCAATAACTGAATACAGTTGTTCTGCGTCTTTTGCCTCCAGGCTAAGCATTGAGGCTACTGGCACGATAATTCCCTGGTCGGAGGGTTGCCCGCCTCCTTCTGGGTAGAACAAAGTCCTATCTAAAACCACAAACAGATGTCCCGCCTCCTGCCGAACATCGATTACTGTTCCGGAAAACTCGGTAGCATAAGAATCTTCCCAGTACATCTTAAGTGTACACACAACAATCTCCCTCATTCTTCAAAGTGCAAAACACTCTTGTTTTCTTTCCAAAAGTCCTAGATACAATTAGCATATAAGACGGTATGTCTGCAACTCGTCGTATGGCTGTCCCAATCTCCTTGAAATATGGAGCGCCTTACATATATCCTATAATTGGATCATGAGATTCGTATGTCCCAAACTCTTTGGGAAACATCTTTATATTCTAGCCCAGACTTCTTTGGAAAGGCGGTTTGCAGCAGTGCTAACTCTCTACATTCTCTTTATGCTGATCTTGGGGATTCCCGCGTTGTTTTTCTTACTTTACCTTAACGTTGCTACCTTATCTTTCGAGAGCCTAGGCCTATCGCCACAAGGAGCGTTTTTTCTGTTTGCTTTGTCGCTAATAGGAAGCGTCATCAACATCCCCATAAAACGCGAGAGGGTCGTGCATCACAATGCACATAGTGTCTTCCCAATGTTTTTCTACTATCCACCTGTGGTATCCGAGCAAATATTGGCCATCAATCTTGGAGGAGCGTTGATACCTCTTATCTTCAGCACATACTTGTTGTTTTTTCGAGCTCCCTTTCTGCAAACGCTACTATGCACTGTTATCGTGGCAACGATCTGCTACTTCATAGCAAGGCCCATACCGGGAAAAGGCATTGTACTGCCAGCAATGGTGCCTCCCCTTGCAGCAGCCGTAGTTTCTATGCTGTTTGCAAAAAGCAATCCAGGCGCAGCAGCTTACGTGGCAGGGTCTATTGGTACTCTAGTAGGAGCTGACCTCATGCATCTTGAGGATATGAAACACACCAGCTCAGGAGTTTTGTCTATCGGCGGCGCCGGTGTGTATGACGGTGTTTTTCTTGCCGGGTTGGTAGCGGCTTTTCTGGCTGCGGTGTAAGGAACGTTTCCAAACATTCGGCGATCAAATATCAAACAGGAAATGAGGGAAAACAAATTGGGCAATAACATTGGGCCAAAAGTGAATACCGACTATGCGGAGAAAAAGGCAGAGATTGTATCAGCCATTGATGCCTTGAAACCAGTGGTCGAAGATATCGCTGAATCGTTATACAAAAACCCAGAATTAGGACTTCAGGAGTTTTACGCAGCAGAAAAATTGACAAAACTTCTTGCTGAACATGGTTTTGAGATAGAAAGGGAAATAGCGGGATTGCCTACATCATTTAAGGCCAAATCAGGTGATAAGAGGCCAAAAATTGCATTCCTGGCCGAGTATGATGCTCTGCCAGGAATCGGTCACGGGTGTGGGCATAACCTCATTGCAGCAAGCGCCATAGCTGCCGCAATAGGTATTAAGCAATGTCTAGACCCTAGCGACACGGATGTCAGCTGGATAGTATTGGGAACTCCCGCTGAAGAAACCATCGGCGGAAAAGTAGTGATGGCAGAAGCAGGAGTTTTTTCGGATATAGATGCTGCCTTCATAGCCCATCCAGGTCAGATTAATTCGCTTGGAGGTTCATCATGGGCTTCTCATCCCATTGAAATCACATTCCATGGACGATCCGCCCACGCAGGTGGGAATCCGCAAGCAGGAATAAATGCCCTAGACGCATGTGTTTCTGCTTACACAAGCATCAGAATGATGAAGAATCAACTTAGAGATGACGTAAGACTGGCCGGTATCATCACCCACGGCGGAGATGCGCCTAACATAGTTCCGGAAAGAGCAACGGTCCGGTTTACCGTACGCTCAAAAGATTCCCGCTACCTTGAAGATGTAGTCCTCCCAAAGGTGAAGAAGTGTGCTCAAGGTGCGGCCCAAACCGTAGGTGCTACAGTTGAGTTTAGACACTACGAACCTCTTTTCCGAGAAACGCTAGAGCATCCGGTGCTAACATCGCTAGCCAAAATGAACTTTGAATACTTGGGTCAGCAATTGCCGCACCCAGACGTTGAAGGCGGAGGAGGTGTCACGGACGTTGGTAGCGTAACGTGGCACACCCCTTGTATACAGATCTCGTTCGGTATAACTGATGCGCGCGGGCATTCCAAAGAGATGGCTGATGACACTATAACTCCAAGGGCAATTGACGCAACCCAGATGGCGGCCAAGGTTATGGCCCTATCGGCAATGGAACTCATATACAAGCCGGAACTTCTTGAAGACGCCAAAACATACCTTAAGGGAAAACGCGAAGGGAAATAGCATAGGCATACTAAACTACCCCCTCCCTAATTGCGATATGTAACTTAGGGAGGGAGTTAGATTGGCAAACTGTTCAATATGCGGAGCCTCAAACCTAGGTATGGGTCGGATCGACCTGGTTTTAGTTGACGGCACCTGGTACTGCAAGAAGTGCATTGTTAAGAAAGGCAAGGTCAAATGTCATCTGTGCGGCAAGGAACCATTCTCGTCAGATGAGCATTTTAAAACAATTGACGGGAACTACTTGTGTACCGCGTGCATGGAGAAACAAGGTATAATGAAAAAGTATGACTACATAATGTCCTCTGTTATGGGATCCAGGCCAAAACCAGCCGCTCCAACTGCTGCAGGTACCGACGGAAAGACTGCGCTCAAAACACTGGGATCACTAGCTGATCTCCTGCAGAGTAACATGGAGCCTAATGAAGACATTGAGATAGCCTTGGTAGGTAACACTGGCGAAGGACTGGCATGCTCATCAAAGCACATCTATATCTTGAAATCGGGCATGGCTACCGGATCTATAACCGGCAAAAAGTGCGTCAAGTATCCATGGAACACTGTATCAGGAATCGAGATAAAAGAAGGAGCGCTCTACGGTCTCATAGAGATAAAGGGAACGGGACTCCCTTCATTTGATGCGCAGGACATCAACAAAGCCAAACAGTCCGAGAACGCAGTGACTTTTCTGGCTTCGAAAAGACGGGATTTTGACAACGCCTTACCAAAACTCCAAAGCTATATAAAAGGTTGATGCAAGCACCATAGCGGCTTGTAGGCACGGACACCGTGCTCCAAGCCGTTACTTGCTTACCTAACTCATGCGATACAGTATGAGTTAGGTAAGGTGCGTTTCAAATGATACATGACTACATAAAGTTCCTTCAGATTTCTTCTTTTGCCCATGATATACTCGCCACTATAACGCAATTTGATTATAATTGCTTGGAAGTTATGCACACATTCGGCGCCTGGATCTTCAAACCTAAAACTTACGGGACATGGTTGCCAGTTGTCGTAGAGGAGGCTACACAGTGAACCCAGATTCTCAATGCGCCAATTACAATGAAATACAGCGTACCAGTCAAATAATGCCAAACGCAGTAAATTACGCTAATGACCAGACCAAGACTCCTATTATCGAAGCGCTAACCGCTTATCTCGATACAGTTCGCTTCCATATGCCCGGACATCGGGGTGGAAAAGGCGCCGCTCCCGAAGGCCTGTCTATTATCGGAGAGAGAGCCTTTCTGCATGACGTAACAGGCGTTCCTAGCATGGATGATCTCCATGAACCTACACAGTGTATCAAAGAAGCTCAAGATCTCGCCGCTAATTTGTTTGGCGCTGACAAGACTTATTTTGTGGTTAATGGAACATCAGGGGCCATTCAGGTGATGACGCTCTCGGTTGTAAACGATGGAGATTCCATCATCATACCCAGAAACATTCATAAATCGGTTTTGTCCGCGTTGATCCTCTCAGGAGCTAAACCTGTATTTCTTCTGCCGTCTTATGACCCGTATCTGGGATTTGCCCTTGGGATCGAAGAAAACGCTCTTTTGGATCTTCTTACACATGATCCAGATGGAGAAAAAGCTAAGGCAGTCTTTATGGTCAATCCTACCTATTACGGAACGTCTCAAGATCTCACCTGCTTCTCGGAACTGATTCATAGTCACGGAAAGACGCTCTTGGCCGATGAAGCCCATGGACCACACTTTCATTTTCATCCTACGCTGCCGAAACCTGCACTAGAGTGTGGGGCAGATGCTGTATCTCAAGGAGCTCACAAAATTCTTGGAGCTCTAACCCAAGCGTCTTTCCTTCATACAAAAGGAGAACGAATCGACCCTGCACGGCTAAAAGCCTCTTTTCAATACCTCACTTCAACTAGCCCTTCATATCTGCTTATGGCGTCTTTGGATAGTGCTCGTAAGCAGATGGCTATACATGGAAAGGAACTTTTGGATCGTGCGATAAACCTGGCCGAGGATCTAAGAAGAGAGGTAAATGACATTCCAGGGCTCTACTGTTTTGGCAGGGAGATTACTAAAAATCCCGGTGTAGATGCATTTGATCCGACTAAAGTAACGATAACTGTCAGAGAACTAGGTATAACCGGCTACCAAGCTGAGAAGTACCTACGTGAGAAAAAGAAAATCCAGGTAGAAATGTCAGATCTCTATAACGTGCTCGTTATCGTAAGCTATGGCAATACGCCACAAGAAATCTCTCTTCTCGTGGACGCCCTGCGCGACCTTGTGGAAGCAGTAGCAGATGGCAGCCTTCCAAAGAGACTCCTGTCATGCCAGACATCGATCCCATCTTTGCCCCATATACCAAAGATGGCACTTATCCCGCGGAAAGCCGTGCAAAGCCCATGGGAACGAACGCTTCTTGATGATAGCGTGGACAGGATCAGCGCAGAAGTAGTTACCTGCTACCCACCAGGAATACCTATTCTGTATCCAGGTGAAGTAATTTCTCAGGAAACCGTTGAGTATCTGCATGTGATCAGGCGCCTTGCATTCGGCATCTCAGGTCCGGAAGACAGGACACTGACAACCCTTCGGGTCGTCAAAGAATCCTGAAAACCAAATAGGGGTGATTAACTAATGGATCAGAAAGAATTCGCTTCTTACCTTCAAGACTGGATCCCAAAGCATTCTGAGGATATTATCTCGTCACTGTTAGAGCTAATATCTATTCCTAGTACTGAGCAAACACCTAGCAACGGCCAACCTTTTGGACCAGAAGTAGCAAGAGCTTTCGGTTTTTATTCCAAAAAGGCCGAGTCCTTTGGCATTCCTTCAAAGAACGTGGATGGGTATGCGGTTCATGCAGAAATAGGGGATGGACAGGAGATGGCCATGGCCTTAACTCACGTCGACATAGTTCCCATTGGGACTGGATGGACGAGACACCCGCTAGGCGAAGTCTACGACGGGAAAGTTTATGGAAGAGGAGCGCAGGACAACAAAGGGCCTACAATTGCGTGTCTTTATGCTCTCAAAGCCATTAAAGAAAGCGGTGTGACGTTGAAAAGGCGTATACGTCACGTTGTTGGAGGGAACGAGGAGTCAGGGTTCCGCTGCGTAAAACACTATTTTCAAGTCGAGGAACTGCCCACATACGGGTTCTCACCTGACGCTTTCTTCCCTCTAGTCTACGCGGAAAAGGGAAGCATGAACGTAAAAATAACTGTAGATGTGGAACAAGGCGTCTATTCGCTAGTCGAGATCTCAGGAGGAGAAAGATCTAATATCGTCCCTGAGAAAGCAACCGCTACGCTTAAGGTCCCACAGGGAAAAGAACAGAGCACCGCTGAACTGCTCAAGACATTCATTCCGAGCGTGACAAAGATTGTAGGGGGCCCAGGACCCTTGTCCTTTGAACTCGAGCCACAATCCGGTGAGATCACAATTAGCTGCACTGGGAAAGCCTGCCATGCCTCGGTGCCTTGGGAAGGAACCAATGCTATTACAGCAATTCTGCACCTTGTAACATGCCTTGGAGATGAATTAGGTTCGCATAACGCGATTAAGTTCGTAGCCGAAGCGGGAGATATATATGGACGAGGACTAGACATAGAATGTGAAGATGATATCTCAGGAAAACTATCATGCAATCTAGGTGTATGCCAAACCGCGCATGAAGATGGAAGGACCATTGTCACGGCAATATACAATATCAGGTATCCCGTAAAAATATCTGGAGAAGAACTTAGGCAACGTGCAACCACATGCCCAAGACCTCAGACCGATGGTCTTCGAGTAGAAGTAGTAAGCGTGAGCAATTCTCACTATACGGATCCAAACTCATTCCTAGTGCAGACGTTGCTTCAAGTATATCGCGAAGAAACAGGTGATGATTCGCCTCCCATAGCCATAGGGGGAGGAACATACGCGAAAGTCATACCTGGAGGAGTAGCTTATGGACCGGTTATGCCAGGTGCAGTAGAAACCGCTCACCAGGCAGACGAGTTCATTTCCATTGAAGACCTGCTCCTTTTAGTTAAGATATACGCAAGGGCGCTCTTCGCGCTAGCTCAGTAGTCGATTTTGGTGGAAGAAGGAGAGTTTTCGAATTGCTCGGCCAGGGCGATCCGTTCCATTGTAGTAGGATGTGAAAATGCAAACCACCTAATAAACGGAGGCGGACATACGTCACTTAGGTTTGCCCTGGCCAATCCTACCATAGCGGAAGTAAAGGACTCTGGATCGCACGTAATTTCCAAAGAGAACATGTCAGCCTCTATTTCATGTTTCCGAGACACCAAGGAACTTATAGGTGTTGTAACGTACGATGCAAGAACGAAGAACAAAATCAGGCATAGAAAGACCCGCTCAAACTCTGGGGCTGAGAAACCTTGGCGCGTTAACCCAAACGTAAAGGAGAAAACCATAATAGCGGCAAAAATAGAAAACGTAGATAAGACTATGCCCTTCATCAGATGCCCCATTTTCCAGTGTCCCAACTCATGTGCCAATACAAGTTTCACTTCCTCTATTGGCCGAGTTTCTATTAAAGTGTCATAGAGCACTACTTGCCTGCTGGCACCTATTCCTGTGAAGTATGCATTTGTCCTCGCAGTCTTTCGAGAAGCCTCCATAACAAGCACCTTATCAACGCTTAACCCCGCCTTTTGTGTAAGCGCCTCTATCTCCTCCAAAAGCACGGGATCTTCCAGGAGAACGAACCTATCGAACAAAGGGGCTATGACTAATGGATATATGTAAGTGATGACAAGGCTACCCACAAAAAACACGAGTGTCAAAAGATATTGCCATCGACTAGGAAACCTTACGATGAGAAAAGCAGCTCCTCCTCCTAAGGCCGCATAAACTAACATCTCTAGTACTGTGCCTTTTAAAACCTCCGCTAACCACCCTAAAAATGATAACCTAGAAAGGCCGAAAACTTTTTCGAGAAAATGTCCTTTGTACAACCTGAAAGGGAATTGAACAACAAATAGCAAAAGAGCACACTCGACCGCTAGAACAGCTCCAACATAAAGAGCACGTCGAGGCGATATCATCTCTGTAGAAGAAATTTTCATGACTGAAGCTTGTGCCATTTTTCTCTCTACGAAGAGATATAATGTCACAAATGTTGCAATAGCCTCAAGACCAGTAGCTACGTAGGAGAGTTTTGCCCGGCGAGACGACTGTTCCAAGAAGGACTCATCGAAGTACCTCAGAGCATCACCAGGAGACGACCTCGGCAAGATAGCGCTAACAATCCAAGCCACAGCAAGACCAATGGAAAGGATAAGAAGTGCTTTCATCCAAAACACCCCACAGGCATTCGGAGAACTTAACGATGAACCTGCTTTGCCTGCCTGAATCACGAATTATCACCACACCCGCTTATGAGAGAAACATGTTTCGGTTTACCTATAGGCTCTCGACGTCCATGTATGGCTGGTCCTCTTCTTTCACCCGCGAACTGTTGAACTCTGGAACTAACTCCCTAAGAACTTCCAGAATCCCTTCCTCGGGCACACCGAAGCTTGGACTGCCTCCGACCTGATCAGTTTGAGTCTTGAATAACCCAAACTCCTCATCAAATATCCTGAAACTTGTGTTATCCGGAAACACAAGACGCTCCAACTTCGCTAGGCCGGATAGAAATGCTTCCATACAAAAACCATTCTGCTTGGCTACAAGGATCTGCGAGTGTTGAGTAGCAGATACTCCTTCTTCGTAAGAGAGAATCTCCTCATATAGCTTCTCACCTTTACGGACTCCCGTAAACACTATGGGGATCTCTGTGTAGGGGGTGCGACCTGAAAGCCTTATCATCTGTTCAGCCATATCCAAGATGCGTACAGGCTCACCCATATCAAGCACGAAGATCTCACCGCCATGCCCCATAGTCCCTGCTTGAAGGACCAATTCAACGGCTTCCCTGATTGTCATGAAATACCGCGTCATGTCTGGGTGAGTAACGGTTACGGGCCCGCCTTGTGCTATCTGCCTGCGAAAAACCGGAACTACACTGCCTCTTGAACCAAGAACATTTCCAAACCTTACAGAAACAAACTGCGTTCCGCTGTTTAGCAAATTCATAGATTGGACAACCATCTCAGCTACTCTTTTAGTAGCTCCCATTACGCTCGTGGGGTTAACTGCTTTATCCGTCGATATCATGACGAACTTCTTGGCACCGCAAAGGGCCGACGCTGAAGCAACGTTGTATGTGCCAAATATGTTTGTTTTCACCGCCTCTTGCACGTTATCTTCCATCAAAGGAACATGCTTGTGCGCTGCCGCGTGAAACACCACATCGGGTTTGTAGGTTGCAAACACTTCTTTCATCCGAAGCGCGTCTCTTACATCTGCTACGATAACCTCTTTAACCGTGTCAGGAAAACCGGAATCCAATGAAAGTTTCGCCTCAAACAAGGAGTTCTCACCGTGCCCGAGGAGAATCAAAACGCTTGGTGAATATGAAGCCACCTGCCTGCAAATCTCCTGCCCGATGGAACCCCCAGCCCCAGTTACAAGTACCTTCTTGCCTCTGAGATAGCTTTGTATCTTCTCGACATCCAGTTGAACTTCAGGCCTTCCCAACAAATCTTCTATGTCTACTTCCCTTACCATATTTAGATCAAATGGTTTCCCTGTCATATCCAAAACGCGCGGTAGAACCCTAATTCTAGCTCTTGTATTCTCGCATAGAGTTACAATCTCTCTTACCACAGAGGGAGAAACCGAAGGCATGGCGATTATGACTTCATCCACGCCTAGTTGCTCAACCAGAGAAGGGATAAGGTTTCTATCTCCGTAGACTTTTGCACCACACACAACAGTATTCTTCTTCGCTGGATCATCGTCTACATATCCCACAAGTTTGTAGCCCTCTGACGCGGGTTTTGAAAATTCGCGCCCAAGTATTACCCCTGCGTCCCCAGCGCCAACAACGAGCACTCGGACTCTACTTTCGTCCGATGGTTTCTTCGCTCCGATAAATCCGTCAAGAACAGTGTTGAAAACCCTAACGGAAACACGCAAGCCTCCTATGAACAGAAACTCGAGTAGACCAGTAATAATGATCGCAGATCTGGGGTAGGAGCCCCCTTTGAGGTACCTGATTATCACCCATAGAGCAATGCAACTCAGAACGGCGGAAGCCGCTGAGGCCAATAGTTGATCCACGCTTGCGTAGCGAAGTATCACAGAATAAAGACCCATGGCGAAAAAGACGCCCAACGAGATGAGCGTAAAGTAGGGAGCAGCTTCTAGATATTCTCCCAAGTAATTAGCTGGCACATCGAACTCAAACCGGAGATAAAGCCCTGCTATCGCCGCAACATTAATCAGTAGCACATCCAGAATGGCAAGATAGACTTTCTTGTACTTACTCAAATCTCGCACACCTTCCGAATAACATATTCCATCACGTTCTCAGCGAGTCCTCTCGGAGAGATCGTAGTAGAATCCTAGATCATCATCATGAGCAAACGCTAAGTGCTCCATGGGGCATAACCCATTTCCTTTTGCGTTGAGAATCACGGGCACCAACTGGCCGTACTCAACATGCACCCCACGCCGTTTTCCTTCAATAACCGCAAGCTCACTAACCATTTCGCCCCACATTATCCTACATCCCATTAGATAACCTAGTTTCAAAGCAGCGAGGCCCAGAACCTTATCGCCGAACACAAGCCCTTCATCAGCTTTCAGTGCCTGTTCTTCACCCTGAGCCGCAGAAAACCTTCTACGTAGGAGAGTCAGTGCAGGCTTAATCCCTTTACCTTTCTCCCGATCGATCACCTGTCCGTCTTTTACGAGAACAGCGGCCCAACCTGAAACAATTTCGGCTTTGGCGATGGCAAGATTCCGTTCAATGTATGACTCTTGAAAAACACTTTGTGACAATTTGCCCACCATCCATATATTTCGATGTCTCTTACAACGAAAAGACCCACCCGAATATGCAGTAAACCCCGTCTTTATTATTCCTCTAAAGGTGTGATTTCTCCTTCAGGCATTGTTTTCTATTGATACCGCATTTATACACCTACTAATACAGAAAGTCTAACGAGGATTTCCTCTACAGAAAGTCTAACGAGGATTTCCTCCGTTAGACTCACATTCAAAACAGACTATCATGACATGCAAAAAAGCGGTAAGCAGGTCGATAAGCCGGGTTCTGTCGAGGGTAGTCATCTATCTAGGAGAAAAGTTGCCTTTTCCCTCAAG
>MTKW01002580.1_pt1 | contig 31765 bp, 26 predicted proteins | sample 1042761 | NCBI WGS metagenome assembly MTKW01 (sample SAMN06205366, study PRJNA360243) | anaerobic digester metagenome | biome: Wastewater treatment plant; feature: Anaerobic digester sludge; material: sludge; isolation source: anaerobic digester fed with sludge from wastewater treatment plant ...
GAAAGTGACTACCTGGAGGCGACTTTGCGGCTGTATCAAGCCGATCCGGAAGGGAAAGTGGGGGGTATCGGCGGAGTAATCGTGAACGATCCGCATATCGGCCCGGCAAGAGCGCTGGCAGAGTTGCTGCGCGGCACACCGTCGTGGGGGCATGGTAAGATATTCGCCTGCGGCTTCAACCAACTCAACTACCATGCAGTCCGGCGTGTACAGCCGGTGCAATGGCTCGGTGGCGGGGTATCCAGCTTCCGACGGACTGTGCTCGATGAGTTCCGCTTCGCCGAGCACTATCAGGACTATACCCTGTTTGAAGATGCAGAGCACTCATACCGCGTCAGCAAAAAATTCCAGCTTCTGATCACTCCGGAGGCGCGACTGTATCACTACCCTAGCCCGATACGCTGGTACGATCCGGAGGGGTACGCCAGCAAGCAGATCACCAATCTGGGGTACCATTTCCGGCGCAACATGCCTCAGCGGCTGTACAACAAACTGGCGTTCGGATGGTATATAGTAGCCATGCTGGTTACCGACATAGTGCGATTGGTGTTCATGCCTCATCGGATAGGGTTCAACTGGGCGCGACTGAAAGGGCATCTGCGGGGAATCCGGCAGCACCTCAGCTCTCCCCTGCCTTCCTCTGAGGGCGTCTGAACGCCTGCTGTATCCAGCCACGTACCATGTCAACATCACGCTGAGCTATAGCCCCACTGTAGCGTGCCAGCAGGTAGTAGAGAACGCTGAAAGCTGTCCCCACTACCAGCATGGCCACAGTGCCATGTCCCAGGGACCAGTTCAGCAGTAGTGCCACTGCCGTGGGCACTACCAGCACCAGCAGCAGATGAAGCAGGCGTCCCCACGGCATAAGTCGCGATACCGGTATCTGCACTCGCCGCCATATCATCACCAGAATTGCAATCACTACAAGCAGCTCACCGCTAACCGTACCCCATGCCGCACCACTGGGCCCCAGCTTCAGGCACATGGCCCACCCCAAAGCAGCATTGCCTGCCAATCCCACGACAGAGACCCCCAGGACGTGATACGACATCCCCAGCGCGCGCAATATATAGGTATAGATGCTGATCCGTATAGGTAGTAGCAGTAGAAATATCTGGAAGATCGGCGTGCTATCCACGTACTTTTCGGAAAATAGCAGCACCATGAGCTGCTCGGATAGCACTGCTACTATCGCGGCGACGGGGAATATGACCACGGCGGTGCGATATATGGCTTCTTTCCACAGGCCGACAAAGCTGTGGTAGTCATCCTTTTTGGCCAGAGCCACCAGATCCGGGAAGATGCCCTGGGTCATGGATGTCGCAGCCATACCCACTAGAGGCAGCTCAAATGCGCCGCGGGCGAATACGGCGAACTGTGCGGGCGGATAGAGACCGGCCACTATGAACCGAGCAACTGAACGGCGCAGCCAGCCACATCCGGCCGCAAATGCCAGCGGAAGACAGTAAGCCACCTGCCGCCCAAGGCTGGGCAATTGCTCATCTGTGGCGTCCTGTTTTGCTGACGCGGAGCTGCGATCAGCCAGCACCACACCCAGAACTATCAGCACTTTCGCCGCTATGCCGGCTATGCCCAGTCCGATGACTACAGACAGAGAGCTGTCCAGCAACCATGCGACACCTATCGCGCCGACATCATAGATGGTATGCACCACACTTAGCACTGCCAGCAGACGCGGTCGCGCGGTAGTCACCAGCGTGGGTATAGTCATGCCCTCGAACAGATGCGCGACGGTGTACAGGCCTATCAGCCAGGCGTAAGCTGCCAGATCGGGGTTGGTCATCCAGTCGGCGACTTTCAGCCGTAGCAGACCTGAAAGCAACACTATCAGCACACTGGGCGCCAGTGCAACGACGTAGTAGTAGATGATCAGCATACGGCGGCGGGCAGGCGTCGCGGCCGAACCGAAGTAAAAGATACCGTCAGGAAGGCCGAGGTTGAGAAACGGAGGGATACTCTGGGCCACCATGAGGATTTGCATGTAGGTGCCATAGGTGGCGCGATCAAACCAGCGGGTCAGCAGAAGGCTTTTGAGCAGTGCGCTGAGAGCGATGCTCGTTTGCGCCACGGCAATAAGCATCACCCGCCGCGATAGCAGCCCGCCACTGGTGGTTTTCGGTTTGGTCCCGCTGTTTTCCACTCTCCGAGCCCGTCCTGGTGTTCGACTGTTGGTGTGATGAAATGCTGTGTAGCAGTGATTCGGCAAATCCTTCTACTACTGTCCGGGCTGTACCATTTGCCCATCAGGAAGCCGCCGCACACGAAACATCAAGTGCGACAGACTCGGATTACGCCTGTGCACAATTCACTACACTGGTCATGTAGCAGAGGCTAGAAGTAGCCCAGGTCTTGCAGTCGCTTTTCGATCTCAGCAGCCTGCTCTTCGCTGTATGGCTGTGTCTGTCGCTCCTGAACATCTGCCTGTTGGTCTGTGATCTGCTGCAGAGGACGCTTGGCCAACAGTTGCGAATCCAGTACCTCTTCCAGTACTCGCCCATCCATATCTTCCGGCACCGGCAGCTCGGCCAGATACAGCAGGGTAGGCGCCAGATCGGCCAGCCACGGATCATCTACACTGGCCCCGGCAGTGATATGCGGGCCTGCCAGCCCCAGGATACCGTGATAGGCATGAGTGCCGCCAAACGGTGGATTGCCGGTCTGGCTGCTGTCCATCGGGTCTACTGATAGCGGCTGCTCGGGCTCCATACCCGAACGAATTTCATAACCGTCAGACGCCACGACCAGCAGATCAGGCGCTTCAGCAGTCAAATGCCCGTGATACAGCTCTGCCCCGGTCAGTACCTGTGCCACTGGCCGCTGTCCGGTGGTGGGGTCTACGATCTCGAGCAGCTCTGCAGCGATTTGCTGACATAGTTGCTCAACCTGGTCGGGTGGCACGATACCGTTGGCCTGCCGTCCCTGCAGATTTATCTGTATGTTGCCATAAGAACCCCAGCAAAACGCTCTGGTCTGTCCCCAGTCTGCCTCAGCCTCGGGCATGGTCCAGTTGATGCCACGCCTGGCCAGCAGCTTCTGGCGCACAGCGGCCGGCACCATAGACTTGAGGGTGCGCCGTAGCTTGCCCCGGAAGCGACGGGCGGACTGTCTACCGGCTGCGATCTGCGTATAACCTGTCTCTACCATCCAACGCTTGAGGTTGAAGAAACGCTCACACGGCTGGCCGCCATGATCCGACAGCAGCACCACGGTGGTCTGATCATCTGTGTATTGGTCGAGCAGCTGGCCTACATGGCGGTCTACGTGCATGTAGGTGTGCAGGATCACATCTTCGACCTGCTCACCTTCCTTTGTGGTGATCTGCCTGTCGCGGAAAAACAAATGCTGTACGGTATCAGTGGCCTGGAACACGACCATACTGATATCAGTGGGATGCCGGCGAAACAGATGGTTCACGGCTGCAATCCGTTTGTCGAACTCCCCTAGATGACCTTTCAGATCGTACACACGGTCATCGCCTTCGCGCCATACAGATCGGAGCGAGTATGGGCCTACCTCACGGACGATCTCATCGAAAATCTCCGGGGGATTGGCCAGAGAGCGGTCTAGACTTGGGGCGTCTAGTCCAGTAACAGTGTATCCATTTAGTGCGACCGGTGGATAGGTCCACGGTATTTCGAAGGCACCGACGCGCATTCCGGCCTCACTGCACTGCTGTAGGAAGGTCGAGCCTGCAAGAAAGCCACCGTTCGTGTACTGGGTACCATATCCGTCGCCACGCAGGCTGACAAAGTTGTAGATACCATGCTTGCCCGCATTTTTGCCGGTCAGAAATGTGGACCAGGCGCTGGGTGTGATGGGGTGTATACTGGAGCGAAGACGGCTGTATACGCCCCGATTCAGTAGGCCTGCGATGTTAGGCAGGTGACCCGCGGCGGTCCAGCTTTCGACGAGCTTGGGATCGGCGCCATCAAGGCCGATTATCAAAATTTTGGGGAGCACAGCTTACCTCCTGAGGCTTACTACCGCATCCGAGTGGGCAATTTTGTGAGTATCTTGCTAGGATACTTGGTATCCTTAGTGTAGTCAACCGGTGAAACCGAGAAGGAACAGAGAGCCGTTTTGCAGCAGCATGAGCGGGAAATTTATCTATACATCCCAGAAAAATGCGCTCATGTCGAGTTCTGCGACTTGCGCTGCCAGTTACGATGGTGTATAGTATACAGAGTATGCAGAGCAATCCTGTAGCCGCACTCGCGCTTAGCTGCCTTCCGCGATAGGTGGGTTGCGCTACAGAGGGTTTTTGCATATGGCAGGCGCCAAAAGTGCATCTCTCCGGCGGTTTAAATGCGGCCGATTTCCGGCGAATGAGCACTTACAACTGCCTACAAGGATACAGATGCACCTGCCCGTCACGAGATACCCTCAATGGCGAGGCAGTACTGTTGTCTGCATATCGGTTTGTCCCGAACGTGGGTGGCTTGTAGCGGCTGGATCGCAGAAAACGACGCGTCAGGATCCGAGGCGTTATCTAGAGATGAGTCATCCGGGGGGAGCCAAGGTCAAACCGGCCGGCACCTCGACTCCCAGACAATCTTGGCGGCGCACCCTCTATACCATGTGGTTCGCTCAACTCATGAGCCTCGCCGGATTCTCTTTCGTGATGCCCTTCTTGCCGTTTTACATACGCGAAATCGGTAACCTCAGCGAAAGCCAGGTGCCGGTGTGGTCGGGTGTGACTTATAGCCTGGCCCCGATAATGCTGTGTATCTTCTCCCCGATATGGGGCACACTGGCCGACCGCCATGGGCGCAAGATGATGGTCCAGCGCTCTATGTTCGGCGGCGGACTGGTCATGCTGCTGATGTCACAGGTACATACCCTGCCCGCCTTCCTCGTGCTACGCCTCCTGCAGGGGGCACTGGCAGGCACTGTCGTAGCCTCGACTACTCTGGTATCATCGGTTAGTCCCCGTGACCGTCTGGGCTATAGCCTGGGCATGATGCAGATGGCAGTCCTGCTAGGAAGCTTCGCGGGCCCATGGGTCGGTGGCACTATGGCTTCAGCATGGGGCTATCGGCTGCCATTTGTGGCCTCCGGCATCGTAGTACTGCTTGCAGGCATAGCCGTTCACTTCCTGGTGCATGAACACTTCACACCTCCAGTTGCCGGGACTGAGAACGCACACACTATGCGCGAGGCTTTCGGAGGCAAGGGCCTGCTGGCGCTCCTGAGCGTCTTTTTCTTCGTCCAGTTTTCGGCAAGCTTTGTGATGCCTATTTTCCCTCTGTTTGTCGAATCGCTGGTGGGACATGGGGATGCGGCCAGCACTGTCGGGAAGCTTATGGGTATCACCGGCCTTGCCGCTGGCATCAGTACGGTGATAGTCGGCCGCCTGAGCGACCAGGTCGGACATAAGCGGACTCTGGTGTGCACCACCATGCTCACCGGCCTGATGAGCATCCCGCATGCACTGGTGACAGGAATTGGGCAACTGTTCGGCCTCCGAGTGGGGATGGGGCTGGCCACCGGCGGCACCAATCCGTCGCTGAACGCGATTATCGGCCAGTCAGTGTCAACCGAGATGTACGGACGCTCATACGGTATCGCTCAGTCTGCCTCCTCGCTGGGGATGGCTATGGGGCCACTGGTAGGGGGCTTCGTGACTGCTGCATTCGGACTGCGAGTGCCGTTTGTGATCATGGGGGCGCTTCTGATGCTCAGCTCCGCCATGGTTGCGGTATTCGTGCGTCCGCGAGTAGCCTTCGAACAAGAGCAACCTCAAACCCTCTCTCCCCCCTCTCCCGTCTCTGCCCCCTCGTCCACTGACGATGTGCCGGATGTCTCAGTCCGCAAGCCCGCAAAAGATGCCACCGTCGAGCACCCGGCTGCCGGAGGATAAGGCCGGAGGCGAGAAGATAGACGGTGGTCAGAGAATAGAGCGATGGCAAGCTGTAGCGGCGCGCCCTCATCCCCACTATCCTGAAAGGCAACTGCGCCTCATAGCTATGCTGCCTGAGTCAGAACCAGCCTGAGATGGCCCCCATGGGCTCTCACAGACTTCCTACCCTCCTCCCATCAGTCGCACCAGTGCGTTCATGTGCCCGCGCATATCCCCGAGTAGCTGTGCCACAGTATATACCAGCAGAGGGGCCGAAATACTCAGCACCCCCAGCCCCACCATCAGCTTCGCCGGAATGCCGACCAGAAACACGTTCATCTGCGGTACCACTCGCGCGATGAAGCCGAACGCCAGATCGGTCAGGAACACCGCTGCCATGACCGGCGCTCCCAGCCGCAGCCCGACGGTGAAGATCGCACCGACCAGCCCCACCAGAAGCTCTGTCACCTTCGCCTGATACACCGGCTCTCCCAGAGGGATCAGCTCAAAGCTGCGATGAAGCCCGGCCAGCAGCCAGTGATGACCATCGAGCTGCAGAAACAGCACCAGCGCCACGAAGTAGTACGCACGTGAGATGATCGCAGCCTGATTCTGCGTGGTCGGGTCCAGTGCCGTCGCCTGAGCCAGTCCTACCTGCACATCCAGCACATCGCCGGCAAAGCGCACCGTCTCAAACAGCAGCCCCACCCCGAAGCCGATGATAGCCCCGAACGCCAGCTCACGCAGTATGGCCAGCATGTACAGTCCGACTGTGGCAAATTGCAGTGGCGGAGCGTGCGAAATCTGGGCCCCCATCACTGCCCCGATAGCCACTGCCAAATACAACCTCACTGTCACCGGCACAGTCTGGGCTGAGAAGGCCGGTGCGAAAGCCAGCATAGCTACTACTCGCACCATCGCAAGCAACCAGGTCGTGAAATCAAGCAGCAGCGCATCAGCCATAGCCATGTACCATGCGTACCAAAAGCGGGCCCTCAGCGTACCAGCTCAGGCATCCGCTCTATCAGCTCAGTCGAAAACACCATCATCGTATCCATCATCCATGAGCCTAGCAGCAGCACCATCAGAGCGATCGCCAGCGTCTTGGGCACGAACGTAAGCGTCATCTCCTGAATCTGTGTGATGGCCTGAAACAGTCCGATGGATACTCCCACCAAAAGCGCCACTCCCAGCACCGGTCCGGCGAGCCGAAACGCCACCCAGAAGGTCTGCTGCAGAAGCTCCAGCACCACCGCATCGGTCATCTGTAGGCACCTCTCGTTGCATCGGCCCTCAGTGGAAGCTTAGCACCACCGATTTCACCAGCAAATGCCAGCCGTCTATCATGACAAACAACAAAATTTTGAACGGAAGCGAGATCATCACCGGTGGCAGCATGAACATGCCCATACTCATCAGCGAGCTGGCTACCACCAGATCTATCACCAGAAACGGTATATAGATGACGAAGGCGAGCTGAAACGCCGATTTCAGCTCACTTATGATGAACGCAGGCATGGTGACATACAGCGGCAACTGGTCTGCAGAGGGCGGCGCAGAAAGGCGTGCCATGCGCGTGAAGAGGGCCAGATCGCGCTCTCGAGTCTGCTTCAGCATGAAGCTACGCAGCGGCACAGATGCCTGCTCGATAGCCTCCTGATACTTCAGTTGCCCCTCCAGATACGGAGCGACCGCCTCCTCGCTGATAGCCTGCCACACCGGCTGCATCACGAAGAAGGTCAGAAACAGTGCCAGACCTACCAGTACCATGTTCGGCGGCGTCTGCTGCACCCCCAGCGCCTGACGCAGAAAGCCCAGCACGATGATGATGCGCGTAAACGATGTGAGCATCATCAGCAGCGCCGGGGCCAGTGACAGCACAGCCAGGCCGATGACCACCCGCAGCGCCAGTACCATCTCTTCAGGCTCTGCATCGGTCGTCGGTATACTCGGGATGGACGGTATCAGCGGCGGCGTCTGTGCATGTGCCGCACCGCCACATGCTGCCAGCATAAGTGCGACTGCCAGGGCAATCCAGACGAGCTGCCGTGCCCGGCCACATCGCCGATACTTCTCACCATCTGCGGTATCATCTATGCAACGCAACCGCGACGGAGAGACATACAGAGAAGTCAGCATCCTGTCCCCCCGGCGTGTCCTGACTGCATCCGACGACTTCATCGGGCTACGGCAATTCATGACCCGACACTGCTTTGCAGCGCCCGCACCAGCGCATCACGACGCATCTCCCACTCCGAAGTGGAGCGCTGCTGCTCTGCCTGCAGGCGCACATGATGGCTCTCCTGCTCATCCGATACAGGCGAGCCAGTCGAGACAGCGTCAGACGAAAGCAGACGGGAAAGCCGTTGCGAATGCACTGGATCACCCGGCAGGTCAGCCGCATCTACCTCGGAAGCGCAGTTGCCGCTCAGCAACGTCACCTGGTCGGCCACCGCCGAGATGAGCAGGCTGCGGCTGCCATACTCGACTAAGTACAGCCGACCACTGCCCAGTCGCACGCTCTCGCGCACCCGTATCAGCCCGCCTCGGCCGCTGTGGGGCAGCGACGCACCCCGCTCTCGCCACTGCTGCAGGCCCCAGATCACCGCATATGCCAGTACTACGATCAGTGCCAATCGTCCTAGCACACTGAGCACCGATACACTGGCTATCTGCTCACCGGGCCGATCCGCCATGTCAGCGGAGACGACTATCCCATCAGAACCGCTCGTAGATGCAGATGTGGAGCCACTACTGGCTGCGGGCGTAGCCCATGCATCCGAGGTGACACTATCCTGAGGCCATCCTGAACTGGGAGGTAGTATCAGCAGAACTGTACATATCGCCATCATCAAACCTGGACGAAGTGTTACGTGAGTGCGCAAATGCGAACGCTCGGAAAGTGTATGAGTGTGCAGGCAGAGCATCTGTCGGTCCTCCTGTACGACACACTGGAAGCGGCCGGATATGCTCTGTAGGCAGCAATTATTGTGCCGTTTATGGGAGACTGTGTGATGATACGCTTATCACAGGGCAGCGACAGCGGGTACAGCAGAGAGGATAGAGTGTAGTGCATGACCTGAGGCGGCAGTGCCAGAGTAAACCTGCTGCAGAGATCAGTGAGCTGGAGACTCTACCATCTCCGACAGGGTGACTACTAGCAGTTCTGAGTGGCCCAAGCTGGAGCACTGCAAGCGACCGTCTGGTGCAGCTATATGGCCGCCGTCTACTCGACCAACTCAGTGATGCGGAAGGCGAAGGTGTCGTTCAGGACCACGATTTCACCTCGGGCAACCAGTTGTCCGTTCACCAGCAGATCGAGCGGCTCGCCGGGGAGGCGATCTAACTGTATGACCGATCCGTGTTGCAGTGACAGCACCTGTGCCAGAGGCAATTCAGCGCGCCCCAGCTCTACGGTTGCGTCCAGGGGCAAGTCCAGCATCATTTTCAGGTTCGGGGCACTGCGCTGGATCTGGGCTGCCATGGCAGAGTCAAGCGCTCCGCTGCCAACTACGGGTGCATCGTAGGCGGTGGCTGCTGGGGCAGCGCTTGCGACTGGCTCTGCCACTATCTCGGGGGCCTGCATCTGAGCCATCCTCTGGGCCGCCCAGTCGGGCAACTGCTGTTCGGAGTCTTCGGAAGGCTGTGCTGACAGTTCATCAGTCTGCCTGGATGTCGCTTCTTCAGTCTCTCCTCCCCCTTGCAGTGCCTCAATTTGCCGCACTGCCCAGTCCGGCAAGCCGCCCTGATCGCTTCCAGCCGATGTCTGGTCGGTTTCAGTTGTCTCAGCAGGTATCGCGTTGACCTGGCTATCCGTTTTTTCGGCGGCGCTTTCAGTCGAAGCGTCTGGCGTTTCGTCCAGCGATTGCCGATCATCTGCACCCATGCGACCAGTACCTCACTTTCAGTCTCCATGCTCTGTGGGCCAGAGCGAAAGCCGCGCTACTGATATGCCAGCTACTGCATCACGAAAGACACGAATAGCACCTGCTCTACTTCATCGCATTTGATTGCTTTGTCCAGAGCCTGCCTGATCTGCTGCCTGGCCTGTTCCCGTCCGGCATCATCTCGCAGGCTGTTGAAGCCCGCCTCAGACAGTATGCGCACCACCAAATCACGCGCCCGAGCCTGATCTTCGGCACTTAGAGTCGGCAGTTGGCCCGGCTCATCACTGCCCCCGGCGCTGCTTTGCTCATCGCCATGTCCATTTCCACCCGCTCTGGCGACACCATCTGTGCGGGGACGATAATCGGAAATCGCGGCGGCTACTTCCACGCGTAGATAGCGCAAGTCACCAACGCTTTTGACGTTCACCAGGAAGTTGCCTATCTCGTAGACGATCGCCGGAGATGACGGTGGCTCGCTCTCAGAAGTATCAGCGTCAGCGTCTGAGCGGCCCTGCAGCAGGTACACTGCTGCCCCGCCCAACAGAGCAGCTACGGCTATCAGCGGCAGGATTTTCGTAGAGCCGGAGCTGCGTGATGGCGAACCAAGTAGTGATGAGGACAACACAACGGACCTCCCGTGGCCTCTGATTTATGGCCCACTGGTTATACTGATCGGTGGTACGATGTTGGGTGAGCCCTGAGGCGACGCTTCAGTGCCTACTACCACGGCATGTCCCGTTGCATCTACGTCCAACACTGCTGCAGAGGAGCTATCCTGACCGGTAGCAAGCACTATGTCTATACGCCGGTTTTTCTGTCGCCCCTGGGGCGTATCGTTTGACGCAATCGGCCGAGTGTCGGCATAGCCTGTCGCACTTATCCGGTCCGGAGACATCCCTTCGGCGCGCACCAGATGCAGCACTACGTTGGTCGCGCGTCGGGTCGAAAGCTCCCAGTTGGACGGGAACAGCGCAGTGTTTATCGGCATACTGTCAGTATGGCCTTCGATGCGGATTTGATATGGGAGCATGCGCAGTACCGCGGCCACGCGTGAAAGCAGCTCCCGATTGCGCGCAGTGAGTGCTGCATCGCCGGACTCAAACAGTATGTCTTTGTCCAGCAGCCTGATAATCAGATTACCATCGACCTGCAGCACTTCAACGTTGCCCTGCAGTCCGGTTTTACCCAGTGCGCGATCCAGCATCTTTTCGATGTTGTCGCGCAGGCCCGTACCAGTGCCGTCTACAATGCCAAGGCCTCCGGCGCCCGCCTGGAGCGCCTGCCCCATATCCTTGCCGCCAGAGATGGCCACACTGCCCATCTCTGCGCGCACTGAAGTAGCCAGAGCTGCAAATCTCTCCAGATCGAGTTGTGACATGGCGAACATGACCACGAAGACGACCATGAGTAGTGTCACCATGTCGGCGTATGACACCAGCCAGCGTTCGTTGCCGCCGTCAATATGCTTCTCCTCATGCAGCTCGCCGCTCATCAGATTGCTCCGTTGATGTAGTCTGAGCCACATGACTACGCTGGCTCGGTGCCAGATAGGTGTTCAGGCGTTCTTCCATGACCACTGTATTTTCGCCCGCCTGAAGACTGAGTAAGCCGTCGAGAACCATCATACTGAGCAGCCGCTCCTGATCGCTCATGTTCGCCAGCTTGGTCCCGATGGGGAAAAACAGCAGATTTGCAGAGGCCACTCCGTACAGACAGGCGCAAAATGCCGCGGCAATCGCCGGTCCAAGCGCAGATGGATCATCCAACTGGCCCATGATATGCACCAGGTGGATGACGGTGCCAGTGATACCGATAGTAGGTGCCAGAGCGCCCATAGCGGTGAAAAATGCCGCCCCTTGCTTGTGCCGGTGGCCACGATTGCGCACCTCAGTCTGCATGATACTCTGCAAAACCTGCCCATCAGTACCGTCTACTACCAATTGCAGGCCCTTGCGCAGGAAGCGATCTTCTTCCTTCGCGATTGCAGACTCCAGAGCCAGCAAACCCTCGCGACGGGCCAGACGAGACAGCTCCAGGAGATGAGCAAACGCCTCTGAGGGTGTCATCTGCGGAGTGCTGAGGAAGGCCTGCTTCATCGCCCCAGGTATGCGTTTCAGCTCCGACATGGGAGTGCCGGCGACCGCGGCACCGATAGTGCCCCCGAACACGAGCACAGCCGCTGAGTGATTGATGTAGCTGCTGACATGGCTGCCTTCGATGGCAAAAGACAGCACCAGACTTACGCCGATGCACAGTAGACCGACGAGTGTGCTTACATTCATAGCGATTTTCCGACGCCTGTCACCCGGTCACCCGCCCCAGTTGCGCGATGTTGGCCAGTCCGTTGCGTCTGCCACCGTCTGCACCATCAGCCTCCTGGTCACCATCACCATGCAGGCTGCGCAGATAGGCGACCGCCTTTTGCACCACCTCATCGGTAGACTGGCGCACCACTACCTTGTTGCCGGTAGTCAGAGTGACCACGGTATCTGGCGTGGCTTCGATGCGCTCGATCAGCAGAGCGTTCAGCAGTATCTCGGAGTTGTCCAGGCGGTTGAGATATATCATCACAGTTGACCTTACAATTCCCGTACCCACAGGAGGCAGTGCGGGAGGAGGAGAGCGAAAACTGTCCCCGAATTTGCGGCAAGAGGCAAAATCAACTCGCTTTTACGACAAGAAAGAAGACAGAGATAAGGCATGGTTACGCAGGGCGAGCGCGAGACAGGCCCACCCTGCGCTATGTATTGCACTGTGTCATCAGGCGCTCAGAGCTAGCTGCGCGCCAGACGCATCACTTCTTCAAGCAGGTGATCTGCTGCGGAGATGACTCTTGTGGATGCCTGAAAGGCCCGCTGAGTGCTGATCATGTCCACAAACGCCTCAGTCAGGTCTACGTTCGACAGCTCCAGAGCCTGCGATACTACCTTGCCGCGGCCGCCAGTGTTGGCCGCACCAAGCATCACGACCCCTGTGGCAGAGCCTTCGGCATACATGTTGTTGCCCACACGCTCCAGGCCGCCGGTGTTGGCGAAGGAAGCCAGCGCCACCTGGCCCAATGCCAGTTCACGACCATCTGAGTAGTTGCCGGTGATGATGCCGTTCTCCTGGAGACTGACACTTACCAGAGAAGCTGCAGCTCTGCCGTCCTGAGTCCGGGCTACCGCATCGCTGGCCCGTGCCAGTTGCGTCATGCCAGCGAAATCTACGGCTACGGTCTGCGGCCCCTGCGCACCGCCACCCGGATCGAAAGTCAGCTCCACCGTGCTGTCCGATGACAGCACTCCCAACCCGTCAAAGCTGATCTGTTCGTTCACCGTCGTTCCGGCGCACTGTATCTTCACATCATAAGTGTTGTCATCAGCATGTTTGGTCATAGTCACAGTCAACTGATGGGCCCTGCTCAGCGAGTCGTAAACTTGTATGGAGCTGACCAATTGATTGCCCACTTCGGCATCTGCCCGCAGGTTGCCCGCCATCGTCACCATACCGGTCGCCTGCCCCCCGGACAATTGTCCCAGAGGGAAGCACAGATCGCTTGCCGGGCCAGTTGTGTCTATCACGCCGCCTTCGGCACTCCAGCCCTGCACGCGCAGGCCACTGTGGGATGATACCAGTGTGTAGCTGTCATCGAGCGCGAAGGAACCGTCGCGAGTGTACAGGCGCGTCTCGCCGGTACTCAGTACAAACATACCCGGCCCTTCGATGGCTGCATCCAGCGGCTGGCCTGTGCCGCCCAGCGAGCCCTGGGTGTGCAGCGTCTGGATGGAACCCAGCGCGTTGCCACTGCCCACCTGGACCGGGTTGACGCCACCGGCAGAGGTGGCAGCGGCTGACCCGCTACGTAGCGTCTGGTAGTAGGTATCATGGAAGGTGACCCGACTTTGCTTGAAACCGACAGTGTTGGAGTTGGCCAGGTTGTTGCCGATGGTATCCAGGCGCACCTGGTTGTTCATGGTGCCGGCCAGACCGGCATAGAGCGCGCGATTCACAATCTACCTCCTGTGGTGGTGCCAAGTGGTGTCATACTTACCTATGGGGGCACAAATAGACTGGCGGCGCGGAAGTGAAACGGATTGGACGGCTGTGCGCTACGTAGATAGTCCGGCTAGCACTCTCGATGTGTGGCCAGACGTCAGGCACAAATCTACAAGTGCGATCCCGGCGCTGCACGTCTGACTTTTGCTCCAGCTTTCTCTAAACCGCCTGCGCAGATAGACAGATCTACCCTTCAGCGGCATGTGGATGACATGTGACATATGAAGTGTGACATGCGACGTCCGATATTAGGCGTGTGATGTGCAGCGCGCGACATACGATGCGTAACGCGGGACGTGTGATGCGCTATCGGCTACACACTGCAGGCCTGCATCACGCAGTGGGGCGGGTGTCGCTCCAGAGCAGCCCGGGGCTACATCCCCCCACGGCAAGCGCTCTGAGATGTGGGCACCGCGTATGGCCCCCGGCGCCTCACAATCCCTGATCGGCGGCAGGCAGCACCAGTCGCACCTCGGTTCCCTTGTCTGGTTGGCTGACAACTTCCATGTGGCCGCCGTACTTTCGCGCAACTCCGGCAGCGATGCTCATCCCCAGGCCGTCAGAGTTCTTGCGAGTGGTGAAGAAAGGAGTAGCACAGCGCCGCACGGTCTCCTGATCCATACCGACACCGTTGTCGCGCACCGTGATTGCCGCCCACGGCGGACTACTTTCAGCCTGCAGGTGGATTTCGCCGCCCTCGGGCAGCGCCTGGATGGCGTTGAACACCAGATTGACGGTCGCCTCACGCAACTCAGGAGCATATGCCAGGGCTGTGCAGACGACGTCGTGGTCTGTCGCACACTGAAAGTCTATCTTGCGCGATTGCACCTGGTGACGCCACAAAGCGTTGGTTATCTGTGCGACACTCTCGATGACAGCCGCCAGATCCACTTTTTCGGCATTGCGCGGCGTCTGGGCAGACGCGAACTGCTGCATGGCGTGGACGATTCGCGCTCCCTCCAGTCCCTCCTGATAGAGTCGCTCCAGATACTGAGTCACTTCTTCGGTCGGGTTAGCGTCTAGCGCCAGACGAGCGTTGCCCAGGACACTTGCGAAGACGTTGTTAAGGCGATGAGAAATGCCACCGGTCAGTTCGTGTAGCCAGCGCATCCTCTCCAGATCTGCGGAACGCTCGAAGAAACGCGGACTGTTTGACTGCTGCTGATTCGACGTCAGATGCTGCAAGGCCACTGCCAGTGGCTGCTGGAGACGCTGCAAGGCGGCTCGCTCATCGGATTGAAAGCGCCCTCGTCGGCGGCTACTGAGGTTCAGAAGTCCCAGAGAGCCTGCCTCGGTCTGTAAAGGGATGGTGATGCAGGAACGAAGATTCAGCTCGTACAGATAGCGCTCCAGAGCGGAGCAAGAGCTGATGGTGTCCATGCACACGGCGGCTGAGAGGCTGCCATTAAGCAGATCCCACATCGGCTCGTCGGCAGGCACCTGAGTGCCCTGGACCAGGCGAGAGCCACATGAAGGGGCCGTGGCCTGCACTACCAGGGCACGTCGATCCCGTCGGTAAGTGAGAAAACTGGCACAATCGTGTTCGACCCACTGCCATAACTCCTCGGCCAGCAGTTCGAAAGCATGTGGCAGATTCCAGTTGCCCAGCCCAAGCCGGGCCATGCGCTCCAGCAGCATCGGCTCATCGGAAGGCTGGGGCGTCCTCGGTGCGCCCACAGTCATCGGCAGGTGGCATCCCTGAGGTGGTCTCATATTGGACCTCCCTTTGGCGCAGTCTAGCCGGCATGTCCCCCCACTCGCCACTTACTCGCGCCTTGAGTTTGGCCGGACGGCAGAGCATGAATGCTATGATGGCTACTCGATACGCAAAATCTGCGCGAAATCTATCTGCCAGTCCCCGGCCACCAGCCTGAAATCTCCTGCGTTGGTGCGAACCACCGCATCTACCTTTGCACTGTGCAACTCACCAGCGCCGTCAGCCCAATGCACCGTGCGCCCCAGAGTACTGAGCGGATTGGTCGCCGCCCCCGATGCCTGCAGATAGTCCCGTATCTCGCCCAGGCGTGCCACAGACTCCAGCTGGGCCAACTGAGCCATGAACTCCTGGCCCTGCATCGGCTGCAGCGGATCCTGGTGCGTCAACTGTGCAATCAGTAGTCTGAGAAAATCGTCTGCGGAGATACGGTTGTCGTCTGCAGAAGCGGTGAAATCGGGCGAACTGCCTGCTGCTGTGGCTGTACTCACCATCATCTTATTCGACACCACCCTCGATTCTCCGCTTTCCGCTCTAAGTATTCTTGACGAATTTTGCGGGCTGATTGTTTTCGCATAGAGTAGATAGCGCGGTTATACTCAAACCACCGCGTCGAGCACCTGTCGCTGATAGGCAAGCGGCAACTGTCGGCGCGATACATGTCCAGATGCTGTGGCAGAGGCCTGTGCCTCATCCGCTGCGGCCTGGAAAAGCTGTGGGGGCGTAGTGGCATACATAGATGGCTGAGCCCACTGTTGTCCACGACTGTGAGCGTCCTGCCCCATCGCCCACCCGGCTGAGCCATCATAACTGACCTGCAGCCCTGCCAATCGGATGCCGAACTGCTCCAGTCTCTCACCGAGATCTCGAAAGCCGGCGTCCAGGTGCATGGCCGCAGTCATATTTTCGGCCCGCACATGCAGCGTTGCGCCGGCGTCATTCAGCCCCAGCCGCACCTGCACCTGCCCCAACTCCGGCGGTGATAGCTGTATCGTGATCTGCTGCGGCTCTATCCTGTCTGCGACCTGAACCGTCGGGCGAGCTACAGTTGCGGCCTCGACCAGCGTACGTAAGGGCTGGCGCACCGCCTCGAAAAGCTGCTGCGACACTGACGACGGAGGCTGTGTCGTGTCGCCATCAGGCGCGCCTGTACTGGCTACACTGCGCAAGTCTGAGGCTTCTGCCCTATGCCCCTCTATGTCGGCAATGCGACTGACCGCAGACGGTGGCGTGAAGCCGACTGCTGCGTCAGTTGCCTGCTCCATGCGCAGCGGCCAAACCCTGTCATGCGTTGAAGACGACCGTAGAGCTGCGACCGGCATTTCTGAGACTTCTACGTGCCCGCCTGTTTCTGACACTGCTACCTCGCGTGGCACCTGGCCTATCGCGAGTGTGGCATCTGTCTGAGCGCCTCGCCCGGTTGTCTGAGCCACGACGAGCGCTGGATCCGCTTGCGTGCGTGCAGATATGGGGCGCAATACGACTGCAGTGCCAGGCATGGCTGCGCGAAGCGTAGATGTGGTCGCGCCTCCGGGTGATGCTGGCACAGCAGAAACTGGGACCTCAGATGCGAGTGAGAGGAGCTGGCCTAGCTCAGTCGCAAGTCGCCCTTCCTGCGATGGCAAAGCAAAAGTATCAGGTACTACTGACTGTAGCCGATTCACATCTGCTACAGATACCTGATTTGCAGGTGGCAACTGCATGTGCGATTGTGGCTCAGCAAGAGCGGTTGCAGTCAACGCTGTCACACTTGTAGCCGGTACAGTTGCGTCTGCGGGCCGCACATAGGTGTCTGGCAGTCCGGTCAGGCCATCACCCGCTGCCGCCCCGGCAGACTCTGAGGCGCCAGGCCGTGGCTCTACCGCGACCACTTCGGAGGTACGTGCATACGGGATGGTGTGGGTGCCGACAGCCTCGGACTGCGTGGTCAAGTCTGGGACATGCCCTGTTGGCGCAACGGCCCCGGCATGCACGAGCTGTGGCATTACAGGGACAGTGTGTACATCGGCCGAGGCCGAGAAGACAGGTTGCGCTGCAGACTGAGCATCTGCGGCCAACGAGGTGCGGGCTTGAACTGCGCTCCCCATGACGCTCTGTGTGCCCATGTGACCCGTATGGAGGGCTTGTGCACGTGCAGCCACCACGTCAGACGCCTGTACTTGCGGCTCAGGACGTGAAGAAGCAGCCTCCAGATCCGGAGTCGCCAGCACTGTTTGCGGGCGGACATGCGCCACCTCATGCCCGTGAGTCTGCAGGCCACTGATCGTGGCCTGCCCACGCCCGACATCATCTGCGCCATCCACCTGTATGGTCGGTGCATTTGTGGCGCCAGCGACGGGCGAGTGCCTGTGCGCCTGCGGTGGACGAGAGATGGCTGTGGACGCGCTGGGAGCGGTACTGGATACCGATGAGTGGCGGACAGCGGAGGATGAGTGCCTGGCCGCAGCAGGTGGCACCGTCACGCCACCTGTCTTACGCTCCTGATAGTAGCGCATGACCCGGGGCACATACGCCTGGGTCTCACGATACGGCGGGATGCCGCCATACTGCGCGACAGCACCCGGCCCGGCGTTGTATGCCGCCAGTGCCAGGCGCAAATCTCCGAACCGCTCCATCTGCGCTTTCAGATAGCGCACTCCACCATCGAGATTTTGCGCAGGATCGAACCTGTCGCTGACGCCCAGATGACGCGCGGTCGCTGGCATCAGTTGCATCAGGCCACCGGCACCGGCCGCAGAGACACAGTTGGGATTGTAATTCGACTCGGCACGCACCACGGCATGCACCAGGTCAGGGTCCATGCCATGGCTGGCAGCGATGCTGGCGATAAGAGTGTCGAACTGTCCTGCACGTGCGGATGCAGGGGAAGCCTGCGCGTGCACACCGCCAGTTGGCAGAAGCGTCTCTTGCTGCAGCCAGGCCGCAAAACCGACAGGTGCGGCGTCTGCCTCCCGGCTGTCGAAGCCCTCCAGCTTGCGCTGGATCTGCTCTATGCGTCCGGCCATTTGACCGATGCGATCTATCAACTCCGGCTCCCTGCTATATGTATCTGCGATTGGCTGATCGGGGTATGCTCATGCAGCAGCGTAAGGCCTGCGTACAGCCGTCCCGCACCGCCCTATCCAGCGTCACGCGGCTCCGGGGCGCTCAGGTTCAGTGCCAGTGAACCGCTGCCTCGCATGTGCCATGCCTGTACACCCGCTTCGTCGAGCTGCTTGTTTTCCAGTGCAGCCAACTCACGGCAGTACTGCTCATAGTGGCTGTCGCGAAGAATCTGCAGCCGCTGCTGCTCGCGACAGGCTTCCATCAGATCGCGACGGGCCTGCGTCAGTTCACCGCGCAGCCGGCGGCACAGCTCGCTTTGCTCGTCTATCTGCTCAGTCATGCGCCGCCGATAAACGTCATAGTTGAGCAGCGCCACCACATCCACATCAGCCTCGCCGGCAGACTGGGCAGTCTGCTCGGCCAGTGACAGCAGGCGCTGGTAGTGGCGCAGTTGATCATGAGCCGAGTTGTACTGCGACTGCAAAACAACGAACCTGCGATGGGCCAGGTCCTGGCGATGGCGCCGCAGCTTTAGAGCGGCCTGTAGGGGGAACTCAAACGCTTTCATCTGCTGCCCTGAGGGATATGATGATACAGGTTGCATCCCGCTGCTCAGTGTCACCAGACTTATCGGCACAGCGACTCTCCTGCTTGAGTAGATTGCTACAGTGTTGTCAACGGAATGCAAATCTTGCATCGCAATACACGTGCCGCCAGATGGCGATGGCTTTCACTCCTCACTTCGGACGCATATATTCCGTACCTCTGCGCATCATGCCACCATTTTTGCAGTGCTGAGCTCTCGGCTGGTTGCCGACAGGTCATCCGGTATGGCGTACTTGTCCATCTTCGCCCGCAGTGTCTTGCGCGCGATGCCGAGGATCTTGGCAGCCTGAGTTTTGTTGCTGTCTACCTCAGAAAGCACCTGCATGATATGAGAGCGCTCCACTTCATCCAGTGCACGCAGCGGCTGTGTGTGCTGATCCGCTTCCTCTGCTGACTTCTGCAGTGAGCCATCTGAGCGCTTACCAGCATCGCTATGCCGAGGTCGGCGCAACGCCTGCAGATAGTTAGGCGCAGCGGCCGCTTCGCCCAGCATCAGGTGCTGTGGCTCTATGACGCCGCTGTCAGCGATGAGCATTGCCCGGCGCATAGCGTTCTCCAGTTCGCGCAGGTTGCCCGGCCAGTCATATCGCTGCAGTGCCAGCATCGCTTCGGGTGAGATGCTGCAGCCTGCCGCAGCGCTCTCAGTGACATATCGGCGGGCAAAGTGATCCGCAAACAGTGCTATATCCTCGGGGCGTTCGCGCAGTGGGGGCAGATACAGTGGCACTACGTTCAGCCTATAGTACAGGTCCTCACGGAACCGTCCCTCCTCCACTGCCTCCTGCAGGTTGCAGTTAGTCGCAGCGACGATGCGCACATCCACCTCCTGCGGCTTGACTCCACCCAGTCGTGTGAAGCTGCGATCCTGCACGAAGCGCAAAAGCTTCACCTGCATCTCCATGCTCATCTCGGCGATTTCGTCGAGAAACAGCGTGCCGCCATCGGCCTGCTCACACAGACCTGGCTTTTGGCTCGTCGCGGAGGTGAAAGCGCCCTTCTCGTGGCCGAACAGTTCGCTCTCCAGAAGTGTCTCGGGGATTGCGCCACAATTGACGGGCACAAACGGCCGATCGCTGCGGTTGCTCATGTAGTGGATGGCGCGAGCGAGGTACTCCTTGCCCGTGCCTGTATCGCCTTGCACCAGCACACTGACATCGCTATGGGCGACCTTGGCAGCGGCTACATAGCAGCCTTCGACCACTGGCGCGCGCGACAGTACGTTGTCGAAGCCGAAGCGGGTGCGCAGGCAATCCCACAGGTAGGAGTTTTCGCCAAGTGATGAGCAGTTGCGGATAGCCGCTTCTACTTTCGCCAGCAGATCTTCCGGCTCAAACGGCTTGCACAGGTAGTCACAGGCGTAGTTGCCGAGAGCTTCGATGGCAGTCTGGACGCTGGGGAAACCGGTGATGACCAGTGCGGGCTGATCGTGGCCGGCGGCACGTAACTCGCCAAGCAGCGCCACGCCATCGCCATCAGGTAGCTTGCGATCGAGGATAAGCAGATCAAACTGGGTCTGCTCCATAGCTTTCCGGGCCTGAGCTACATTTGCCGCCATCACCAGGCGGTAGCCTTGCTTGCTCAGGATACCGGATAGCAGGTGCTGCATAGACGGCTCGTCATCCACCACCAGGACCGAGGCTGACAGTGAGGCCTCAGACATGTGCAAAACCCTCCCTGATTGTGTATTCCGTAGACTGCGAAGGTGCGCGATGGGCATTTCTGCGTCGGCTGTGTGCCCATCACCGGTCCGGCTGGTACCGGCAATAGTGCATATCGGCACGATTTGCACCAGGCTTTAGCCTATGTGCGAAAAAAGGTGCCACAGTATACGGGTCAAGTGTGCGTTGGCGAGAGACAACAGATCTGCAGCGGCAGGGATTTCTCCGCCTCTTAGCGAAGTCTGCAATGCGTAAGCTATGGCTGTTATCTGATACGCAAACCGCATACGACAGCCGTCCGGACGGCTACAACTCTAGCTTCGAGGAGGACTACAGATGAAACTCGGCATAGTCTCGTTTGGTGATGGCCGTAAGCGCGTGGCAGATCAGCTTTTCGATGACACCATGGGCTTTCAAAACCGCATAGCTGCATGGCTCGAGACTGAGGGGCATAGCGTCGTAGCCTACGACAAGGTGGTGTACAACTACGCAGGCGCACGTGAAGCCGCCGACTACTTCGAGGATGCCGAGTGCGATATAGTGGTGTTCAACTTCTGCGTATGGTCATACCCGGACTTCTCGGTCCAGTGCGCCCAACGCCTCACCTGCCCCATCCTGCAGATAGGCAACATCAACCCCGCATATCCGGGCTGGGTGGCGTTTTTCTGCTCCGCCGGATCGCTTGATGAGGTCGGCATACCCTATGGCCGCGCCCTCGGCGACATCGAAGACCCGGACGTAGCCGACCAGGTGCGCAAGTTTCTAACTCAGCACAATCCTGACAAGCGCGAACGGGGATTCCGTGCCGCCGAGGAGCTGTGGGGGATGCGCTATGGGGAATTCGACGGCCCCTCTATGGGCATGTACACCGGCCACGTGGACCCCAGCCAGTGGCTGTCGCAACTGGGCGTACATGTCCATCACCGCAGCCAGCTCACTCTGTATCAGGAAGCCAAACGTATCGCTCCTGAGCGCGTAGAGGCCGGTCTGGCATGGCTCAAGCAGGCAAGTAAGGAGATCCAGTTCGACGGCGACACACTGACTGACGGTCCCGATGGTTCGCTGGCGCGTCAGGTTCGCTGGTATCTGGCCATGAAGGATTTCTGCCGCGATGAGGGGCTGGACTTTTGCGGCCTGACCGGCCAGTTGGACATGACCGAGTACGAAGATGGCGTCACCGCAGATCTGCCCGAAGCGCTGCTAAACGACATCTCCGATTGGGAGGACGAGCACAAGAAACCCATCATCACCGCCACCGAGTGCGACTCCAACGGTGCGCTGACCATGCAGCTTCTGCATCTTATCAGCGGTGATCCGGTGCTGTTTGCCGACCTACGCCACTATCACGCCGGCCTGGATGTATATGACCTGTGCAACAGCGGACAGCATAGCCCGTGGCTGGCGGCACGCAGCGACGACTATCGCGAAAACTGGAAGCACGTGACACTGACGCCTGCCTCCAGGTTCTATTTCATCTGCGGCGGCGCATCAGTGCATTTCTTCGCCGCACCGGCAGAAGTGGTCACTTTCGCCCGCATCACCCGCTACAAGGGCGTCTTCCGCTGCCACATGTTCACCGGCAGCTTCGAGCAGCTCCCCGACCCACAACTGACAGAACTCGGCGACCAGACCAGCCCGGAGTGGCCGCACGTCTTCGCCCGTTTCGATTGCGACTATCCGTCTTTTGCCGCCCAGTTTGCCAGCAACCACATGCATGCTGCCATCGGCGATCACCTGGCCGCCCTGCAGGCCGCCTGCGAAGCGCTGGACATCGAGACGGTGGTGATGAGCTAAGTCAAGCGACTTGCTGAAACTATGACAGGCAGCGGCTCAGCCTGCGCAAGTCTGAGCTACTGCCATTACTCATACCCGTCAGGCAGCCAGGACAATCACACAGAGGTGACGGTTGAGCAGGTATCCAAGCGCCGATGAAAGCAATAGCTGCGGCTGCTGTCACTGCTGTGCGATTGCACTGTTGCTACCGTTAGCGTACTTCCTGCTAGTTGTCGCCGCTGCGAGTGTCGCAGACTGGTCAGACACGACAACCGCATGGGTTTTGTTGGCCGGAGCTGGCCTCGCAGTCACTCTCTTCGCAGCCAACTCCATCCGGCGGCGTCGGAAGAGACAGAGAGAGAACACATGGCAGCAAGCAGATGCTGCGCGGGGAGAAGCCGACATAGAGATTGAGCTGCTCGATGCGGGGCGGCAGACACAGCGCGCGAATGCCTGGAGCTATGCAGGCAAGTGCTGCCCTTTCTGCCGCTCCTCCATGCAAGCCGCCGACAGCGTAGTGTCTTGTCCGTCGTGTTCTACCCCGCACCATGAGGAGTGCTGGCGGGAAAACGGTGGCTGCACGCGGTATGGCTGCCCCAGTAGCCCGGCCATGCAGCGCTAGTGTGCCTGTAGAGACGCCTTACATACTCCACACCTGATCATCTCGTATCGGTAGGGCTCACGATTTCTGCCCCATATACGATGTCGTATACTCACATATGCCCGGGAGCTGCGAACGCCTCGTGAGTACGGTAGCTGCGTGACTGCTCCTGCTGCCTCTGCGCACCCGCCAAGCGTGCCTCCAGCGCCTCCACATGAGAGACAAGTAGTCGGCGACAGTGCCGATTGCGCTGCTCCAGAGTGGCTACAATCGTCTGCCACCGCTGTGGCGTCAGCGCACTGGTGCCGCCTCGGGCTAGCTGCCGTTCCAGCGCCATCAGCAGCACCTGCTGGCGCTCCAGCATCGCTGCAAGCAGATGCCCATCCGGCCCCTCTATCGCGTCAGCAGTGACGCCTGCCTGTTCTGACGCGCGGGTTGCGTTTTCCAGACAGGTAACCGCATCTGCAGACAGCCTGTCTAGCTGCCGGACCATATCTTCGATCTCAGCCGGAGTGGCCTCTGCTATAGACGGCAACGCCTCGGATGAGGCGACCACAGCCATCTGCGCCGCTGCAACACCCGCTTGCTCTGTACGCACCTGACCGCCCTCTAAGTGCTCGGCATCTAGCATATGCTTTTCGCCTCTCTCCAGGCACTACCCAACTGTGCCATGAGATCGATCGCCTCTTGCAGCTTGTCCATGTCTTCCTCCAGCCCCGCTTCGGTTATCAGCCGCTGGATGTAGACATACAGCGCCCGAAGCGAACCGCAAAGCTCAGGTGAGTGCTCGTCATCGAGTGCCAGTATCAGTTCACTCAGGGCGCGACGCACCCTGTTACTACAGTCGGCCCACGTCTCGAACTGCCCTGCCGCCAGATGCCTGCGCCCTTCCTGCAGCACCCGCAGCAGGCCGTCGAACAGCACCACCAGCATGTGCCGAGGGTCTGCAGCTTCGTTTTGTACCTGGCTATAGGCAGAGTAGGCGCGTGCAACTACGGAAGATTGAGTGGCATAGCTCATATGATCCTACTTCTCCTGAATTCATAGTCAGCAAAAGTGCACCCGAGGCCAGGTGCACCGCGCACGGAAGTCGCACGCTGCAGAGCGTCATGCGACGGCTGCATGGCTCCCGCAGTCGCATGGCTGACCTGTGCGTCCGGCTACCACTGGCATGCTATGGACCCCACGCGCCATCAGCCTATCTTTGCTGCTGAAAATAGTTGGTGGTCAGGCCCTTCATCTGGTTCGATATGTACTGGCTGAGGCTCTCACTGCGTGCCAGGGCGGTCTCCATCGCCAGCAGATCTGCGCGGAACTTCTCCAGATACCGCTCTACACCCGCTTCCAGTCGCTCGATCTGCTCATCTGTGTAGCGGATGTTGTCTGCGATACTGTTCGCCGCGATGGCCATCGAGCCGGTGGTCGCATGCGTGGTGCGGACTATGTAGTTTTGCAGTCGCCCGGCGATGCCCTGACTGACGGTCACCTGCCCGTACTGGCCCGCCTCAGTTACATCCACCCGCAGCACCAGCCCTTCAGTGGTGGCGTTGCCCGTATTGCCGGTCAGATAGCGCCCACTGCCGCTTGCCTGCTCTCCGTTGATGGTGCCTGCTACGTCCGCTCCGGTGTACTGCGCATTTTGCCCCGCGGCTGCTCCACCCAACTCCAGGCCGCCCTGCCCAGCGTCCAGATTGGAGCGCACAGAGAAGCCGTAACGGCTGCCGTATGAGGTGTGGCTGACTACCAGAGTGTCGCCTTGCACCTCGGCGCTCATATCCAGATCGAACAGTTGGAAGCGCGCAATCATGGTATCAGCGGCATCCTGTAGTGACATGCCCTCGACCAGCTCTACCGTGCAGACGCTGTTGAAGGTCAGGCGCTCTGTGACCGTGATACCCTCAGATAGACTGCCGGATGCTGCGGTCGCACGAGCGGCGGCCTGCGTGATATGCACCGCATAGCCCCCGGGACCTGAGCCGATAGTGGCCGTACCGGAGCTGACAAACGCTATCTGCGCATCGGTCGCCTGCCCGCTGGAGCCGAACATCTGCGCAACCGCCTGTGGACGCTCATCCAGCGCAGCCATGAAGGTCTTCCTGTCCAGAAGCAGCCGACCGTTCTGGTCAGTGGACAGGCCCAACTGTGATGGCAGCACCGTCTGACCTACAGCATCTGTCAGGGCGTTCATGACTGCCCCATGCAGGCCATCCTGCAGCAGCCGCACCGCCGGGTCGCCGAAGTAGCTGCCACCCTTGTTTGTCTCGGTATCAAAAGACAGGCCCTGGCGCATGCTGTCTACCACGGCGTTGTATGTGGACACTATCTGCGCTACTTTGTCATAGACTGCTGCGCTGTCCTGGCCCACGGTCACGGTGATGCGCGTGTTCGGGTCGGCCTTCATCAGATCGAGAGTGACACCGGGGATCAGGTCAGAAATGCTGTTGCTTGAGCGCGACACTGCGATGCCGTCTACGGTCAGTTGAGCATTCGTGGCTGCCTGGAGCTGATTTGCCGGCTGACGGGTCAGTATGCCCAGACTACAGAGTACACCGCCAGCGTCTACGAGCTCTGGGGCCCCCTCTGCCCCGACTATCTCCAGCCGATAGATCGTCTTGCCGCCGCTTTGCTCCGACTTGACTGAGGCGGTGACACCCTCGACCTGCTCACTGATACGGGCGGCTATCTGCTGCAGACTGTCCTCGCCCAGATCTATCTGCACTGTCTGCCCGTTTATCTGCACTGCACCGACCGGTGGCCTGCTGAGGCCCATCTGCACACCAACCGCACCTGCTGGAGAGATGAAACCGTCGCTGTGCACTCCGTCGGCGATAGCGTGCTTCGCTGAGGCTTCCGCTGATAGCAGCCCCAGCGACTGCAGCAGACCGTCGGAGTTGGCATCCAGCAGTTGCATTTCGCCATCGGCACCAGTTTGCCGCGAGGTGAGCACCAGCCGACTGTCATCCCCGGAGTATGTCACCACTGTGGCCCATACTCCGGCCCCTGCGGTGTTGATGCGTGATGCCAAAGTGCTGAGACTGTCACCGCTGTCCACGCCGATGACGTGGCCGTTCACCACTATATCACCCTCATACCCCATCGCCGCTGACGCATCGGCCACTGCCGTTGACGATACCTTCTGAGCGGTTGCGAGACTGCTGACAACCACCTCATAGCTGCCCGGTGATGCTCCTGCAGATGCGGTGACTGCCACGGCTGCGCTGTTGCTGCTCATAGCGCGATATGACAGAAAGCTGCCTGTATTCGTCAGGCCCGCAGCCTGGATGCTCAGGCCTGTCAGCATGGCGTTGAGCGACTGGTAGGCAGTGAGCCTATCGGCCTGCTGGGCATTGCGCATTTCGAGAAGCTGCACCGGACGCCGCCGGACTTCTGCGATCTGCCGAAGCATGCTGGAGGTGTCTATCCCCGACATCATGCCATCTATGTAAATGCTACCGAGACCGAAAGACATCGGCACTCTCCTCCAACCGAACTGGCTTCCTACTACCGTCTATTCATCGCCACTTTCGAGGGATTCTTTAGCCTGCCACCATGGTGCGGCTGTGGTGATACTACGAAGACGACGGTCTGGATAGTGTTCGCAGTAGCGCCAGGCTGAGCTATGTGCACTGACCCGTCTCACCACCGACAGCTCGGTCTCTCCCCTACTCTCTCCGTTTGGGTTGCACAGAACACAAGAAGAGAAGTGAGACAGGCAGACGGCTTACCGACAGCCATCTGGCACACACACACCACTTCCGTGTGAGAAGACGCGGTGGTACTGCGGCGTACGGAGGATGTGAGCAGTAGCGCAGAGGTTGCACTGAGCCAATCGTTCATGCACCGGAGGCTGTCGCATACCACTTCACCTGCGATATCACCACATGCCCGGCCTGTTCGGCCCGCCTACCGCCCTGCCCGCAGCCGCGCCAGCCTGCGTGCCCGACGCTCTGCGGCGGCACGGTAGATGCTGGCGAGGATTTCCGCCACCGCCTGATACAACACCGGAGGCACTGGCCGCCCCAGAGGTACCGCGTCATATAGCGCGCGTGTCACCGCAGGTTCGTGCACAATCGGTATCCCATACGTAGCCGCAAGCTCGCGGATGCGTGCAGCTACAGCCCCACGGCCCTTGGCCACGACCACCGGCGCGTCCATCTGCCCGGCCTGATACATCAGCGCCACCGCGACATGCGTCGGGTTGGTCACTACCACCTGCGCCTGCGAGAGCTCTGCAGTGATGCCCTGCTGGAGCAGCGCACGCCTCCGCTGCTGACGATGGGCGCGGATATGCGGGTCGCCTTCAGACTCGCGCATCTCGCGCTGCAGCTCATATCGGCTCATGCGCAACTGCTTTTCGTGCTGCCAGCGCTGATAGCCGTAGTCACCTGCGCCGATGACCAGCAGCCCCGCACAGTACTTGATGGCGAACTCGAAGATGATATCTGACACGCACCCCAGCGCCTGCGCCAGCTCCATCTGCTGGTAGCTGAGCAGCTCTATTTTGTGCGAGTTGTACACCTGATAGGCGATGAAAGCGACGATGATGACTTTCAGGCTGCCCTTAGCTGCCTCGACGAGGCCTGATAGTGAGAAGATGCGCTTGAGCCCCTCGAGGGGGTTCAGTTTATCGGCGCGAGGGCTGATACGTTTGGGGGCGAACAAAAAGCCAGTCTGGACCAGACCAGCGGTGCTACCGATGACAAGTGCGGTGAGCGCCACCGGCATGACCGAGGCAGCTATAAGCCCCAGCCATGCGGCGGCCTGAGCGGCCAGTGCCTCATCGGTGAAGTTGACACTGCCCAGCGATGCGAACTGCGCTTCCACGGCCTGTGCGATGCGCCCGGAGATGCTGCCACCGCCAAGCCTGTAGACCAGCACCACTGCCGCCAGTGCCAGCGCACCGCTCAACTCCTTGCTCTGCGCCACCTGACCTTCTTCACGGGCTTTCAGGCGGCGCCGAGGTGTAGCTTGCTCGGTCTTCTCTTCAGTCGCCATCACCAATGCAGCGGCAATTTACGTTCCGGCGGCGAAAAGAGGCTTGACCTGTCTTGTCATGCGGTTGTGTAGACAGCACCTGTGTATCACACGTATACGGCTACGATGAGGCACGATGCGGAGATGATAGCATCACGTCGGGGCGGGCTTGAGCTGCTCGCTGCAGCCGCTGTCGGTTGATCTCAGCGGCCACAGCAACTCGGCATAGTGCATGGAGTGCCGATCTGTAGTGTGAGAAGCATGCAGCATCATCGCACACATGTGGTGTTCCGCACCTGTCATGTCGCGCCGATGCGAAGCGTCGGGACGATGGAGAAGGCCAGCGAGCCTCTCCGGGCGGGCTCAGGCAGTGTTTTTTACCGTGCGCAAAGCTTCGCTGATGTGTGTGTCGAGTTCGAGTTCCTTGCGGCGATCTTCGGCTCCGTCGCGGAAGAAGCTCTCTCGCTGCAGGGCCAAATTTCGGGTGCTGAGCTCCGAATAGCGGCTTACATCCTGTACGCCCAGTTCGCGATGATGTGCCATCACGTAGGCCAGATGGCCTGACTGAGGAGTATCGCCAAACTCGGAGTCGGCTCCCTGGAGGATCATGTCTCGGGCCGCTGCCTTCAGCTGGCTGAACGGCTCAAAGCGCGCCCACTCGAAGGCGTAGTTGTCGCTGTAGTAGCGCGCTATCTGTACTGCCAGCTTGCTATCTGCTGGATGAGCAGCCAGTGCTACCAGGATCATCATTCGCAGAAAGCGGCGCTGAACTGCATTATGTTTGCAGGTGCCAAACCACGTGCGACGTCGTCCCACCTTCTGGATGATCTTCTCGGCCTGACGACGCTTCGCTGCAGTCAGCCGCAAACCCGCCAGTATCTCTCCGGTGCGACACTCGGCTTCTGCTGTCATCTGTGTAAGCGTCTTTTCTACACTCTCATTTCGTTGTTGCAACTCTCGATCTTCAGCCAATATGCACCATCCTTATCATAAGAATGCCGAAGCGATCCCTCCGCTTCGGCATGTGTAGGCATGTAATTGAAGGCGCGCGCCTATTTTCGCACATCTACTACAGCGCCAAAATCGCACGAAAGGTTCCCCGCCAGGACGCGATCATCCTCCCAATTCCCCGCTTCTGGCCTGCAATTGCCCTCGATTTAGGCGCACAGCCGGAGAAACAGTGGAGTGAACGCACTACCGAGGACGCGTCTGACACCGCCTCTGCCCTACTCACGCTATGTAGCTGGCTATGGCACAGCTACAGCGTCACAATCTCTAGACTGTGCCACTACGTCGGTCGGTTTTGCACACACTGAACTGCCATACCACCGACGATGCGATCGTAGGCTCGAATTCAGGCGTGATGTCTTACTCATCGCACTCCTGACCGGTTACTGTGCGGCTATCTTGCAAGTCAGAGTTGCGGTGGCGGTGATTTGCACCAGACCCGCCTCTATCGGGGTCGACTGTCCCCCACCGGCCAGCGGCGCCATCTGCATCATCATCTCGCCAGGTCGGGGCAGATAGCCTCTCTCCTGGGCGCTGACGTTTTTGTAGCCGATTATCCGCACCCCCAGCGTCGCAGCGATGGTCTCGGCTTTCTCTCGGGCGTTCTCTACCGCAGCCACCAGAGCCTCTTGCTTGTGCTTGTCCTCCTCGAGCACGAAGATCTGCAGCTCTCCGATTGCATTTGCTCCGGCCCTGGCTGCCGCATCGATTACGCCCGCGGCTCGCTTGCTCAGTTCCTCCGGTTCGGCACCGGTCAGCCGGATAGTGAGGCTGTTGCTCACCCTATAGCCGACTATTTGTGGTGGCTCCAGGTCGCGGGAGTCCCTGTCCTCTTCGATAACTGACAGGTCGAATCCCGCGCTTTTCATGAGCATGTCGGGATAACGCAGCGCTTCCACGGCTTTCAGGACGCGTTGAAACGTCGCCGCATTCTGGTTGCGCGCTGTGTCCAACTCCGGCGAGATAGTCCGCACGCCTACAGTTATCCGGACATTGTCCGGCCGCGCAAACACCGTGGCTTCTCCGCTCACGGTCAGCAGATCCTGGGACTCTTGCGCCTGTGCTGCTATCGACAACACCAGCAGCATCGCTGCTGTCTGCATGATACGCATCATGACACGCATCTGTCATCCTCCTCCTGCGCCTCGGCGGCCTGGGTTCGATTTTCTATCCCCCACAGGGCCGGTGTGATTGTCCTAGCTCGAGGCTGATTTCTACCGGTCGCGTTCGGCATCCATATCCAGACGGCTTTGATACGGTGGGGCCAGGTTCTCCTGACAGGCTACTTCTACGTTTAGGTCGTCCTTGCCGGTCACCTGCCGCAGGATGTCGCCTATAGCCGGCAAGCTGCCCTGGATCCGCTGGCAAAAGAACGGCACTGAGGTCACCAGCGTGGCTGTTTTGCCGCGAATTGGCAGCAGATAGGTGGACAGCAGTGCCGGCGACATCTCGCCCCGCTCCTGCAGAGTCTGCTTGGCCTGCTCCCAGATCTGCTTGGTGCCCTCACCGATGCCGAGCTCCGTTTCGACAGCCGCGCGGATCTGCCGATACTCGACATGCTCGGCCTCTTTTTGGGCTTCCATCTCAGCCCGCGCTGCTGATAGCATGTCCACAGGCGGCTCAGGTTCCCCGCGCTTTTGAAACCACTCGGGGATCTGCCAGTCTCGAGAGCGGATTGCCGCTACGGTCCATGCTGCCGGGCTCTCATGCGGCAGCCAGCCCTGTGACAACTTGTACTCACAGTAAGTGACCCATTGCTCGATATGATGCTCTGCGTAGTTGCCCACAAGTTGCACTGCCACCGATCCGGTGACCCCCAGACTCACCAGGCGCCCGTAGAGTCCGTCATCATCATGTGCAGGCAGCTCTGCGGCTACAGCATCTCCGCGACGCCTGCGAGGGGCGAAGGTGTACACTACCACCTCCTCAGCCCCTCTGCGACGTGGTCGGTAGTAGCTTACCTCTCGCAGAAAGCTTCTGGCAATCAACTCATCATGCGCTCTTTTCAGCTCCCGCTTGATCTGCGAAGGGTAGTAGTTGCGACTCATGCCGAGCTTTTCGAACGCCAGCCGCGTCAGCCGCATCCGGTATGTGGCCTTACCGTCGTAGCGCTTCTTGTCCAGATAGCGAAACAGACGCCGCGCAAGTGGAGTACTGAGGGAAAAGTACAGGTTCGTATCCAGTTGCTTGAGGTTGCCCGCGCGGAAGCTGTGAAACAGCACCGGGTTCCAGACTATGTAGCTCTGTGGCGGGTTGGTATCTCGACCGGGCTTTTCGTCATACAGCCGGTAGCCCTCGAGGATGTGGAAGCCCTCATCCACATATCGTTTAGCTTCGTTGTCCCAGAAGGCCTTACTGGCCACAATGCTGACGCCCATCAGCCGGTTGAGCGCCTCCTGGATCCGCCGGTATGAGTGGCCATCACGTGGCCAGCCCATCCGCTGCAGCAGATCATATCGCGTTATCGGGATCTTGGCGCTTTTGAAACCGTATTCGTCGGTCACCTCCATAAGCGCCACATACACTTCTTCATCTCCGGCGACCGGCAGGCCGTACGCCTCCGAGCCGGTTATCGTCCATTCTCGCGCGACAGTCTTGCCA
>MTKW01006272.1_pt1 | contig 31449 bp, 29 predicted proteins | sample 1042761 | NCBI WGS metagenome assembly MTKW01 (sample SAMN06205366, study PRJNA360243) | anaerobic digester metagenome | biome: Wastewater treatment plant; feature: Anaerobic digester sludge; material: sludge; isolation source: anaerobic digester fed with sludge from wastewater treatment plant ...
ACTCAGAGATCAAAGGTTATCATACTTACCGATAGGACCCAGGAAATACGGGACCGGGAACGATTGTCTCAGCTCAGAGATGAAACCCTGGCAAGAGTTGAACAAGTAATTAGAAAACAAATGGAAGTAGCTCAGAAAGTGGCAGGCCTTTTGGGAGAAACAACTGCTGAAACGAAAGGGTCATTGAGCCAGCTGGTAAAAATTATGAAGAACGAGGCGGTTGAAACCGGACGAGGTGAAAACGGTGGTCCTGAAGATTGACGTAGGAAAGGCCCTTATACCCAAGAAGGGCGAAGAACTGCCAGGAGATACAGTTGAAATTGACAAGTCCCAATCATCTACTGTAGTAGTTCTGGCTGATGGGTTGGGAAGCGGAGTAAAAGCTAACATTCTTTCTTCGCTTACAGCAAAGATGACAGTGGGAATGCTGAAATACGGATGTGATTTAGGCGAGGTCATCGAGACCCTTGCCAACACTTTGCCTGTATGCGAAGTTAGGCAGATAGCCTATTCGACGTTTACCATATTGCAGGTATTTCCTGATGGAAANNATTGATGTTCCCCGGCAAACCAGGATAATCTCGGGAAGAAAGATTAATGAAGCTCATTTCCACATGGACGAAAAAAGCTGGGCAGTCCTTGTTTCGGATGGGGTAATTCATGCAGGTATTGGTGGTATATGGAACCTTGGGTGGAGCCATCAAAGAGTTGAGAATTATGTTTCCAGGGTTGTAAGCACATTCCAAGACGCTCAGGGAATGTGCGACGACCTATGCCATGTCTGCCAGAGGCTTTACGCAGGCGAAATCGGCGATGACGTGTCTGTAGCAACGGTGATGGCCAGAAAGCCCAGATACCTTACGCTTATGATCGGGTTGCCAAAGGATAAAGCCAGGGATAAAGAGTTGCTTGCCCGATTTCTTGCAAGAGATGGAAAACTGGCTGTGGCAGGTGGCTCAACCAGTCAGATGGTTGCAAGGGAACTCGGAAAAGAAATCAAAGTAAACCTTGGTTCAATGAAAAACAACGTTCCTCCTACCGGGTATATCGAAGGCATAGACCTGGTGACAGAAGGTACGTTAACCATAGAAAGAACATTGCAGTACCTAAGGGAAGGCCGTAAGAAGGTATCTCTCATGTATCAACCTGATGGAGCATCAAGGCTCTGTTCGGCACTCCTGGAAGCCGACGACATAGAGATTCTCATGGGCACAGCTGTGAACCCCGCCCACCAGAGCCCTGACCTACCCGAGACTCTACAGTTAAAGAGCCGAATGGTTGAAGACCTCTCCCACATACTCATGGAACAAGGGAAAACCGTCTCGGTAACCAAGTTCTAAAATACACTGAGAACAGCCGGGAAATTCCCTGGCTGTTCTCAGCAACTCTGCACCCTGGCATACTTTACGTGCGCCTTGATATCAGATGTCATGCCGCCTCGCTAGGGTATGCTTTGAAGGCGTCGCCTATTTTGAGACTACTTCAAAACCCCAAGTTCTTTTCCTACTTCTGTAAACCTGGCTACAGCAAAATCAAGATCTTCTTTTGTGTGGGCAGCTGACAGCATACACCTGATCCTGGCCTTACCCCGTGCAACAGTTGGATAACTAATAGATTGGGCAAAGATGTCTTTTTCAAAAAGCCTCTTGGAAAAATCAGATGCCAACTTTGCCTCTCCAAGCATTACAGGAGTAATAGGAGTCTGGCTGTGGCCTGTATCAAACCCTGCAGCCTTGAGCCCTTTCTGGAAGTAAGCAGCATTGTCCCACAGCCTCTTCACAGGCTCGTCACTTTCGAGGAGAACATCTATTGCGGCAATGGCGGCGGCTGTATCAGCAGGAGTCAAGCCTGTGCTGAACAGGAACGGGCGGCCTCTCTGTTTCAGATAGTCAATCAGCACCGCAGGCCCTGTTATGAACCCGCCCATTACACCAAAAGCCTTGGACAGGGTACCTACTTCAACTTCAACTTTTCCTTCAAGTTTAAAATGGTTAACAATGCCTCGCCCGCTGTCGCCCAGAACGCCTTCGCCGTGGGCATCGTCTACCATGACCATTGCCCCGAATTCATCTGCAACTTCCACAATTTCCGGAAGTGGGGCAATATCGCCATCCATACTGAAAACGCCATCGGTAATAATCAACATTCTGCGTGCAGAATCTTTGTGCTCCCTGATCTGCTTTCTCAGATCTTCTTTGTCATTGTGGGCATACCTTACCACTCTAGCCTTGGATAGCCTGCAGCCATCTATTATGCTGGCATGGTTCAACTCATCTGAGAAAATTATATCGCCGTCTCCTGTAATCGCCGGAATAACTGCTGTGTTGGCAGTAAAACCTGCCTGGAAAACTATACAGGCAGGAGCATGCTTGAACTCTGCAAGTTTCTTTTCCAGTTCCAGGTGAATGGACTGGGTTCCGGCAATCGTCCTTACAGCTCCCGGGCCAACACCGTACTCGTCGACAGCCTTCTTGGCAGCTTCCTTAAGCTTCGGGTGGTCGGCAAAGCCCAGGTAGTTGTTGGAACACAGATTCAGCACTTTCTTGCCGTCTACTGTAAACCATCCGCCCTGTGGGCCTTCAATTGTCCTGATAATGTTAAACAGGCCCTGCTCGCGCAAGGATTCGATTTCTTGGGCAATAAACTCAATCTTCGACATTACTTAACCCCCTCAGGATACAGGATAACCTTTCCACAGTCTCCCGATGTCATAAGATCCATACCTTTTTCATAGTCTGCAAGATCAAGGTGATGGGTTATTACAGGAGCAAGATCCAAGAGTCCCGAGGCTAGAAGTTCCCTTCCGGTAACCCAGTCCTCCCAAAGCCTTCTTCCAGTCACGCCGTGTATAGTTATCCCTCTCATTACAATATCATTTGAAAAATCCACCGGTATAGGTTTTGCCGGCAACCCCAAAAGGGATACCCTCCCGCCGGGCCGTACAACCTTAAAAATTTGGCCGAATACAACCGGTGCCCCCGACATCTCAAGGACAACGTCTACTCCTACTCCATGAGTATACTCCATTATGGCTTCTACAGGGTTCTGACCCTTGCTGTTTATTGTCATATCCGCCTTCATCTTTGCGGCAATGCCAAGCCTGTAGTCATTGATGTCCACAGCTGCAACCCACGAAGCACCGCATGCCTTTGCCACTCCTACCGCCATTAGCCCTATAGGGCCGCACCCGAATACAGCCATTTTCTTGCCCTGAACCTCTCCTGAAAGTACAGTGTTGATGGCGTTTCCCAGAGGTTCCTGAACTGAAGCTACTGCAGGTGAAATCCTGGGATCATTGAACCACAGGTTTTCTTCTGGAACAGTGACGTATTCGGCAAAACACCCGTCTCTGTCCACCCCAAGAATACTGGTGTTCTGGCAAACATGCCTTTCATTTAGCATGCACTGGGTGCAGTGGCCGCACACTACATGAGTCTCAGAGGATACATAATCGCCGACCTTGGCATTCTTGACCCCTGAACCGGTCTCAACGATTTCTCCAGCCAGTTCATGCCCCATTATCTGTGGGGGCCTTATTCGATTTTGGGCCCATTCATTCCAGATGTATATATGATGATCCGTGCCGCATATAGATGTAGCCTTGACTTTGACAAGTACTTCGTTCAGACCAGGTCTGGGAACAGGGACTTGCACAAGTTCTGCACCTGCCGCCGGTTCCCTCTTGATTACTGCCTTCAAGATTCTCCCTCCCAGGTATAGATTCCCGAAACGGATCAACGCTCTAAGTCTCTAGGCTTTCGTAGGAAAACTTCGACACAAAAAAACCGAATTCCTCTAGGAAGTACGACAGAAAAAGGAGCCGGGACATGGCTCCTTTTCGTTCATGTAATCACCGATAAACGGTACTTTTGCGCTTCCAGGCTTATTCTGGGTTTAAGCAAACCTGCCTCTGCCTGCCACTCGCCAAACATTTTGCACTTTTCCATTTCTGGTGGCATATATAACGTCATGGAGATTGACCGTGGTACAGCAATGACTGGGAACCAGGTGAATCCTGGAACCTACTCCAAGTTGCTGTACCTGCTGCCCATACATTCTGTCTATAGCACCGAGATAAGGTTTAGTTTCTGCTTTTGAATCATCTGCAAGAAGCGTAATATACTCTTCGGACATACCCTTTACTTTCAGCCCATAAGAAGGAAGGGCCAGTACCAGCCCGAATTCCTCACTCATAGACTTGATGCCTGCATCGCAAATGTAAACTCCCTGCTCGGGGTTGCTTACAATAGTCGACAGGACTGTCAGCGATTGCTCAAAATCTACACCTTCAATGTCAGCGTATCTTGCATCCATAAAAATGTAAGAGCCGGGCTGAATGTCAGTAATTCCTTCATGCCTGCCTGCAATCGGATAGGTACCGGTTCCCGAGGAACTTACAATCTCAGGCTCAAAACCGGCATCAGACAGGGCTCTTTTGTATTCGAACAACCTATCATATGATTGCACAGAAACCTTTCTGCGTTCTTCCAGAGAAGGTATGAACACACAATGCCCTTCGTACCCCATAATACCTCTGTAGGCCACACCCGGAAGCTCAGACGCAAGCTTTGCAAGGCTAATTGCTTCCTCAATGGTTCTTACCCCAGCCCTGCCGTTATTAGTGTCAACTTCTACAATAATGCCAATCTTCACTCCATGGGGTACAGCAAGACTTGAGATATCAGCCAGGTTCTCTTCACAGTCAATAGCGACTATGAGGTCAGCCTTCTTAGCCAGGATTGCAGCCCGTTCAATCTTGTTTTTGCTTACAACCCTGTTGGTTATCAAAACATCCTTTATGCCGCCGTCAACCAGCACTTCAGCTTCGCCTACAGTGGCACATGTAATACCAACGGCGCCCTTCTCAATCTGCATCCGCGCTATTGGCGCAGTTTTGTGGGTCTTGGCATGTGGCCTGAGTCCTACAGTACCTTGTGACAAGAATTCCATAATCTTGTCCATATTGCGCTCCATGATATCCAGATCTACTAACAACGCAGGAGTTTCAATTTCATCTACAGTTTTTCCTATACACTTGTCGAGCTTCTGTTTTTCAGTTTCAGTTAGCACGGCTACTCCTCCAATTCTGCGTGACAATTAGCTTCATCGATATCTTACGTATAAAACACAATTATATCACCATCGTGAAGCACATGGTCCCTTGGAACCATCTGGCCTTCAAAGACGCCTTTGCCCCAAACCCTTGCATATTTCAGGTTCTGGGCGATCTCCTTATGGATTTCCTCTGCTGCCTCAAGTACAGTAACTCCTTTGTTCAGCACAAATGGCTGGCTATAATCAACTTTCTTGCCGGGAGGCCTTGTATANNAGCCGAGCAAGGTACAATCTCCAAATCCTCAGGCAATACTTCAATCAGTAGGTCCAGCCTGGTCTGAGCTCCTGGCAGGTCAACTTTGTTGGCAGCACATAAGGCTCGTTTTTCAGTAAACTCTCTTTCTCCCTTATTTTTGATCCTAACATTGTTCTCTTCCATGAAAGCAATCAGGTTTTCGGCCTGCTCAAGTACGTCATCATCTCCAACGTCAAAAACAAGGAGAAGGCCGTCTGACAACCGCAACATAGCCCACATCCATGATTGAGCATTTTCAGGCGTAATGGGCGGCATATCTATAAGTTGGGTTTGAACGTTTTCCCACCGCGCCATGCCCGGCAAGGGCATTCGAGTAGTAAACGGATATTCGGCAACTTCAGGATCGGCTTTGGACATACTCTTAAGCATCAATGATTTCCCCGAGTTAGGAGGCCCCACAAGGACAACCTGACCTGCACCTTCTTTGTCTATTCTGTAAAACTCCTTCCGCCTGGGGCCTTTCCTGCCTGACCTAAGTTCGTCTTTCAACCTGGAAATTTTGCGCTTGATTTCCCCTTGCATTTTCTCGGTTCCTTTATGCTTGGGGATAGTCGACAGCATTTCCTCAAGGGCCGAAAGCCTCTCTTCGGAGGTAATGGCCTGCCGGTATCGCTTTTCGGCGGCAATATACTCAGGTCCCAGGTTTGCAGGCACGTAAAACCACCTCCTTACGTTTATCAATTGTTTCATTTATTACTGTACGGTTAATTCGAGTTTCTGACAAGAACAGCCTGTGATTCAACTGCTCTATTGAGATTCAAGACTAGGCTCAATCCAAAACGGGTATAATCCTTTAGGAACAAAAGGAGTGAGATCATGGGCCCGAGGTACATGATGATTGCGTCATACCTTGAAAAGGGGCCGGCCTGGCTCAAAATCGACCTAGGCGATGAACTGGTGGCCAATTTCGTTGTATCAACAATTTCCCCACCCTCACCTGCACCTTTTAACGCTCCTTTTTCCACGTTTACACTGGATGGGCCAAACGGGAACCAGGCAATTCTCTCAGAAGAAGAGATAGTCCAGGTTCAACCTAACGGCCCTCAAGACGGAAACTACCTCCACATAACACTTGATAACGGAGTACTGGTTACGCTGATACGCGACATATAGCCGCGCCAATCGATTTCTTCTTCCACTCCCGGAGTAAGGAATACTATAACAGACCGTTTCACCGGAATCCCCAATATCTTCTCGGCGCCATAGGAGTACAGGGAAACCTGGGGCATATAACGGCTCACCAGTTGAGGCACTTCCGGAATTCCAATAGAATCTGTCTTGTAATCCAAAATAGTAAGCCCATCTGCATCCTCGATTATGACATCAATTACACCCTGTACCAGCAAGGATTCCTTCGGAGTGCCGCCGGAAACATGGCCGCCTGCCAGGTTAAGGACAACTTCGTCTGGCCGGACGACTTCATTGTCCAGGTGATAGCCCGAGTCAAGACTGCCTTTCACTCCTCGCCGGTTAAGCCTGACGTCCAGTTTCATAGTAAACGGAATTTCCCGCCTAACCCTTTCAGGTGACAAGACAATCAACTCTCCTGTAGGAGATGCGAAAAACCTGCAGATTCTATCAATATCTTCCGGCTCAATGTACTTTTTGTCCAGGAACCCCATTGAAGAAAGCCTATCAACCTCCTGTATTATTCCTAGTTCGGAAGCGCCTTTTGCAAGATCCATTCTTGCAAGCAACTCGTGAATGGCAGTGCCTCTTTCGACACCACTTGCCCTGCCGCCGGTAAAAGCAAGCCGCTTTTCCGGGCTGGGCAGAAACCTCCAAATTTCATCTTCAAAGTCCAGCCTTCTCTTGAGCTCACCAACGCTCATCTTAGCAGGCGTAATGGTGTACGGCCTGTAGGGATAATCCCACTCAAGCCTCTTCCTGACCTCTGGATATACTACAGGGTCCTCAGGTGAACCAGGAACCACAAGATTCTTCACTTCATCCCATGTCACAGAACACTCAAGTGAGGATCTTGAAAAAGGTTCAGGAACAGGCGGAGCCCCGGGCACTCCCCACATCTCAACGTGAAAAGGCGCACACTGTTCATGGAGTATTGCAGGACATACCCAATCCAGGTATGTTACAGCCCTACTCAAGCCAGGCCTCTTCCACCTGTCTATTTGCTTGGTAAGGCCCCGGCAAGAGCCGACCAGATATAATTTTTCCCTTGCCCGGGTCATAGCCACATATAACACCCGCATCTCTTCAGCGAGATTGTCGTTTCTAATTTGGGCCTGATTAGCCTTGTAAGCTAGTGTAGGGTACTTCACCCTGGTTGCTAAGTCACAATACATGGCGCCGATTCCAAGATCCTTGTGAAATAGAATGTCATTCTTCAGGTCTTCCATGTTGAACTGTTTACCAAGGTCAACAACAAAAACCACAGGGAACTCAAGGCCTTTCGATTTATGGATGGAAAGTACCTGAACAACATCTTCATGTTCACCTAGGGCTCTGGCAGTACCCAAATCACCCTTTGACTCTTGGATTTTCTCTATGAACCTGAGAAAGCGGAAAAGGCCGTGGCGCCCAAAACTATCAAATTCCATGGCTCGACTGACAAGTGCCCGCAAGTTCGCCTGCCGTTGAGCACCGCCTGGAAGGCCTCCTACATAATCATAATATCCTGTCTCTCCTAACACAGTCCACAGCACATGGGCAAGAGGCATCCTCCTGGACATAGTGCGCCATAGATCAAGTTTTTCCAGAAACTCAGAAAGGGCCTTCTGTAAACCGGTTACTTCATGCCTTTGTACCTCTTGCTCAGGGTTGTCGCCCCCCAAAGCCTGAACCGGAACATCTCCAAGAGCAACGAAGTCCACCAGCGAATCATAGAACTCTTTCTTAGGTGATATTGCCTTGATAATCGCCAGGCTTCTAGGCGTAAGGCCAACTACAGGCGACCTCAAGACAGCAGCCAAAGGAATATCCTGCCTTGGATTGTCTATTACCGAAAGCAGTGACAGGGCTACCTCTACTTCACGCGCCCTGAAATAACCCGTCCCCAACTCAGAGTATGCTGGAATACCACATCGTTGAAATATATCAATCAGGACGTTAGCCCTGTTTTTTGTGGCGCGCATAAGAATGGCGATATCCTTATAGGTACACTTCCTGAATTGAGACCTCCTGGCGTCCCAAACCTTGAATGGTTTCTCTGGATCGACCAGTTCTTGTATCTTAGAAGCCACTACAAGAGCTTCCTTTTCCAACCCTTCATACTCTTCAATATCTGCATCTTGGGCCGGGGTGTCCGAACCGTCTACCCCATTGCTGCCTCCATCTTCGTCGCCGCCTGTGTCTTGCCCTTGAGCCTGCGAACCCCGCTTCTGGGCTGGCAGTTCTTCAGCGCTGAGGCTGTCTCTCTCTACCAATAAGAGGCCTGCCGTCAACGATTGCCCTGATTCTTCCGGATATGAAGCCCCCAGGTATAACCGGTGATCTTCAGTGTAGTCAATTTCAGCTACGTCCTTTAGCATGATGCGTTCGAAAAGGTAGTTTACTGCATCAACTACCTCTTTTCTGCTCCTGAAGTTTTTTGCAAGGCTGATCTTGACTCCGGAAACATTTGAATCAACCGCCCGGTTTTCCTCAATGTGCCGGTATGTATTGTATTTTTCAAGAAAAATCCTGGGCTCGGCAAGCCTAAAGCGGTATATGCTTTGCTTTATGTCTCCCACCATGAAAAGATTGCAGGGCATTGACACAAGAGACAATATGGCATCTTGAACCGGATTCGTGTCCTGGTATTCGTCAACAAAAACATAATCGTAGCTGCTTCTGACCTCATGAGCCAGGTTGAAGTCATCCTGCCTCAGAATATCCAGGCAGTACCTTTCAAGATCCGAAAAATCCACGCCTCCCCGGTCCTTCTTTTTCTCTATGTACTTCTTGTCCAGATCCAGAACAATATTTATCAGACACTCAATGAACGGCACCAGATCCCTTAGTTCACCCAAGATTTGGCCAGACGGCCTCATAAGCGTGTTCTTGGAAATCCCTTTGAAGACATTCTTGAATTTGTCCCTGAAATCTTTGGCCCTATCTACAAGTTCAGGAGTTGCCTCGCTTTTTCTCTTTGAGGGCAGCCTCCTGAATTTGAACTGGCCAATTACCCTAATCTTTGGGAGAACGGCACAGCTATTCTGGCCAGGAACATGTATCTCACTGAACATCTCCGGGTTTTCTAAAGCCACGCTAATCCTTTGCACCAGGTCATGTGCTTCTTTGAAAAATGCAAGTTCTTCCTCAATTACAGGGAGGTAATACTCAGGCCCTGAGGGCATAAGGCATACTGCACACGCTTCTTCGGCATACGATATTGCCTCGTCAAGATCAGTAACGAGACAGTCAAGAAGCACCCTGGCCCATGGCAACCTGAGAACCATGTCATCCAAACCAGTGCCGTCAGTATCGTCCTCTGAACTTGAGTCCATAAAGTCCCGTACCGTTGCGTACCAACCAACAGTATTCTCAAGCCAGGTTTCAATAGAAGGCTGGGTCTTGCTAAAGTCATGGAGCCTCAAGACTGTTTGTTTGAGAGTCTCGTCAACCCCACGGCCGCCGTACATTTCTACAAGGCCCTGAAAAACCTTGTACTCGGGGAAATCTCTCCTGTAACGCTCTTCAAATACTTCATCCAGCGCCTCGTATCGCAGCAGTTCCGATTCGTTTGAATCCAGGACCCTAAAACCGGGATCAAGATTAACTCGGTAGAAATATCGCCTAACTATTGAAAGGCAGAAAGAGTGGATTGTTGAAATCTGAGCCCTCTCCAAAAGAGAAATTTGCCTTGGAATCCGGGTATCCTCAGGCCTTTTGGCTCTGGCATCTTGCAGCGCGGTACGCAGGCGTTCTTTCATCTCGAGAGCAGCTTTTTCTGTGAAAGTTACTACCAGCAGCCGCTCTATATCGCAAGGTTGATCCGGGGCAAGCACCTGCTGAATAACCCTTTCCACCAGGACCGAAGTCTTGCCGGCCCCTGCTGCAGCAGAAACCAGCATGCTATTACCCCTGAACTCTATGGCAAGCCTTTGCTCGGGGGTCCAAGTAGTCTCACCTGACACCGAATCACTCTCCCCTTGCGCAATATTTCACGATTTCTTCCCATATGGCTNNATGTCTGAATGGGCTGGGCTGGTACCATCCATGAGCCTAAGCACATCAACATTGTCTACAAGGGCACCTGTCATTTTGAGTTTCTTTTTCAGTTCGTGCCAGGCAGTATCCTTATCAATTGGCCCGTCTGCCCTTACGAACGGATCCTGTATGGCCTGGTAAACAGCTCCTGCCGGAAGAACATTTGCTTTTGCAGAAGCCATCTGAGGTTCTTGGGGAATACTGCCGGTTTTGTGCCCACTCGACGAGGGCTGCAATACACCGGAATTATGGAGGTAGAACGGGCTGTCAATTATACTGCCCCATTCGGACAACACTGCAGCCAGATAAACAAGGAGCTGCAGTGACAGGCCGTGATACACTTCCAGAAGATCCAGTTTATCAGGATTTGACTTGTAATCCACAATTCTTAAGTAAGTTTGGCTGCCTAGTTGGGCAGCATCTATCCTGTCAATGCGGCCCCGAATCAGAACCTCACTGCCATCAGATGCCNNCGTGCCGAACGCCTTAGTATGGAACCAAGTGCACTGGAGACATGCATATACCTGGAAGAACTCAGAAACAGATCGTTCTGAATTCTTGGAGCCAGCCCCTGAACAACCCCATCCATGATTCTCGCAACATCTTCCTGTTCCAGGGCTTCTACAGGCTGGCCTGAACCTGCAACCCTCAACACGAATTCTCTCATGGCTTCGTGAAAGAAGGTCCCTGTCTTTGCAGGGTCAAGTTTGAATATTTCTCGCTCCTTGAGCCCAAGGCCGTCCCTGGCAAAATGCTGAAAGGGGCATTGCTCAAATCTCTCTAACCTGGAAACACTTGTCCTCAAGACACGGCCATAGAGCCGTTCAGACAAGGGCTTTCCCAGTTGCGGCATTTTGTTGCTGTACCCCAGGGACCCAAGGATCTTACGGCTCTTGGCTTCCCTCGGAGGTGAAAGCAGCCACCGGTATGCTTCCTGCCAAACAATACCCGGGGCCATCCTTTGCCTCATCAGAGACAACCGGCGTGCTGTAAGGCCCCAAACTGTGGCAGGTACTAGGTAATCAAGATCACCGGGATATGTGCCGGGAGGCTCCATAGATACCAAATACTCACCTTTGCCCGGCATTATTTTCTTAACCCATGTGACAACAGGTGACGGAAACAGGGCTTTGCCTTCTTGATCTCCCAGTGGGTATGAAATGTAAAGCCGTTCCTTGGGCCTTGTGAGGGCGATGTACACCAGGTATTGCTCATGGAACTGCTTTATTCTCGACGATGGTTCCAGGTTCAGCCCTTTATTGAAAAGTGCCTCTCTGTCTCTGTCTGTGAAGATCCCTTCTTCCCCTTGCTTTCTGGGGAGGTCACCCTCAAGGGCTCCCATCAAGAACGTAACCCTACACTCAGGCTGTCTGGTCCTGTCCAGGCTCCCAACTAATACCTGATCCAAAGAAGGCGGTATAGATCCTAATTTAAGGTCTTCCAAACCGGCATTGAGAAGCAAAGAGTACGTCTTGAGACTGCAAGGGTGGTCACCTAAAATTTCCACTGCTTGTTCCAATATCTCAATTACCTTGTCCCAGACCCCTCCGTGGTCAAGCGCACCAATAAGATCCCCCTGGTTTTCACAGTCCTTCTGCCAACGAGAAAGGGTCTTTGGAACATCAAGGTTCATAAGCAAGTTATAAACGGCCATAGATATGTCTTTGGCTGTATGTCCGTTATGGTTCTGTGTAAGCTCTTCATAGAACCTGGAAAATGATGCCATGGCCTGCTTTCTGAAGAGGTCCATTTCGTCTCCGCAGGCCTCAACTGAGACAGTCCCTTCAAGGTTATCAGAAAGGAATCCTCCCGTGTATCGCCAGGGTTCAGGCAAAATCCACCTTTCTCCGCGTATTCCGCTGGCCAGAACATAATTCTCGAGTTTATCAACAAGTTCCCGTTTAACAGGTATAAGATCTGTTTTCAGGTATCTGAATACAGAATCGAACCCAAAGTGTGTAAGCACCATATCAAAGGCTGACCGTATGAGCTCGGCCAGAGGGTGGTGAGATAAAGAACGCTTTTCATCAAGGAAGAATGGAATGTTGTGATCGCCAAATACCATCTTCACAAGATCCTTGTATCTTTCAATATTCCGTAGCTCCACAGTGATGTCTTTGAACCTCATGCCCTGCTCGCGAACAAGGGCAAGAGTTTCTCTGGCTATAAACTCAACTTCTGCCCGGGGGTTTACTGCCGACACCAGGTGCACTCCACCTGGATCCGTGTAAACAGTGCCCCCGCAGTCATTCTCCCGGGCCTGTCCCTTCTGAGCCTGTCCTGGGGTGTTAGCGAGTCTTCCCCGGCTCTCTCTGTTCCTAAATTCGAACTCAACCTGCATGAGCTCGTGGCTGTTGAATCTGGGCAACGGGCCGTTTTCGCCAAGGAAGACAGTTCTGTTTACAGGGATTCCACTCTCAAGGCAAATTTCGGAAACCCTTTCATAGACCTCTCTCACAGGGTGAAACAAGCTGGTCTCCCTGGGCTTATGCTGAATCTCGCCACGGTCCATGCAAAGGGCAAGAGTAACCTCGGAAACGCTGTTTAGGATGGCCTCAATAACTTGATATTCCCTGGGCGTAAATCCTGAAAACCCATCTATCCACACTGAAGCGTTTCTCATCAGACTGGATTGACCCATTCTCAAAGCAGCAAGTTCAAGGTAGTCATCTGGATCTAGGAATCGGTTAGAAAGGAACTCCCGGTATTCCCGGTATACCAGTTCAAGATCGGCCAGTTTTTGTGAAAGAAAGGGAGGGTTTTCAGACTCCTGGCCAAAACCTAAAAGAAGATCATCTGGTTGTATGCCATATGCGTTGAACTCAGAAAGAGCCTGGATTACCGTGTCCCTGAACCCAGGGTAATCTACCATAGGAGCGTAAACCTTGAGATCGCTTCTGTGACGCCACAATATTGATTGGATGGCCATACTTCTGCCCACCGGGGTAATAAACGGCTGCACAGCCCCGCCAACTTCGTCCAGGACCCTTAAGCAAAGGCGCCTGAAGCCCAATATGTGCAAGTTTATAAACCCTGCCAGCCTGCCATCTTCAAGAATAGCCCTTTCCATTTGAAAAGTGGCCTGATCCGGGACAATGATTAGAATAGGATCTTTGCCGATTTCCCTGGTTTGAGATAGTAAGCGTTCAATAACAGAGTCAATTATGTATTTCGTCTTACCGGACCCGGCAGGCCCGATTATGAACTGCAATCCCATATCAAAAACCACCCTGAATTAACTTCGCCGAAAGACAGGTGGTTTCCTGTTTGCTCCTTCAAACCGGGAGGCCCTGATTATGGCCTGAAAGAACCCTGTTTCCCTTGGTCAGATTGGGCAATACGGTACATAGCCTCAAACCCGATCTCGATGAGCTTGTTCTCACTTTCAACATAGACAGGGTCCTTACCGTGATGGGCAATTGCAAAATCTGTGGAATCACCTGACCTAATAGGAACGTTTTGACTTGTCCTCGGCCCGTTATCCAAGACAAAAGCAGCACCGCATCGAAAGCCCCTGTAGAGTCCGACAATGTATTCTGTGTCTGCCTCCATTTCGATACATAAAATGCCGCCTTTTCTCAAAGCCAATCGCTTATCCATGTCACCAGGCGCGTAGAATGCATCTACTGTAGCCACTGGCCCGGTAAGGGCTGAAATCCCTGCCTGGTCTGCAGATTGAACCAGTGCAAGAGTGGTACTAAAATCAGCTACTGCAGGAAACGGTTTGGGCAGGTACTCATCTGCCGTACCGCCACCCCTGTATGATCCTGTGGCAATAACAATGTCGCCTACACCGGTTTGCTCTGCTACGCCACCTGCAGAGCCAATGCGAATGAACGTGTCGGCACCCATGTTGCCTAATTCCTCCATGGCAATAGCTACCTGCGGGCCGCCCATTCCAGTTGAACATACTGTCATGGGAACCCCTTTATACAACCCTGTATACACAAAATACCCGCGTGTATCTGCAACCAGCCGCATGTTGTCTAGTTTCCCGGCCATCTTCCGTCCGCGCACATGATCTCCGGGAATAAAGCAGTAGCGGGCAATGTCCGCATCTCTGGCCTTTATGTGGTGTTGTGAAAATACGTCAGCCATATGTTACACCTCCAAAATATCCCGGCAAAAACCGGTACCCTTTCCCCTGTAATGTACATCCAGCAGTTCGCCTACTGTTGCTCCCAGGTCAGCAAATGTGCTTCTAGTCTCAAGCATAACGCCTCTCTGTACAGACTCTCCGTAAATCAGCAAAGGAACGTACTCTCTGGAATGATCAGTGCTGGGAGTTGTGGGATCGCAGCCATGGTCAGCGGTCAATATCAGCACATCTTCAGGCCTGAGCAGGCCAATCAGGCCAGGCAGGGCACTATCGAACTCTTTGAGCGCCCTGGCGTAACCCTGAACATTGTTCCGGTGCCCGTAGAGCATATCGAAATCAACCAGGTTCGCAAATACCAAATGCCTTTGCCTGATAGGATAGGACTCACCAAGAAGTTTCTGCAGAACCTCAATACCCTCTTTATTGCTTGAAGTATGTACAGCTTTGTGGATTCCCCTGCCTGCAAATATGTCTTGTATTTTCCCAACGGCTGTCACAAAAACCCCTGAGTCCGCTGCGTAGTCCAAAAGAGTTTTTTGTACAGGAGCAAGGGAAAAATCTTTCCTGCCGTCAGTCCTGAAAAAGCCGCCTGGCTTACCTGTAAAAGGCCTGGCAATTACCCTTGCTACCATATCGTCGCCTACGAGAATATCCCTTGCAATCTGGCACCAGGAGTACAAGGTATCAATGGGAACTATCTCCTGGTGGCAGGCGACTTGAAAAACGCTGTCGGCTGAAGTGTACACAATGGGAAAACCAGTTCCTAAATGCGACTGCCCTAATTCTTCAATAATCTGAGTTCCTGATGCAGGCTTATTTCCAAGAATCTTTCGGCCTATTGCTGACTCAAACTCCTCAATTACATGGCGTGGAAACCCTTCAGGATAGGTTGTAAACGGTTTGTCCAAGATTATCCCTGAAATCTCCCAATGCCCGGTTGTAGTGTCCTTACCGGGCGAAGCCATGGCCATGCGGCCACAGGCCCCCTGGGGTTCTTCTCCGGGAGTGCCGGGTATATCAACCAAATTTCCAATGCCCAGTTTTCCGAGGTTGGGCAAGGAGAGGCTTCCCAAAACCCGTGCTATATTGCCAAGGGTATTGGAATTCTCGTCACCGTACAAATGTGCATCGGGAAGAGCTCCAATACCCACGCTGTCAAGAACAACAAGAAACAATCTCTTTGGCAGATTCAACTCATTACACCTTGCATAAGATTGTGTATCCGGTTGAGGCCCGAAAAGCCCTATATAAGAGTCAGAGTACAAAGAACGTACGGCTTTCTGCCCAATTCATTCTTGAAAAGGCGCTTTACGACAGAAGCCAGCTCATCCTCGACTGATTCCTTGTTCGCCAGAGCTTCTCTGGGCAATACAGACAAGTACTGTTCAGCCCTGCTAATTACCTCGGATATTATGGCATCCTGGTGCCCTGCACTAATCAGGCCAACACTCCTCACTTGAGGTTCAGTGATGAGCTTGCCTGTCTCTTTCGAGAGTATGCAAGACAAGAACACGGCACCGGCCTCGCCGAGAGACTGTCTCTGCTTGAGAACGGGGTGGCCTATATCGCCTACACCATATCCGTCTACAAACACATCCCTTGTCTGAATTGTGCCAAGTATTTCTGCCCGGTCAGGGGTAAGCCTGAAAATCGTGCCATTCTCACCAATAAGCACATTTGAAGGAGGAACCCCGGTTGCAACAGCAAGCTGAGAGTGAATTATCAGATGCCGGTACTCACCATGGATAGGTATGAAGAACCTGGGCCTCGTGAGATTAAGCATTATCTTGAGTTCTTCCTGGCTTGCGTGGCCTGATACATGAACCCCTGATTCAGGAGTGTAGATAACATTAGCCCCTCGCCTGAACAGGTTATCAACTACCCTGGATACAGTCGTTTCATTGCCGGGTACAGGGGAAGCAGCCATTACTACAAGATCCCCCTCGACTATATCCACTTTTCTGTGATCGCCTACAGACATCCTGGAAAGGGCTGAAAGGGGTTCTCCCTGGCTTCCTGTACTCAATATGACGATTTTCGAGGAGGAATACTTGCCTACATCGTCTACACTGATAAGAGTACCAAGAGGTACCCTCAAAAAGCCCATGCTTATTGCAACCTCAACTACATTCTCCATACTGCGGCCAACGACGCATACTTTCCTACCATACCTGTAAGCAGCATCGATTACTTGCTGAATCCTGGGAATGTTTGAGGCAAAAGTGGTAACAATGATTCTTCCTTTGGCCTGATAAAAAACCTGAGATAGATTCTCACCCACTACTCTCTCTGATGGCGTGTACCCGGGCCGGTCTGCGTGAGTGCTATCTGACAGCAGGGCAAGGACACCTCGCTCGCCTACTTCTGCAAACCTGTGGTAATCTGTAGGCTCCCCGTCTACAGGCGTTTGGTCTAGTTTGAAGTCGCCTGTAAAAACAAGGGTTCCGCAAGGCGTGTATATGATTAGCCCCACGCTGTCCGATACGGAGTGGGTAGTCCTGACGAATTCGACCTTTATTGACCCCAGCTCAATTACATCTCTGGGGGCAACGATTCTAAAGTCAAACTCACCTTCGAAGTTCTCGTCCATTTTCCTTCGGGCAAGCCCCAATGTAAGCTTAGTACCATATACCGGAACATTGACTTTGCTGAGCACAAAAGGCAATGCGCCTACATGGTCTTCGTGCCCATGAGTTAGGACAATACCACGAAGACGGTCCTTACGTTCAACCAAGTAAGAAATGTCAGGAATTACAAAGTCTACACCTGGCATTTCGTCTTTTGGGAAAGCGAGCCCGCAATCTATGGCAATCACATCAGGCCCTGATTCCAGCAGCATAAGATTCTTGCCAATTTCTCCTAAGCCGCCCAATGCTAGCAATCGTATCTCTTTTGTCATGTTTCCTCACCAAAGTCTAGTATAGCCTGTCTTGTATAGGAATGCCAGAAGATGGTCGAAAAATTCAACGGGCGGCAGTATTCTGCCGCCCGTTCCTTGCCGGGGCCCTAGTGGGTCTCAACCTCTTTTGCCCCATGACGCCGGAAGATATCTGCCGCTTCGTTAATCTTTTCCTCGTTGGTCCTTACCATGGCAACTATCTTGCCTTCTTTGACTCTCTGCTCGTACCTCTCGCCTACGTCTTCCGGAATTCCCCAGTCTATCAACCCGCCTGCAATGCCGCCTGTGACTGCCCCGCTTAGAGCAGCTGCAATTGGCCCTGCAGCAACAATAGGCCCAATACCGGGAATTGCCAGGGCACCTACTCCAGCCAGAAGCCCGGCGACTCCCCCGATTGCGCCGCCGGTACTAACACCGCCTGAGATGTCCTGGCCAAAACCCATTGTAGTGTCGCCCTCTTGTCCGCGGCCTCCTCTGCCACCTTCCTTAACCATGCCTTCTCTCGCTACGATCGAAATATCTTCCTTCTTAACCCCTCTTTTTTGGAGTTCATCTACAGCCTTCTCCGCCTGCATTGTGTCTTCAAAAACCCCTAAGACAGTCTTAGACATCTATAACGTACACCTCCCGAGTTATGTCCAACCTATTTTCCCCTTCTTAGCGCAGTGAAATTCAGAATGCTAAGGAAGAGGCAAGTGATTTGCGCGGTAAAATCATAAATCCTGGCTCGGGAAAATATGTAACAAGTAGGCAAGGAGGGAACAGCATGCTTTACCCAATTCTGATTACGTTGGTAATCTTCTTCCTAGTGTACGTCTCTATGGGTGTTAGGGTTCATAGAATTCAGTCTGCCCGGGCGAGAAAAAGAGCCTACGAAGAAATGCAGTCGCCTTTAGGTGAGGCAATCAAAGATTTCGTAGCAGTTGCCGGAGGAGTCTACCTGGGTCTGATGGCCCTGTCAGAATTCCTAAAGGTACCTGCTCCAATCACAGCAGAACTATGGGGAGTAGCCTTTGACCCAATGGCAGTGGTTGCCGTAGCGCTTGCAGTAGTATCTCCAATATTCCCTGCCAGAAACAGGCAGTAGTCAAATACCGGACTGGCAAAAAGCGCATGTTACTGTAAACCGGTGATCAAGGGAACCCATAAGAGTTAAATAACAGGTAAGCGTGAAAACATCAGAAAATAAAGAGCAGGCTGTATTTGCCTGCTAACTCCAGTCACCTGGATACTTGCTTCTTCGCTTTAAGCTCGTACCATTTATTTAAGAGCATATCCAGGTGAGAGCTAAGTGCTCTCGCGGCCTTTACCTTATCGTAACTGTATTTATCTCCGACTTGGTCGTGCAACCGGCCGCGAAGCATTTCAATCTCTAGAAGGAGTTGATCTTCGCTTCCGATTATGTAGACCTCCTCTACGCTTTATGGGACCTTCCCAATTGAGAGACTAATTCCGCTAGGCTCAAGGCAACGCCAAGAACTTCCTATCAAAGTATACTCTTCGATTGTCGAATTTGGAATAGGACAACTGGGGATTTTGTCAAATGTTACATTCAGAGGCAATCATAACGACATGGATTTCCAATTATCGCCAAAAGCACGCAGCCCTTTGACAGTGGACAAATTCTCTTCATCTGCAGTTGGACTATCGTTGGGTGTCTCCATAATACCTGGCATGCCTGGCCTAAGCAGAGGACTATTAATAATGGCCCTGAAACCTTCCATTCCAATGGATCCCTGCCCTATGTGATCGTGCCTATCCCTGTGGGAACCCAGGGTCCCTTTTGAATCATTCAAGTGGACGACCTCAAGGGTTTCAAGGCCTACGAGTTTGTCATAGGAAGACAGTATGCCGTGGATGGCACTGGGATCTGACAGATCGTAACCTTGTCCAAAAGCATGGCAGGTATCAAAACAGGTACCTACCCTGCCGGCAGGTAGTGCCTTGATCAGCGACCCCAGGGCCTCAAATGTTGAGCCAATTTCCTGTCCTTGTCCTGACGTATTTTCCAAGAGAAGTTTGACGGAGCCTGAGTAAATTGTCAAAGCCTCATTGATGCTTTCTGAAACCCTGGCTAGGGCCTGCTCAGCCTCAGGTTCTTCTTCCTTGTCCTTATGCCCGATGTGAGTTACCACAAAGCCGGCCCCTAGAATCTCTGCCCGCATTAAGTCCTCTGCAAGGACCTGAATGGAATAACCACGTTTATCCGGATCATTTGATGCCAGATTCATGAAATACGGCGCATGAATTACCAAGGGCCTCATATTGTGCTCATCAAACAGTTTCTTCATCATGGAAACATCACCGGGCTCAAACTCCTTAGCCTTTCCGCCCCTGGGGCTGCGAGAGAATATCTGTACCGTCTCGCAACCCAGCCGGGCGGCGGTTTGAGCCATTTTTGCCATTCCACCTTGAATTGAAAGATGAACCCCAAACCTCATGCGTTTATCTATTCCTTCGGTTATCTCTTGGGTTTCCCCTGAACCTGCTTTGCTTATCTCTATCCCTGGTGTTCCGGTCTCTGCTGCGGCCTGGAGAGCCATCTAGGTGAGTCGACAAGTTGACTCTTCCCAAATGGTCAACTTCTGTAACTCTGACCATTAGTTCATCACCAATTTCAGGCATATCGCCATCGCCTATGTCATTGGAGCGAACCAGCCCTTCTTTGCCTGGAAGAACCTCAACGAAAGCTCCGAAAGAGGCAAGTCGGGTGACCTTACCCATGTATGTCCTGCCTACTTCAACATCCTGGGTAATTCGCTCAATTATCTCCTTTGCCTTTAGCCCTGTTTCCTCGTCAACGGCAGATATGAATACCCGGCCATCCTGTTCAATATCTATTTTTACGCCGGTTTCCTGAGTGATCTTGTTAATGGTTTTGCCTCCGGGCCCAATAACGTCCCTTATCTTGTCAGGGTCTATTTCTACCACGATTATGCGCGGAGCAAAGGGTGATAAAGTCTCTCTGGGTTTCTCAATTGTCCCTAGAATTTTGTCCAGAATAAACAGCCGGGCTGTCTTGGCTTTCTCAAGAGCCGACTTGAGAATTTCCCGGGTAACACCTGATATCTTTATGTCCATCTGCAGGGCTGTAATTCCGGCCTCAGTCCCTGCAACCTTGAAATCCATGTCTCCAAGGGCGTCTTCCATTCCCTGGATATCAGTAAGAATAACTGCCTTGTCTTCTCCTTTTATAAGCCCCATGGCAATACCGGCCACAGGCGCCTTAATCGGGACACCGGCGTCCATCAAGGAAAGGGTGCTTCCGCACACAGAAGCCATGGAAGTAGAGCCGTTAGACTCCAGCACTTCAGATACAACCCTTATGGTATAAGGGAAGTCTTCTTCACCGGGGATAACAGGCAGAATAGCTCTCTCAGCAAGAGCACCGTGGCCGATCTCTCGGCGCCCTGGGCCCCTTAGAGGCCTTGTTTCGCCTACAGAGAAAGGCGGAAAGTTGTAGTGGTGAATGTACCGCTTGAATTCCTCTAGCCCTGTAGTATCTAGCTCCTGAATGTCGCTGGTGGCTCCAAGGGTTGCTATACTCAAGACCTGGGTTTGGCCTCTGGTAAAGAGCCCTGAACCGTGGACCCGTGGAACAACAGCCACTTCACAAGCAATAGGCCTAATTTCGTCAGGCCTTCTTAAGTCAGGCCTAACCTCTTCATTGAGTATCATTGCCCTAACTTCCCGCTTTAGAATGTCGTGAAATGCTTCCGATATTTCGCCTTCCTGTTCAGGAAATTCCTCGGCAATTGCATCGAACACTTCGTGCAGCACAGCATCGATAGCCGCTTCCCGGTCAAGTTTATCCTTGGTTCTTATGGCTTCCTTGAGCTTTGGGGTGGCTAGTTCATCTACTCTGGCTATTACATCTTCAGACGCCGTAAACAGTACAGGCGCCATTTTGGGCTTTCCAATTTCGCTTACTATGTCTTCCTGAAAAGCAACTATGTCCTTTATTATCTCATGGCCTTTCATTATGGCATCTACCATGACGTCTTCGGAAACCTGGTTGGCACCTGCTTCAACCATGAGAATTGCGTCCTTGGTTCCTGCAACTGTAAGTCTTAATTCACTTTCCTCAAGCTGCTTGACCGTAGGGTTAATCAGGAATTCTCCGTTGATCAGGCCCACTTCAACAGCCCCTACAGGCCCGTTGAACGGAATGTCACTTACTGACAATGCCGCTGAAGCTCCGATCATTCCTGCAATCTCAGGTGAATAGTTATGCTCTATGGCAAGAGGTATGATTACTATCTGAACCTCGTTGCGCAAACCCTTTGGAAAAAGCGGCCTGATCGGCCTATCGGTTACCCTGGCCTGTAGTATTGATTTCTCGGGGGGCCTGCCTTCTCGCCGTCCCCAGCTTCCGGGAATCCGGCCTACAGCGTACAGTCTTTCCTCTACGTCTACAGTGAGAGGGAAGAAATCAAGGCCTTCTTTTGGTTCTTTGGATGTAGTTGCAGTCACAAGGACAGTAGTCTCTCCGTATCTAACTACTACTGATCCGTTGGCCTGTTTTGCTACTTTGCCGAACTCCAAAAAAAGAGGCCTCCCGCCAACCTCCAATGAGTACCGTTTAACTGCCTCCAAATAAATACACTCCTTTTCAGCTATCCGCTAACCCCTTAGACCAAGTTTCTCCACTATTGCCCTGTAGCGTTCAGGGGATTCCCGAAAAAGATAATTTAAAAGGGCACGGCGCTGGCCGACCATCTTCAAAAGGCCTCTTCGGCTGTGGTGGTCTTTCTTGTGTACCTTAAGATGCTCTGTGAGATAGGAAATTCTTGTTGTCAGAAGAGCAATCTGGACTTCCGGCGAACCGGTGTCATTTTCGTGGCGTTTGAATTGATCGATAATGGTCTTCTTTCTTTCTGTCTCAAATGTCAATTAAGAACACCTCCAAGTTTGATCGACTGTGCCTTGAACCCAGCACCGCGCCGGAGGTACGCAGAGCCGAGTCTCAAGGTAGATTCGCATGAGAAATTCTATCATAAGCACCTATGGGTGTAAACGAACCCTAGCCAGGGAATCCCACACTACATCTGCCAAGGGCCAATAGAGCAGCCTCGATATCGGCCTCTATCTGGCTCTTTAGAAGTTCTCTGCTCTTGAACTTTCGTTCCTCTCTAATATACTTCATAAAGAACACTTGCATACTCTTCCCGTATAGTTGGCCTGAAAACCCGGGGATGTGTACTTCTACCCTGGTTCTGCTGCCGCTGAAAGTAGGCCTCACTCCTACATTTGCCACAGCCGGCCTTAACCTGCCTCCCATACACCGAGCTAATACTGCATAAACTCCGCTTCGCGGCAGCAGCTTGTCCTCTGGAAACCCGACATTAGCAGTAGGAGTCCCTATCTGTCTCCCAATGCCATCGCCTGCGACTATATCTCCATGAACACAATAGGGCCTTCCAAGGAGCTCGGCTGCTTCCTCCATATTGCCATCTGCCAAGAGCTGCCTTATCCTGGTGCTGGAAACCACTTCCCCGCCAAGTGTGAACGGCGGAACAACCGATACACTGAACCCCATATCCATGCCAACCTGTTCCAGGTACTGTGGCGTACCCTGGCCCCGGTACCCGAAAGTGAAGTTGAAACCGCATACAATATGCTGTGACCTGATCAAAGAGCATAGATAATGCTTTATGAATTCTTCAGGAGAAAGCCTCAATAAGCCAGTGGTAAATGGGATTGCCCATAAGTAATCTACTCCCATAGCCTCAAAGAGGGCTTTCTTCTCGTGTACCGGTGTAAGTAAAGTATTGTAACCATCAGATGGTTGAATTAAGCTTTTGGGGTGGGGATCAAAAGTAACGGCAACCACAGGTAAGTTCGTCTTGCCCTTAATCTCCAGGGCTGTATTAAAGAGTTCCCTGTGGCCGCGGTGGACTCCGTCAAAAAAGCCTATTGCAACAATTACCTTTTGTGTTCCTAGATCTTCTTCTGGTTTGACTACGATCTTCAATGAATATCACTCTTCCTGAATCAATACTTTCTCGTATTTGATTCTACACGAAGTTTCACAAGCATTGTCAGGTGAAAGCACACAGGCGATGCTCTCCTTTTGACTGTATGGCTGCTTATAGGTCCCTATCAAAACAGGATGCCTGTCCTGTTCAGACTTGCTCAAGCGCTCTAAGTGTGCCATTACTGCCCCGGGATTGACAAAATCATCTGGTTTCAATGGTATGCCATGTTTCACTGAACCAAGGGATTCTTGCCTGATCTCAAAGAGTGGGAAGCCCTTGAAAACTTCAACGGGGCTCGCCAGCAAATCTTCAAGTCTGTAACTAGAAGGCCTGGTTTTGAGTGACTCAAGAAGCACAGCATCTTTCAGCAAAAAACTGCCTACCCGTGTCCTCAAGAGATACGAAACTGCAGCCCCGCAGCCCAATGCGTCCCCAAGCCCTTCTGCAAGGCTTCTGACATAGGTCCCCCGTCCTACCCTCACTGAAAAGATGCCTCTGGAGTAAGGGCCCGGCCTCCAGTTGAGAAGTTTGAACTCATAGACCCTTACATCTCTGGCAGGTACATCTACAGTTATGCCTTGCCTGGCCAACTTGTGCAATCGTTGGCCATCAACCTGCACTGCAGAATAAGCAGGCGGTATTTGCTTAATCTCTCCTGTAAACCGCGGCAGCAATTCCCTAACTCTTGATGATGTTAGGTAAGAAGACTCCGCCCTTGAGATTACCTGGCCGTCCAAATCCCCTGTATCTGTTGAAACCCCAAAAATAAACTCGGCCAAATAGTCCTTATCCTCATCTAGCAGGTATTCAGCGAGACGCCTGTATGAACCCAGGGCTACAGGCAAGACACCTTGGGCCATTGGATCTAAAGTCCCTAGATGGCCTGCTTTTCTTTGGCCAAAAATACGCCTCACTCCAAGGACCACATCATGGGAGGTAAGGCCCTTGTTTTTCAGTACGTTTAGAAATCCGTCCATATCTCTGGCTCACTCAAGAGTTCAAACACTCTGGCCTTGGTTTCTTCCAGAGTACCCTGGATAAATACACCGGCTGCCCTTGGATGGCCTCCTCCTCCCAAAGAAGCGGCAATTGCGGAAACATCTACCCGGGACCTGGACCGCAAGCTTACATGAACACCTGTTCTGTCTTCATTTTGCTTAAAACACAATGAGACCTCGACCCCAGCAATTGACCTGGGGTAATCAATGATTCCCTCTGTTTCTTCAAACAAGGCCCCTGCATCCTTAATCATCTCAGCCGTCACTTCTACAGAGGCTACTTTCCCGCCATTATGAAGGGCCAGAGTATGTAGGGCGCTCCGCAACAACACAATTGACGAGAGAGTTCTGGCCTCATACAGGTAGTCTGCAACCTGTGATGGGTTAGCCCCGGCATCAATCAACTCAGCGGCTACATGAAAAGCCCTTGGGCTTGTATTCTGATACCTGAACCCTCCTGTATCAGTAGCTATTGCAACATAAAGGCAGGTAGCTATTTTGGGGGTGACAGGCACTCCCAATTCCTTTAGCAAGAAGAACACAAGCTCACCTGTGGCACTGGCATCAGGGCCCACCAAGTTGATATCACCGAATTGGGAGTTTGAAACGTGGTGGTCAATGTTGATCCACGGCTTGCCTTTGGCAAACTCCAGCGCCGCACCTACCCTATGAGGCCCTGTACAATCAAGAAAGATGGCAACATCAGCATCGAAATCTTCAGGTTTGAAGGATGACACTGTAGTGTGAAAATGCCGGCCGGGCATGAAATCGTACATACCGGGGTGAGGGTCATGTGACAAAAGAACGCCTCTTTTGCCGAGAAACGCAAGAGCCAGGGCAAGGGCCAAACCTGAACCTATACAATCCCCGTCAGGTTTCTCGTGCTCGAGTATTACCACGTTTTTGCACCCGCCCAAAACGCCGGCTATCCGCGCAAATTCCTGCCTGCAAGGGACTTCTGTGACCATTGTTTCCTGGCTCCTCTGTGATATCCGTGCAACCATATTCAAGTTTTGTCGATTTCAGTCTCGTCCTTCTTTATTTCAGAAAGGAGTTTCGAAACCCTCATGCTGTATTCTATACCCTCATCCAAAACAAACTGGATTTCCGGTGCATACCTTATTCCCAAAGCCTTTGAAACTTCAGATCTGATAAGGCCCTGAGCACTCTTAAGGCCTTCCATAGTCTTTTCCTTGTCTTCATCAGATCCCAATACGCTAACATATACTTTGGCCAGAGACAGATCCTTGTTGACGTCTACGTTAACAATACTGGCAAACCCAATCCTCGGATCCTTAAGACGCCTTAATAAGAGCTCTGANNCACCACCCCGCAGTCATGTAATTATGTCAATTTGGAAGTCCAGCACCTGGCCGTCTATGTTGCTCTCGATGCAAAGGACAGCCCCCTGTAAAACCTCAACGGCATGATTCTCCCTGTTAGTTACAAAGGCCATACCCAGAAGCGCCCTCCCCCAGGTATCGTTTGCACCAACCTCAGCGCAGGATACGCCGAACTTGTTCTTCAATTTGGAAATAAGGCTCTTTATAACCCGCCGTTTGTCTTTGAGCGAGCCTACTCCAAAAAGCCTTATGTCGACCAGGCATTGCCCAACTACCATAACCTCAACACCGCTAAGAGTGATTATAAGTCCTAGGCAGGCTTAACTTCTTTCATGACAAAAGCCTCTATGATATCTCCCGGTTTTATGTCCTGATAACGCTCAAGGCCGATACCGCACTCATACCCCTGAGAAACCTCTGACACGTCATCCTTAAACCGCCTAAGAGAAGATATCTTTCCCTCATAAACAACCCTTCCGTCCCTTACAAGCCGGACCCCTGCATTTCGTGCTATTTTGCCGCTGATAACGTAACTACCTGCAACAGTTCCGGTATTGGGAACGTGAAAAGTAGCTCTAACCTCAGCTCTTCCAAGCAACACTTCTTCGAATTTGGGCTTTACGAGTCCCTTAAGCATGTTCTCAACATCTTCAAGAAGATCATATATGATCCTGTAGCTTCTAATCTCAATATTCTCAACTTCTGCTACATTTCTGGCATTAGCATCGGGGCGGACATTGAACCCTAGAATCTTTGCATTAGACGCCTTGGCCAACATTACGTCAGATTCAATTACGGCACCAACGCCTGAGTGAAGTACGTCGAGATCAACCTCGCCTGTGTCGATTTTGCCCAATGCCTGCACTATAGCCTCTAATGACCCCTGAACGTCGCTCTTTACGATCAGCTTCAGTTCCCGTTTTTCCGCTTCACCCTGGGTCTTTAGCAATTCCTCCAACGTCATTCTCTTGGTTGATTCAAGCTCTTGTTCCCGCTTCTCGAGTCTCCGCCGTTCAATCACTTGCTTTGCACTTTTCTCGTCCTCAACTACCAGGAAAGTGTCGCCTGCCTGAGGAAGTTCCTCAAGGCCTACCAATTCTACAGGCGTAGAAGGCCCCGCTTTTTGAACCTGCCGGCCTCTGCCATCATACATGGCTCTTATGCGTCCCCAGGTTGTATCGGTTATGACCACATGGCCAACCTCCAGAACCCCTGATTTGATAATGGCCGTAGCTACAGGCCCGCGGCCCTTGTCCATTTGAGATTCTATGATATAACCTCTTGCCCGCCTGGTAGGATCAGCTTTTAGCTCTTGCATTTCAGCAACAAGAGCTATCATCTCAAGGAGTTCATCTATTCCTTGCCTGGTCTTTGCCGATACCTCTACAACTACAGTATCCCCTCCCCATTCTTCAGGAACAAGGCCGATCTCTGTTAGCTGTTGCTTGACCCGGTCCGGCTTGGCTCCGGGTTTGTCTATCTTGTTAATGGCCACAATAATCGGCACTTCTGCGGCCTTGGCATGGTTGGCGGCTTCGACTGTCTGAGGCATAATACCGTCATCAGCGGCAACTACAAGTACTGCCAAGTCAGTAATCCTTGCACCTCTGGCCCTCATTTGCGTAAATGCTTCATGGCCCGGCGTATCCAGGAAAATTAACCTGTTGTCTTCATGTTCAACCAATGATGCACCTATATGCTGAGTTATGCCCCCTGCCTCTCTGGCAGTAATATTGGTGTTTCTGATAGCATCCAAAAGGGATGTCTTGCCATGGTCAACGTGGCCCATAACAGTAACAACAGGAGGCCTGGGTGATGCCTTATCGGGATCATCAGGGCGGTCCAATTCAANNGGCCAACTCAAGTGGTACGTCTTGATTGATGCTGATTATTGCTCCGAAACTCATAAGGGTTCGAAGGATATTACTTACCGGTACTCCCACTAAAGTTGCAAGTTCTCTCACGGGAGTCTCTCCTTGAAGCACTACCCGCCTGGCCCCGGCTGCCGGCTTATCAGGCTTACTGCGTTGCTGTCTATCCCTTGGCCTAAAACCTCTTTTTTGGCTCGAAATCTTCTGCCCTGGCCTGGAGCCTCGCCGCCTAGTATCTTCCCGGCGTTCATCTTGCCCCTTGGCTGCATTCTGGGCAGCCGGTGCCTGCCTCTCAGGCTTTCTGCGAGGGCCTTGAGGAGACTGCTTGCTTTCGGGTTTTCGGACGGCTCCCTTCTTATCTTGGAGTTTACTCCCACCGTCCATAGAACGTGTTGGTTTTTGTCTGGTTTCGGAACGGCTCTTTGCCGCCAGTATACTTTGCTTTATTCTCTGACTTACTTCTTCATCTAAAGCGGCCATATGATTCTTAATATGCATCCCCATCTCATTCAATCCGGCTATCAAATCCTTTGAATCCACTCCAAGTTCCCTTGCAAGCTCGTAAACACGGATGCGTTTTGCCATCCGAAATCACCTCCTCACTTAAGACTCTTCTCGATCTCCTCCATAGAACGCTCTAATTCTTCAATTACAGAAGGGGGTGGTTCCACACCCAGGGCTTTTCCTAAACGCTTCTTCTTAACCAGTTGTCCAAAACAATTTCTGGTTGGGCAAACGTAGGCGCCCCGGCCTGCCTTCTTGCCTGTAGGATCTAGCTGAACTTGCCCATCAGGAGTTCGAACAATCCTGATCATTTCTCTTTTCGGCCTTACAGCCTGACACCCCAGACATGTCCTTAGCGGCAGTTTCTTGGGCATGGTATCCACCCCCTATTCGTTTTTGCGATTTTTCAGGTACTACATGTTGCGCTCAGACCTAATATCAATCTTCCAGCCTGTAAGTTTCGCAGCTAGACGGGCATTTTGGCCGTCCCGGCCTATAGCCAAAGACAGCTGGTTATCAGGAACTATCACCCTGGCTATTTTCTCTGCCTGATTGATCTGTACAGCCATTACCCGTGCAGGGCTTAAGGCGTTTCCTACGAAAACTTCAGGGTCATCGTTCCATTCAATAATGTCGATTCTTTCGCCCCGAAGTTCCTGCACTATGACCTGAACTCTGGAACCCCTGGGCCCAACGCACGATCCAAGGGCGTCTACTTCAGGGAGATTGGCCTTCACTGCCACTTTCGACCTCGAGCCTGCTTCCCTGGCTAAACCCTTAACCTCAACCACCCCGTCGCGAATCTCTGGTACCTCAAGTTCCAGAAGCCTTTTGAGAAGCCCTGGATGAGTTCGTGAAAGCAGGATGTGAGGCCCCTTTGAAGTCCTCTTTACTTCAAGGACATAAGACTTGATCCTGTCACGCTCGCGATACTTTTCCCCTCTGGGCTGCTCCTGGGGCAGTATGAACCCTTCGGCTCTCCCCAGATCAACAATCACTACCCCTCTGTCAACACGGATTACCTGGCCTGTGACCACATCTCCCTCACGCTCAGAAAACTCGTCATAGATCATGTCCCGCTCCATATCCCGAAGCTTCTGCATTACCACTTGTTTTGCGGTCTGAGCGGCAATCCTTCCAAAACCATGAGCCGGAATCTCCTCTTCCAGATAATCTCCTTCGTTGTACCTGGCACTCTTGGCCTGGGCATCACCAACTGAGATATCTTTCCGGGGATCCTTCACTTGCGATACAACTTGACGGCGGGAGAGGACCCTAATGTTTCCAGTCTCCCGGTCGAATTGTATTCTAACATTCTCTGCTGTCCCAAAGTGCTTACGGTAAGCTGACAATAGAGCAGCTTCCATAGCCTCTATGAGATCCTCTTTGGATATGCCCCGTTCTCTTTCGAGTTGATCAAGGGCCGTCATAATTTCCCCGTTAATTCCTCCCGCCCCCCTTCTAACCACTAAAACGATTCTTCCTGGTAAACAAGCTGAACCTTACTTATGTTCTGTCTTGAAAGGGCTTTTTGCCCCTCTTTTGTATTGATAATCACTGCCTCTTCCGGCGAATCTGTGAGGCCCATAAGAATTCCCTGAAAGGATCGTTTTCCGTCAACCGGCCCGTACAGATTCACTCTACAAAGCCGGCCGCTGAAAATCTGAAACTCTTTGTTTCTTTTGAGTCTCCTCTCCAGTCCTGGTGAGGAAACCTCAAGGTTGTAGCTGCCGGGAAAGGGATCTATTTCATCAAGTAAAGGACTTAAGATTTTGTCTACTGACACACAATCATCTAGTGTGACCCCCTGTGGCCTGTATATAGTGACACGCAAGATGGTCGTCCCGGCCTCTGAAGTAAGTTCTATGTCGAGAAGCTCAACTCCGGCATCTCGGACAACAGGCTCAAAGGCTTCAAAAAGATCGTTTAGTACTTCCCTGCGACTCAATTCATATCACCCCGACAACATACAAAGAGTGGGTTCGACTAAAACCCACTCCGACAAAATCTCCTCGATGTGTAAGGTTCCCTTGATATTCTACGCACTTCAGTATAGCATAGGATTTGCGCTTCTCGCAAATGCATGTTTCCATCAATAACCTGCCCTTTGGAAGGAGTGTCGAGTATGCCAATGGTCCAAATTGAGATAATTGAAGGACGGACCACGGATCAAAAGAGAGCTATGGCAAAGGAAGTCACCGATGCCATCGTCCGCTCCCTGGGTGTCAAGCCTGATGCCGTAAGGATCATTATCAGAGATATGAAGAAAGAAAATTTCGCTGTAGGCGGCAAACTGCGGCTTGATCAGTAGTAATAAGTCACGGTGGTTGCCCGGGCCAATTTCCGGGAAACCACCGTGGTTGTCAAATTCATTCCCTGGGATTCACTTCACAGGCTCAGGAGGATTCAGATACCTGGCCAGGAACGCGTAAATTTCGGCTCTGGACTCACGGGCCAGCTTGGTGTCTATCCTGTTAAATACATGCCCTCCGGGCGCATTATCGTAAATCTTGTACTCAAAGTCCTTGCCGTAAGCTTTCAGAGATTTTATCAAGTGCTCGACCTCAAGAACGTTTACATCCTCATCATTGGTGGTAGTGTGAATAAGAAGCGGAGTCTGCAGTTTGTCTGCGTTCCAGGCAGGCGACCTCCGCCTGTACTCTTGCACGTCCTCATAGGCAGTCTTGCCGATGTGATAATCTGCCGAAAAAAGCTGCCTGTAACCTTCTGTCTTGTACCCCATGCGAGCGACTATGTCGCTTACCGGAACACCTGCGTATCCTGCTTTGTAACTGTCAGGGTGGTTAAACAGGTTCATGAGAGTGATCATTCCGCCATGGCTCCATCCAAGGATGCCCACTCTATCAGGGTCAACCAGGGGCTCGTTTTCCACCATCCAGTTTCTTGCTTCCCAGACGTCTTCGTTTTCCAGTCCGCCGTAATCGATGAACCTGTAGAATTGTTCTCCATAGCCTGTACTTCCCCGGTATTCAGGAGCCACAACAACATACCCCTGTTCCAGAATCTCTCGAATAATGTTAGACGATCCCGAGCCGAAATTCGAATGAACACCGCCGTGGACAAAGACCAAGAGTGGATATTTTTCCCTGGCCTTTGCAGATTTCGGCACAAACGTATACGCCTGGATCTTTAGAGGATTGCCAAGGTCCTGGGGCGACTGTGCCAGAGAATTAGCCGGGGGCGGCCCTGCAAAAGTTATCTTGTTAATACGGGCTAT
>MTKW01006737.1_pt1 | contig 31334 bp, 30 predicted proteins | sample 1042761 | NCBI WGS metagenome assembly MTKW01 (sample SAMN06205366, study PRJNA360243) | anaerobic digester metagenome | biome: Wastewater treatment plant; feature: Anaerobic digester sludge; material: sludge; isolation source: anaerobic digester fed with sludge from wastewater treatment plant ...
CGACTGTTTCAGCCAACTCCTTACCCGGCTTGTTGATGTTTCAATCCACACCCCCGTGCGGGGGTGAACCCAGGCATTCCACTCGGCCCGGCGAGCCTTGGTGTTTCAATCCACACCCCCGTGCGGGGGTGAACAGTACCTTAAGTTTTCTGCACGGTTAAAGGGCCAAACTAAGGAGTTTCGCGTACCTCAGTTTTACATGATTTTCCCAGCAGATGTATACTGCTAAATAACTACTCTATACTGATTCAGCCTACATCGCGGATCACCACGGATGTCTATGTCTACTAAAAGTTCGCGCTGGTTGTGATTTCATTTAGAGTATTATTGGCTCTTCCTGAATATATGAAAGACCTACACCATAATGTTCAATACGCCTTTTCCAGTTTTTCCCTAGGTGGTAGACTTTAAGAGAGTCTTTTTGGGGATCGATGATATTTAGCAACTTGTTTTTCAGCATAACCAGTTGTGCTGGATCTAGCAGGCACTCGAAAACTGAGTTTTGAACTCTCTGCCCATAGTTTTCACAGGCTTTGGCAACATGCCTTAGTCGCGTTTGCCCTTCGGGCTCAACAGTGCTTACGTCGTAGGTGATGAGCACTAGCATTCGCACTCACTCCTATTTCCAGTAGAATGGCGGGTAAGAACCTAGATCCCCTCTTAGGTGCCTTGCTAACAACTGTGCTTGCAGATGAGGAATCAGGCCAATTGGAACTTTTTCATTAAGGTAGGGATGAAGGATTTCTTCCTTCTTACGCTTTTGCCAGGCAGTAATGACTGCCTTACGGGTAGCCTCATTCATATTGACGGAAGTGGGGGAAAGCTCAAATCCACTTCCCTGAACCTGTTTTAAGTTTATAAGTGCCAGGGCCATCCTGTCACATAAAGGCGCTCTCAATTCCTCCATAAGATCCAAAGCAAGGCTGGGCCGCCCAGGTCGTAATGCGTGAAGATAGCCCACAGCTGGATCCAATCCCACTCCTTCTAATGCTGATCGAACATCATTAGTTAAGAGCATATATAAGAATGACAGAAGAGCATTGACCCTATCTTGAGGAGGTCTTTTAGTTCGTTTTACGAAAACGAAATCCTTCTTGTTAGTTTTTATCATGAAATCAAAGGCCCCAAAGTAACGATTAGCAACTATGCCTTCTACACCCCGGAGCTGATCAAGACTCTCTGCCGTTTTCACTTGATAAGCAAGATAAGCAATTTCCGAGGCTGCTTTTTGTAGAATTCCAGCTGATTTGGAATCTCTGCTATCCCTGGAGCTACGAAGTAGGACGCTACGAACATTAGCAATTTTAGCAGCAACAAAGTTTTTGGCTAAGGTTAACCCTTGGTCTGTTTCCTTCGCAAAATACTGAGCTGTCCGAAGTAGTACGTTTCCCCTGACTGGCCCCTCAACCCGTCCGTAGAATCTTCCTTGCTCACTGAAAAAAGCTAGGCCTATTCCTTTTTCACCACAAAAAGCGATCAAGGGAGTAGATATGGTGGTGTTGCCAAAGCATATCACTTTCTCTAATGTGTGAATAGGTACCCGCACTTTCTCTTTGCCACCAACATGTACACAAATAGTCTCACCTTGTTTGGCCAGATATGAATCCTCAGTCAATACATATAGTGTGTTTAGTAAACGTTTCATTGTTCTTCTTTGCTTTCTACAATATCCCAAAGCCTCTTAATATATGAACTAGTAGACGATGGTTTGAGCTGGGGTAAACAGTCCTCTAAGAGAGAACATTCTTGGCATTTCTTGCTCTTAACTACGGGAGGGGTGACCCCCGAACTAAGAAGTATGTGTAGAGACTCTGCTCCCTTTTCAACCAAATGTCTAAGTTCAGGGGTAAACCTTACTTCCTTACGCCGGCGATCACCGGCGTAGTAAACAAATCCCCTGGTGCTGCTGACACTCAGCATTTCTTCAATGCACATGGCTTGTGCACATAGTTGAATCTCGTATTCCAACTCATTTCTTACACGGCCGTGCTTATATTCTACCGGCACAATTTCCCACCTTCCTTCTAGCCCCTGGATGGTATAACCATCCGGCGTAGCGTAAAGTTCTATGCTATCGGCTATTCCGAACAAGCCTAAACGTAAAGAATGAAGGGGGAGACTTGTTAATCGCACTAAGTCTGGGCGGGTTTCTTTACTCGCGTCATTGACCCGCTTATGGACGATGGAACCCTCCATGGTATGAATATTATCGCTCCATGTTCTTTCGATCAAAAGGAACCCCGCCCTACGAGGGCAATAGTAATACTGCGATAAGTAAGAAAGGGGTACTAGATCATCTTCGCTATAGTTCACAGACCTTTACCCAATGTAAGCCGTCGGGTATCTTACTCCAAGTAATCTCAACTCCAGCGGGGGACGGCATGGCAAAACCGATTTGCACACCGTTAGGGATCCCATCTAATTTGATCTTGAGGGTATAATCCCGGTAATCCCGTGCGATACCTACCTCTGCTTTTCTCTCCACCTGAACTAGATCGAATAATTGGTGGGCAGGGGCGCAACCTAGTCTTGCCTGATTCTTCCTTTGTTCTTCATCGGAATCGGTACCAACGTGCTTGAAGATAATAAGCGGCGAAATAGTTGACATTTGGCCTTTGCTGGCGGAACGGTCATGCTCATACATATTGAGCAATGCCTCCCAGAGAAGTTCTAGATCGTCATCGGAAAAATCAGTCTGCTGCTGAGCGAGGTTAGCACTGATAAACCCGCGGCCTTCATATAGTCCGTAGGGTATCAATTGTTTGCGTCCCATGGTCCGGAGCTTATCTGCCGGCTGATCATTCTCCCAAGCTTCATACTCAGCAAAAGTAGCTTTCCCCTCTTTGCCAACTGGTTCTGCCACTGCCATTCGGGTAATCGAAAGATCTAAAGGTAAGACAGGATCAATAGAACGAAGAAATGGCAACTGTACTGGGCCTCTAATTTGTCCAGCATTGGGACCAGTGGAAAGAACGGCACCAAAAGTGCGTGCATCATAAAAGTTTTTGCATACCCATTCACGGGCAGCATAGACTTTGCTCTTGGTCTTCTTCATCTCGGTATTGCCTGTCTCCTCATGAGCTTTGGCAATGAACTTGTTAATATTAGTAGACTCTTGAATAATTATGCCGTGTGGTGCTTGGTTCCCTTTAGCAAATTGAACATAGTTGCGAATGCGACGTTTAATTGCCACATCGCTAATAAGGCCCCGCATGTCTTGAGGATCGATTCGCGGCGAATTACCCATATCTGGGTCTCCGTTAGGATTACCGTTTTTGCACTCTACGAAATACATAAATTCGTATCGATTACCAATAGCCATAATCATAATCCTCCTTTTACTATTCTTTGGTTTTTGAGCCGCCATCTTTAGTAAACATGGCTGCTTGTTGCTGGTAGTAACCTAAAGCGAAAAGGGTCTGTCCTTGAAGAGTAAGGGTAGTGGGCAGATCGTCCCCTAATTGAGTCATAATCTGGGCTAGTTGTTGCTCGTACCAAATAGCTAAACCTTTATCCAGTTTATCCAAATGGTACTGGGCTCCTCGGACCAAGCGTCCTAATACCAAAGCGGGTGTAGTGCTGGCCGCAGCGTAATACCTTTGAACCACTCCGGCACCTACATTACCCAAAGCACTGTTTTGAATGGACGCTAATACTGCCATCAAGCGGCCGGCATGGTAAGCCGATGATGGATGATTGAGGTTAAGATGGGATTGCATTCCTTTGCCTCCTTCGCCAGATGTTCTTCTAACTAACCAAGCCTTAAGTAAGGCACAACCTATTCGGTCTAAGTTACCGGTAGAATCTTCATCGCTGTGAAGTTTCGACTTAATATAGGCTAGGGATTTACTGGCCACTGTGTCAGGTAAAGGTATGCACCCGAAAATGCTATGCCAAATCTTCGGCATCAAAGGGGGCAACTGATCGTTAATTCTTTCCGTGGTTTTCCCTAATCTTTCGTCTTTGCGATATGATACTAGACGGATTAGAGCAGCAAATAGCTTGAAGTCCTTGGCCCTTCCCCTGCCATCAGGCGAAACCAATTCCAAATCCTCAAACCACCTCCGAAGGTTGTTAGCCAATTCTTCATAGTCACCTTCTAGCCAATCTCTGATCATTATGCGTCCGCCACTTCCGGACAGCTGTAATATATAGTAGCGATTATTAAGTAAATCAGGACGTTGACCCTCTTGTATTGCCCGAAGTAGTTGTTCTACACGGTCTCGGGCATAACTTTCGTCTGCATCAGGGTTCACTAAAGCTTCAAAATCCAAGAGATCGTCCTCTTTGGAAATGGGTTCTTTGTACCAACTAAGAAACATCGTGCCGGCGAGAGGGGCCGGGGCTTTAGCAATTAAATCCTGTAATGCACCGGCATACACAGATACTGCTGTCTCCGAACAAGCCGCGTTTTTTGACTGCCGTAAACCGTACGATGTAAAAGAATCCTTGTCAAAACCTGCCAGTACACAACCTGTGGATTGTCCTCCAACCCGAGTCAGTCCCGTAATTTTGGAATGGGTCATCAACGGTTTAACTTTTTCTCCGCTAAGAAGGCAGATCATGCTTTTCTGTTCATCACTACTTGATCCGATAGATTGTCTAAACTGTTGCCACCAATCATGCCAACTATCTGATTCAATGGGGTAAGAGTCTCCCAGTCGAATCGTTACTAGATCAGCTTTTCTTCCTTTCTTAGATTTGGCAATTTCTTGGATTTGCTTAAGGGTTTCTTCATTCCCAAGAGCTTTCGCGATTTTTTCTAAACTAGGTTCAACATCTGATGCGTCACATAGCAATTGGATGAAGAATTTATGCTTGAGCAGTTCCCTTTCGGTTGCGTCCAATGCTGTCACTACCGCCAAAGTATCTAATAGGAAATGACTCCGGACTATTCCGCTTGCTATGAGTTCACCTTGCTGCAAATTGGGAGCTAGAAAATCCCTCTGGTCTGGAACCACATCCAGCAACTGTCCTTCTTTTGTTAGAACAACAATCCATTTAGTAGTCTTGGACTTAAATCCTGGGAGGCAAGAAATATCGTACTTACTCGCATAATTCGCCAGCCCATGAAGCATTTATTCACCTCCTCTCCACTGGTTTTCTAACAAGTTCACTGTCCCAGGGAGGAATTTCTAAAACTCCATTGATAATTCTTGCTCGAAACAAACTAATAAAGGGATTAGCAGTGCCAATAACAACCTTGTCCAGGTCAAAAACATCATAGAGCATCCATCCCAAATCGATACTTTCTGCTATTGGTACCGGTTCTGCTTTGCCCGGGGCAAAGTAAGCAGTAAATTCCCGGCAACCTAAATATGGTTGGTAAAAGCACTTTCCACCTTTGATGCGTCTCTCTGCTTGGCTCTCCAGAGCTTTAGTCTGTTTTTCGAACCCTGGCCGAGGTTGGATATGGGCGTGAATGCGGTAGTGAACGTCTTTGAGGGCCATAGTCTGCCGTTGCGTTCGACCTTTCTTGTCTGTACCCGCCATCTCTGGAGTGTCATCAGCAGTAATGGGTTCGAATTCCCCACCTTTTCTGGCTGTTGATAACGCAGCCGTTTGGCTAATTACATCTTTTACTTCGTTGCGTCTAAGGGCAATATATTGTATCGGTTTTAACACTTCGATTTTTTCTATTCTCCAGGAAAACTCGATCGGTTTGGCATAGATAGCATCCAGAACGCCTCTCGCACTAGAGGGTGTTATCACTGGATAACTTAGTCTTTCCACTTTTGCCTCAGGCCTAGTAAAGCAGGCAAAATCACCCCAGACTTCTACAACAAACGTAGGCATATTTCTAACCTCCTTCCTCAAAAAACTTAAACTAACCAGGCATCAACTGAAGTTGATATATCCAGCCCTGTTTGTTGGGAATAGGCATCCGGACTAAGCAAGATATACCAGTTAGTAGCCTCACCACGACAATCTTTTACAGGTTCGAGGTAATCCCTAAGTGGACTTTTTGCGCTGATCCTTTGGCTCACCCCCAAGATGCGTGCCCTTTTTAGCCATTCCCTGTTAAAATTACCCTGTCTAGCAAGAGCACATAATTCTTCATAGAGTTCTAACTGTGGGATATATGGTACCAGGATGTTAACTGAAACATCCGCTATCCAACGATAGCAGCGGGAAGTTTTCTCAAAGTTGTAGGCATGAATTGCATCTGTCAGCTGTTGGCTTTCATAGTAATGCAGATTATCTAAGAAGTAGCGCTGGTAGTACATTCGAACTATTTCTGGATCTCCTATGTCTAGAGGCCCTATGTTCTCTTTAAAGATACAAACCTCCAAAGCTGCTTTTTGATAAGCAGTATTAGGATACTTTTCGTCTTCTAATGGTGGTCGAAATACCACTACCTTCCCATACGGCAGCTTCCCTTCGCGATTGCACCTGCCAGCAGCTTGGCTAATGGCCTCCAAAGGACCCAGGGCTCTCCAAACTACAGGAAAATCTAAGTCTACTCCGGCCTCTACACATTGGGTTGAAATTAGCCGGCAAATCTGCTTCTGAGTCCCTTTGTTGGACTCTAGAAGGTCTTTAACAGAATCGATGACAGCTAAACGATGGGCCGGACACATATCAGTAGATAGGTGGTAAGTTCCTACATTGGGGTTTAAGGCTTGCACCTTTTGATAGAGAGTTTTTGCCTGTTTTCTGGTATTCACAATCGCCAACACCTGTTGATTAGAGCCTGCTTCTTCTGCCACTTGTTCCCAAGGCAGATGCTCTCTCCACTCAATCTCTATCTTTCTTGTCCGTTTAAATACCCTGAGTTTTTCGGGAACTAGCTCTTGGGGTTTCCAGCCAGATTCCGAGTATTCCTTCACCTTATCATCAAAAATTGTAAAGGCTGGTTGTGTTGCTGTAGAAAATACAACTGTACAGCCAAAACGCTTAACTAATTGACTCATGGCTGCTAGGGTATAAATGGTGAGGCCAGGGGGCATGGATTGAGCCTCATCGAAAAGGATGACAGAGTTAGCTATATTATGTAGTCGACGGCAGGCACTAGAACGGTTAGAAAATAATCCTTCGAAAAAACGGACAGTGGTTGTTACAATTATCGGAGCACCCCAGTTCTCGGCCAGCAACCTTTGTTCTTCCGGCAATTCGGCCAAGCTATGATCTTCTAATATCAGTTCTTCTTTACCTAGTGATTGAAAGACATGGCGATAAACACGAGCATTCTGTTCTATAATGTTTAAGTAAGGCATCACAAAAATGACTCTCCTAAGCCCGTGTTGCTCTGCATGTGTTAGAGCAAAACCTAACATGGCAAGAGTCTTACCCGATCCTGTCGGAGCTGTGAGGGTGTAAACACCCTGGGGTTGTTCCCCTCCGGCTAAACAAGCGCGGAATAAGTCATTTCTTAAGGATAGAAGCTCCGTGTGAGCGGTAGAACTTTGTCTTAGCTTTTTCATATGCTGTAAAAGAACAGTAAGAAGTTCTCGGGGGTTGAGCTCTTCTCCAATAGGACGGTACTTATAGCCCCTAGTCTCGCTTGCAAAGTGAGCTTCTGTGGCCAGAAAATCTGCATCAACTAGGGCCGAAAAGAGCATCCGAGCATAGAGCATGGCCGCAACCGGACGGTTGGCCTTGTACTCCATAGCATAGTCACTGCTTATCGCCAGGGGACATGCTAGACCATCTTGTTGTAAATGATTCAAAAGGTCTTCAACATCTCTAGAAGAGTATGTCTTACCTTGAAGGGACACTGGATCTTTCATTGATGATGAAGCGGATAGCTCCCTGGGATGGCCACTTTGAAGACCATCATGGTGACCTTGAACTGCTAGTGCCGCCGCCATGCCTTCATTTCTGTATTTCAGCAGCAAAGCTTTGGCTCCTGGGGTAGCATGATCCACATTAACAGCTTCACGATATAAGACCTTTTGGAAGAGTTCCGTGTATTTGCCTAGATCGTGTAACAAACCCGTGGCTTTTCCTTCCTCTCCCCTACCCCAGACTGAGGCAAATCGCTCAGCTAGCTTGCCTGTCTGCCTCAAATGTTCCGCTACAGGCTCTTTTATACCACCCTTGTTTTCTGAGTGAGCACTATAATGGTTCATTCTGACCTCACCACCAATTGGGTCCTGTGTATACCTAGCGCTTTAGGAGCGTTTCTATTCAAAATTAATCGTCTCTAATGGATACCTGTGGCTCTTGATATATATTTACTTATTCTGTGTTTATGAAGGTATTTCCTGCACCCTTAATGAATGTTCTCGCATTGACAAATTTACTGAGTTTAGTGTTTTGAATGCCAGCATTCGTACATGCTTCTCGAATGGATCATTTCGGTTACCTGGATGATGATCACTGTTTTGCTTACAGTCTTGACAAGTTCTGTTATCTCTTGGGCTATCTGGATCTTAATATTCACCCCTCTGTCGGGATGAAATTCCTCCGGCAGAACATGGGCGATTTGGCTGTTAGTTGAACGCCGGCTGCTAGGCGTTCTGCTATGACTTGGGCTAATGGTTTTCTAAGGTAGCCAATCTTGATTCCATTGGGATTAAGTACCAACATGGCGTTTGGATTAACTTGGTTGTCGGGTTTGAGAATGACGATAACGGGTGTTCCTGGGGTAAGCTTTGTTATTTGTTGCTGGGAAAGGTGGCTGTGCTTCAGGCCTACTACTCGGGTGTAGAAAGCTGTGCTCAGGCAGTAGTAGTTACATACTTGCTCAATCGTGGTTCCCAGCAATGCTCCCCACATAAGATCGAAGTTTCGTTCTCGTTTTCAGGAAGAGGCATGGTGGTAATCTGCGGCGAAGGCATTGAGTATGAGCTCTTCACTGAGGCATGTCTTTAGAGGGGCGAGGCGTCGGGTTTGCCATTTGGCTACTTGCCTGAAATCCCACAGCCCGGCGGGTAAAGAGCCGCAGCGAAGCAGGGCTAATGCTCACAGCAGGAAAGTCAGGTCGAAATCGGTATCTTGCTATTGTTGTGACAGGTCTCGTTCTATCAGTGTCTTGAGGAGTTGTTTCATGGTCTCCTCCTCCTTGATTTTTCTCCATCTCAAGTATAGCAAAGCTACCCCGACAGCAGCTGTCGGGGTAGCTTTGTTTTAATTTTTAAGTAGCCAAATGAAAAGGAAATAGTGCCCAGTCTGCCAAGGTAAGCGGTACAAGACTGGCCACTCAACGACAAGGAAGTGAGCACAAATAACAAGCTGGGAGATGTCTTGAAAATTTGCAAATGCTACCGTGGTGTAACTTATTCAATTTTATTCTTAAGTGTAGTATTAACCGCTTCTGCGGCGGTCAAAATATCACCCTGGCTGCCGCCTAGGAACAGTCTTCCATATAAACCCGAATACCAAAGGTCGATAATGTTAATGCCGGAAGCTTTTTCAGCCTCATTAGCTGCTAAAATACTATAAGCGGCCGGTTCCACCTCAACAACAAGCATGCTTTGGCCGGGGATAAGTAAGGAGCCTGCTTTGGAACGATTAATTAGTTGTGCCTGATAACCGGTTACAGAGGTGATAATTTCTGCCGCCGTAATCACAGGTGAACCAATACTAGCTGCTGGCAAATTTACATATGCTAAAATGGCCTCTCGTGCTCTTTGCACATCTGACTGGTTCTCAGCATGTACTTCAAGCAAGCCAAATTCCCGTTCTATGACTTGAAGCCCTGATCTCACGGGAGCTGACTTTAGAGCCACATCGAGTGCCGGATAAACATAAGTCCCTGGCGCAAGCTCCACATAAAGTGCTGCCATATTGGCTAATGGAATATCACCGTTACTTAAAGCACCGGCAACAGCAGCGAACTGTGGTTGTAATGAATCTAGGTATACACAGGCCCGTAGTTCTACCATCTCTGGCTCCTTTCTGCTCCAAGAGCAAAAGCATGGGGAGATAAATCCCCATCGACCCATGGCTGGATACAGTACATATGGCTGGAAATACTATCCCGCCAGAAGTCTGGCCCTCACTATTTCTTCGATAGCTGGCGCTCCTGACACCTGGCAATTAGTACTGTCTTTAGCCGCGTTAAGGTGACTCGCCATTCTCTTGATATTCAGCAAATGAAAGGGTGTAATGCTGTCTGTCGTGATATTGTGGCCCCACGTGCCACACCCTAATGTCATTGATGGGGGCAACCCGGTAGCTGCTCCCACGGCACCCTTTGATGAAGGAGTGTTAACTAGTACACGGGACGCCGGAACCTGCAAAGCGAATTCTCTTATTACCTTTTCATTGTTAGAGTGAATAACCGCGGTATGCCCTAACCCGCCAAAGTTAAGTAGTTCGATACACCGCTGTAAACCATCTTGCCACGTGGGAACACTGTAGAAAGCCAGGATGGGGGAAAGTTTCTCCATGGACAAGGGGTAGCCCTTGCCAACCCCGTCCAAGGCTGCTAACAGCACACGAGTATCTGACGGCACCTTCAGGCCTGCCATCTGGGCAATAGTTAGAGCGCTCTTTCCTACTATCTCCGGATTAAGACCGCCATTGATTACTACTAGTCTGGCTAACAACTCTTGTTCCTCTAAGCTTAGAAGGTAGCCGCCTACCCGGGCGAACTCCGATAACGCAAGGTCCTTAATCCCATGTTCAACAACAACAGCCTGCTCGGAGGAACAAATAGTACCGTTATCAAAACATTTGCCCTCTACAATTTTCCTCACCGCATCTTCAACATTAGCCGTTTGCTCAATGAACACAGGCACATTCCCGGGGCCTACACCATAAGCCGGTTTCCCAGAGCTATAGGCGGCTTTTACCAATCCGCTACCCCCGGTAGCCAGGATCAAAGCCACTTGAGGATGCTGCATGAGCTCCTGGGTACCCTCGATTGTCGGCATACTCATACAAGAAATTGACCCGTTAGGTGCACCCGCCCTTTTGGCTACTGTTTCCATAATCCTAGCCGCTTCCAAACTAGACTGGATTGCCCGAGGATGAGGACTAAAGACAACAGCATTACGTGATTTTAATGAGGAAATGCTTTTGAAAATAACGGTGGAAGTTGGGTTAGTAGTAGGTATCACAGCTGCAATCAGCCCCACCGGCGCTGCAATCTCAACGATCTTTCTAGCTTTGTCTTCACCGATAACACCTACGGTCTTCATGTCTTTAATAAAGGTATACAGTCCCCTGGAAGCTAGCAGGTTCTTGGTTACCTTATCCTCAACATTACCCATCCTTGTCTCCTCAACGGCCATACGGGCAAGATGAAGGGCGTTTTGCTCAGCTGCCTCCACCATAGCCCTTACGATACAGTTAGCTTCCTCTTGGGACAACTTGTTTAAGTTTTCTTGTGCTTCTATCCCTCTGACCACTAAATCCCGTGCCTCTTGCCTGGAAACCAAATCCTTTGCCAACACTAGTCAACCCCCCCCCCCCAACTAATCCTGGCGTCAGTTAAAGTCGGTCTGGCTAATCTCTAATGCCCACCAATAATGCACTGTACCCCTTCGTATTCAACAATGTTTTGGAGCAGAAGCATTTCCTCTCTGGACGGCGGCGTTACATCTATCAGTTTGTAATCCCGACCTAGCTGAGCATATTTGGTCTTGCCAAGACGGTGGTAAGGCAATAGATGCAACGCGATGGAGCCGATTTCCTTAGCAAACTTTGTCGTTTGTCTTATGTTTTCGTGGGTATCGTTATGCCCAGGAATGACTGGGATGCGAACGATTAACGGTATACCTTTTTCCCTAATAAAGCGAGCGTTGTTTAACACCATAGCGTTGGGGGTCCCAACATACTCCTTGTGTTTTTGGTTATCCATGTGTTTTAGGTCATACAAAACAAGATCAACGTACGGCAACACCTCGTGCAACACTTCCTCTTTGCCTATACCAGCAGTTTCAATGGCCGTGTGTAGATGTTCTGCTTTTAATCCCTTTAACAACTCAGCTAAAAACTCCGGTTGGCCCAGTGGCTCACCACCGGACAGGGTAACCCCGCCTCCTGACCGGCGATAAAAGCCAAGATCCTTCTTAACCTCCGTCAATACCTTGGCAACAGTTGCTTTCCTGCCAACCATGGTTAATGCTCTGCTCGGGCAAACAGATACACAGGCTCCACACACGGTACAAAGGTTGCGGTTAACTCTATTGGGACCGGCCTCTATTGCTCCTGCCAGGCAAACTTCAAAACAACGGCCACAGCTCAAACAATTAGCAGCTATAAACCCGATTTCTTGAGAATAACTTTGTCCTTCCGGGTTAGCACACCACAAACAGCGCAAACTGCAGCCCTTAAAGAAGACCAACGTACGAATTCCTGGCCCGTCATGAACAGCAAAGCGCTGGATGTCAAAAATTAGCCCGTGGGCAGATGGGTTATACTTCAACTTTATTCCTCCTCTTGTCAGCTTCATTGCCTACAAATGTTCCCAGCTGCCCAGGCTATATAACTGGGCACTGCTACCAAAGCCTTAGCTCACACCTTCTCTTGCCTAGGGCTGTTAGAAGCTCTGTTCTGTACGGGCAATAATGTCATCTTGAATAGCCTTGTCCAGGGAAGTGAAAAATGCACTATAGCCTGCTACTCTCACTACTAAGCTACCGTACTGTTCCGGATTTTTCTGAGCTTCCAGCAATGTTTCTTTACTTACAACGTTAAACTGCACATGGAAACCCTTGAGGTCAAAGAATGTCCGCACCAATGCTGCCAGGTTACGGATGCCCGATTCTCCCGCCAACGCCGCTGGGTGGAATTTCTGGTTGAGCAGCGTGCCATTGGACGCAATGTGGTGGTCAAGTTTAGCCACTGAAGTCACTGCAGCTGTTGGGCCTTTCAAATCGCGTCCGGAAGCCGGTGATACGCCATCAGCCAGCGGCGTACCGGCCATTCTGCCGTCGGGTAACGCACCCGTTGCTTCTCCCAAAGGAACGTTAGCTGATACGGGATAAAGGCCAGGTTGAAAGCGTCCGCCGCGCGGGTTGCAGTATTTCTCTACTTCACGGCAATAAATCAGCGCCGCTTCGCGAGCCAGATTATCCACCATCTCCTCGTCATTGCCATACTTGGGTACTTGGGTTAACATGCGCTGGCGCAAGTCCTCTTTGCCGACAAAATTACTGGACAATACGGCCTTGAGCTCGCTAAGCGGTACTGCTTTCTCCTCGAACACAAGTTGCTTCAAGACAGCCAAACTGTCAGCAACGTTAGCAACCCCTACCCCTTGCGGCCCGGTAAAGTTGTAGATGGCACCGCCTTCGGCTAGAGACTTGCCACGTTTGATACAATCGGCCACCATGGAAGAAAGAAATGGTAATGGTACTTTTGCACTATGAGCCATATCCACAGCATTGTCGGCGATGATCAGGAGCTTTACAAAATATGTCATTTGCTGACGGAAGGCATTCATAAACTCTTCAAAGCTTGCAAAGGATGCGAATTCCCCTGTTTGGGGACCAAGTTGTCTGCTGGAACACTTCACAGCACACAAAGAACAATCCCCCGGACATTCGCCGTTGTTCATGGTCAATTCCAATACCTTAGCCATGTTGAAGAAGGCCGCATCGTGCCACCCTTCGGTTTTTCCTCCTTTTTGCGGCTCTACACAGCCAATAGCTCCATAGTCTCGGGCATCTTCTATGGTGAGGCCCCTATTGACCAATGCTGGAATCGTCACTTCGTCGTTGTAAAAAGCAGGCATCCCTAGGCCTAAGCGGCTGACCTCGGCCGCCTTAAACATCAGTTCGTCAGGGGTTTTGTTCCACACCCGAACTGATATGGAAGGTTGGGGCATACGGACATGGGCGGTAGCTTCCAAACACATGAAGGACAATTCATTGGTAGCATCACAGCCATCGGCAGTTTGCCCGCCGACGATCAAGTTTTGAAACATGGGATAACCACCAAAAGCCTTGGTCGATCCTTCGTCACGCACTTTATTAATATCATTAAACTTAACCCATAGGCAGTCCAATAGCTCTTGGGCTTTTTCTTTGGTGATCCGCCCCGATTCAATGTCTTCCTCGTAGTAAGGATACATGTACTGATCAAAACGCATCGGTGAAATGGAGTGACCATTGGATTCGATTTGTATGATAAGCTGCACAAACCAAAAAGACTGCAAAGCTTCATGAAAAGAACGAGCCGGATTAGCAGGAACGTGTTCACAAATAGCTGCGATCTCCTCAAGTTCGGCTTTTCGTCTCCCATTGTGCTCTTGTCCGGCTAGCCGGCGAGCTTCATCAGCAAAACGCTGGGCAAAATTCTTAGCAGCATTACAGGCAATCACCGTAGCATTTAGAAACTGCATTTTCTTGTGGTCCGCAGGATTGGTGATATCAATTGTTCTGGCTTCAGCCATTGCCTCGTCGATGATGCCATTAAAGCCCTTTGCTAAGACCTTAGCATAATCAACACAAATATGGCCTACACCATTAAAGAAGTAATTGCCTACAGTAAAGACTCCGGCGTTCATAGCATCTTTGACCGATTGCGGCATCAAGGAGGCGGCATATTCGTTGTTGGTCTTCCCATCCCAACACTGCAAAGTTTCTCGCAATGTGGCCTTGGTGTCATCGCTAACTAAGAAAACGTCTCCGGTACGCTTGGGCAATGAGTCTAGTTCATCGAGCAGCCATTTGCAGGAAAACTCCGGAAAGACAGGGGAGCTTCGTGGTTTACAAGTTTGGTTGCCAACAATTAGCTCTTCATCACGGATGACTATTGTCATGCCAGCCAGGATCTTTTCTAATGCCCGTGCTCGACGTATGATTGTCGGTTGATCTTCGGTTTCCCGATAGGATTCTGTTATGAGCACGGCTCTTTCGGCCTCTATTTCGGGCACAGCCGAGAGTATGGTTTGCTTTAGCCTTTCGATCCGGGGAGAGACTCCCGCTTCTGGTTTTTCTTCGGTTGTTCCGAAGGTAAGTCCATTATTGGGTGCATTGTTATCAATGGACTTTAGTACTTCCTTTACCAATTCTTCAATTAATTTTTCATTAACATTTGCCGACACAAAAAACCCTCCTTTAGTCAACTTTAGTTTTAATACTCTCTATCTCCGTTCTAGTGGGGAACGCTGGCCCCACCGATAAACACTTTATATTGGATCGCCTAAATATACGGTTGGGTAGTGGGATTTGCAGGCCCTCCCAGTGTCCCCAGTAACTTCATTCCTACCTCTCGGGCGGCAATGAGGGCTTGGCGTACCGCACCTGAGTCACCGGTCATGCTTAGAATAACCTCGTTAGTGAAACTTGTTCCTTTGGCTGGGCTAGAGTAGCTCAGCACTTCTACATTTGCTGCTTTTACGGCCGTATCAGCTAGGATTACCCCTATGGCCGCCGGCGCTCCGACTGTTAAACCAAAAGCCCTTCCTATTGGTGCGCCAAAAGCTTTGTTGCAAGCAAAACTAGCGCGAGCTGTGTACTGGAACTCCAAATGTCCTGCCTCATTGCCATACACATCACCAAAGGTACGTGTTAGTTCCTTTAATGCCACCTCTACCGCCCGCCTGGCATCACTGACTTGCTCAGCCCCAAAGATGATTAAGCTACCGTGGCCGGCACCGCCTTTGGTATCTCGAGGCAACTCAATAGTCACAATTTCAGTATTGGTAGCTTTGACCGCTTCATCTGCCGCCATAATTTGAGGGCCGGCTCCGGTGCGCCCACCGAGAATACCAATTGAACGATAGTCAGGGTCAAGGCCCATCTTTTCATGAAGAGACGGATCCACATTAGCGATAACTAAACCAATAGTATCCCCTATGGCTGTGCCAACAAATTCGGTAAGGTTGCAGCACACCATTTCCCCGGCTGAACCTAACTTCTTCGTTGGTAGCTTAGCCCCAGTTTTATTCATAACTTCCTGGACAATTCTGTCCACCAGTTCGTCTTTCAAAGCTTGCACCTCCGTCCAATATTATGGAATTCGCTCAGCTTTTAGGAAGAATTTTTTCGGTGTCTGTATGTGGGCGCGGTATGACGTGTACAGAGACTACCTCGCCCACCTTCTGGGCTGCCACTGCGCCGGCATCGGTAGCAGCTTTGACTGCCCCTACATCTCCCCGCACCATAACGGTAACTAATCCGAAACCAATCTTCTCATAGCCGATCAGGGTGACGTTAGCCGCCTTAACCATGGCATCAGCACCTTCAATAGCACCTACCAAACCCTTTGTTTCTAGCATCCCTAAGGCCTCTTGAGCCATCTTTGTAACCTCCTTACGAAGTCAAAATGGTCTGCCCAGATCACCATCCCAATGGACAAACTTGATCCTGTCTTGCCTCATAGTTATCTCCATTTGACATGTACGCTGCTACTGCCTCACCTCCTGTGTAATGGTAGTTAGAGCCGCCGATACGGCAGCGGTGTCGCCGAAGAAAGCCACGGTGCTAATGTGCTGGGGACAATGGCCGCTAATTTCGGCTGCTACTACGTTGGCTGCTTTCTGTCCCACATCAGCCAGGTAAAAAACGCTGGGAAGATCGCATTGCACCAGCCCTACGGCGTCGAACTGTTTTCCTTGTAGTTCTTCTCTCATATCGGGATGAACACGCCTTAAAAGCATAGCCAAGGTACCTGGTCTAGGGGCGCGGATAAAACGGGTTTTGAACATTTTGCCCCATCCTTTCCTTAAAGAGATCCGTCAAAAGGTCAATTGGGGGTGAGGTGAGGCTATGACGGTGGTGGCTACTAAAACCCCTTCGTCTTTGAGCTTGGTCTTTGTACTTTGTACCGCTGCTTCTACGGCTGCTAGCTCCCCGCACAGGAGTACAAACGCCTTACCCCCCATGCCGCGGGCCAGTCGTATTTCCAGCAGGTTAATGTTTCCCGCTTTGGCTGCTGTATCGCCGGCAATGATCCCGGAAGCAGCGTCCATGGTCTCGATTACTCCTATGGCTCCCTGGGGTTCATAAGCAGTGGTAGCTGTAAGGGCCGGAAAAACAGCTGGATGGACCTGGGGCAAGATTAAGTCGGCAATGGCAAAGGGCGGATCAAAGTCCATCGCTTTTTCTACTGCTGCCATTACCGCTCCCACATCCCCAGCTACTAAGGCCACGAATTTGCCCGGACAAAGAACGGTGGCGGTAACTAAATCTACGTTGCCGGCTTTGAGCATGCTGTCGCACGCTGCCATACCACGAGCAATGCTCTTGTATTCTATCAAACCTAGGGCCCTACGCATGATCAGCCACCTCTTTCTTGGGGTCACGGGTGATGATAATATTCTCTGCTGTTACCGCGGCCACTTTTCCATCAATACTGGCATAAAGACGGGCTCCCAGCTGGCCGTCCGGGATTTCGGCTACCAAATCGCCTCGGTTCACGCTTTGTTCTGCCGTCACAACTGGCACCGCCGGCGCTCCTACATGCTGTTTCCGTGGTAAAACAACCTGATCTGGCAACACAGCGTCCTCGCGTAGCGGCAGACTTTGGTCGTAAGCCATCAGCCCCAACCTCTTGATCAGTCTCTTTACCGGCACCCGGCGAAACTCCCGCCAGGGATGTACGTTGTCTTGTATGCCTCTATAGGAATTCTTTATGCCGCTTCGACTTAGTTCTGTTTTGAGGGCTTGGTTTACCCGCCGCGGTGATAGACCCATGGGGCAGGCATATAAGTCGCAAACACCACATTCGCTGCACAAAAAGGCTTCCGCTGCCGCCTGGACATCATACCCAGGATAACTTACTAACCGCATAACTTTGTGGGGCTCTAGATGATGCCCCAACAGATAACGGGGACAAAGATCGGTACATTCTCGGCACTGGCAGCAGGCAGCCCGGGCCTGACGCAGCGTATGGGCTAGGGGCATGGAACGTACTGTTATCACCGGACTTGTGGCCGGCAAGACCACCAGACCTTTGGTTGTTTTGGTAACTGGTTGCTCCAGATTTTCTACCAGCTTCCCCATAAGGGGACCGCCATCGAGCACAGCAAAATCGGTAATGCTGGCTCCCCCGGCCAAGGATAACATTTCTTTTACGCTGACCCCTAGGGGAACCTGAAAGGTCCCCGGCCTAGCCACTGCCCCGGCCACGGTTACCCATTTGGTGGTTACCGGCCGGTTGGCTGTCGCCTCGCTCAGGTTCCATAAGGTCTCCACGTTGAGGACTACGGCCTTGATAGCTAGCGGTATGCCCCCCGGCGGCACACGTTTGTCTAAAACTTCGTAAACAAAGATAAACTCATCTCCGGCGGGATAAAAATCCCCCAGTTCCACCACCTGTAAGTGGCTATAAGAAGCTGTTGCGGCCCGAAGGGTAGCCACTGCCTCTTTATGCTTAGCCTTCAGACCAAAGATAGCCGTGTTGGCTGTTAGCTCCTGGCGCACGTTTTCTAACATAGCTGCGAGCTGGGAGGGGTAGTTTAACATTAAGGTTTGATCCACGCTAAGGAGAGGCTCGCACTCAGCCCCATTGACTATGACCACATCCACCTTGGCATCTAGTTTCACATGGGTGGGAAAACCGGCACCACCGGCCCCCACCACACCCGCCCATCGGGCCAGTTCAGCTACTTCGTTTTTCAATACTGTACACCCCCACCCCTAACGGATAGAAAGAGCGGTATTAGTTGATAAGTCCAAGCGCTCCTCCCAGAACCTTAGGGCTGCCCGCGCAATGACCATATCTTCCTCTATCGTTCCACCACTAACACCCAACCCCCCTAGAATCTGGCCGGCATATCGGAGCGGATACCCACCGCCAAGCACAACTATCCGACCTTGTTTAAAAACTTCAATACCGTACAAAGCACCACCCGGCTTGGCCGGCTCCGTTAGCTCATGGGTAGGCTTCTTCAACGCGTTAGCAGTATACGCCTTGGCCACGGCTACATCGATACTAATCAGAAGGGCTCCATCCTGACGTGCCAGCGAAATCAGATTACCACCGGCATCCACCACTGCTGTTACAACCGGCACACCCAGTTCTCGGGCCTTGTCCTCAGCAACCTGCGTTAATTGTCGGGCCAGGGTTAGGTTGAGAGTAGGTAGGGACGACTGGGGACTTCCGGTTAACCGTTCTTTTACCTTATCGGTCACCTGTTGCACCAATTCGGCTATAGCCTCCCGTCGCGCCAGTACATAGAGAAGGTCGGACAAGCGATTTAGGTACGCGAAAATTTCCGAACGCACTGCTTCTTGCCGGGCCAACAAAACCACTTGGCGCTCGGCTCGACGCACCACTGTACGGGCCACATCCAGATAGCCCGCTCCTTGCGTGCCGCCCGGTAAGACAAAGCCTTTTGGCGGTGAAAGCTGGGCGGAAACTTGATCGATAGTTTTTTCTAGTTCTGCTATGTCCTTGGTACCTAAGCGCTGCTGCAACCGGCTGATCACTTTAGGGCTGGAGGCCAGCTCGGCTGCCAGAAGTTGCAGCTGTTGTTGGGCAAGCTGCAATATACCCCGGCTCTCCGGCACCTTGAGCCATACTTGGGCCAGGCCCAGCCAAGACGAAGCTTCATCCACTGTTCCGTAGGCCTCTACCCGCAAGCTATCTTTAGGTACCCGTTCGCCCCCGAAAAGCCCCGTTTCCCCTTGGTCGCCTGCGCGAGTATAGATGGTCATGATTCTTGTGCCTCCAAGGTATCGACAATACCTACTACCGCAGCATCAATGGGGGCATCGGGTTGGGCTACCGCATGACGGGCCGAGCTACCCTCGGCTACCAACACTATTTCCCCCATCCCGGCACCCACTATGTCCACGGCCACCTGGGGAATTTTGTCTGGGAGGGGCTTATATGGATCTAGAGGGCGAACAATAAGTAGTTTTGATCCCACTAATCGTTCGTCTTTCTGTGTGGCCACCACGTTACCGACAACTTTTCCGACAAACATGCTATCACCCCTTGGCCCCTTAATTAACATACTGTAATCTGCAGGCCGCGCTCGCGGGCTAAGTCCCAAGCCAAAGGTGTTATTACCGTGCCTTGGGAAACATTTATCTCCGGCTGCTTCCAGGAGACAACATCGCTACGGCTAAGCACACCGCCTGTGAACACCGCTGGCCGTGGCGATTGTTCCTTGGTTGCCTGGTCTTTGACTTCCCCGGGGAATGATTCCACCAGCCCTATGGCCGCGGACGCCAACTCATTAGCCGATACCAACTGGATGCCATAGGCGGTCAAGAGCTTAAGGTTGTTATTTAACCGTTCTGTTAAGGCTGGCGTTCCTCGGTTCATGCCTAGCTGGGAGCGTGCTGCACTGGCCACATGGCAGGCATCTTGGGCTGCCAGCACCGGTTTGCCCATAAGCAATCCTTCTAGGATCAAGGTGGTAACTAGATTGTCGGCGATGCCAACAGCAATCTTGGCCGCGGAATTGATGGTTAGCACAGGAACTAAAATTAAGTGATATTCTTGGAGCAACGGCCCCGGCGGCCACCCATTTTCTTCGGTTAGTATTGGAACACCCGGCAGGCAATCAGCAACAGTGCGGACACCTAAAGCTCGCTCGGCAGCCAGTGTTAGCACTACCTGCAAAAACCATCCCTGTTTCTTCAGGCGACAAAGAGCTTCTAACCCAGCTTGAGCCCCAATCGTGCCACCGGTAAACAAGACCAACGCCTTTTTTTGTCTTTGCCTCAGCCGGTTTAACACCTCAGTTACAATCTGATCGATAAAGGCCTTATCTTCCATCAGCATCACCCTTTGCAAGCCATAGCAATTCCTAGCGGCGTCACGAAAATTGGCCAGGGCGGTAGAAATACTGGCAACTCCAGTTCGGCCGCCATTAGTTTCTGGACACCAAAGAAGGTCGACGTGCCGCCAGCCAAATATATTGCCGGCACCGGCCACCCGGCAATATGTTGACGTACAATGGAAGCCATCTTTTCAAACACCGGTTGCACCACGGGTAATAAATCGCGCTGTTTGGTAGGATCGCACTTCAGGCGTTCAGCGGCCTCAGTGCTAATGCCAAAGTTCCCGGCCAACACTAGATCCACATGGGTACCACCGGTGGGGTCGTCGGCGGTGTACACCACTTTTCCCTGCTCCAAAACGGAAACGCCGGTGGTGCCGCCGCCAATATCCACCACTGCTCCGTTTTTGATGCCCAGGGCCAGAGCAGCGGCACTCGGCTCGGAGACGATATCCACCACTTCCAGGTCAGCAGCCTCCAGAATGTTTTTGGTAACCTTGGCATTGCCGCTGGATGTTCCTGGGGGAACGGCCGCAGCTGCTCTCTTTAGCTCCCGTCCTAGCTTTTGCTGGAGGGAAAACACATGGGACCGCACTATTTCCACTGCGCCCAGGTAATTTACCACTACCCCTTCCCGCACCACTTGAGCCGCTGTCATCTCGCCGGCTACCGGACAACCGAAATCGTCTATCGCCATGGTGATTATGTCGGTTGTGCCCAGATCCACACCAATTCCAAGTGATTTATGGGCTTCTCGCACCTCGCCGTGGTTTATGCACTTATCAGCTAGGGCCAATATTTTTTCGGCATGTTCTAGCTGGTTGTTTTCTACTACTAGCATATTAATTCCACCTGATCACCGGATTTTAGACCGGCAGAGTTAGCCTCATCGGTATCGATATGAAGTTCCAAGGCGGCTTCCGGCGAAACGCGCACTAGCACCTGTTCCAAGACTACGCCCCGTTCACCACTGGCCCTGACTTTTGCCAATTGCCCATCACCCAGACCAAAAAGGCGTGCCTCTGATGGAGTAATATGGATGTGCCGCCGGGCAACGATAGCTCCTTGGGTTAGGTAGACAGTGCCTCTCGGTCCCACGACGGCTATCCCTGGTGTGCCGGCAAGATCCCCGGAAGCTCTCAGCACCGGCTCAATGCCCAAGGTGTAACAATCTGTGGTAGAAAGTTCTACCTGAGTTTGGCCCCGGGCCGGTCCCAGTACCCGTACATAGTACAAAGCTTGTTTCGGTCCCACTAGCGTGACCGTCTCTTCGCAGGCAAATTGACCCGGCTGTAAATCCTTTCGTGGCGTGAGCTCATAATCTGGGCCAAAGAGAAGCGTAACATGCTGTGGCGCCAGGTGAACATGGCGGGCCGACACTCCCAGCGGAATAAGTCGCTTAGTTCTGCTACAGTTCAATGGTTCCTTTATGGGCAGGCGCTGTAGTGCTGCCACCACCGCCTGTACTAGTTCGTCTTCTCTCATGCTGGATTCTCCTCGGGGGCAATATCATCATCATTGGCTGTTGCTAGTTGTTCTTTTTCCGGTTCTTCTGTTGGCGGTTGCTCTTTTTCCGGTTCTTCTTTTTCATAATGGAGGCAACGAGAGCGTGGTTCCCCTTTTCGCCGCCGACAAGCAGGATCTTTACAGAGGTTGCACACTGTTTCTTCTACGGTTTTTTCTGAGCTGTCTTCCCCGAGTTTCTCTGACGGAGTCTCTTGCTCTAATCTTGTTTTTTGCTCTTTTTGTTCCCGCGCACATTGCTGCTTTTGTTTCGGCACGGTATCGAAGCCATCGATCAGAGACGATAGCTCCTCATGCGGCCGCGGGATTACTAAGCTAGTAACTACTTTCCCTACTTTGTTCGCTGCTGCTACAGCGGCATTTACCGCCGCCTGGACAGCCCCCACATCGCCCCTTACTTTTACTGTCACCATTCCCCGCCCGCGGGTAAGTTCGTAGCCAATAAGTTCCACCCGGGCTGCTTTTACGGCGGCATCAGCTGCTTCGATGGCACCAATGAGCCCCTCCGTCTCAATTAGGCCCAAAGCTTGGTTAATCATGGTCGGCACCTCCCTTCCCCTCTGCCAACTCCGACAGTACTTTAAGTATGGCCTTGGCTATAACTGCTGCTAGTTCTTGCGGCCATGGAGTAGGGTTGCTTTGTTCTTCCTGAAACGGGATACCTTTTACCAGCCTGGCGGCATTTACACCCAACCGGCGGCTGTTGTTGCCGTTAAGTTCATCCTTGGGGACAAAAAACAAAGGTGATTCCCGCCTCAAGCGCTTATAATGTATAGCGACACCATCTTTTCCTACCCCTACCCCGGTACTAAGCGGGGAAGCAACAGCGGCTTCATGCGCTAGTACCAAGGCGTTTTCTTCTGGCCTCATGGTAAGTTGGCTGGGAACTGTTTCTTCCTCTAACCCCAACTCCACCTGGCGTAGATATTCCTCGGCGGCCCCTGGTACCGCGTAAATAAACACTCTCGGCTTTTCCACTGTCCGTTCATGCCAGCGGGCCACCTTACTTCCTCCCTCCGTTATAGGTGAATACCAAGCCAGTTGCGACAGCGTTGCGCGGTCCCTCAGTTCCTCGCACGTTAGCCTGACCGGCTACTGTTTTGTACTCGGCCAACCGATCGGTAATAAAGCCTGTTACCTCCTGATCCAGCGACGATCCCCCGACTAACACCACAAAATCAATATCGCGAATATTGCCCGTCGGGATCACCTGCGTCAAAGCGCGAATGGTGTTTTCCTCAAAAACGCGCCGCTTGGCTTCCCGCCGCACCGTGCGTACTCTCTCCAAGCTCAGTTCGCCGGGAAGGGGTACGAATTCTTCTTCTTCTTTAAGCAGTACGGTGCGTGCAAAAACCGCCGCTGGCAGCTGCTCGGGAAAAAACTGCACGGTACCGTCTTCGTGACGGATATGAAATAGGCTCTCCACCTTGGCCAACCGATAGCGCTTGATGTCTTCGGCTAGGGTCATGTCGTCCAGGCCCAGTTCGGCTGCTATGAGCAAAGTTACCATGTTGCCGGCCCCAGCTAAATGCACTAGCCGCACCTTACCTTCCCGGTCAATATAAGCGGCATCGGTGGAACCGGCACCTAAATCTAGAATCGCCAAGGGCACGGCTGTCCCCGGAGTTGTCAGGCAGCCCCGAATAGCCATGTCAGCTTCCACACCGCCCACTTCCACCGGCACCTGGATTTCTTGTTCTAACGCTTCGGCAATGCGCTGCATCTGGAGGCGATCGGCCTTCACCATGGCAGCTAGCCCAACGGCGTTCTCCAGAGAAAACTCATCGGCAATACCGCCCCGTACCCGTTGGGGAACAAAGGTGTCCACCGCCAACAGGTCCTGGATAGTTATCTCTGTAGCTAATTTGTCTGTCAAATCTGCCATGGTCTGACGTACGCGCTCCAGCATACCGCCGGCATTAGTCCCCGGCTCCCCTTTTACATCCTGTAGCGGTGCCACTTCCGCCAAGGCCTGCATAAGGGCCGCTGCCCCTTCTTCCACGTCCACTCGGCGCGAATAGCGTTGGCCGATGAGATCCAGTTTACCAGCGGCAATACGCCGTTCTTTAACATCCCCGGCCGGGGTTTTGATTACCACCGCTGAACGGTTGCCAATAAGAGCCCGGGCCAAAGGGACCACCTGTTTGGTCTCTTCGGGGCTAAGACCGAAAACGGTGGCAATCCCGTAGGGATTGGACAAGGTGGCAATAGCCCTTCCCGGTGTTGCCACCTCGATAGCCGCCGGCATGTTGAGGGGTACTTTATCGATCAGACGTACTTCGTCCACTACTGGGATAACTTTGTACAACCGGTTGGCAATGAGAACACCGTCGTCGCGCTGGACAATGGCCCCTTCCACTTGGACACCCCGAGCTAAAGCCTGGTTGATTTCTTGGGCGGCCACCGCGAAATCCCAAGACGATGGTATTACCACCAGGACTCTTTCCCCAAGAGCAACCGATCTTAGATCAACTATGGCCACCGTCTTCCCTACACCTAATCCGACACCGCCAGGGGTGGCCGGATTGTGACCGATCATGGTGGATTCGGTGACTATTGTTTCTGTGATCGTCTCCATGGCCACATCGCCGATTACCGGCGCTGCTTCGTTTATTCGAATCAAATGAAGGTTATGAAGAGACAAATGGGCCTGGTCTAAAGCCAGTCTTAAAGCGGCAAAGATTCCGCCCAAGTTTTCCTTGGTTCCCTTGATACCAGTGGTGGGCACAATGCTGCTACCCAAGAAACGTAGCTCACCGGTTGTAACTTCGGCTAAAGCCACTTCGGTGCTGGCATTTCCTACATCTACTCCAGCGATGCGCTGCAACTTTTTCACCCCTTGTGGGAGCGGCTTTCCCGCCCATCGCACTGGCAACAACGAAAAACCCGCTCCCTTTCCTCCTGGACTAGGCCGTCCTTAACAACCCGCGCTGTTCGTATACCTTAGCTGCTTCCCGGACCAGGGCCGCATTAGCCTTGGCCTCGTATTTCTCTTCTAGCTCGGTGGCAACAGCGAGCAGTTCTTCCTTAGTGGAACGATGGGGCCTAAGGGCCCGGTAAATGACCAGAATCCGCTCGTCCGGCACCCGGGTAAGTTCAGCCGCGCGTCTTAAGTTGCGGGCAAACTGCGGGCGTCCTACCTTTTCCGCTACCTCGGCCTGCAACCGTAAAGTATCGCCGGTAATACGCACGTCCTGAGGTGTAACCTCGCCGCTTAAGGTCTTATCTAAGGTAATGTCCCCTAAACCCTTACCGGTAGGGGTGCGCACTAGATCGGCCCGTTTGGTAGCTAGGGGGTAATCCTTAGCCGGATCAAGATCAACCTTGCTTACAGTACTCTGTACTGTCGGTTGAGGGGTAGGCGCTGGTCCTTGCAGGGACTTTAAGACTTCGCGCACTATCTGTTCCAGGGTATTTTCATCCACTACGTTGGCACCTCCCTTACTTGAAACTTGCCTTAAGTTCTACCGGTTTGGCACTCTTGTCGGTGTGTTCCGTCTCCTTAATATGGAGCACGGCGGCCACCGCCTGATACTTGGGCCGAGCCATCTGGTCGTTTTCCACCGGAACTGGCCTAGGCGAGCCACCTTTGGCATAACGGGCGGCATTTTTACCAATGGCCCGGTAGGTTTCCAATGTCAGCAGTGGGCATTGCGGGAACAGTTCCAAATTGGACAGGGGGTCCAAATCCTTTTGATGGATGACAGTGGTGCCCCGTGATTGAATGCCAATACCAATCCCCGAACCAGAAAGTTTGGCGGCGGTATGGGAAATAAAAGCCACATCAGAAGTATGTTTCACTCGTACCACTCGGGCACGCACACCTTCCTCTTCGATTCCGGCAATTAATTCCCTCAGCACCGCACAGTGGGAAAGGCCCTTAATGGTTTCTATCTGATGAACGCCAAAGGACGGGCCGAGGCCAATAACCACTTCGTCCCCTTTCGTCCCGACTTGAGCTATACCGAGCTCGGTGAACTCTACGTCAGCCGCCGGCAGAGCCCCAGACGGTGCTAGCTCGGGAGCCGCTGTACCCTGATCCATGCCCGAGAGCACTTCTTGCACTATCTGACGAACCAGTTCTGCGCTGATTTGCATGCTTTCCACCCCTTCCCTACCAAATTACTTACCAATTTCTTCTGGGTGGATAGCGAAGGGAATATTCTTGATTTCTTCCCACCGCGTACCCGTAACACGATAGCCAGTACCAGGGCCAGCATAATCGTTAGGATCATTGACGGCACTCTTCACGACAAAACTGCTGTCAATAATCGCCGATGTATGCAGGTAGTCGCCGGAGATACGTTGCTTAAGCATACCCAACACATTTTCGGCCACATCTGCAAACTTGTTTTTGGCCAAAGCTTTGACTACATCCAGGCCAGTAACGGTTCCGGTGAACAGCTCTTGGGCTGCCTTTAAGTCCTCCACCACATTACGCTCCGGCATATCTTCACTACCATGAGCATAAGTAGCGGCTTCCACTTCTTCATCGGTAATTGGGGGTAACCCCAGCTCCCTAAATACGACCTGCAGTGCCCGGGCTGCCTTGTTTCTTATGGTAATGACCTCGTCTTCCGACACCGGACGCAGGCCCCCGTCCACTACCAGGTCCCGTTGTAGTGCCAAGTAGTCATCATAATCTTCGGCATCAAAGTTGGAGCCCGCAAACATGTTGTCATAATTGGGAACTGCACTGTAGCCAGAGAAAATGAAGTCGGTACCGGGTAAGAATTGCATCATGGTGCGGGCCGTCCGTCTGAACGGCGAATGGCTAAAGGTCTGATCGTTGCCGGAAGCAACTTCCAGATCCAGCATGGTGGTAATGAGGTTTTCCGCCAGCACCGCCCGGATACCACCGGGAACGGCTCCGGGAACGCCAATGCAGCTAATGGAGCCGTTCTGCAATCCTTGAACACCGGCGCCCTTGGTCACATACACGCACTTAGCCTCCAGGTACAGCATGGATTTCCCTTCGGCGTAACCCATCTGCACTTCCGCTCCAGTTCCAGAGGTAAAGCGCATTTTCAAGCCGCGGGAAGCATAAGCGGAAGCCAAGAAGGACTTGGACCAGGGGGTATCGTCACCGTCCACAAAAACGTTTTCCGTACCATAAACCGAAATGGTTTCAGCGTACGAAGTGAGTCCTTTCATCCCTAGCTGTAGTTCGGTGGCTTCCTCTAAAGCACACTGCGTCAGCACTCCGCCGCGACCGGTTTGGGAACCCACCAGCAGCGCCAAGGCATTAAATGGGGCGTAGCGCACAATGCCCACAGTGGTTTCCATCTCATCAAAGCCCCGAATGCCAGCTTCGGCAGCCTCGGCGGCAATCTGGACCGGATTATCGCGGACACTGGTTACGTGGCACTGGTTGCTTGGTGTCCGGCGGCAGCGCATCTTCTGCAGGGCCATCATCATCTCTACCACGTTCATGTGACCGACCACTTCGCAAATCTTAGCCGGGGTCATAGCGGTAGTAAGCGGCACAATTTCCTCGCGGGGTACATTAACATCTACAATCATGTTGGCCAGCAGCTTAGAATCCATGGCCGCAACTTTTTCGGCCAGCTCTAAATTGATGGCGTGGTCAGCAATGAACAGGTCTATCATGTCGAACTGGCTGCGCTTTATGCCATCCATAGCCACTACAACACCGTTTTCAATCTTGATATCCGGTTTAGGATCGTTTGGCCCATCCATGGCAATAAGGCCCACTTCCGGCCATTCATTGACAAAACCGTCCTGGTGAACAGGCCGTGCTTCCAGGACCTGGAACCGTTTAGATCTCTTCAAGGAAAATCCCTCCTTCGCTTACGGCTCATGCACGGTCCTACTTAAATATAGGGTTTGGTGGAAGATTCCGGTTTAGGACCGAGGGCTCCCAGAAGTTTAATGCCCACTTCTCGGGCAGCGATCAGGGCTTGGCGCACCGCCCCGGAATCGCCGCTTATGGTGAGAATGACTTCGTTTGTTAAGCTGGTGCCATGAGCCGGGCTCGAGTAACCAAGAACTTCTACGTTAGCCGCCTTTACCGCCGTATCGGCCAGAAGCACACCGATAGCGGCTGGCGCACCCACCGTTAAACCGAAAGCACGGCCCAAAGGTGCCCCAAAAGCCTTGTTGCAGGCATAGCTGGCCCGAGCGGTATACTGAAACTCCAGGTGGCCCGCGTCATTACCGTAAACATCACCAAAGGTCCGGGTGAGTTCCTTTAAGGCGACCTCAATGGCTCGACGAGCATCACTCACTTCTTCGGCACCAAACATAATCAAGTTGCCGTGGCCAGCGCCACCTTTGGTATCCCGCGGGAGCTCAATGGCCACAATCTCGGTATTGGTGGCTTTTACTGCCTCATCGGCCGCCATAATTTGCGGTCCGGCTCCGGTACGCCCCCCCAAAATACCAATGGAGCGGTATTTGGGATCCAGGCCCATCTTTTCATGCACGGTGGGATCAACATTGGCAATTACCAGGCCGATGGTATCGCCAACAGCAGTGCCTATGAATTCGGTAAGACTGCATCCAAATTGTGCTGGCTGCTGCTCGCATACTTCTTCCTGGACTGCCGCTGTACCGGCTTTTTTCAAAACCTCCTGAACGATTCTTTCCACCAGTTCATCTTTCATTCTTTACACCTCCGCCGCGCTTTTTCCCTTAAACCTGGGGAAGTATCTTTTCGGTGTCGGTATGCGGACGCGGAATCACGTGCACGGAAACAACTTCACCTACTTTTTGAGCAGCCGCTGCACCGGCATCAGTAGCAGCCTTCACGGCCCCCACATCGCCCCGAACCATGACTGTTACCAAGCCAGAGCCAATTCTTTCATAACCTATCAACGAAACATTAGCTGCCTTCACCATAGCGTCGGCGGCTTCTATGGCCCCTACCAGCCCCCTAGTCTCCACCATGCCTAAAGCCTCTTGTGCCACTTTGCACGACCTCCTTACAATTTGACTAATGTTGTTTCTCTTTTCAGATAACAGCTGCTAACCTAACCGCCCTCCTTTCCGGCACTACTGTAAATGACTATTGGCAGTGTCCATTGTGGCAATTGATCTGTTGCTACGCATACGTAATGCAAAATTCGTGATCAGCGATCGCCCTTCCTGGCACTGTTTTTACCGTATCTGGGTAAACTGTTGCCACTTATGGCACGAGAATGGTTGTCGGTAACCATAAAAAACAGGGCAGAAATAGGTCTGCCCTTTATTGCCCCTCATCTATTTCTTTTTGTCTTTTTACTAGTACAAATACTTACCCAGCTGCTTTTGCCGATATTGGCTGGGACTTACTCCCACTTGACGGCGAAACAAGCGACTGAAGTAGTTGGCTTCGCCATAACCGACAGCTTCAGCAATCACGGCTATGGTATCGGTGGTTTGCAGTAGCAGCCGTTTTCCTTCGTCTATTCTTAGGTTGGTGAGGTAATCAATGAAATTAATGCCCTCACTTTCTTTAAATAGTCGGCTGAGATAGAAAGGTGACAGATGAACTTTTTGCGCTACATCCTCCAAAGAAATAGGCTCGCGGAAATGCTGGGCCATGTACTTTTTTGCTTGGACAATAGAATGCTTTTGCACGGCCATTTGGCCCTGCACCACGGCCTGCAGACATTTTCTGAGTACGGCTTCCGTCCAGCGGCGAACTGCCACCACATCTGGCAGGACTGTTATATCTTCGAGCAACGTTTGTTGACATATGGCCAACATCCCCGGCTCAGCTCCACCTTTTAGAGCGGCTCGCTCCAGACTAACGGCCAATTCCAGAGCCTTCCATCGAACAAGCCGTTCCTCACCGCTGCTGGCCGCCACCAATTGGGGCCAAAGTTGGGCTGATAAGTCCAAGGCCGCTTGTCTCTCGCCCAGTTCCACCTTCTCCATCAACCGGGCTTCCAGATTAAAAGGATAAGATATGCTACCCTGCTCCCGGACCTCGCTCATGTTTGCGGCATAAACTACATGATTGGTACCAAAGAAGCTCCCATAACGACCGGCGGTCTCGGCACTTTTGTAGGATAAGTGTATCTGCGAAAGCACAGGACAAGAATATCCCACCGCTACAGTCACCGTACAATAGCCTGTATTCTCCACTTCTTGGCGCAGCTTTTCGGCTAAAGCTTCAGCTTCTTTCTCCCCTGGCAGACTGGCCAGGACCAGAAACTTATCGCTGCCGAAAGGAATCACCAGCGATTGGCCGGTCTCATGGACCACCTTATGTAAAGCATCGAACACTTGTTTCTTTAGTAGTTGCCGCTGCGCTTCTGACTGCTTCTCGGTGTATGCAACAAAGTCGTCAATATCTAGTAGCAGCACGCGGTAAGGTCCTTCCCCCAGATCAAGGAAGGATGCCCTCTCTTGTATCTGGGCCAAATTCTCGGTACGCCAAAAACACAAATCCAGCACCAACCCCATGGCAATAAATGGCATAACGTCGCGCAGTTGTTGCCGCAGCTGCTGCTCTTCGCGCTCACGAGCAGCGATCGCTTCCTTTTCTTGACAAATATCATCCACCACGGCAATTATTTCCTCTGGCCGAGCCGGTTTTAAGAGGTAATCTCTAGCCCCCAGTCTTAGGGCCTCATGAGCAAAATCGAATTCGTCGTAGGCAGTAAGCACCACCACCTCGGTATCAGACGACATCTCTCTGACAGCATGAATGGCCTCTATTCCGCCTAAGCCTGGCATCTTGATGTCCATAAAAACAATATCGGGTTTGAATTCCTTCACTAGCTCTACACCGGCTCTACCTGAACCCGCCCCACCCACCATCTTGAGCTGGGGTCTTTCCTGTTCCAGAATGTACTTGATGGCTTCGCGCTCCAACGGCTCATCATCTACAACGACAATAGTTGGCATTAGCTCGCACCTGCCTTTACCGGTCGGTACGGCAGATAAATGGTAATGCGCGTACCTTGCCCTAACTTGCTATGTAGTTCCCAGCGGTAATCTGGGCCAAATTTATACTGCAACCTTTTATATGATTCCACTGCGGAAACCCCAAAAACCTCATTAAAATAAGCCAAAACCCCACCACCGGCAGGAAAAATGTCCCTCCGCGTCGAATATATTCGTGATAACAGAAGCTACGCAGCGCATTAGCGCGATTAGTTGACCTAAACCGATGCAAGGGGGACTAAAGAATGTTTCGCGAGAATCAAGAACATTTACAGACATCCCTTTTTAATAGCAGCCACCTCATGGACGACCGGATCCGGGCCAAGCTAATGAAAAC
>MTKW01001376.1_pt1 | contig 31300 bp, 24 predicted proteins | sample 1042761 | NCBI WGS metagenome assembly MTKW01 (sample SAMN06205366, study PRJNA360243) | anaerobic digester metagenome | biome: Wastewater treatment plant; feature: Anaerobic digester sludge; material: sludge; isolation source: anaerobic digester fed with sludge from wastewater treatment plant ...
ATCGTTTATACCGAAGGAAGGTCATATCCTCGCTACGATGCACTGTCCAATGGAACAGGAAGTTGCATCAACAATCCGGTGGTTGTCCTGATTGATGAGTTTTCAGCTTCAGCAAGCGAAATTTTCGCCGGCGCCATTCAGGACAACGACAGGGGAACCGTCATCGGCAGAAGATCCTTCGGAAAGGGTTTGGTACAACAGCAAAAGGAATTGTCGGACGGATCGGCTATCCGGTTGACAGTGGCAAAATATTACACTCCATCCGGAAGAAGCATTCAAAAGCCTTATCAAACCGGAGATGATGAAAATTATAATATGGATATATACAACCGTTTTTTGCATGGGGAGTTCTATACGCAAGACAGCATACAACCAACTGACACTATAGCGTATAAAACCTTGAAAGGACGTACGGTTTATGGCGGTGGAGGTATTATGCCGGACATTTTCATTCCGCGCGACACAACTGAATATACTCCTTATCTGAATCAGGTGATCAATTACAACCATTTGTATCAGTTTGCCTTTAAGTACACGGACAAAAACAGACAAAAATTAATTCTTTACAAGAATTGGCAGACCTTAGAAGAATACCTCAATACTCAGAATTTATTGCGTGAGTTTGTTGTGTATGCTGAAAAAAATGGAGTTAAACCGGTTCAATCGGAGATTAAAAAATCAGGGAGTTTCATCAAGAGATATCTCAAAGCCTATATCTCGCGAAATATTCTCAGTGATGCAGGGTTCTACCCTATTTTGTTTCAGGATGATCCGACTGTAAAAAGGGCAATCACAGAATTGGAAAAAGAATAGAAGTTGATTTAGAACTCAATGACCTTCCCGTCTTCCGCCAAAATTGTGTTCTTGAATACGGCTTGGGCTTCTTTTAATACAACATGCTGATTGTTATAGCGCGCTGACAAATGCCCGATCACCAATTGTTTCACTTCGGCCAACCGAGCGATGGTTGCTGCCTGCTCCGCAGTTGAATGCATGGTTTTTTGCGCCCTCAAAGTTTCTGAACCGGCAAAAGTAGCTTCGTGATATAGTAAATCAACCTTGGAGATGATGGGTACAATCTCTTCAGAATATGCTGTATCTGAACAATATGCATAGCTGATTGTTTCGTCCGGATCGGTGGTGAGCAAATGATTGGGTATGGTTTTTCCCTCTTCCGATATAAAATCAGCTCCTTTCTTAATGAGATTCCGTTGGGATATGGGAATTTGATAAAAGTCAATCATATCGCGGATGAGATGTCTGTCCTTAGGCTTTTCTTTAAACAAAAAGCCGCTGCAGGGAACCCGGTGTTTCAAAGGAATAGAATATACTTCCACAGAACGATCGGCATAAATCAGCTTATGTTGTGAAGTGTCGAATTCTTGAAAGCTGGCCTTGAAAGGGATGCCGTCACAAAAAAAATTCATTTGCTGTTCAAAAAGTTTTGTGATACCGAGCGGACCATGCACTTGTAATTCAGCAGTCCTGTTGAGTAAAGCAAAAGAAGAAATCAATCCCATCAAACCGAAGCAGTGATCTCCATGCAAATGAGAAATAAAAATATGATTCAACCTCGTATTTTTCAATCCCATTTGTCGCATGCGTATCTGGGCTCCTTCTCCGCAATCTATCATGTATTGCTTGTTACGTAACTCCAGGATTTGGGCACTGGGAAAATTATAACGGGTGGGCAAAGCCGATCCCGCACCCAATATGGTCAATTTTGCAGACATTGTATAAATTCTTAGCTATCGATTTAAAATTTTAGATCTTCACTGTCAGGAAGAAGAACAGGATTCACCCGGAATATTGAGTTGCAAATTTACAAAATTAATGATCTCTTCCTCATCATCCGGATGAAACCACCGAATGTCTTTATCGCTATTAAACCACGTTAATTGACGTTTTGCATACCTACGCGAGTCCTGTTTTACCTTTTGCACCGCTTCCTCCAAACTGCATTTCCCATCCATATACTCATACAGTTCTTTATAACCTACAGTGTTTAAGGAATTTAAATGTTTGTAAGGATAGTACAACTTAGCTTCTTCAAGCAAACCATCCTGCATCATCATATCTACCCGTTGATTGATGCGTTCGTACAATTCCGCTCGCGGTCGATTCAATCCGATTTTGATGATGTTGAAATTTCTATCTTTTTGCTTGCCTATCCTGAGTTCAGAGTAAGTTTTTCCTGTTGTGCTGCAAACTTCCAGGGCACGAAGAATCCGTTTGTGGTTTTGCATATCCACTACTTGTGCATGTTCGGGATCTAAACGCGTGAGTTCCTGCTGAATATATTCCAGTCCCTTTTCGGCATAGATTTGCTGCCATTTTTTTCGCGTTTGTGCATCAACAGAAGGGATATCGTCGAATCCTTTACATACCGCATCAATATACATCATGGAACCTCCAACGAGCAGTACTACCGGATGTTTCACAAAAAGCCTATCTAATAAAGCAATAGCATCCAGCTCATATTGTCCTGCACTATAATGATCAAAAATAGAATGAGTTCCAATAAAATAATGCTGAACTTGCGACAACACCTCCGGAGTAGGAGCAGCCGTTCCTATTTTCAGTTCCTTGTACAACTGACGCGAATCAGAAGAAACAATAGGAGCATTAAAATGATGCGCCAGGTTTATACTGATACTTGTTTTACCGACCCCCGTCGGACCTAGTAAAACTACTAAAGTAGGATATGGAATGATATGTTTAGAAATAGAAACGGATTATATTAATCATCAAACATGCCGCTGTCATCGAAACTCATATTGTCGAAACCTTCATCTTCCAACTCGGTTAAATCAAAATGTTCGTCACCGTAAAAATTTTCGTCAACATTGACATTCACACCTGCAATTAATTCTTCGTCAACAATCGTTTGAGCAGGTGCTTCTCCTTTCGATAAAATGCATTCCGGCTTATCCATCCTAATACCCGGAAGAATTTCTGAAAGTTCCATATAAAATGCTCTCTCATTCAGTAAATCAAACACATAAATCAATTTTTGTTTCTCGTCGGAAATTAAATCCTCCAATTTGGTATCTTCCATGACGAAATTATCATATTCGGAATCGGTGTACATTTCTATCAAAGTAATTTCTTGCTCTTTTCCCCAATCATCACCACATAAAAAGAAACTGGTCAATAAATTCTTTTCATACTTCATTGAATCAAGTATTGCATGATGCAGGTCCAAAAATGTAGCTTCAGAGTCAATGGAAATTACGCGAACAAAGTTATCTACCTCATCAGATAAAATAGTAAATTTAAAAACCATAGTATTTTCATAAATTTAATTTGGACGTAAAAATAGTCATTTCCTGTAAGAAACTCATCATAAACCCCAATAAAATATTAAAAAAATGAGGTTGTCTATTTTCACAGCAACCCCATCTATCACATTTACAAACAACTGAAACTGTCTACTCTTTCAATCTTTCTTCGATTTCCTTGACATTCTCTCTGAAGCTTTTGTCAAATTCCATCAAATCACTTACAATTTTACATGCATGCAAAACCGTTGCGTGGTCTCTTTGTCCTATCAGGTTGCCGATGGATGCCAATGAATTATTAGTCATTTGCTTAGAGAGATACATAGCAATTTGCCGTGCCTGTACCAACTCACGTTTTCTACTTCTGGTTGATATGGCGTCAACTGTTAACGAAAAATACTCACATACGGTATCGCGAATTCTTTCAACGGTTTGAACTTTTGGAGTGATGTCAACAATTCTGCTCACCACCTTTTCGGTCAGTTCCAAATCAATGGGTTGATTTGCCAATGTTGAATGTGCCAGCAAAGAAACCAATGTGCCTTCCAAATCTCTGACATTATCTGTCACGTAACGTGCGATATAATCTATTACCTCTTCTGAGATTTCAAGCCCGTCCCGATAAATTTTATCTTCGAGGATAGCCTTTCTTAATTCAAAATCAGGCTTTTCAATTTCAGCAGAAAGGCCCCATTTAAAGCGGGTGAGTAATCTCTGCTCTAAGCCAACCAGCACCAAAGGTGAACGATCAGAGGTTAATACGAGTTGTTTACCCGTTTGATGCAAATGATTGAACAAATGAAAGAATGTATTCTGAGTAGCCGTTTTTCCTGCAAACTCCTGAATATCATCTACAATCAACACATCAATGGTTTGATAAAAATTCAGGAAGTCATTAACGGAATTGCTTCTTACAGCATCGGTATATTGAATTTGGAAAGTATTCGAAGATACATATAACACACGCTTTTCGGGATAAAGCTGTTTGGTCATTACCCCAATTGCGTTTGCCAAGTGCGTTTTACCAACACCCGACTGTCCATACACAAATAAAGGATTAAAAACGGTCTTCCCGGGCTCGTTGGCAATGCTGATTCCGGCAGTGCGAGCCAATTTATTGCTCTTTCCTTCTATCAAATTATTAAAATTGTAAGATGGATTCAGCTGGGGGTCTATTTCCGGAAGCTTGGGCCTGTGGTATGGACTGATATAATTGGAAGTGTTGACTGACGGTTTTGACTTTTCCATCCCGCCTTCACTGGGAATACGGGTGCCCGTTCCGGATGCCTGATCTATCAAAACCCTGTATTCCAAACGGGTTCCGTTCCCAACCACTCTGTACAGGGTCATGCGTAATAAGTCAATGTACTTCTCCTCAATGTATTCAACAAAAAACTGACTGGGTACCTGAAGTACAAATACCTGATTTTCGTATTGTAAAGGTATAATAGGAGCAAACCAAGTATTGTACGACGTTTCGCTGATATTATCCTTAATAATCTCAAGACACCGATTCCACAATTTTTCAGGTAAAATAGACATTAGTACAAGTACGCAATAGAAAAAATAAAATGAGTATTAAAATTTTAAAAAAACGTGTGCATTTTGGATGCATGTGACTTCTTCTTTTTGGAAAGAAGGGATACAAATTTCAGAAAGATTTTTCAAAAAACAAAACGGAAATTTATTTAGGTTTTTTTTACTTTTTGCACCGCCTTAATTATCAAGTGCTTAAAAAGCAACACTGGAAATCAAGCACTTACACACAAATAACATTAAAAATAATTGACTATAAGCAAATTAACAATTTGATGTTTTTTTTATGATTTGCTATTTGATTTGATGCATAAGTACTGATTTATCAATCATTCATAAAGGAAAAAACTGTAAACAGAAATTAAAACAAAAGTCAAGGTTATTTAGAATAATTATAAATTAGCTTTATGAATTTTGATATGTTTTTAAATCTCACTTGACAATTTTCTGATGATTGAACTTTCATGTCTGCGAACATTCCATCAACAACGTAAAAAAACAAGATTGCAGGAAGTTTTTGCCAAGGGAATTACTGTATCTTTCTATTTGTTTTTGGAGCCAAACAGTGAAAAATGGACATATCTTTTCGGACTTTGCCTCAGGTCAATCAACAACTCATCTGCACTGTTCGACACATTCACCAAATTCATATATAAATTTTTGTCATTTAGAAGCAGTCCCAAGCTTCCCTCCGAATCATTTACTTTGCACGTGATTTGATTCAAATCTTTGATGGTCACATCAACCTGATCCATGGTGGCCGCAAAATCAATTTGTTTTAAATTTCCACTAATAGCCGTAAAATCATCCGTTAACACATGTACATTATGAATCACCTTCGGAATGTCATTTTGCACAATTTTTTTGAGTGAAGAGGAACTTTCAACCAAGTCAGCTGTTGTTCTTTCAATAGATTTTAAACTATTCTGTACACTTTCATCCTCAACGAGTGTGCGAACCGACAACAGCAAAGAATCCGCCTGTGCCGCAATATCCTGAATTCTCGGCAATAAATCTGTCGAAAGTTGATCGAAAAGCCCGACTGCAATCTGTGATGGAAGTGTGTCTCCTGAAAGATGGAACGATTCCGTATTCTGTGTAAATAATAGTTGAATGGCTTTTCCACCCATCAAACCATCATCATAAAGTTCAATGACAGAATTTTTAGGAATACGAATGTTTTTGTCAACTGAAATCTTTACCATAAATGAATTTTCTTGCAGAAAATCATAATTGATACTTTCCACTTGTCCAACTTTATATCCTTTTATAAAAACCGGTGAAGAGGGTACCAGACCATCCAATTTTGAAAAATTAGTATGATAGTAGTGAACAGGTTTGAAAATATCGACACCCTTGAGAAAATTCAGTCCGAAATACAGAACAAATATCGCCACAACGGCGAGTATTCCGACACGTACCTCTCTAGACAATTTAAATTTTTTCATACTTTCCATTTTTTTATTTCGCAATCTTTCGAGCCTCATTGACCGAAATCTTTTTATCTCCCAGAAAAGCAACAATAAATGCATCCGGAAATCTTTTTTTCAACTCAACCCGAAGTTTGTCAACATCTTCGTACTTTGAAGAAGCACCAACTGTATATTTATAGTATCCGCCTTCCCTGTAACAACTCAGTTCTTTTAATCCTTTAAAATTTACATTTGTCGGACTCAATTCTTTTGTTGAGGCCGTAATCTGTAACTTAAACACAGGCTTTTGTTCAACAGTAATAATGTCATCATCTTCTTCCAGAACAAGCGTAGTAGTCGCTTCAACAACGACGGGCTGGTCAACAGAAGCCGAAGAAGAGCCTGACTGCTGTGTAGCGTCATGTATGGCGTCATTATTTACATAACCCAATTTTTTATCGTGGCTGTTTTTGTACTTCACAAAAGCTGAATAGATTGCCTGTGCCATTTCACGCTGTCCGTTAGTACTCGCCAAGTAAAGTTCTTCATTGTAGTTTGAAATAAAACCCAATTCGATCAATACACTGGAACAGGCAGAACGGTGCAGTACCCAGAATCCTGCTTGCCTCACTCCTCTGTCGAACCTTTTAGCGGATCCGACAAGTTGGTTTTGCACATGCGTTGCAAAGGTAATGCTGTTGTCTAAATAAGCATCCATCATAAATTCAAACATGATGTACGAATCTATGGAGTTAGGATCAAACCCTAAATACTTCGTCTGATAATCATCCTCCAAGAGGATAACCGCGTTTTCAGCCATTGCCACGTCCAGGTTGGCCTGCGTTTTAGCCAACCCTAAGGTATAAGTCTCAGCCCCATATGCTGTTTTGTTTTTAGCGGCATTCACATGTATCGAAATAAACAAGTCAGCGTGGTTATTATTGGCAATAACAGCCCGTTGCTCAAGAGGTACAAAAACATCCGTTTTACGGGTATAAACAACTTTAATGTTTTTCATGTTTTTTTGAACAAGTTCGCCCAACATCCTGGTTACTGAAAGTGTAATATCTTTTTCTTTAGATATCCTGCCCACCGCACCCGGGTCTTTTCCACCATGTCCGGCATCTAAAACCAACACAAAATCTTTGTCTTGCGAATACGTTAAAATTGGAAAAAACAGAAGAAGAACGTGCAACAAGCAAACAAAATACTTCATCGGACGATTGAATCCCATATGCTTAAAATGAAACATTTTCAGTTGAATGTTGCAAAATTACAATTTAATCCCGTTTAAGCTGTATAAATAGCAGTAAATTTTCCAATTTATGATAAAAAAACGTTATTTAATCGTATCACGCTATTATTTTACTAATTTTGCAGTTAAATTCATATATCGGTTTGTGTCGAATGGTTAATTGTAAAGTGCTGATTTCTACTTTTATCAGGACGAGCATTGTACTTTTCTGTATGATGGCGTTTCTTTTTTCAGCACAAGCTCAAAGGAGGGTACAAGCCAGTGAGGGCACACGCCTGCCCACCATGGAAACGCCTACTGCAGCAGCACAACCAAAAGACACTGCCAAAACCTCCTCTACCGGCAAATCAGATAAAATTGAAGATATCATACAATATCGCGCCAACGATTCAATTATATTATTGGGCAATGGTACCGCTTTTCTGTACGGAGACACGGAAATCAATTACCAATCCATCAATTTAAAAGCTGACTTTGTAAAAGTAAAAATTGACAGTAGTCTGATACACGCGCTCGGAACCGAAAGTGAAAGCGGAGAAATGATTGGCGAACCTGTCTTTAGCGAAGGAGAAGATTCCTACAACTCCAAAGAATTACGATATAATCTCCGGACAAAAAAAGGATACATTCGTCATGTGGTCACTCAAGAAGGCGAAGGATATATCATCAGCGAGGACACCAAAAAATCGCCGGATAATATCTTCAGCATCAAGGGAGGTAAATACACCACCTGTGACAGTCACGAAAACCCGCACTTTTACTTAAGCATCTCAAAAGGTAAAATTAAGCCGGGAGCATATATTGTAACCGGACCTGCCCATCTGGTTGTAGAAGACGTACCCTTGCCCATCGCCTTACCCTTCGGCTTTTTCCCGTTCACCGACAAGTATTCTTCCGGAGTATTGATGCCGAGCTATACAGATGAAATGACACGGGGGTTTGGCTTAACAAATGGAGGCTATTATTTTGCCATCAGTGATTATATGGACCTGGAAATGAAGGGCGATATTTACACAAAAGGTACCTGGGCTTTGTCAGGCACCACTAATTACGTAAAAAAGTACAAATTTAGGGGTAGTTTGGGTATCAGTTATCGAGAGGACGTGACCGGTGAAAAGGGTCTGCCAGATTACAATAAGGCTAACAACATGAGTATCAGATGGTCCCATTCGCAAGACCAGAAAGCAAATCCCAACTTCACTTTTTCTTCCAGTGTCAATTTTGCCACCAGTGGCTATAACAAGAGCAATGTAAACGCTTATTATCGTCCGGAGTTAAATTCAGAGAACACCAAAAGTTCAAGCATCACCTTTACCAAACGTTTTGCCAGGCTCCCCTCTTTCAGCCTTTCGGGAGGCATCAATGTGAGTCAGCGCACCAAAGACTCAACCATCAATATGAGTTTACCTAACTTAAATATTTCGTACAGTCGTTTTTACCCTTTAAAAAGAAAAAATCCGGTTGGCAAAGAACGTTGGTATGAAAAAATTTCGATGTCATATTCCGGAGCTTTTGCCAACAGTATTCAAACCAAGGAGAATCAATTACTAAGCTCGTCTTTTACGAGAGACTGGAGAAATGGCATGAAGCACACCATTCCCATATCAGCAAGTTTTAATATACTCAAACACATCAACATTTCTCCATCTTTCAACTATACGGAAAGATGGTATCTCCGCTCCGTCAAGCAATCCTGGGATGAGGATGCAAATCGTGTATTAAATGATACCACCGATGGGTTCTATCGTGTATTTGATTTTAATACGGGCATTTCGGCTTCAACAAAATTGTATGGATTTTTTATACCCATCCGCTCAATTTTCGGTGATAAAGTGGACAGAATCCGCCACGTACTCACGCCTAGCATCGGGTTTAGTTACAAACCCGATTTCGGAGATCCGAGGTGGGGATATTATGACACTTACATGAAGGGCGACAATGCAGTAATATACTCTAAATTTGCAGGTTCGCTTCACGGCACTCCAAGCAGAGGCACATCTGGCAGCATCAACTTCTCTTTGGGCAACAACATAGAAATGAAACTGCGTAACGACAAAGACACCACCGGAAAAGTACCTTTCAAGAAAATCAGTATCATAGACAATTTAAGCGCATCGGGAAGCTACAATTTAGCCGCCGACTCCATGCGATGGTCTATGTTTTCTTCAAGCATACGCCTGAAATTACCCAACAACTACTCCTTGAGTTTGAGTGCCAGTTTTGACCCGTATATGTTTGCTCTCAACAGCGCCGGCAATCCCGTCAGGGTCAATCAACTAAGGTGGAATCACGGGAAATTCCCCAGGTTTCAGGGTACGAGCACTTCTTATAGCTACACTTTCAATAATGAAACTTTTAATAAACTGTTTAACAGAAAAAAGAAGCAAGAAACACCACCTGACACGGAAAACGAACAATCACCGGATGATGTGGAAAATCCGGATGTTCAACCAGGTGGCAAACAAACATCCAAACAAACCGGATTATCTAGTGAAGATGGTTACACAAAAATATCCATCCCGTGGAGTTTGTCCATCAACTATTCGGTTCGTTTCGGAAATACAAATGTTTTTAACAAGGAGAAGATGGAATACGAAATGGATTTTATGCACAATTTTAGTCTGAATGGAAGTATTTCGCTGACTCCTCATTGGCAGATAAGCGGCAATTCTTCTTATGATTTTAAAGCAAAACAATTTACCTACACCAGTATTTCCGTCAGAAGAGACTTGCACTGTTGGAATATGTCGGCCAATATCGTACCTTTCGGGGTTTATAAGTCATACAACTTTCACATCGGCGTAAATGCAAGTATGCTGTCTGATTTGAAATATGATAAAAGAAGTGAATACGGAGTGAACAAGATAACCTGGTATTAGTGAGTTCCGAGGTAGCGGGGTCTATTATGAATTTAAAGTACATACATTTATAAACAATTTTATTCAAAAAAATGAAAATTTCAACAAACAAATTTGTATCCACTGAATATGAGTTATTCGTTGACGGACAAAACGAGGGTGAATTAGAACTCATGGAAAGGGCGACTAAAGAACAGCCCATGTGTTTTGTATTTGGCATTGGCATGATGCTGCAAAAATTCGAAGAAAATCTTATTGGTTTGGAAGCCGGCAGCAAGTATGAATTCACCATAGATGTTGATGATGCCTATGGAGAATATTTGGAAGAAAACATCATTGATCTGGATCGTTCTGTTTTCGAAATCAATGGAAAACTGGATGATGAAGTAATATTTGCGGGGAATATTGTACCTTTGATGGATTCTGAAGGTAACAGACTGAATGCGCAAATTTTAGATGTAAACAATGAATATGTAAAAGTAGATTTGAATCATCCTTTAGCTGGTGAAACCTTGCATTTCAAGGGAAAAATCCTTGAAGTCCGTGATTCAACAGAACAAGATTTGAATAAATTTCTAGGTTGTAGTGGATGTAGTGATTGTGGGGATGATTGCAATTCAGAGCATCATTCACACAATTGCGGATGCAAATAAAACCATTTTCTCGTCAACAATCAATTATGTCAAACACCATAGGCAAACTATTCACTTTTACCTCCTTTGGCGAATCGCACGGGAAGGGTATCGGTGGAATAGTGGATGGTTGTCCGCCGGGTATTGAGCTGGATGAAACTTTTATCCAACAAGAACTTAATCGCCGCAAACCGGGACAGTCATCCATTGCTTCACCGAGAAAAGAAGATGATAAGGTAGAATTTTTATCCGGAACTTTTGAAGGCAAAACCACCGGAGCTCCCATCGCTTTCATCATCCGGAATCAAAACCAAAAGAGCCGGGATTACGATCACCTAAAAAACATTTACCGACCTTCTCATGCGGATTATACCTATCAACAAAAATATGGCATTCGTGATTACAGGGGTGGTGGACGTAGCTCTGCACGTGAAACGGCAGCTCGTGTTGTGGCAGGAGCTATAGCCAAATTAGTGCTGAAAAAGATGGGTGTTTGTATCCGGGCCTATACTTCGCAGGTTGGACCTATTGCAGTGACAAAGACTTACGATCAGCTTGATCTTTCCTTGATTGAAAGCAATGCTGTTCGTTGTCCCCAGCCGGAAACAGCCTCAAAAATGATGGAGTATATCACCCAAATGAAAAAAGAAGGTGACTCAACAGGCGGTATCATCACCTGTGTTGCGAAAGGTGTACCCGTTGGACTGGGTGAACCTGTGTTTGACAAGTTGCACGCCCGCCTGGGAGCTGCCATGCTGAGCATCAATGCTGCCCACGGTTTTGATTATGGTAGTGGCTTTGAAGGTGTTGCCATGAAAGGATCTGATGCGAATGACGCCTTTATTTTGGAGGATGAAAATGTGAAGACTCGCACCAATCATTCAGGAGGAATACAAGGGGGGATCAGCAATGGTTCAGACATTTATTTTCGGGTATTGTTCAAACCTGTTGCGACCATTTTCAAAAAACAAGAGACTCTCAACACGAGCAAACAAGCTGTTGAATTACAAGCCGAAGGGCGACATGACCCTTGTGTACTACCAAGAGCAGTACCTATTGTTGAAGCGATGACTGCATTGACCTTGGTTGATTTATTACTGATTTCAAAAGCGACGGTATGGGTAAAACAAGTAAGTGGATAGTTATCATCAATCTAAAATCCGGTAAAAAACATTTTAGAGTTCAGATGAACTATCTTCTCAAGAAATTAGATGAAGCGGGTATCCCCTATCAGCACAGAATTACGGAGTTTGCGGGCCATGCAATACTTATCGCCAGAAATTATGCGCGACAAGGATTTCTGAATTTTTTGGTGGTTGGTGGCGACGGCACCATGAGTGAAGTTATCAACGGAATTTTCAGTACGGGCATTCAGGAAAAAAATCAGTTGAAAATAGCTCAAATTCCCCGGGGAACGGGTAACGATTGGGCAAGATTTTGGGATATGACACGTGACTACAAGGATTCCATACAAATATTCCTACGAGGAAAATCTCGTAAAATTGACATTGGAAAGGTTGATTTTATAATGGAAGGAGAACGCAAAAGTCGCTTTTTTATCAATTCTGTAGGATTTGGACTGGATGCAGCTGTTGTTCACCATACCAACCGATTGAAACGTTATGTCGGCAGTCATTCTTTTTTATATCTTCTCGCCTTACTGGCAGCCGTTTTCAGGTTTAAATCCAAGCCTTTCAAATTATCTGCTAAAGAGCGAACAATGGAGGGTTCACTTTTCACTATGAATATCGCCAATGGTTGCTACAGCGGCGGTGGTATGAAACAAAACCCTCATGCAGTACCGTATGACGGTCTGTTGGATTTGATGATGGCAAGAAAACCTTCTTTCAAAGACATCATCACCGGCCTGCCACTGATTTTTAACGGAAAACTTTTAGAGCATCCGGTGATTGAATCTTTCCGTTCACAGAAAATTTCCCTTCGCACACAAAATGGGCGATATTTCGAAGCCGATGGCATTACTGTCTATTACACACCACCGGTGGAAGTAAGCATCTTACCAGGAGCAATTGAGATGGTTGTGCCATGAATAAGTTTTCCAACTTGACCAAAGAAGCTTGACTTGAAATCGAGTAGAAAAACAGGTTTATAGCACTATTTCTCTACTCGACCAAGTGATTTCTATCTTACAGCATCAACTTCGTAACTTGATTTCCAATCATCAATATCACAACTCCTTGTTTCTGAAGCGTTAAGCTATTATTCCCTTCTTGAGTTATGGTGCTGTATATTTTTTGTCCAAACAGATTGTATATTTCAACAGACAAACCGGCAACAGCATTGAAGCTTACAGTACCATTTTCCACAACAACTTCAGTTTTAAATTCAATACCATCCACTGTAGTTAACTCAGTGCCTTGTGGAGAAGGCACCTGTGTCTCAAAATCGTCTCCGATATTTTGTGTGTAAACATATACATTGTTTTCCTTCTTTCTGCCGGCCGATCTGGTCTTAGAAGGATTTGCAGTCATGGCACTACCCCAAATAGGCAGCGGTTCTTTCCCGAAAGGCAGATAATCTTTGAAATATTGATTTTCAATTATACTACTGATCATCGACTTATCAATTGTTTGAGGAGTGTTCACGGTATACAAAATCACTTTACCGCCATCAGCAGCAAAATTTACAGTAGACTCGACGTCAGGAGTAAACAACTGATCACCATATTCACCACCACTGGCACCTTGTATTAAGAAGTGAGAGCGTGCCGGAATGGACATATCTGCAGGTATTTCGATGATATTGGACGACTCTCCATCCCCGGCTTTGGTATAATACTGTACACTCCAACCACCAATGTCAACCGGATTATCAGTGGTGTTGTACAACTCTATATAATCATTGCTATAAGGTGCGCCGGAATTACCTCCACCGCCAAAAACCTCGGTAATAATTACATCGGGGAGATCAACAACTGCTGATGCATCAATGGCTTTTCCGCTTAGGACTTTGGTAATATCATTAGCTCCGGCACTTTTTAAGTTAAGTAAAGCACTGTGTATTCCAACTTCTACCGGCTTGTAAGTAACAGTTAAAACTTCATTATCAACAACTCCTTGGGTATGAGCAATGGAATAAGCAGACAAAGTAAACAGATCCGAATCTTCACCGGTAACCGTCAAGGAAATATCTTCGGTCAGATTAACTCCTGATACCGTGATGGTCTGTTCGTCTTGTTCAAGCACAATTGCAGACATAACAGGAATTGTATGTTCCGTAACAACAATGGTCGGATTAGTTGAGTTTATTTGTGAAGGAACTGAATTATAAACCACCACATCATCTATAAAAATATTGGCAACGTTATCCGTGCTGCTCTTGCCTATGAAAGTAAGACTTTCAATATTCGCATTGTCTGCTAACTGTGACTTGGACAACTCATCGCCAATAAGTTCCCCATTTATATACAAATCGAATTTAAGGGGTGAAACGGAACAAGTTGAACCATTATAGGTATAATTGACAGTACCGGAATTCTGATTATTACCTATAATCTCGATACTATGCACTACTCCTTGACTAATCTGATTTTTTGTCAAGCCGGCAACGGACCATTTTCCGGATTCTCTGAACTGTAATTCAATAATCCCATCTTCTTTAAAAGTAAAATTCAAAGCAACAAAAGATTGAAATCCGGTAAAATCACCGCTGTTGGCATACATGGTTCCCGCACCCTGTGAGAACACCCATGCCCCCGAACTTGCCGTCGCATTGCCTTCAGCATCACCGAACAAGACTTTAAATGATGTATAAAACTCTTTGCCGGCTGCGTATTCAACAATAGGGGAAATTTTCGTTACAGAAGTAGTAGAAGAAGCCACTCCCCTGACCAGTGCACCTTCAGTCATTAAGACATTCGGGGTAGCAGTTAAAACGATTGGAGCATTCGGAGCAACTGCACCGGCTCTTACAAAAGAAGTCCCGGAACCGACAGGCCCAGGTAAAAAATCTGTAGAAGCTGTTTGGCCGGTATATTCTCCGACATCGTAGCCAAATGATTGACTTGCAGTCTGACCGTTCACTAAATGAACAGACAGAGTCAAAAGTAACGATAGCAATATTTTTTTAAAAAAAATAATTTTATTCATAAACAGTAAACTTTAGATAATTAATAATATTTTCATTGTAAAGCCGGCTTCGGGTTAAGTGCGTTTTAATCCTGTTAAATGAACACAATCTGATTATATCAACAGCACATTCATGACAGATCAGGTCAAGAGGATTAAAAAGCTCCGCAAAAATAGCTATAGAAAAACAAAGATAGTATGTAAAAAGTAAAAAAGTTGACTTTAGGTCAAAAATTTTTACCATTTACTTTTTGCAAATTTATAAATTTAAAGGCAAAAGGTAAATATAATGCGTTTAATAGACACAATTAGAAATAAATCATTACCTTTGCATGCTTTTCTAAAAAAGAAGCAATCCATCTTAGTTACTTTATTGTTTTATTACGAATCCATCTCTTTCGGATTTCATTTTTTAATGTCGTATGAAAAATAAGTATATTGATTTAATTGAACAAACTTTCGAGTTTCCCAATGAAGAATTCACTTTGGTTGACAATGAACTTGAATGGTTTGGTGTTCCTTTGATGGACATCATTAAACAATATGGAACCCCACTGAGAATCTCATATCTTCCTAAAATAGGAGATAACATACAGAGAGCGAGGCGCATGTTCAACGTTGCCATGGCAAAAGTGGATTATAATGGCGAATATCATTATTGCTATTGCAGCAAGAGTTCTCACTTTTCATTTGTCATGGAAGAGGTACTTAAACACGGAGTTCATCTCGAGACCTCCTCTGCTTTTGATATAAATATCATTGAATCTTTGTATGAACAGGGACAACTTAATCAAGATACATTTATCATTTGCAACGGATTCAAACGCCCTCAATATGTTGAAAATATTCAAAAACTAATTCATCAAGGCTTTAAAAATGTAACCCCTATATTGGATAATAAGTTTGAATTAGACTTGCTTTTGAAAAATTTTGATCACGAATTTAATGTCGGTATTCGGATTGCATCTGAAGAAGAACCCAAATTTGACTTTTATACTTCACGTTTAGGTATTCGGTATAAAGATATTATACCTTATTATAAAAATCACATTGCCAATAACAAACAGGTAAAATTAAAGATGCTGCATTTCTTCATCAATACAGGCATAAAAGATACAGCATACTACTGGAACGAACTGAATAAAGCCATCAATCTGTATTGTGAATTAAAAAAAATATGTCCCGACCTCAACAGCCTCAATATTGGCGGCGGATTTCCCATACAAACCCATCTTGACATGGTGTATGACTACGAATATTTAGCTGAAGAAATAGTAGCACAAATTAAGTCAATTTGTGAAAAACATGAGGTACCCGATCCGGATATATTTACCGAATTCGGATCTTTTACGGTGGGAGAAAGTGGTGCTATGCTTTATTCCATTGTCAATCAAAAGAAACAAAACGACCGGGAGCTGTGGAACATGATTGACTCATCGTTTATGACTACACTTCCTGATACCTGGGCAATTAATCAACGCTTCGTCTTTTTAGCCATTAACAATTGGGATTCTGAGTACGAACGTGTCAATTTGGGAGGATTAACGTGCGACAGTGAAGACTTCTACAATGCTGAAGTTCATTCCAATGCCATCTTCCTGCCAAAAATACAGCAAGATAGGGAACAATATATAGGTTTTTTCCATACCGGAGCTTATCAGGAATCATTAAGCGGATATGGCGGAATTCAACATTGCCTGATTCCGGCACCAAAAATGGTCATCATTGATAAAGATGAAGACGGGGAATATTACACCAAACTCTTTGCTAAAGAGCAAAGCTACAAATCGATGCTAAAGATTTTAGGCTATTGATAAAGGGGGTAAAGTCTACCCAATCGTTCAAACTCGCTGCCGCGCAGCTCAAACATAAACGATTCTTTACGTCAACCTCACTTGTCTTTTGGCTCACCAGGTAAGGTCGAGTCTCATTGAACAAGGGTTAGGCTACTTTCCTCTTTAGCACTTATGAAACACCGGCATTTATCTTGTTTTTCAGGGGATTGGCATACATCTCAAGAATTTTGGTTTTTAGAAAATCCATATCTTTTTCTTCTAAATCGATTTTCTCGATTTGTTTATCCATGTATTTTTCAAAATCTATTTTTTCCCGGAGAGAATAAGACTGATGGAACCTTTCAGTGGTATGCAACATATCATAAGCAATCATATTCACCTTATAAATGGTGTAATTGCCGTGTATTTTCCGGTCAATCAACTGAGCAATTGCCTTAAACAACTCATTGCGAGCAGGATACTTTTCTTGTAAATCAAATAATTCAGAACTAATTTCCGGACTGATCTTATAAACCACTCTCCCTTTATAACCCATCAAGCCGGTTTTCATGTTGAGCAAATCATCTTCAGGACTTTTAAGATGTCCCGGATTATCCCTTTTTTGTTGAAATTCTTTCGCTTTCAGATAATCGCAAGGATCGTATTCGTACGAAATAGTCAGGGGACAAATATGCAATGCTGCTAAATTTTCCACAACACCACCTGAAGAACCTCCCATATTGAACATTTTCAGCAAACTCTCCTGCGTTCTATCATCGGCATCTTTTGCCCTACCCTCCCGTTGAGCAATCCAGACGGATTGATTTTTATCACGAATAGTATGTGCAATATAAGCAGAAAGTAACTGCAAGGTTTCAAGCATTTGCTTTGCACCTGGACTGCGCCTGACAATAAAACTTTTATTTACCCTTACAAAATCCTCTATCCATGGATATATCAAAAGATTATCACCTATGCCAATTTCTACCGTATCCACACCATTATCAACAAGTTGACTACATAAAAAGGCAGCATCCAACACGATATCCCGATGATTGGAGATATATAAAACAGCACGATTCTTATCGATATTTTCAAGTCCGGTCAATTCAACACCCTCAGTAGTATTTTTTTCAATCATCTTCACAAAACGATTGACAATAAACTTCTGAAAATCGTAGATATTGTCATAGTTAATGAGAAGTTTCTTCAGTTCATCGGTAGAAGATTGAGGTGACAACATCTTGAAAAGATTCATGAACTGGGGCTCGTTACTCAAACGTTCGAGCGCGACAGGCATTTCTTCTGTATTATAACACCGTATGGAGTCGAAATTCATAACAGTCATATCACCTAAAAAGAAAATTCAAATAGATAAAGATTGCCGGTGCAACCATCAGCATGCTATCAAACCGATCAAGTAATCCTCCATGTCCGGGTATGACATTTCCGGAGTCTTTCACATGAACCGTTCTCTTCATCAGCGACTCCATCAAGTCTCCGAAAGTACCGAAAACCACAACAATTACGGCAAAAAACAGCCATGAAACTAAACTAATATCAGTAATGAAGATAGAGCACACATATCCAACTAATATTGCTACTAAGGCACCTCCTGCAAATCCTTCCCATGTTTTTTTAGGCGATATTCTTTCAAACATTTTATGTTTCCCTATCGCCATCCCAACGAGGTAAGCACCTGTGTCGTAAAGCCAAATAGTGGCAAACATGGCAATCAACAACCATGGATGGTAAGTCTTATCTATATATAAAATATAGTTCAGCAAGGAAAATGGCAAAGCAATGCAGACCTGTCCCAGGAGAAAATAAGCCCAATTATGCAAGGGATTTTCTTTCTTGCGATACAACTCAAGAATAAGTATCATCACCACGTAAAGTGCATAAACAAAATAAATAAAATACCGCAACAAACCAGAGGCAAAGAAAAAAGAGGTGAGAAACAAAATTACACTTCCCGTAACGGCAAGTATTGGGCTTACTTCAATTTGGCTTTGGACATTGGTTAATTTATGAAACTCATGAACTGTCCAGGCAGTGATAATGACAAATACAAACGCAAAGGTATACGGACTGATGAGTATTGAGCCTACAACAATCACAACAAAAGATAATCCGCTCAGTGTGCGTTGCAAGAAATTATTCATGGAATCTTACGGGTTCTTTTATTTTTGCTGAACAAAGATAATTAATTCTTTCGGACCATGTGCTCCCAGCACCAAAGTTTTTTCTATATCTGCTGTCCTGCTAGGACCGGTAATTACTGAGACTACGGAAGGAAAAGAAGATTTTTTATACTTTTGCCGAACACCTTCCAGTGCCGCATGTAACTCATCAACCAACTGATTTTTATGTGCAATGACGATGTGAATGGATGGATATACGTGAAGCTGCCTTCCTGCTTTTGAAGCAGAACTAACCAAAACACTTCCCGTTCGTACTATCAGATACTCACATCTTGTGACTGCCGCCACCAAATCCTTCAGATTTTCTTCATCAGTATCAACAGGAATCTTGTGTTGATGTAATTTTTCTGCAATGGATGCATCCCTGGTAAACAGACCCGACAAACCTTTTTTTTGCATCAGATTTGACATTTTTTCATACATATCTTGTTCATCCTCACAAAGGATACACTCGCCTTTTAAAGACTCAAGCATATGACAAAAATAAGCCATCTTATCCATCTCAGAGAGAGAAAGGATATCATCCTGAAAAAACTTATTTTGAGAAAGGTCCTCTTCCAAACATTCGGCTTGACCGTCTTTGGGATCATCTGTAATGGTCCGGCTTGCATAAGCACGCTCCATTCTTTCAAGAATTATCTGACGTGAAGATGGTTGCTTCATTCATATCCGTTTTACGCTTCTTCGGTGTTATCTGATTCGTTTTCAGATTTTTTTGTGGTTTGATCCTCCTGCTCTTGAGTCTGAACTTTCTCCTGAGTTTGCTCGGTGGTTTGTTCAGCAGTTTGTTCCTGAATTTGCTTTTGATCTTTCTGATCGTCACTTTCATTTTGCAGCATCAACTCATCATGTCGCGATGCCCAGGGACGTGGCCCAAAAACTTCTTCCAGATCTTCGGCAAAAATCACTTCCCTCACCAACAACAAATCTGCTAATTTACGATGGCCATCAGCATGTTTTCTCAAAATTTCTTTAGCGCGCTCGTACTGCTCGGCAACAATTCTCTTAGCTTCGGCATCGATCAACTCAGCAGTTTTTTCACTATAAGGTTTGGTGAAACTATACTCATGTGCTCCGGTAGAATCATAATAACTCAGATTAGGCAGTTTATCACTCATTCCAAAGTATGCAACCATGGCATAGGCTCTTTTTGTAACCCGCTCCAAATCGTTGATGGCTCCTGTTGATATTTGATTGAGAAAAATCTCCTCAGCTGCCCTTCCACCCAAAGTTGAACACATCTCATCCAACAAATGGTCGCGCTCAGTCAGCTGACGTTCCTCCGGCAAATACCAGGCTGCACCCAATGCCTCTCCCCTCGGAACAATAGTCACTTTCACCAATGGGTTGGCGTGCTCAAGCATCCAACTAATTGTAGCATGCCCTGCTTCATGATAAGCAATCGATTTTTTCTCAGATTGGGTGATGATCTTATTTTTCTTTTCTAAACCTCCGACTATTCGGTCAACGGCATCCAAAAAGTCCTCTTTACTCACAGAAGTCTTGCTTTTTCTGGCAGCCGTCAAAGCCGCTTCATTACAAACATTGGCTATATCTGCTCCTGAAAAACCCGGAGTTTGCTTGGCTAAAAAATTAACATCCACCGTTTCATCGATTTTTACCGGACGCAAATGCACATTGAATATTTCTTTGCGTTCGTGAACATCAGGTAAATCAACATGAATTTGTCTGTCAAATCGACCAGCACGTAACAAAGCTTTATCTAATATATCGGCACGGTTGGTAGCAGCCAGGATGATCACCCCACTGTTCGAGCCAAACCCATCCATTTCCGTCAGCAATTGGTTCAGGGTATTTTCTCTTTCATCATTACTTCCCATATTAGGATTCCTTCCACGAGAACGACCTACCGCATCAATTTCATCAATAAAAATGATACAGGGTGCTTTTTCTTTTGCCTGACGAAACAAATCACGAACACGCGATGCACCAACTCCTACAAACATCTCAACGAAATCCGAACCGGACATGGAAAAGAAAGGAACGTCTGCCTCCCCGGCAACTGCTTTGGCCAATAGGGTCTTACCGGTTCCCGGAGGTCCAACCAACAAAACCCCCTTAGGTATTTTACCACCCAAATCAGTGTATTTTCCCGGATTTTTTAAGAAAGATACAATCTCCTCTATTTCCTGCTTGGCTCCTGCCAGTCCTGCCACATCTTTAAAAGTGACCCTATCAGCAGCGCTGCCCTTGTCAAATAACTGTGCCCTTGATTTACCCACATTGAATATGCCTCCGGGTCCACCGCTTCCACCCATCTGTCCGGACATCCTTCGCGTTATAAAAACAAAGAAAAGGATCAACAACAAAAAAGGTAAAACGCTGTACAAGAAAAGCTCCAAATAATTCTTACTTTCTTTGTACGATACATGCTGAAATTGTATTTCAGAAATGAATTCATCAAATTTTTCAACACTTGAAATTCTTACCGACACCTTTCTGTCAGGCTGATAAGTTTTATATTGTTCTCCAAATATTTCCTTTAAATAAGGAATGCTGTCCTTCACAACAGCCTCAACCTGATTTTTCTGTGAAAAAACTTCTATGCTTTCAATATATCCATCTGCAACATATTGTTTAAAAACGGGGTATGATTCTATTTCTTTGACTGCGGACCTGTTCCCCAAAAAATTAAACCCTATCAAAATCAAAATAATAATTCCGTACACCCAAAACACATTAATTCTTGGTTTCTTTCCCGGAGGGGTTTTTCCGGTGCTGCCTTTAGGTGGTGTTGTCTTTATATTCTTTTTTTCCATACCGGTGTCTTCAATTCAATTAGTCCATCCAAATCAATTCTGCATCTTCCCACAAGTGCTCAATATCGTAAAATTCACGTGCCGGACGCTGAAACACGTGCACAATGATTTGTCCGTAATCCATTGCAATCCACTCACTATTCTCGAATCCCATAGAAGCAATTGGCTTAATATCGATATGTTCAGCAACATAATCTTTAATAGAACTGGCAATTGCACTAACATGTACATTGGAATCTCCTTCACTGATTACAAAATAACTACAAGGAGCTTCTTTCAGTTTTTGCATATTCACCACGACAATATTTTTGCCTTTTTTCTCTCGTATTCCTTCTACAATTTTATCGATAATTTGCTCGTTTTCAATAACTTTAACTTTCTTTGCCACAATATCATTCAATATTTAAATAATGCCACAAATATAGTCTTAAAATGCTGAGTAATAAAATCTCTTAGATATTTTTACACTTCGGAATCGTGAAGGGTTCCACACTTTAAATTCTTAAATAAAAAGACGGTATCTCATAAACAAATATTCAACTAGTAAATAGTAAGGTGTTTTAGAAGTGTCCAAATGCAAGGCACTGAGATTGAGGGCAAAGGAGCATACTGAAGTATGTGACTGAGCCCGTGCTTCGACAGGCTCAGCAACCATCGAAAGTAACGTGGTTGCTGAGCGAAGTCGAAGTGCAGCAGTTGGGCACTTATGAAACACCGCTGAGTTTGGGCGATTTAGCTGCTTGAACGCTAATTTTTCGAGCAAAGCGGGCGCAGTCTTGATTTTTTTTTGCTTCGTTTTTTTAGTCTGATTATCAATTGAATTTAATGTCAGATTGTGTGTCGGCAGATTTGATTTTTGCGAAGCATGGGTAGATTTTTTTGTTTTTTTCTCTGCATTGGCAAAGCAAGCTTTTTCGCTAAGTTTTGGTTTGAGCGTGGGCTTGCTGATGTACTTGCTTTAGCGTTTGGGTTTATTTGGACTTATCCATATTGATAATAATAAACCAATACCTACAATCACATCAACAATATTCCAAATCTCTCTACCAAGCGCTATTTTTAAAAAAGGTTGAAACAGTATAGCCAAACCTCCATATATAATCATCTCTACTTGTTTCCCTTTTTTGTAAGCTTGATAAGCAAGAATTGCAAAACCAACAAGACCTGCAAATCTTACAAACTGATAAAAACCGTATGGCATATCCAACAAGCACAGAAAGAATAGACCTGCAAGGACAACTTTTATTATTGTAGCCAAATTATTTTTCATCTTTAAAACTTGAAAAATCTATTGTCTGAATTTCTTTTATTTCTGGGATGGAAATAGTTGAAAGTAAATCACTGTGGGTTTCACTTTTCACAATGTCTTGCGAATAATCCTTATCAAAAAGATATTCAACTGCACCAAAGCGGTCTCGAATAATTTCATCGTGCAAGTCAAGATGTGAGCGAAGAAAGCGGATAAATTTAATTTCGTTTTCATCCATTTCTTTATTTGCCATTGCAAGACGAAACGCGACTTCAAGAATTAAAAGTTCTTGAACAGGATTTAATTTTGTTGCTTTTAAATACGCATAAAGGTCATCAATTATATGCTTCCCTTTTTCTTTAAGAGTAACAAGCAAGTCATCTAATTCAACAGACAAATCAATATCTTTAAAATAGATAGAAGCCTTATCCAGTGCTTTCATTTCTTTAATTTCCATTTCATCAATATGCCCATCACATGCTATTGTGCAAAAGGCAACTTTGAAAAGTAAATGTTGAAATTGTTGTTTTTCTAATGTCATAATTATTCATTTTTGGGTATATGAAATCCTAAAGGTTTTCTTGTTGATGATTGTTTAGTTCCTCTATTTTCAAATTTTTCTCGTATCTGATTATATTTAGCTATGTCCTCTAATGATACTGATGGGATTGTTTCTGAAATTACTATTTCTAATTCCTTTTGGTCAATTCTCTGTCTAGTTTTTCTTAATCTCAATCCAGTCTGGTTAATTATTGAAACAATGTCACTTGAAGCATAGTTCTCAGTTAATTTTGCTAACTTATCAAAATCAATTCCTAAATCAATAGGTTTGCTTTTTAAATAAAGTTTAAACATTGCTTTTCTTGCTTCAAAATCGGGTACCGGCACAAAGACTTTTATATCCAACCTACCAGCACCTAAAACTGCAGTATCAATTCCTTGGGGAAAATTAGTTGTGCCAATTACAAATACACCATCTTTCCCACAATTATTAAGCTGTGTGAGAAATTCATTGACTTCACCAGATTGACTGGCATTATTCAGCTTATCCCTTGAAGGAACAAGCGCATCAATTTCATCAAAACACAAAATCATCGGAGCATTTTTTCTTGCTTCGTTAAATAGATCTCCGATTTTCTCTTGTGAGCCATGTATATAAATACTTGCCAAATCTGATGACTTAATAAATTTGTAGTTATAACCAGCTTCCTCGGCAAATTTTTCTGCAAAAAATGTTTTTCCACAACGTGGAGGGCCATAAAGCAACATTCCATTCGGAATTGAAAGCCCATATTCTTTTGCACCTTCCACATCTTCAAGCAAGTCCAGAATTTCATTTTTAAGTTTATCTTTCAATTCCTGCATTCCCGCAATTGCATCAAATCCGCTTCCTGGTTTCTTTTCCTTTTTTTGGAATGTAAGAGTATTCTGTTCTTTCTTTACCTCAAGAATGACTTCCCTTTTAAGAGCTTTAGAAAATTCATCTGCTGTTTGAAAACGGTCTTCAATTTCAATAGATAATGCCTTTGTTAATGTATTTTTTATTTGCTCATCAATTAAATCATCGTCCGCCAGAGAAAAATTTAAAGGTTTACACCTTGCAGTTTCCAATAATCCTTTTTGCTTGTTAATCGGTTGATTTAAGATGTTTTCGTTAAAGAATGGTGGAACACCAAAAAGTAAATGATACAACACCGCACCAATTGAAAATAAATCACTTTGCGGAATAAAAATCCCGTTTAATAATTCAGGTGCAGAATGAAATACCGATAAATACTTTATTGAAACGCTTTGTCCGTTTTGATGAATAGTCCTTGCTTGTTCAAACCCTGTTAAAATTGGCTTGTCCCTTTTTAAAGAATAATCCAGTTTTAATGTATTAGGATTTATTCCGTTATGAATTATTGGGTCTGACTGATTATGCAAATACTCAATTGCTTCAAGTAATTCAATTATAATCGGAATTGCTGTATAGGGCGAAAGTGTTCCCTCTCTTTTTAACCTTTCTGTAAGGGTTTCGCCACTTACAAACTCATAAGCTAAAAACGCAAACTTCTGTTTCTCAATAATGGTTTCTCCCTCATGCAACAATTTTGGTATATTGTTGTGATTAATTTGCTTAAGCAAATTAAGTTGTAATAGTTTACCGTTTTGGTCAAAATATGATGAAGGAAGTGAAGCAAGATTAATTAAATCAAGCCTTACAATCTTGCCCGAAGTATCTTTTGCCCGATAAGATTGGGCAAAAGAATTATTCCCGATTGGAAATTGAATCTCAAACCGGTCGGCAATATTGAACCCTTTTGGAAATATGTTTTCCTTCGTTTCCATTAGTCTGTTAAAACGCTATCATCACCTGCAAATATTGGTTTATCAATATTCGGTAATAGTTTGTATAATTCAATTACTATTGGTCTTAATCTTTGTTTACTTGGATTGGTTGCAGCAATTTGCAATCCTTGACTTATAAGCATTTTGGCTTTGTTTCTGTCGCTCCAATCGTGTATATCAAATTCGTCATTAAATTGTTTTAACATGATAATTTCCATTTGTGCACCTAAACCAGCATCTACGATTGTAAAAGCCATCCCACGCATTAAATCAATTAATTCTTTAGCAACTTTTACACTTTTTTCTTTAATTACTTGCGGAATCTGTTCTTTAAATTGTGCAATAGCTTCTTTAACTCTTTCTTCATTCAAGCCATCAACTTTGCCTTCAAATTCTTTAAAAGTTTCCTCCAATTTGTAAAAAGCATCTTTTAACTCTTCTTCTGTTTTTGGCCATTCGGTCGAATCTTGTATGTCGTCAAGTTTTCTTAAACTTCTTCTTAGGTTGTCCAATACTTGTTTTTTTCTGTCGTAATCGCTTCGACCTTGTTCCAATAATTTTTCAAGTTCGGAAATTTCGTTTGACAATTTATTTAATGTTTCTTTATCAGAAAAATCCCCTTCTTGTTTTATTATATTTAAAGTCTGCCTTGCTTTGGATATTTCTGATTCTAACCAATTTGCATCAATTTGACCTTCATTTTTTGATTCATACTGTAGTTCATGAGTATAATCCAAAGTTGGGAAATAAGCACTTAAGTTTATATTACCATCTTTAACCTTTAATGTAAGGTCAACTGAACTACCCGCAGGTAAATGGCCTGGTAAATCTTCTCCTGTAATGATTGCGTTAAAAACATGCTGATTATAAATTGCTCTTGAATTGTTTGCATCATGTTCTGCCTCATAAACTGGAATTTTTATAAAATCATCTTTCAAACCCGGTCGTAAATCCTTTTGAGTTTTAAGATTATTTGCTGTTCCTGTAGCTGGTTGTGATTGATTTTTTTCAAGTCCTTTTATTGTCCTAACAACTAACCTGTTATTTGATTTACTCAAAATCTCAATTCCAATGTTATAAGGCAATGTTGCACATCCAACTTTTGAACCTTGAATAATAGTAAAATCATTAGGTTCGCTTGGAATTAAATCACCTTGTTCATTATAAACAAACACATTAAAAGCATTTGCTTTGCCTTCATTAAGTTTCACTTCTACAACCTCTCCAGCATCGTCAATTTGAACTTTACCGCTTGACCAAGCTTTGTCAGTTCTTACAACTTCGGCAAAACATTTTTCAGGAATTTTACCGTCTGTTTTGTCTTTCAGGATTTTAATTGTAACAAATTCTTCATTTTCAACTGTTGTAGGTTCGTACCCTAAACCAAGTTGAATTTTGGTTTTGTCTCGGTTTTTTTCAATTATTTCATCAGACAAATTTACAGTTGAAGCATATAAAGCTGCGCCTTTAGCAACAACTGTCATGGGGTCGCAACTGGTATCAACTTTTTCGGTTACTTGCTCTTTAAGCATTTTTCGCAAAATAGGCGAATAAGTTGGCCCTCCCACTAAAATTAATGCACCTAAATTATTACCGCTTAAATTATTTCTTTTAAGTAATTCTTTGCAAATTTCAATTGCTTTCTGAAAAATTGGTTTAACCACAGGTTCAAAAATTGACTCAGTTACTTTTAAATCTAATTCAATTTCTGTTCCTTCATCATCTTCAGGAAAATCATTAAGTTGTGATAAAACATCGGTCGAAGGGGCAAAAGACAAAGCAATTTTTGCATCTTCTGCAAAATCTTTCAGAGCATTCCTAAAATATTCCAATTTGCTCCCTGATAAGAAACTGTCTATTTTAAATTTACTTTTTAAATCAGGTATTAGAATTTCATCAACTATCGCATAATCAATATTTTTTCCACCCAAATAGTTGTCACCTTCGGTGTCAATAACTTTCATTATACCATCTTCTACTTTCAGCAAAGCTGCATCAAATGTACCACCACCAAAGTCAAAAACTAACCAAAGACCGTCTTTGCTTGTTGAATCTAAGCCATAAGCCATTGAAGCTGCAATTGGTTCTTGCAATAATTCGCAATGCTCAAAACCTGCAAGTTTTGCGGATCTTGAAGTTGCATCCTTTTGATTAATAGTAAATTTAGCAGGAACAGTAATAACAATTGACTTTATTTCTTCATCGGTAATAAAAGATTTCAGTTTTTTTAATACTTCGGAAGATAATTCTTCTGAAGTATAGTCTTTATTCATATTGGAACTGCTATATGTTTTGTCAGTTCCCATCGTGCGCTTAAACTCTATGAAAGTATTTGCATCTGATTTCATGGTTTTTAAGGCTCGTAATCTATCTGAACGAAACTGATTTGCTGCTGCATCGCCTGCAATAATTGATTGCTTTTTATTGAAATTAATACATGATGGCATTGTATCTTTCAATGTATCAGTTTTCTTTATTACTGGTTCTCCATTATCCATTCGGGCAATGGCGGAATTTGTTGTTCCTAAATCAATTCCGTAGTCAATTTTTGTTCTTGCCATAATATTTTGATTTTTTAATTTTTACTCGCCTTGACTAACTTCAATTTGTGCCGATTGAATCATGACACCCTTAAAGTTTACTTGTGGTTTTATTATTCTTGTTATAATTTGTTCATCTGGTTTTAAGTTTTCATCAGGTTTAAAGTTAGCTGTAACTTTCATACCAGCATCATAAGGCTTATTTAGCATATCAACTATCTCATAACCATTGCCTTCAAAGTTCGCTTGAATACGCTTTACAGATGCTGCTAATTGTTTTAAACCTTTTGTTTCAGCATCCATATTGCTGATATTTTGTTGAATGCGGATTATCTCGTCCGCCACTTTTAAAGCTAATGAATGGTCAACATCATCGGCTTTAGCCGATGATGTTTGTCTTTCCTCATTCATGAGTTGCATTTGTGTGTCAAGTAATTTTATTAACTGACCATCAAGTTTTAATTGTTCTTCTCTTAGAGAATCAGAAGTTTTTTTAATTTGGTCTGACAATCCCGTTTTTTCTTTGCTAAGTTGTTTTTTTAACCAACCAAAAAGAAGAACTGACAGCAAAGCGATAAACAATACAGCAATTATCCAATACAAAGTATTTTTACTTACAGTTTTACTTAATGTCGAAAGGTCTGCACTTGCTTTATCGCTTGTTTCTTGAATTTTAACACCAAGATTATCTGCGATTGTCTGCAAATTGCTATTTGTGTTTGCCAAATTATCTTTCAAAATATTGAGACTATCAGCGGTAGCTGATAGTTTTTTATCAATTTTTTGAATAATGACATTTGCTGTATTTAATTGATTTGTCAGACTTTTATTTGAGGCTTCAAGTTTTTCGATACTGTTTTGTAACTGTTGAATAGTATCGGTTTTAGCTTGTGCAAATGATGCAATTCCTAAAAATCCAATTGCCGTTATGGTAAGAAGTACTTTTCTCATTTGATAATTCGTATTAAGGTGTTTAAAATAGATTTTATTGTTTGGTTTATTAGAGGTTTGTCTTTTAAGTGTTCAACAAGTTTAGGCGAATATTTATAATAAGTCTTTATGAAGCCTCGGCCAAATGACGATTTTGAAAGTGTATTATCTCTAAACTTTCTAAGTTCTAAAACTTGTGGATGCTCATAACTACCATAAGCCATTGTTGCAATATAGCAACCTCCGCTGCTGCTGCTTGAACTACGACCGCTGCTGTATGAAGTTGCACGGCTTGTTATTTGGTTTAATTGTGTTTGAATGCCTGATATTGTTGATTTGTTTTGATTAAACCTGCTCTTTAATTCATACACCATATCCATAGTGGACATCATATTCATTACCTCCATTGCAGAATTAATCGTTGTCGGAAGTGTAATTATTTTTGTTCTATCCCATTGTAAAGCATTCTGTTCTTTATTTACTTCTGAAATCAAGGCATTTAAAGCATTATTAACAACTGCACTACTTAATTTTAAATAGAAATCATCTGTTGAACCTAATGCTGCTTTAATATTATTAAGTTTAGGTTTACATGTTACAACAAGGTCTTTTGCGTTTGAAATTGTATCGGACAAATTTTGAAATCTTTGAAGTTTTGAAGCAACAATCTCAAGGTCATCTTTAATTTTCTTGCTTTTTTCTCTTTCTGGTTTATCATTAACCCATTCTTGTATTGACTCTTCGTTTTCTTCAATTCTTGATTTAGCTTGCCCCGTTGGTTTTAAAGACTTAGCCAATTTTAATAATTTCAAAGACCTATCACCGGGGTCAATTGAATTACTTTCTTGCAGTTCATTAAAATAATCAATGGAACATTGTAAAATTTCCTGTGCTACTTTGTTATTAATCATTTGAAATTGCACATCACCTTCACCCGAAACATTCTTTAGAAGTGTTAAATCAGATTTGGTTTTAGAAAACAGTTCTTCTCCAAATTTTGCAGCATCAGAAGGATTAATATCTCGATTTTCTTTACAGGTCTCAATTTTAGCCTCAATTGAACTAATAGGTTGTTCTGTGAATTTACTTTTTACATACTGTTTTATCTCATTAGGAAAGGAACGAAATGAATTGATAAATTGAACTATTGTAATTGAATTAAAAGAAATACCACTTTGTTTTTTAAACTCGATAAATCTGTCTTTTATTTTTCTTTGAATTTCATCAGAATTATAGTTCTGATTAACTTGATATTTTCCACTCGCCCATTCACCAATGTTCTTTACTCCGTTAGGAAAAAGATAAACGCCTTCACCATGAAGTTCTCCTAAATTAAAGTGTCCTGTAAAACTATGTCCGCTGCCCCATAAATATGTCCCAAAACCCGTTCTTTTTCCATCTTTCCATTCTCCAAAATATAAATCTCCATTCTCCCAACGATATAACCCAATACCATTGTCCATAACACCATCCATCAAACCAGTTTTTTCTGCTGGTTTTAGTAAATATGGTTTGATTATTTGCATTACTTCATCAACAAATTCTTTAAGAATTGTTTCTCGATTAATGGAAATGCCTTCACCAATAACCGTTTTAATAAAACTGTCGCAAGCATCAGACATTATCAACTTACCCTTTAATTCAATCGATGCTGTAAATTTTTCAGGGTCAAATGAGCCGTTGTATGTAACAATTCCAAGTTGAAGTGTCGAAAGGTTGCTAATTGCAGCAAAGTTTTTAGCTGTTACTGTTGAATCCTTTAGAGTTTTTTCCCAAATCTCGGTAGCTTTTTCAATATGCCCTTCCTTAAGATTATTCAATGCAGCTTCGTCAATGTGTCCGCTGTTTAAAAACCAAAATAGGGCATAATGAACTTTGTTTTTTGCTTGTTCGATTTTGCTAGCTGCTTCCTCCACCTTTTCAGTGCTACGAACCACTTCTCCAAAAAATGGAAAATCATAGTCAAACGCCTTAGTCTTTCCGACTTCTGCAAATCTCTTTATGGTTGCAATTTGCTTTTGCAGTTCCTTTTCGGTTGAGTTTCCAAAAAGTCCAAGAGTTCTATAAGGATTATTTTTTACTGCATTCATATCTGTTGAATTCAAAATGTTGTTTTCTTAATCGTGGGTAGGCAAAGAATTGGCTCTTTTGGCTTTGCGAAGGGTCAGTTTGTGTGTCGGGCAAAGCCAAATGTGCCAATTGTGCGTTGGCAGAAAAACAAAAAAATGCGGGTGGGGCAAAAATTAAATCTTTCAGGGTCGGTTTGTGTGTCGCCTTTTCTCGTTCTATATCTGTCGGTAATGTCATAATATTTTCATTTTTTAACGTCTGTCTATCAGGGTTGCAGTGTCTTTTTTACCATTGCTTACAACGTATAATTTACGAAACAAAGTTACAAAATTCGTATATATTAAATTTAGAACATTCGT